>Ga0206813_1176_pt1 | contig 11648 bp, 9 predicted proteins | sample Alteio_BWOrgCont_92_FD_152856 | JGI IMG/M metagenome (GOLD analysis project Ga0206813, IMG submission 152856) | Enriched cells from forest soil in Barre Woods Harvard Forest LTER site, Petersham, Massachusetts, United States -... | ecosystem: Environmental > Terrestrial > Soil > Temperate forest > O...
CACGGAAGCAGGTTGAAGCGGCGGGCAGCCAGGGCGTGGTGGTGCAGGCCGATGTGACGAAGGCCGCCGAAATTCAAAAGCTGGTGGAGGCAGCATGGACGCAGTTGGGGAGCGCGGACATTCTGGTGAACAACGCCGGGATGGAAAAGCGGTCGGACTTTTGGGAGACTCCGGAAGCGGACTACGACCAGGTGATGGCAGTGAATCTGAAGGGACCGTTCTTTCTGACGCAGGCGTTTGTGCGGCGGCTGCGGGCGGCGCAGAAGCCAGGACGGATTATCAACATCAGCTCGGTGCACGAGGACATGGCATTTCCGGGGTTCGCGACCTACTGCTGCAGCAAGGGCGGCATGCGGATGCTGATGCGGGATCTAGCGATGGAACTGGGTCCCCTGGGGATTACGGTGAACAATGTTGCGCCGGGTGCGATTGCGACTCCCATCAATACGGCGCTGCTGAACGATAAGCCAAAGCTGGAGGCATTGCTGCACAATATTCCGCTGGGACGGATGGGCCAGCCGGAGGATGTGGCCGGGGTGGTGGCGTTTCTGGCATCGGACGACGCATCCTATGTAACCGGCGCGACCTTCGTGGTGGATGGCGGGCTGATGCGGAATTACCGGGAGCAGTGAGGCAGCGAAGCTGCCTCAGCTAAGAGGCGGTCAGCTAAGAACCGGTCAGCGGTAAAGCGGTCAGCGATGAGACTGTCAGCAGGAAACTGGTAACGGGAAGGTACGTGACACGAACCTATGGCTTTGAAGCTTGAGGACTACGCGCTGATTGGAGATTGCGAGACGGCGGCGCTGGTGGGGAAAAACGGGTCGATTGACTGGCTGTGCTGGCCGGATTTCTCATCCTCGGCGTGTTTTGCATCGCTGGTGGGGACGGAGGAAAACGGCTACTGGAAGATCAGTCCGGTGGGGAGAGGCTGGAAATCGAAGCGCGCGTATCGTGGGCAGTCGCTGATTTTGGAGACAACGTTTGAATCGCGGCATGGGGCGGTGCGGGTGATCGACTTTATGCCGGCGCGTCAGCGGAATTCCGACATAGTGCGGTTGATCGAAGGAGTGCGCGGCAAGGTCGAGATGCGGATGGAGCTGGCGCTGCGATTCGACTATGGGCGGACGGTGCCGTGGGTGACGGGCACGAAGGACGGGATTCGCGCGGTGGCGGGGCCGGGCCAGGTGCTGTTGCACGGATCGGTGGCGGTGCATGGCGAGGACCTGAAGACGGTAGCGAATTTCGAGGTGGGGAAGGGCGATCGCGAGTGGTTCACGCTGACGTATGGCGACTCGACGAAGGCGACGCCCCGGCGGATCCGGCCGCGAGCAGTGCTGCGCGAAACGGAGAGGCTGTGGAAGTGGTGGACGCAGCGATCGGAATATACGGGGAAGTATCGCGAAGCGGTCGACCGGTCGCTGATCACGCTGAAGGCGATGACGTTTAAGCCTTCAGGGGGCGTGGTGGCTTCGCCGACGACCTCGCTGCCCGAGAAAGTTCGCGGCTCGCGGAACTGGGATTACCGGTACTGCTGGTTGCGCGATACGACGTTCACGCTGCTGGCCATGACGCACGCCGGCTATTACTACGAGGCGAAACACTGGATGGAGTGGCTGCTGCGCGCAGTTGCCGGAAGCCCGGAGCAGGTGCAGATCATGTACGGGCTGAAAGGCGAGCGGCAACTCGTGGAGTGGGAGGCCGACTGGCTTGCGGGCTACGAGAAGTCGAAGCCGGTGCGGGTTGGGAACGCAGCGTCCCGCCAGGTGCAGCTGGACATTTACGGTGAGCTGCTGGACACGTTCTTTCACGCACTCCAGGGCATCGGGCGGCACAGAAAGAATCAATATCGGGTGCTGATCCTGCTGCTGGAGCATTTGGAGACAATTTGGGACGAGCCGGACGCAGGCATTTGGGAGGTGCGCGGCGGATTGAAGCAGTTCACGTATTCGAAGATGATGGCGTGGGTGGCGTTCGACCGCGCGATTCTGATCGCGGAGAAACTGAAATTCGATGCTCCAGTGAAGCGATGGATGCAGCTGCGAGATGCGATCCACGAACAGATTTGCCAGATGGGTTTCAACAAAAGGAAGAACACCTTTGTGCAGTTCTACGGTGCGCATGAGTTGGATGCCGCGCTTCTGCTGATGCCGTTGGTGGGTTTTTTGCCGGCAACGGATGAGCGCGTGATTGGGACCATTCATGCGATCGAGAGCGAGCTGATGCGAGGCGGACTGGTGATGCGCTATTCAACAGCGCGGGTGCGCGATGGATTACCGCCGGGCGAGGGAGCGTTTCTGGCCTGCAGCTTCTGGATGGTGAGTTGTCTGAAGGCGATTGGGAGGGAGCAGGAAGCGCGCAGGCTTTTTGAGCGCATTCTGGAGCTGCGCAACGACGTGGGTCTGCTTGCAGAGGAGTACGATGTGCGGCGGAAGCGGCTGGTGGGTAATTTTCCGCAGGCGTTTTCGCATATCGCGCTGGTGAACGCGGCGTTCGATCTCGAGGGGAAGAATGGTATGCGGGCGCGGGCACATCAACGGCATCCGGCAGCGGTGAAAAAGCATTGAAGCAGGAAACGGCAACTTTGGTGGAGAGGGAAGACTGAATGCATCGGTTTCGCGTGTGGGCGCCGAAAGCGGAACGTGTACGCGTCCAGGTGGATGGGGAAAAGTATTCGCTGGCGCGATTCGCAGGCGGGTGGTGGGAAGGCGATGTAAGGGCCGCGGGGCCTGGCACGGACTACGCGTTTTTTCTCAATGATGAGGACCTGGCGCTGCCTGATCCGCGATCGGCGTGGCAGCCGCATGGCGTGCATGGGGCGTCGCGCGTGGTGGATCATGGCGCGTTTGCGTGGAGCGATGCGGGATGGCAGGCTCCTCCGCTGGAGAGCGCTATCGTGTACGAACTGCATGTGGGGACTTTCACGCCCGAGGGCACGCTGGATGCGGCGGCGCAGAAGCTGGATGCGCTGCGCGATCTGGGAGTGACGCATGTGCAGTTAATGCCGGTCAATGCGTTTCCGGGCCAGCAGGGCTGGGGTTATGACGGAGTGGATTTGTTTGCGGTGCATGAGCCGTATGGCGGGCCGGAAAGTCTGAAGCGGTTCGTGGACGCATGCCATGCGAATGGCCTCGCGGTGCTGCTGGATGTGGTCTACAACCATCTGGGGCCAGCGGGGAATTATCTGGGAAGGTTTGGGCCGTACTTCACGCATCTGCACAACACGCCGTGGGGCGACGCGGTGAATCTGGAGGATGCGGGAAGCCATGAGGTGCGGCGGTTCTTCTGCGACAACGCGTTGATGTGGCCGCGGGATTATCACATCGACGGGCTGCGGCTGGATGCGGTGCATGCGTACATGGATCGGTCGGCAATCAACTTTATGGAGCAGATCGCTGCGGAAGTGCATGCGCTGGAGGCGCAGACGGGCCGGCATCTCGTGGTGATTGCCGAGAGCGACCTGAACGATCCGCGACTGGTGACCGCGCCAGAGGCCGGCGGCTACGGAATGGATGCGCAGTGGAGCGACGATTTTCATCACGCGCTGGTGGCAGCGCTGACCGGCGAGCGCAAGGGATATTACGAGGATTTTGGGACGCTGGGAGATTTGGCGAAGTCGCTGCGCGAGGTATTTGTGTACGACGGTAAGTATTCGGTGCACCGCGATCGCGTGCATGGACGGCCGGTGCGCGGGCTGCCGGGATGGAGATTTCTGGGGTATTCGCAGAATCACGACCAGGTGGGCAATCGGGCAAAGGGCGAGCGGCTGTCGCAGCTAACGAGCGTGGGGCGCGCGAAGATTGCGGCGGCGCTGGAGATGACGGCGCCGTTTGTCCCCATGATTTTTCAGGGCGAGGAGTGGGCGGCGAGCACGCCGTTCCAGTACTTCACGGATCATGAGGCGGAATTGGGAAAGCTGATTTCCGAGGGACGGAAGAGGGAATTTGCGGCGTTCGGATGGGATCCGGCTGAGGTGCCCGATCCGCAGGCGCGCGCGACGTATGAGCGGTCGAAGCTGGATTGGAGCGAGCGCGATGTGGGCGTTCACGCGGAGATGCTGGCGTGGTATCGGGAGCTGATTGCGCTGCGGAAGTCGTTACCGGAACTGATGGATGGAGAAATGAGCGCCGTGCAGGTGCGGTTCAGTGAGGCCGAGCAGTGGCTGGTAATGGTGCGCGGCGCGGTGACGGTGGCCTTCTCGCTTGCGAAGGCGCCGGTTGCGGTGGAGGTGCGCGCAGGGTCGGTGGTGCGGCTGGCGTCAGAGGCGGGGGTGGTCGTGTGCGACAGGAAGCTGCAATTGCTGCCCGATTCGACGGCGGTGTTGGTGCTGGCGTAGCTCTTACAATTATGACTATAATGACCATAAAGGTCGGTATGAGGTGAATCCGATGAGCGCGCAGGTATGGACAGTGGCAGAAGCCAAGGCAAAATTCAGCGAGTTGCTCCATCGAGCTCAGTCCGAGGGACCACAACGCATTACTCGCCATGGGCGGACGACAGCAATTGTGATTTCCGGCGAGGAATGGGAGCAAAAGAATCTGCGCAAAGAGAATTTGGCGGAGTTTCTGATGAACTCCCCCCTTCGTGGATCCGGTTTGAAGGTAAGGCGCCTGCCGATGCGCATGCGGAAGATTGAGCTTTGAGTTTTCTACTCGATACCAACGTTATTTCCGAACCGACAAGGCCGCGACCGGATGCAGGGGTTCTGGCATGGCTCGCAGCCGCCGATGAAGACGCAATCTTCCTGAGCGCGATTACGATTGCCGAATTGCGTTACGGCATCCAGCGCCTGGCAACGGGAAAGAGGCGCACGCAACTGGACGCCTGGCTCCAACGGGATTTGCGGCCGCGGTTTGAGGGCCGCATTCTGTCGATTGATTCCGACATAGCCGACCTCTGCGGGCGACTCATTGCGCGCAGCGAGAGCAAAGGCCGACCGATTGAGGTTCGCGATGCATACATCGCAGCATGTGCGGAGCGTCATGGGCTCACGCTGGTTACCCGTAATGTTTCCGATTTCAAGAGCGTGGTGAGTTCGATCATTGCACCCTGGAGTCGTTCGGGGGCGAAGTCGCAATGAACGAACTCTGGTTCGCGCTGATTCTTTTTTTCAGCTCGCTGTTGGCGGGGATGCTGGGCGCGTTGAGCGGGCTGGGCGGAGGCGTAGTCATCGTTCCGCTGCTGACCATTGCCTTTCATGTGGACATTCATTACGCGATTGGGGCCTCGCTGGTGTCGGTAATTGCGACCTCGTCGGGCGCGGCCGCGGCGTATGTGCGCGAAGGGTTTTCGAACATCCGTGTGGGGATGTTTCTGGAGATTGCGACAACGGCGGGGGCCCTGGTGGGCGCGTGGCTGACGACCAAAATGCCGACCCAGACGATTGGCGTGGTGTTTGGGTTGGTGCTCCTCTACTCCGCGTATGCGTCGCTGAAGAAGCATCACGAGGGGATGACGGAAAAGCCGGATCCGCTGGCGATGCGGCTGAAGCTGAAGGGCGACCTGCCGACGGACGATGGCGTGCATACATACGTAGCGCAGCGCGTGCCATTGGGATTTGGGTTGATGGGCCTGGCCGGCGCGCTGTCAGGACTGCTGGGCATCGGTTCCGGCGCGGTGAAGGTGATCGCGATGGATCAGGCGATGCGGCTGCCGTTCAAGGTGTCGACGACGACGAGCAACTTCATGATCGGTGTGACGGCGGCGGCGAGCGCGGGCCTCTACTGGCGCAGCGGGTATATGGCGCCGTCGCTGGTGATGCCGGTGATGCTGGGCGTGCTGGCCGGTTCATTGATCGGATCGAAGCTGCTGGTGAAAGCGCAGGTGAGGACGCTGAAAGTGGTGTTCTCGATCGTGATTGTGGCGATGGGGCTGGAAATGATTGTGAACAGCGTGACGGGGAAATAGCGAATGAGCTGGGACGACAAGCGAATCGAAACCTGGGTGGGCGTGATGCTGCGCACCGGCGTGCTGATTGCCGCAGCGGTGGTGCTGACGGGCGGCGTGCTGTATCTCGCGCAGAATCGCGGGCCGCGGCCGGATTACACGTATTTCCATGGTGAGCCGGCGCGGCTGTTGAGCCTCTCTGGGATCGGGCACGGCGTGATGATGCTGGATGCGCGGAGCATCATCATGCTGGGGCTGCTGCTGCTAATTGCAACGCCGGTGGCGCGCGTCGGCATGTGCATTGTGGGATTTCTGTTTGAGCGCGACCGCATGTATGTAGCGGTAAGCAGCGTGGTTCTGGTGATTCTGATGTACAGCTTGTTCTTTCACAGATAGCGAAAGAGCGGTCGGCTAAGAAGCGGTCAGCTCAAGTCCGGTCAGCGATAACGCGGTCAGCGACGAATGTCTTCGCGGCCATGCCTTTTTCTAGACGGGCGCGAGGATGCGCACGAGGACGAAGATCGCAACGCCTGCAAAGAAGACCAGCGCCATGCGGATGCCTGGTTCGCGATTGACTTCAGGCACGAGGTCGGTGGCGGCGACGTAGATGGCGACGCCTGCAGACAGTGGCAGGCCGGCTTCGACCCAGTGCGGCAGTAGTCCGATGATGAGCACGCCGGCGATGGTCGCAGCGGCGAGTGCGATGGCGGAGTAGACTGCGATGCGGCGCGAGCGTCCAGAAGCGAGCATGACGGACGCGATAGTGAATCCTTCAGGAACTTTGTGAAGGATGATAGCGACGAAGATGAGCCAGCCGAGCGCGTGCGACAGGACGAAGCCGGAAGCGATGGCGACTCCGTCAAAGAAGGCATGCACGGAAAGGCCGAGCAGCACCGAAATGCCAGTGTGCTTGTGAAGAAATTCGTGAGGATGCGTCTCTTCGCCGAAGTGGAAGTGCGGCGTAATGGTGTGCTCGAGCAGGTGAATGGCGCAATAGCCGGCAAGCACCAGCGCCGGCGCCCACACTGCCGAGAACTTGATGCTCTCCGGCAGCATATCGAGGATGGCAACGGCCATCATGAAGCCAGCGCCGAGTGCGATGGAGTAGCGAAGGTAGCGCTGCGTCCAGTTGCGCCGCACAAGAACCACCCCACCGACAATGTCGGCGACGGCGGCGAGCGATCCGAGTAGCAGGGACAGGAGCATAAGGCAGCGGTAGAGCGGTCAGGTAAAAAGCGGTCAGCTAAAGTCCGGTCAGCGGTGAGACGGTCAGCGAAAAGCGCAGAGCGAGAGACTTTCAGCGAGAAACTGTCAACCAAATGCTGTCAGCGAAAAGCTGCTGGCCGAATCCTGCTTACCGTATTATCGCTGACCGTTTCATCGCTGACCGCTCCATCGCTGTCTCATCCACTATGGCGGATGTGCAGGACGTCGCCGTCCTGCACCAGGTAATCTTTGCCTTCGAGACGCAGCGTGCCCTGGGAGCGCGCTACCGCTTCCGATCCGGCCGCCAGCAGCGTGTCCCAGTGGATGGTCTCGGCGCGGATGAAGTGTTTCTCGAGGTCGGAGTGGATCGCGCCGGCGGCTTCCTGTGCTCGTGAACTGGCGGGCACGGTCCAGGCGCGGCATTCGTCTTCGCCGACGGTGAAGAAGCTGATGAGGCCGAGCAATTCGTAACTGCGGCGGATGAGGCGCACCAGGCCGCTCTCCTGGAGTCCGTAGGAGCCGAGAAATTCCTGGGCTTCTTCGTCGTCCATTTCGGACAGCTCGGCTTCGACTTTGCCACAGAAAGCGGTGAGGCCGGCATTGGGGCGGGCGGCCAGCTCGGTGAGATTGTATTTCGCGCCGGCGGCTTCGAGATCCGCGCCGAGCGTCGTGCTTTCCTGCAGGTTGACGGCGTAGAGCACCGGCTTTTGCGAAAGGAACATGAAGCCGCGGATCAGCTTCTTCTCGTCGGGCGACATTTCCATCTCGCGCAGCGGCGTTTCGGTTTCGAGTGAGGCTTTGCAGCGGAGAAGCAGCGCATTCTCCTTTTCGAGCTCGGGCGTGCGCATTTTTTTTAGATCTTTTTCAAGACGCTCGAGACGCTTTTCGACCTGGGTGAGATCGGAAAGCATGAGGTCGAACTCGAGGTTCTTCGCATCGCGCAGCGGATCGATGGGTCCGGTGTGCGGAATGGCGTCGTCTTCAAAGGCGCGGAGGACGTGGATGAGCGCGTCGACGTTGCGCAGGCTGGCGAGGAAGGCGGTTTCTTTCAGAGCTTCCTGGCTGACCGCCGCAACGTCGGCGTATTCGACGGTGGCGTGGACGAGTTTCTTCGGGTTGCACTGCGCGGCGAGGCGGTCGAGGCGGTCGTCGGGAACTTTGGCGACGCCGAGATGGGCTTCGCGGGAATAGCCACGGTCTTCCACGTGGACGCGCGTGAGGATTCTGAACAGCGAAGTTTTGCCTACCTGAGGCAGGCCGATGATGCCGGTTTTCATGATGGGTCCTGATAATGAGAGCTAATCTTCGATGATATAGGGTCGGCGGCGAAGCGGCGAACGGCTGGGCAGCAGGGTTCCTAGGATCATTGCGTTGACGGCATGTCGTTGAGTTTCGCGGATTTGTGTTGCTATTGGGCGGTCGGACCGTTACGATTTCGACCACCTCCAACGTTTTTCCGTTGAGCTGAACGACTCTTTTGGAGAGGCTTCCCAAATGGTGAGTTCGCGCGCGGTTTCCGCACAATCGCACGACGCGGCTCTCATTCGCCGTCAGCTCCGATGGCTTGTTTTCATTGGCGCCTGCGGCGTGCTGCTTCTTGCCGCGGTGGCTCTTACGGCGCTCGTAAAGATTCGCATCAACGGCCCGCTTTATCGATCGATTGCCCTGAGCAACAACCTGATCGCTGATTATGAGCCGCCGTCGCAGAGTCTTTTGGAGCCCGCGCTCCTCTGCAACCGGCTCGTGGACGCGCAGGATCAGGAATCGCGCCTTCGTGTCGAGGGGCGCCTGAAGGCGTTCCAACACAACTACGATTCCCGGTACGCCAGTTATATGGCACGTGCTCCCGAAGGGACACTGAAGGGCATGATGCGCGGGACGGCTTATGCAACCGCGCAGCAATACTTCCAGCTCGCCGATCAGCTGAGCGCGCTGGTGAACCGGGGTCGCGGGGACGAGGCCCGCAACCTGCTGCATGCAACGATGAATCCCCTGTATCGCCGGCACGCCGCGGCTGTGGATCAAATTGTGGTTCGCGCCAACGAAGAGGCGCGGGATGCCGAGTCGCTGGCAGCCCGTTCGGTGCGTAACTATACGGTCGCCGTGGTGGCCATCGGAATTCTCATCGTGATCTGTGTGGCTACTTTGTCGTGGCTCGTCGCGAGAGGAGTATCCGAGCAGGCTCTGAGCCTCGCGCAGTCAGAAGAATCGTTGAGCGACAGTGAGGAGTTGTACCGATCGACATTCGATCAGGCTGCAATCGGTATTCTTCATGTCTCGTTTAAGGGCGAAATTCTTCGGTGCAACGCGCGGTTCGCCGAGATTATCGGCTATTCGCTGGAGGAGATTCGCGGCAAGACGATTCAGGAGATCACACCCCCGGAGTATCACCCGCAGAGCGAAGAGATATTTCAGGAATTAGTGGCAGGAGAGTCCATCCGGTCCGGCCTGGACAAGCAGTATCTCCGCAAAGATGGGACATCGACATGGGTGAGGCGGACCACGTCGATTCAACGCGACGGCAACGGAGAAGCGGTCCACTTTGTAACGTTTGTGCAGGACATGAATGAGCACAAAGCAGCAGAGGGACGTCTGACGGACGCAATGAATGCGCTGCAGATCAACGAATCACGCTACCGCACCGTCTTTCAAACGAGTCGCGACGGCCTCGGTATCACCAATCTCGCGGATGGATCGCTTACGGAAGTCAATCAGGCATTCCTTGATCTGGCGGGGTACCAGCGCGAGGAAGTTATCGGCCGATCCTCAGAGCAACTGGGCCTCTGGGTGGACCTGAAGGAACGGGAAAATCTCTTACAGCTACTCCGCCAGAACTCGAATTTTCGGGACGAGAAGGTAATGCTCAGGAAGAGGAGCGGTGAGTTATTTTCGGCACTGATGTCGGGCTCAATCATTGAAATCGATGGCATCCCCTGCGCCCTCACGGTTACGCGGGATATTTCCGATGCCAAGGCTGCTGAGGACAAAATCAGAGATCTGGCGTTTTACGATCGCGTGACCCGCATCCCGAACCGCCGCCTGCTGCTGGATCGTCTGCAGCAGGCTGTGTCCGGTGACTCGCGAAACAGCGATATGAAGGCAGTGTTGTTCGTCGATCTTGATGTTTTCAAGACATTGAACGAGACGCTCGGCCATCAGATCGGCGATCTGCTGTTGCACGCGGTTGCCCAGCGTCTGATGGCCTGCGTTCACGAAGCCGACACTGTAGCTCGCTTCGGCGCCGATGAGTTTGTGGTTGTGCTGGAGGGCCTGAGCGAAGTTTCAGAAGAGGCCGCAGCCGCGGCCGGAGACGTTGGCAGGAAGATTCTTGTCGCCGTGGGTGAGCCGTATATCCTCGCTGGCCACGAATGCCACATGACCGCGAGCATCGGAGTGACGGTGTTTGGGGATGCGCGGGTGAGCCCGAACGAAGTGTTGCAGCAAGCCGATATTGCCATGTCTCAGGCCAAGAACGCGGGCGGCAACGGGATACGCTTTTTCGCACCGTCATTGCAAGCCGCTGTGAATGCCCGCGCGGCCCTGAAAGAGGATCTCAGTCAGGCGATTCAGGCGAATCAGTTCCTGCTCTACTATCAGCCACAGGTGGATGCAAATGGGTTGATTGGGGCGGAGGCGTTGATTCGCTGGCAACACCCGGTGCGGGGCCTGGTAGCCCCGGATGAGTTCATTCCGCTGGCCGAGGAAACGGGTCTGATCCTCTCGCTCGGTGATCTGGCTTTAAAGATGGCGTGCCTGCAAATTGCGGCATGGACGGATCGAAACTTGCTGGCCAATCTTCAGATTGCCGTGAACATCAGCGCGCGGCAGTTCGCTCAACCTGATTTCGTTGAACACACTCTTGCGATTCTGGCGCAAACGCGGGTGAATCCCAAAAACCTGAAACTGGAACTGACCGAAAGTATGTTGGCGAGCGACATGACGGGCGTGATCGCAAAAATGACGGAACTCAAATCGCACGGGCTGAGTTTTTCTCTGGATGATTTTGGTACTGGCTATTCTTCGCTGTCTTATCTGAAGACATTGCCTCTGGACCAATTGAAGATCGACCGCGCTTTTGTGCAGGACATTCTGGAGGACGTTGCCAGCGCCGCCATTGCCCAAACCATTGTGTCGCTGGGGCGCGCGATGGGCCTGTCCGTGGTCGCCGAAGGTGTTGAGAGCGAGGAACAGCGGAGGTTCCTTGCCAGTTTTGGCGCCCATTCGTTTCAGGGTTATCTGTACAGCCGCCCGTTGCCGCTGGAGGAGTTTGAGCGGTTGTGGCTTGGCCCAGGCAAGCGCATGACCGCATTGCCGAATTAAGAAGGACTGGCTACCCAGAGTGAAATGCGGTGGCCGCCTCTACTTTCACGAGAGCTTACGAAGGATGGGGAGGGCGCGGCGCAGCGTCGCTTGCTCGGCAGGCGCGAGGGCGGCGATGTGTGTGGCGAGGGTCTGGAGGCGGCGGTTGCGCGCGTGAAGGAGCAGGCGTTTGCCTTTGAGAGTGGCGGAGAGGCGAATGGTGCGTCGATCGGCGGCGTCGGTGGATTTGATAACGAGGC
>Ga0206813_1177_pt1 | contig 11602 bp, 15 predicted proteins | sample Alteio_BWOrgCont_92_FD_152856 | JGI IMG/M metagenome (GOLD analysis project Ga0206813, IMG submission 152856) | Enriched cells from forest soil in Barre Woods Harvard Forest LTER site, Petersham, Massachusetts, United States -... | ecosystem: Environmental > Terrestrial > Soil > Temperate forest >...
AGCAGTCCCCATGCGAAAGCATATCTGAGCGGGCTCTTGGGCAAACAGCAGCGCAAGAACATTGGACAGATTGAGGAAGACGTTGCGGAGAGCAATTATCAGGCGATGCAGCAACTGGTGAGTGATTCGCCGTGGGATCACCACGCGGTGATGGCGGCTGTGGCTGAGCAGGCCGATGGGATGATCGGCGGGCATCGTGACAGCGCGCTCTACATCGATGAGAGCGGCTTCGCCAAGAAAGGGACGCACTCGGTAGGAGTCCAGCGCCAGTATTGCGGCCGTTTGGGCAAGATCGAGAATTGCCAGGTCGGCGTCTTTGCCTGCCTGAGCTGCCATGATCGTTCCGCGCTCGTGGATTTTCGCTTGTTCCTTCCCGAGCAGTGGGCACGGGACGAAGAGCGTTGCGCGAAGGCGAAAGTGCCGGAAGCGGAGCGTTGCCACCGCACCAAGGCGGAGCTTGCCTTGGAAATGGTCAAGAAGGCCCGTGAGCGCGGGTTGCGTTTTGAATGGGTCGGAGGAGATGAGGTGTATGGCAATAACCGACAATTGACCGACGCCTTGGAAGAAGAAGGCGAGGTGTTTTTGATGGACGTGGCCAGCAGCGTCAAAGTGTGGGATCACGATCCGCGTCCCGTTCAGCCGCAGCAACCGCCGGGCGCAAAGAGCGCGGGTTTTGGTCGGCCTTCAAGTCGCGCGAAAGCTAGCGACACCTGTGCGCGATACGCCACTGTGGCGGAATTGGCCAAAGAAGAATTCCACGACCAAGCGCGGGTCATCACGGTCAGGGAGAGCACCAAGGGGAAACTTAAATACCGGATCTGGGTCAAAGAGGTCTGGCAGTGGGAGATCGGAGAATCCAAAGCGCGAAGACGCCTTCTGGTCGTGCGAGAGGAAGCCGACAGCAGTTTCAAATACAGCCTGACCAACGCAGCGGCGCACACCTCGTGGGAACGGCTTGGCTTCATGCAGGCGCAACGCTTCTGGATCGAACGCAGTTTTCAGGACGCTAAAAGCGAACTCGGAATGGCCGACTATGAAGTGCGATCCTGGCGCGGGTGGCATCATCACATGGCGCTGGTTTGCATGGCGCTTCTATTTACTACCCAAGAGCGACTGCTGGCATTCGAAGACACGCCTTTGTTGAGCGTCAGAGACATCGTTGAGTTGCTCGCTTATTATCTTCCACGCCGCAACTCCACAGCCGAGGAGATCGAACGCCGCATTCGCCGCAGGCATACGCTGCGAGCCAAAGCGATCGAGTCCGGGCGAAAGCGAGGCAAATTCGTAACAAAGTAGAATTAGGCAGATCCATTTGGCATACCATGGCGGGAATTCTCCGTGCCTTCCTTGCATCCCTCCAAAAGCCAGAAGCAGGAATGCCATCAGAAAAAAGAATCCGTTTATGTATGGCGCAGCTCGATAATAACTGGTTATTCCAGAGGAGAGGGGTTTCATTTGCTCCTTCGGTTCTTCTCGTCGTGCTTGTCAAACAGCTTCTTGAATGTCGGGCTTTGGGCTGCGTTGAGGATTGCTGTGAGTTTATCGGTGTCGAATGGTGGCATGCCAAAAAGACAATGGAGCTTTGATTGCCAAGTTGGGATGAAACTTCGATCAACGTTCGCTGGCTCCAAGTAATTTGGCAAGAAGCTTGATTGATACGAAAAATCTCCTCATGATCAAGCGATGCTTTTCCCTCCCTCTGCAAATCAACAACATCCCCCACTCTCAATGCGCGCAAAACACGCAATGGCTATTATTCTCATTGCAATGTCCTGTTTCTCGATAACAGGCTGCAAGAAAGCAGAACCGACACCGGAAGCACGGGCTGAATCGGACTCGACAAAAAATGCTCTACCGAAGGCGGAACTGCCAGTTCCTGAGACGGTTGTAGCCGAGGAAACAGCAGAACAGGAAAAAATAATTAGCCAAGCGAGGGCTCTTTTCGGGAGTCGCGACTTCGCCGCCTTGGACAAACAAGCACACGAATTGCGTGAGAAAAAACGCATCTTTCCAAATGGCACGTCGGCGCTTCGCAGGTTGTATATTGGAATTGAGAAGATCGATAAGAAAGCGCCCGACGCACAGTGGACGGCTCTCATTGATGCGCTAAACGAATGGATAAAACAAAAACCGGAATCCATTACCCCTCGTGTTGCACTTGGTGAAACGCTCGTCTCCTACGCTTGGAAAGCGCGTGGAACGGGATATGCAGACACCATTACAGAGGAGGGCGGAAAACTCATGGCAGAACGTCTCGCTGTCGCCCATAAGGTATTGTTTGAGGCTCGGAACCTCGGTGAAAAGTGTCCACAGTTGTGGCTTGCGGCACAAGACGTAGCCTTAGGCGAGGGTTGGGATGCTAACACCTACAATGCACTTTGTGATGAAGGACTTTCCCTCTTTCCTGAGAACCAAACTATTTACCTTTATAAAGCCTACGAGTTACAACCTCGCTGGTATGGAAAACCGGGAGAGTGGGAGCAATTTGCAACAGCGTCGGCGGCAAAAGTTGGCGGAGATGAAGGAGAAATACTATACGCTCGCATAATCTGGTATTTAAATGCAAAGGGTCTTTTCAAGAATATCTTCAAGGATAGCACGGTAAAGTGGGAACGAGTGCGCGGAAGTTTTGAAGTATTACAGAAACGTTATCCGGATTCATTGCAAGTGATAAGTGAATTCGCGCGTCTGTCATGCAATGCAGGCGATTGGAAGAAAGCCCGAGAGCTGTTCACAACCATAGGCTTCCGAGTTGACTCTAGTGTTTGGACGAATAAAGAACATTTCGTCAGGTATCGCAGCGATGCTTATGCTCACCAATGACACAAGCCAAAATCGACACAAATCGTGAAGTCGCCCCAGGCTGAGCGATTGTTGTCCCTGGTCCAGTCGAAACAGCGATGAATCGGTGACGCCAGTGCGCATGCGATATCACTTCTTAAAATCAGGGAAGATGTCGGCCATTCCCACCTTCAACCGGTCCATGATCTGCTCCAGGGCGGCGATGAAAACGTAGCATTTGTGAATCATTGCCAAGCATCTTTATGGAATCAACACATCCAGCGCCAAACCGCATTGTTGTTCGTCTCGCCGCATGGTCGGTGACACTGATGTGGGCTCTTGTCCTTCTGATGTCGGTTCTCGCGCTTCTGATCCTTGTCATTATAGCGGCCTCGATAAAGATCCCAGTTGACCTTCCTATAGATATTATATTAACCCTTCCTGGTGTCATATACGTCTGTCTTTTAACGTATGGCATCTCGGCTCTTAAGTTACGCTGCCCCCACTGCGCCTACAAGTTCCTAAAAGCCCCAAAAGGCTTGTGGCCAGGAAACTCATGGGGTCACCGAATTATCCGTTGCGCCAGGACAGGTCAGATCCGTTGCATCCAATGTGGCGAGGAAATCTTCTCTTGATACGTTCTGCGACAAAATCCTTACTAAAAGTATTGTTTTGCAACTCTTACTCGCATCATGACACCACGCACAGTCGCCACAATTGGATTACGGCTTCTCGCCTTCTGGCTCTTCCTCGAAGCCTTCTTCTCGCTCGTCAGTGTGTTCTTCCTGCACAGAGAGATCATGGAGGGCAGGCCAGGTGTGCACAGACGCTACTACGACGGGGGACAGCAGATTGCTGATGGTGGTCTGCATTTTTACCTGCACAATAGCTATTACGTCGCCTCGCAATTTGCTCCAGCCCTTGTGGGCGTAGGACTTCGTTTTGCCACAGGTTTAGTTCTATTGATTGCAGCGAGACCCGTTGCAGGAATTATTTCTCGTGGCGTCGAAGAGCGTTAAAGAGTCGCTTTCTTAGCACCCGAAATGTCATTCTCGTGAAACGCACCAAAGACGATAACGCTGATCAAGAGACAATCCGCCAACTCGCCGATGCGCTCATTGCAAACTTCTCTTCCCGTTTCAGCCTGCTTTGTGGTCGTTGCTGGGACGAGGCTCGTTTTTCGAGAAAGAAAGGTCGGAAATGGACGGATGCTTCAATCAGGATCGCTGCCGCAGAGCATTTCTTCAATCTTGGTTGGCGTTATGACCGAGTCTCTTTATGCCCCGTCTGCAAGCACAAATACTTAATCGGGCCGTGACATCTTTTAGCCCTTCGCCTTCTTCGCAGCAGCATGACGAGCCTTCAGTGCCGCAACGATCCTCGCACGGCCTTCAGGACTCAATCCACCCTTTTTCTTCGCAGGTGTGGCAACAACGGCCGACGTGCCTTTCGATTTGGCCCACCGTGCTCGTTGTGCTGCTGCAATTCTCTCACGAGCCGCAGCCGACATAGTGCGTTTCCCAGTCTTTGCAGAGGGTGCTAATACGGTCTTGAGAGCAGCAACGGCTGATGCATTGCCAGCAACGATACTGTCGAGTTGTCTCTGAAGTTTTTCGATCTGTTCGGCGATGGCGACGGCTTGTTTGAGTTGAGCGAGTGTGGGCATGTGATGCTGGTGCATGATTATGCCGCCGATGTCAACCATCCAATGCATGGGCGAACAACGTGAAGCCCTCTGGAAATAACTCCAGAGGGCTCGATATCCGTCGTCGCTTGAATCAACTTACACCGATACTCGGAAGGACGCGCTCCGAGGACAAACTCTCATCGGTGCCCATGATGTCCCCCGTGACCTCTCCAACCGTGTCCGCCAAAGCCGAAAGAGAGTCCGTATGGGGCGCCGTAATATGGGGCGCCACCATAATATCCGTCGTCGTAGTATGGACCGCCATAATAGCCTCCGTCGTAGTATCCACCCCCGTAGCCGCCGCCTCCGTGGCCCCAATGACCACCGCCGTGTCTACCACCGTGACCGCCGCCATGTCCACCATGGCCGCCACCGTGACCTCCACGAGCTTCTGCGGGACTTGCAATTACCAACGAGACAGCAGCAATTCCTATTGCCGCGAGCATTCTGAATGTATTCATAATCTTAATTGTCGAATTTCAAACCGATTGCTCGGTGGTAGCCCGTTCGACTGCAGGTGTGTATTTGTGAGGTTCGACGAAAGCTTTGCGTTATTTGTTCAATAAGAATCGTCTCGATACATTTATTGGTCTTGTAAATCTTTTCAACAGCCACGATTATCCACAAAGATCCGTCGGCTCTACAGTCAGTGTTCCAACAAGAACGAATCGCCGGTTAATTTAGCATTAGGATTCATTCATTACCGCTTAGATGGGTTGGTGTCATGTGAGATGGATAGGAGAACGACCGATCATCGGTCAAAAAGCCACCTTGGTGGAGTAATCGTTACACTTTTGTCACCCCACTCAACACGATCGAGTGCAGATCGCTGCAATTCCCGTCTTCTCCAATTGCGCTCACATTCCTCTCAAGCCGCCAAAAACATCACTAAGCGTCGATTTCAATCGTTTGAGCACCTCGTGCAGTCGCCCCAGGGTGATGCTCTGTTGTCCCTGTTCGAGTCGAAACAGGGATGAAGCAGTAAGGCCGGTCTTCTTCGAGAACGCGGCATACGGCATTCTCCCGCCTGCCTCTTTCTTTTATGCGAGGGAGGGAATGCAGCTCGATTGGCCCCTGACCGGATTCCCCCCAGAACCAATCAGAATACCCTCCAATCGAGCTGCTCCCTGTTTGAATATTTTCCCCTTGTTCACGATAAAGTGAACATCGCGCTCCATCAGCACACCTCGTGCCAGCCTTGACGACGGTTGCAATTAACTGGATGACGCGGTGCCGTAAGGTTGCTGCCACCCAAAATCCCACTCCCGATGTGATCTAATTTCACCACCGTGGGCACAATGGAACACCCCGAATACCTCGCACAACGAACAATTTTTAATAATGCGTAACGATTTAATCGCTATCCTTCGCACTCCCTTTTCCAGGTTGCCAAAGCCATTGAGTCGGACCATGTTTTGGAGTCGTCTCTAACTAAGAGCGCAGCAATTGTGAACAATCAATTGCGATTCTTGCGCTCCCTCCAATCTCAACCCCGAGCTGCTATGGAAATGATCGAAGCCATCATTAAGCCATTCAAGATGGAAGAGGTGAAGGACACTTTGACTGCGATGGGGATTAACGGAGCCACAATCACAGAAGTGAAGGTTCACGGAAGCCAGAGGGGGCAGCCTGGGGACTACCGCGGTGCGACATACTGGTTCGACTTCCATCCAATGATCAAATTAGAGGTCGTCGTAACTGCTGAACAAAATGCCTCGGCCATAGCCGCAATACTCGCCGTCGCCAAAACTGGAAAAGTGGGAGATGGAAGGATCTTTGTTTTACCGCTTGATCAGGCGATCCGTATCCGAACGGCGGAGCACGGTGTCAACGCCGTTTGATAGCCACTGCGTATCTATATCCATCACTTCAAATATTTCACCTTTGGCCAAGCGCCACTCACGTAAGCGAAGAGATGCGGGTTGGCAGCAGTAAGGGTTTTAATATTTGGCGTGTCGTATCCCTCGCCACGAATATTCAGCGTCTTGTCTGGCAGTCCATCGAGGATGAACTTCAATTCCTGAAGATCAGGCTTCTTGAGATCACCGTTGGCAACCACTGCTCTCTGTTTCCTGTCCTTCGCTGGTTCTGGTTCAAGCAGCCCCTTGAGCGCAGGCGGGATGGATGAGAAGAGCTTCGTTTCCAGCTCAGCCAGGTGAACGGTGACGTCTGCCAGTGCCTTCTTGGCCTTGGCATGGTCCTCCAGACGTTTCTTGAACGTCGGGCTTTGGGCTGCGTTGAGGATTGCTGTGAGTTTATCGGAATCGAATTTAATCATATTCTTGAAGCCTATGATGCCGGCTCGCTGACATGGGTTTGTGGCAGAATTACCTCGAAACGGCTCCCTTTCCCCGCCTCACTTTCCACTCGGATCGTGCCATTTAATAGCTCGACGAGTCGGCTCACAATTGAGAGACCCAGACCAATCCCTTGAAGATGAGCCGTTTTCTCGACTCGATACAGATCCGAAAAGATTTGCTCATGCTCCTCAGGAGCTATTCCCACACCAGTATCCGTTACGACAATTGCCCACTTTTCAGACTCCTCCATTCGAAACTCCAAGCAAATTCTCCCTGCTTCCGTATATTTGATAGCATTGGAGACAAGATTGGTCGCAATCTGTTTTATCATCCCTTGATCACTATTTAGGCGTTTTAAAGCAGGGTCGCATGATGCGGTGAACCCGAGCCCCTTCGCCTCAGCGAGCGGTGTAAAAAGCGTATTAATGTCGTGCAGGATGATTGCCGGTGAACATTCGGTTATCCGCACCGCCCTTTGGTTGGAAACCAGAGAAGACAACTCAAGCAAGTCGTCCAACAGCTCTTTCATGTGTTGAACACTTCTACCAATAACATCACGCAAATGAGATAGCTCTTGTTCGTCTTCGTATAGTGACTGCGTTGTCAGTCCCAGGCCGTTTAAAACATTCCGCAATTCGTGTGAGACGGTTCGCATCAAATGAAGCCGCGAGTCACTTAATTTCTTCAGCTCTGCTTGCTGTTCATCAACATAACGTTGGGTAGAGATCCGGGCAAGGTTATCTAGGAAGAAATGCACCTCAGTTCGCGCTTCATCACGAGCAGCCACTTCGGATATTGGATATTCTTCCGTCTCGAACTTGCTCATAACCTCAATGAACACACCCCGAAGCTGTGTAATTTCCCAAAGTAGTTCCTCTAGACGGTATCCCTGTTGCCACCTCTCAATGCCATGTTTCTTCGCATCTTGGGCAACTGTAGCAGGAAGATCACCTTGCGGGTGCTTGGAACGAAGATGTTCAACCAGTTCTTCCAGCACGGCAGGAATGTGATCCGCCAAAGCAGATTTCGATAGTCGATCCGCTGCTGGAATCCGGGGATCCTTGGCGACGCGATCCATCCACGCTGCGATAATGCTCTCACGTTGCTGAGCAAGAAATGCTCCGAGATGCGAGAAAAATTCAGGATGAGATGCTTCGTTCACGCGCTTCCTCTCCGCCAATTATTCCGCCGCAGCAAGACCAATTTCCTCCTTTGAGCCTGCTTCTGAGCACACTTCACTTCAATTCGAAAAAGATATCGGCTAAAATCAGCTTCAATCGTTTCAAAACGTCATGCAGTCGTCCCAGCGTAATCGATTGTTGCCCCTGTTCCAGTCGGAACAGCGATGAAGCTGTGAGCCCAGTCTTTTTGGAGAACGCGGCATACGACATCTCTCCCCTCTGCTTCTTGAGGAATTGAGAGAATTTCTTGTCGAGGTCTGTGGGCGCTGAGGGCACCCAGGGAATTTGACAATGCCAGAGTTCGGAATGTGACTGAGAATTTCAGCGTGTTCTGACATGGTTTAGAGAATGCGCGTTTGAAGGGATGAATGCAATGTTTCCCAACCACGCCACCCGCGCAAGTCGAATCGATCACGCACGATGGACAGAATTGCTCGAAGCCGTATAAATATCGAGTATTTCTTCACACCCGCTGTCATCACATTGCTCTTCTGTTAGAGGGTCACACAGGACCTTGTGGGCGCGAGAATGAGCACCGTAGAATGACCGGTGAGTAACGATCAAATATTATTCCAAGTATAAGAATTGGCCGATTCAATCACAATCACATTGCAAGCCCTTTGAATACTGCACGCCGCAACATTAATTCTCTTCGCCACTGCGTCCATCGCTTCGGTGCTCAAAATATTGCAATAGGTCGCGTGCGGCAAATCTTTATTGCCGGAATTAGTCGTCATGGTTCTTAAGAAGCCCATCCCAGCCATTACGGCATGTAATTCGTCGTAGCTTGCTTTAGGCGGTTCACCCTTGAATTCGATTCGAGCGATATAAACACTCATAAATACCCAGAATAATCAGAAGGGCTACTTCCGTAAAGTCCCTTTCGTCGAGTCATCACACATGACAGGAAACATTGTCTTCTTGGCGTTTTCGATACAAAGGCGGAAGCGGCACAGGCACGAGATGATGCGGCTTTCGCATTGCGGGATGAATGGTCACTTTTGAACAGCTCGACAATTGACAAACGACATTGTTTTGAGCTTGCGCCGCTATTCAAAGTAGTCGTCATAATTCACATCATCCTTATGGGCATCGAAGTCGGCTGCAAGCTCACGAACAATGGAATCGCCAGCATCGCTTAAGGAGAGTATATCGAAGCCACACCAATTATCCCAGCCAACATAGAGCCGAATCTGACCGCGTTCCACCTCGGCAACAACTTCATCAAACCCAACTGCTGGACTGCGAACTAGTCGAAAACCGTGGTGCTCGATGATTCGGGTGCCCTGCACAACGATCACGTCGAGGAAGCGATTTAGACGCTCTTCCCTGATCGATTCATTGAACCCTAAACCATAGAAAGGAACATCACCATGGTCCAAATACTCGAACCACGCCCACAACGGCGTCATCCCAACCTCACGCTCCACTGCGGGGCACATCTCGTTGAACTCGATCAAGTGTCAACGGTCCACACTCCACCGGCTACGGGAACGTGGACACCGATTCCACATCATCAGTTAATTCAGACGGTCCAGCGCACATTGGCAGCCACAAATCTGAAGATCGGAATGCAGGCGCACAGTCTCACGCATGATGGCCATCGTTATTTCGGCCTGATGGAGATCACCAGCCGCAAAACCAGAGACGACTACTGCTGGGTGCTGGGACTGAGGAATTCACACGACAAGACATTCCCGGCGGGAATCGTCGCCGGTGCTTCTGTTTTCGTATGCGACAACCTCAGTTTTTCGGGGGATATAAAATTCGCTCGCAAGCACACGAGATTCATCAATCGTGATCTACCGCAACTTGTGGAGAGGTCCATCGGATTGCTCATGGCGAAATGGCACGACCAAGATAAGCGGATCAGCGCATACAAGCGGTTCGAGATCCAGGAACGAGATGCCCACGACCTCGTTGTGCGTGCCTGCGATGTCGGTGTGTGCTCAAACCGTTTGATACCTGCGGTCCTGCATGAATGGCGAGAACCACGGCACGATGCATTCGAAGCCAGAAATGTCTGGTCGCTGTTCAATTCGTTCACCGAGGCCCTGAAGGATGGAAACCTGAATGAGCTGCCCAAACGAACCGAAGCCCCGCATGGGCTGCTGGATGTCGCAGTGGGGTTGAATTGACCTTTACGGGTTAAAGATCAGCGTTTCCATCCATTGGGAACGCTTTTCTTTTAGCTATTATACGAACGCAGCATATCATGTAGAAACTGCGCCACGTAACAACCATTCATAAGGCGCTCTGATTCCAATATGCGATCATGAGCTTGCCATCTGAGACATAAAACTCAATTGTGACATCGAATTCAAGAGACAACGGACGCTGAAATTTAACTCCTCCCTCTGGTGGAAGTGTTGCTTCTATTTTGAAATGAGCATTGGCGGTGCCCCGGTTTTCTACTTCCGAGTAGGTTAGTTTGCGATTGGTGAAAGAGGAATGGAGTGTGGTAGCAGTCGGAAAGGAATGACTGTTTGTCTCGTAAAACGACTTCTTGTCCGCGGTGAGTTTTTGAAAGCCCTTCTTTCCAAACGGCACCTCCATGACGAATAGGCAATTATCAGCAAACGCTTCCTTTACCGCGTCTTTGTGCCGAAGACTAATCAAATCGCAATAAGAGTCCCAGAACCCCTCAACCTGTTGACTAACGGGCTTTGTGAGGAGCCTTTTAATTCTGCTTTGTCCATAATGTTTAGCTGATGTGGTTTGTTGTTGTTGAGGGTAACGGGGAGATGTTCATCTGATCATGCGGAAGAAAAATGGGGGACATCACGCTATGCGCCTCTGTTAACACCGCCGATCGACTACGAACCAGCGGAGTGTTCATCGGTTCTCGGGGAAGAAAGTGGGCGCATTTGAATCTGTTTGCACTCTCGACTTCGGCTCCGCAGACTTCGGCGAACTTTTCCAAAAGCTCACGAGGATTCGCCGCCCAATAATTCGATGTGGTCCAGAGCAGATCCATCTTCATCACGGCCGAACATAAAATAACCGCTCTTTTCGCTGCCGGCTCTGACACGAGCCACTAAGTCGGGCGAAAACTCGGTGGGAAATCTCATGTCCACAGCGTGAAGCTCTGTCGCTGGCGGTCAACGGAAGCGTTCCCTGATTCGTGCATCAGGAGATGCCTGATTGATCCGCAGGATAGCGGGTGCAGGGCAGACGAATCCATTTCATCTTCACCAATTGCTGGCCAAATCCTAGTCGGAAATCAGGCTCAATCGGTCTGGCTCGTCGAAGACCTTTCCCAAAGACTTTCTTCAAAAGGCCAGGAATCGAGGTGGCTCATCTGTCTTTGCCCAGCCAAGACGCACCAGAAAGAAGTTTGGCTCCACCCACGGACTGAAAAAGCACAAGCGCAAGCCAGTCTTTTGATTTCACCTCCCATTCGTGCGTTTCGGCGAAACATTGGAGTCTCCGAAGCTTTTCCTGAAAGCACACGACGCTCTCGCCCTATAACGGTTGAAGTCCCACGCCGTTGGTAATATGAAACCGTCGTTTTGCGATTCCAAATGTGATTGTAGCAATCAGAGCACGGAGGGTGTCGCTGTCACTTGGACTTGGGGCGGAGTTATTTAAGGACACCATTTTTGCATCAACCCGGTTTTGAGAGAAGATCCGCCATTTACCTTTAAATTGGC
>Ga0206813_1178_pt1 | contig 11509 bp, 11 predicted proteins | sample Alteio_BWOrgCont_92_FD_152856 | JGI IMG/M metagenome (GOLD analysis project Ga0206813, IMG submission 152856) | Enriched cells from forest soil in Barre Woods Harvard Forest LTER site, Petersham, Massachusetts, United States -... | ecosystem: Environmental > Terrestrial > Soil > Temperate forest >...
CGCACGGCGGAGCGGTTCGAAGTCGTCGATCTGCTCGACGAGATCGACCATGAGAACGAATAGTTCGTTGTCGTGCGCGCGGCGAATGGCGCGGAGAAGGGCGACGGCCAGCACGTCGATTTTTTGGGGCTGACGGAATTGGTATCTGCCTTGCCAATCGTAGAGGGCGACAGGATAGGGCACGTTGTGCCGGGCCAGGAAATCCTGAAGCGCGAATCCGAACGGCTCATCATCTTCCATCATCTGAGCCATCGCGCCTGGCGAGAACCCCAAAACGACCGACAAGACCGCGGCGAGTTTCTTGCGAGTCGCCTGCCGCCGCCATTCGCTCGGCGAGAAACGCAACGACCAGGGGAAAATGGCGTCCGTGAGGGATAGAGTCCGCAGATACTCCGGGCGAGGAAAGAGAATTGGCAGCCACCAAGGATAATAGTTCAAGGAAGACGCCAGCAGATCCGGGTATATCTCGCGCATGAGTGCGTAGGCGATGCGGCTCAAGGTATCGACGTCGGGAGCGCCGGTGGCTGCAGGCAGGCGTCCTGATTCCGCAAGGCGGTGGAGGATGTCGATCAGATGACGCTTGCCTCGCGCCGGAGCAACGTGCGTCGCGTCAGCCTCATCGAAGACGATCAGACCGATGTGATCGCGGTTGCCGAGCGCCGCCTGAGCGACGCTCGAACCGATCTCGACCAGGCGAGCAAGCGAGTTGTGCCCCGGTGGGCCGATGCGCACCGACTGCGAACCGTCCATGATCAAGGTGCAGCGGACGGGCACTTCGTTTTCGAATTCCTTGGTGATGAGCTTGTCTTTGCGGGCTGAGGGTTTCCAGGCGATAAGCTTGGGCGGATCTCCGGGCCGATAGTCGCGTAAGTCCAGCAATTCGGAGCCACTGCCGGCGCGCAGCAGGCGGTGAATGCCTGGCGGCGGCAGAACGTTATAGCGCTTATTGGTGCGCTGCTTCAATTCGACGTCAACGAGCGGCGGCAGGGCGGGATAAACGGCCGGCTCGCGCAGAAATGTTTCGTGATACAGAAAGCCTTGCGGATCAGTCCAGCGCAGGCGGACGCCTTCGAATCGCACCGGGCCGGCGGCGTGACAACGGATGCGGTAGCGAATCTCGATCGATTGGCCGCGCCGAATGATGCCCGCGGCGTTTGTGCCGCCTTCGACCAGTTCCGCGCCGAATGGAAAGCGGTCGTCGGCGAGCGCCAGCGGCATCGGCAATCGGCTTGTGGTCGTAATGCGGACGACAACCGTGAAGGGGCGCTTGGCCCAAAGCGTGGCGACCGGCCCGCGCTCGTCGCGGATTTCGCGTTCGAAGTGAACGAGCGGCAGACCCCAGCGAAGGGCCAGTAGGAAGCGGCACCATTCGATGACGATAAACGCGAGGATGCTCAAGCCGACAACCGCGAGCGTCGTGCCGCGCAGTGCCGCCCAAGCGCTGCCGATCGCCGCAACAAATAGCGTGACGAGCAGCAGCCACCAACCTCGCGAAGTCAGCATTCAACGTCCTCTTCGCCGTGAGCTAGGTCTAGGAATGGTTGGAGGTGGAGACAAGGAGAGCTGGAATTCGCGTCGCTAAACCGGTCGGCCGTTCATAGAAAAGGATGCAATCACCGAGTCTTCACAGGATTGAATTCTCATATGACGGCTCGCGCAGTTCACTGGCATGAAGGGATGTTTCTGCGGCCGCAGCAATTTCAGGCCGCGGAGCGACATGCCCACGAGGTGTTGGCTCGCAGTGGACGCTGGGATGTTCATCATGGTTGGGGCGCGCGTCGCGTCGAGTGGGAAGCCGACGCCCTGGCGACGTATCGCTTCGCGCTCAGCCGCCTCGAAGCGCGTTTTCGTGACGGCACGACGCTGGTGCTTCCCGAAGACGGTTCCCTACCGGCGCTTGATCTGAAGCCGGTGTTTGCAAAATCCAATCGAGTGACGGTTTACGTGGCCGTGCCGCAGCTGCGCCTCGGTCGCGCCAATGCCGCCGCCGATGGCTCGCGTTATCGAACCGATCTTTTGGAACTCGAGGACGAGAATACCGGCGTCAACCCTCAACCCGTCTCAGTCCTCCTGCCCACCGTCCGCCTTCTCACGGATGCCGACGATCTGACCGGCTTCGATACGCTGCCGCTTGCGCGCATCGAAAAATCAGCCCGCGCCGAAGCGGTGCCGCAACTTGATTTGGCCTACATTCCGCCGGTCCTCGCGTGTGACGCGTGGCCGACGTTGCAAATTGGAATCCTGCGAACGCTGTTCGATCGCATCGGCAAAAAAATCGAGGTATTGGCCAATCAAGCCGTCAGCCGCGGCGTGACCATGGATAGCCACGGCCAAGGCGACGGCCGCCTGATCGGCCAGCTTTCGCGCCTGAATGAGGCGCACGCGCTGCTGAGCAACATGGCGTTTGTCGAAGGGATCCATCCGCTAGGTGCATATCTCGAAATGTGCCGACTTGTCGGGCAGCTTTCGATCTTCAGTCGCACGTTGCGGCCGCCGCAACTACCCCGCTACGATCACGACGATCTTGGCGCGTGTTTCTACAAGGTGAAGCAATATATCGATGGGTTATTGAACGAGGTGGACGAGCCGGCTTACGAGGAGCGGGCGTTTATTGGCGCTGGGATGCGCATGCAAGTGGCGCTTGAGCCGGCGTGGCTGGAGCCGTCGTCGCAGATGTTTTTAGGGGTTCGCAGTCCGCTCGGGAGCGACGAGTGCGTGCGGCTGCTTACCAAAGCTGGCCAGCTCGACATGAAAGTCGGCAGTTCCGATCGCGTCGATCAGATTTTCACGAAGGGTGCGGCGGGTCTCAAATTTACCCCGAATCCGCGCCCGCCGCGAGCGCTGCCCGCCGCGGCCGACTTGACTTATTTTCAAATCGATCGCGACTCGACGCCCGCCGAATGGCAATTTGTCGAGAAGTCGCTGTCGCTGGCGATCCGCTTCAATGAGAAACTGATCGACGGCAACATCCAAGGCGAGCGCGAACTCAAGCTCAAGATCAAAACCGGCGGCGGGCAGACCGCAACCCTTCAGGTCACGCTTTACGTCGTTCCGCAGACTCTCGCCGAAAAGGGCTGATCGCAGCAAACAATGACGACAAGGACGAAAGTCGATGATCTGTCCCCGCTGCGGCTTCGACAACCTTCCCGGCCAGAATGAGTGCCGTCGTTGCCTGTGCGATTTGACGGCGCTCGACCGGCCGGAACCGCACGACCGCGTCGAATCCAGCTTGATGCAGGATACGGTCGATCAGCTTCGGCCCGGCCCGCCCGTCACGGTGCCGCTCGGTACTTCGGTCGCTCAAGCCGTACAGATCCTGATCGACAAGTAAGTCGGGGCGCTGTTGATCGTGGACGGCGGCGGCATGCTGGTCGGCATCTTCAGCGAGCGAGATTTGATGGTCAAAGTCGCTGGCGCGGACAAGGAGCTTTCCGCACTGCCGATCGAACAATTCATGACGCCCAAGCCGCAGACTGTTGGTCCGGACGACAAGCTGGCGTTTGCCCTACACAAGATGGACGTCGGCGGCTACCGTCACTTGCCGGTCGTGCGCGACGGGCGACCGATCGGCATTCTCTCGGTCCGCGATCTGATTCGTCACATGACGCGCATCGTCGGCGGCAAATAGCCACTCACTCCACCGTGACGGATTTGGCTAGGTTTCGCGGCTTGTCCACGTCGCAGCCGCGAAGCAATGCGATGTGATACGCCAACATCTGCAACGGGATCGCGAAGACGATCGGCTGGAGATATTCCGGCACTTCGGGCACGAGGATTACTTCGTCGGCGCGACCGGCGACTTGGGAAGCAATCGCCGCGTCGTCTTCGCTGGCTACCGCGATTACCGGACCGCCCCGCGCTCGCACCTCTTCCAGATTGCTCATGACCTTGTCGAAGATCGGTCCGCCCGAAATGAGGAAGACCGACGGCGTGTCGCGGTCCACGAGCGCGATCGGACCATGCTTCATTTCCGCGGCGGGATATCCCTCAGCGTGCAAGTAGCTGATTTCCTTCAGCTTGAGCGCACCTTCCAGCGCGACCGGGTAAAGGTATTGCCGACCAAGATAGAGCATGTTGGTGCAATCGACATACTTGGCGGCGATTTGCTGAACCTGCGCGTGGCAATGAAGAGCGGCGCGGACGGCGTCGGGCAGGGCACGCATTTCGTCGAGCATCTGCGAGCCTTTGGGACTCGAAAGATGGCGCAGGCGGCCGAGGTGCAGGGCCAGCATCGTCAGCACCATCACCTGCGATGTAAATGCCTTGGTGCTGGCAACGCCGATCTCGGGGCCCGCTCGCAATGGAACGACGCCGTCGGCCTCGCGAGCGATGCTGGACCCGTCGACATTGCAAAGAGCAATCGTCGGATGGCCTTTGCGCTTCGACTCGCGCACTGCGGCGAGTGTGTCTGCGGTTTCGCCCGATTGCGTGATGGCCATCACGATCGTGTTTCGGTCGATCGGCGGATTGCGATAGCGGAATTCGCTGGCGTATTCGACCTCTACGGGAATGCGCGCGAACTCTTCGATTAGATACTCGCCAACGAGGCCGGCGTAATAGCTCGTACCGCAACCAGTCAGGATGAACCGCTCAGCGCCGCGCAATTGACGCGGGTCGATGTTCAGCCCATCGAAATCGGCGCTAGCATCTTCGTCGCTGAATCGGCCGTGCATCGCGGCCTCGAGCGCCTGGGGTTGCTCGAAAATCTCCTTGAGCATGCAGTGAGCGTACTCGCCGCAGCCGGATTCGACGGCCTCGTGTGCGACGGTGTGCACGTCGACTGCGATGGGGCTGCGATCAGCGTCGAGGACATGCCAGCCCATCGTCGAAATCACCACGATTTGCCGATCTTGCAAATAAACCACCCGGTCCGTCAGCCCCGCCAGAGCCGCCGGATCGCTAGCCAAAAAGAATTCGCCTTCTCCAATTCCAAGCACCAGCGGACTTCCCAGGCGCGCACCGACGAGCAGGTCCGGATTCCGAGGCGACATGACCGCGAGCGCATACGTTCCTTTCAAGAGCGGCAGCACGTCCTGGACGGCTTCGACGAGATCGTCTTGAAGTTCTTTGGCGATGAGTTGCGAAATCACTTCGGTGTCGGTCTCGCTCGTGAATTGAACGCCACTGGATTGCAGCCGCCGTTTGAGCGGAGCGTAATTCTCGATGACGCCGTTATGAACGAGAGCTACGGCGGAATCGCCGTCGCCCGCGACGTGAGGATGAGCATTTGAGTCGTTGGCGGGGCCATGAGTCGCCCAGCGCGTATGCGCGATTCCCAGGCTGCCTGGAGCTGGGTGTTCGCTCAAGAGCGACGCCAGATTGCCGACTCGGCCAGCGCGCTTGCGAAGGTGGAGTTTCTTGGAGGAAGATGTTGCGATGCCCGCGCTGTCGTAGCCGCGATATTCAAGCCGCCCGAGACCTTCGAGGAGTAATGGGGCTGCTTCGCGACGACCGACATAGCCAATAATTCCGCACACGTCGAATCCCTCCGACTTTGGCCGATTCCGTTCCGAGAAGTGTTGGCCGCTACAAGTATAGACAGGCCGGCAAGTGCTGTGAAACCGAGATTTTTGCCCTGGCATACCGGGCAATCTGGGTATCCGGTAAACCAACCGATTGTTCGTCGCCTATCATTCTGCGAAATGTCAATGGCACGATCTTGAGGAATCAATGAACGAAGTGGAGTCGCCCGCTTCAGGGCCACACTTTACGGCGTTCGTGGGGCAAGCCGCAGGCGACGGAAGAACAATCCGTTATTCATTGGGTTTTTTGTGGGCGAACGATGCGCGTTCCGGGAGGTCGGAATCTTCAGGCACGACGAATTCAATGTCGCACTTGGCGGTGTCTGATCTTTGCAAAAGCTCGATCAGTTGAGCAAGTTGCGAGAATGGGTTTGGGGCATCGCTAGGCTGATCGACGAGCGGGTTCTTGCAAAAAGAGCATGCCTTCTGCTGGACCCTTGCGAGTCCACCAGTGTTAACTTCGAAACCACAGTGACAATTCTTGCAGATTATCCGAACGGCCTTAACCTCAGAAAGTAGAAATCCAAGCAGTTTTCGACTCACGACATCGCCATCCCTTTCCGGTTTGGTTAGTGGTACCAATAGTTATCCTAGGCGGATTCGGTCTTGGCGAAGATGACGGTCTTGAATTCAAGTGAAGAACGCCCGCTCAACGAGAGCGGGCGTCGGCGATTGTGCCATCTGGTTCGTCCGGGCGAGATTGGCCGGTGAACTACCGGCAAAGGCGAATCAGTGACAGAACGGGCAATTGCCGCGGAACGGATTGGCGTAATTCGTCTGGCGAACGAGCGGAGCATTGGTCTCCGTTGTCGTCACGACGAAGTTAGGATTGGAGTAGCGGGTCAGGCGTTGCGACAGATCGGAAGCCGACAGATCGCCTTCTTGTCGGAAGGCTTGAAGTTTCCCGGTCCGGTCGCTGATCACGAGGCCTTGCTTGCCGGATAGCTGAAGAGCGTCGGCAATCTTTCGGCCCGAATCAGTTTCCTGATTGACAAAAACAATTACGAACTGGCCGGCGAGCGCCTTCTCGGCTTCCGCTTCGAGCTTGCCCTCGCGTACGACTTTCTTCCAGCCGTTTTCGCCGGACGCGACGAACACCGCGAGCGGCTTATTGACGCTGGCGGCGATCGAACGTGCTTGCCGATAGTCGTGTTCCCACTTCAGAGAGTGAGTGCCGATCTCGGGACTCAATGCCAGAGCCACCATCATGGTCAACGATGCGAACATTTCACTTTCTCCTTGTGTAAAAATCCCGGATCGAAAACTTCTTGAGACAACCGCCGTGTTGCACGCTTGCGAATTTTGGTCTGAGCCGGTGAACCACCGGCTTTCGATTATTGCCGTCAGGTCTGGCACGCGAACGGATTCACCTTCGCGCCGGCCGAAACAACATTGGCCGTCACGGGAAAGTCGTTTGATTCCGTCGTGATCACGATGTGATCGGGATCGCCGAAGCGATTCAGATGTTTGACCAAGTCCGACAATTCGAGATCGCCATCGTGGTGAAACGCCATCAGCCCGCCGGTGCGATCGCTGATAATAAGGCCGCGCTTGTTGACGAGTCCAAACGCTTCGGCGAGCTTTTGTCCTGATTCTGTTGCCGCGTTGACGTAGACCGGAACAAATCGCTCCGAGATTTGCCGCCGCGCTTCGGCGCTCAGGCTGCCCTCGCGCACCACCTGCTTCCAGCCGTCTGCTCCACTGCCAACAAAAACAGCGAGCGGCTTTTGCAGTCGCGCGCCGATTTCGCGAGCTTGATGATAGTCCGCTTCCCATTTCACGCCCGCGTGAACGATTTGCGGACTCATGTTGCTCCATACGGCCAGAAAGGCGATCAATGCAGTCATGCAGACTTACTCCTTTGCCGATAGAAACAGCCCGAGCCATTTCATGCGGCATGAAAGCGACGAACGATCGATTTGTCGGTCAAAAAGAGTGCGAGACGCCAAGCTCAAACGATGGTCCGGTACCGTCCCGGAATCGCGCGACCGCGCAGCGGCAGCTGCCGCGAGTCAGCCTGGCAAGTTTGAATCAACGAGTCCAAACGCGAGTAAAAAGGCCGGCGAATGATGGAGAGCCGGTTTGGTGAAAAAGTCGGACCGAAAAAGCGGCCCGCTGGAAACTGGAATCGAAGCTGGTCATTTTGAGAGTCTCCTATGTTGGTCGTTTCTGAGGGGCGTCTTCAAAAAGACAACCCGCTCGAACTCAGCCCCGCTGGGGCTGCGCTGCCATGCGTCTCCTCTCAGACAAACCTTTTCCTCGAACCAAGATTTCCGGTGGCCCGCAAATTTTCCGCAACCGTAACAGTCTTCGCAGACTGCGCGAGTTGTGAGATTGACAAAACTTCAAATCTGGGCCGTCAACACTTTTATTGGCCGCTTTGAATAACGGCCAGTGCAGGATGCCATGGCTTAACGCATTGAAGTCTGTAGGTGCTGGCGGAGTAACATGATAAATTTTGATTAAAATTTGGTCATGTCGCTATCAAACGCGTATTTCGGTGTCCAATTCCTCTTTGTCGCCAAGTCGGGCAAGCACCGGGTCAACTTCCTCGGACAGAAATTCTTCGACCTGTTCCGGCGACCGGCCGACGTATGCAGACGGCTTGAGAGTCGCCGCCAAATCGATCCCCTTAAACGCCGGGTCGGAGGTCAAACGATTGACGAGGTCATTCGCCCCGCCAGCTTTGATTTGCGCGGTCACGGTATGGCTATGTTCGGCCAGTCGTGCGTGAAGTTTCTGTCGATCGCCGCCGTGTCGAACCGCGGCCATCAGGATGTTCTCGGTCGCCAAGTAAGGCAAGTACTCGGAGACATTTCGGCCAATCACGGCGGTGTTGACGATCAGTCCACTCGCAATATTTGCGGCAAGCCGCAAAACGCCGTCCGCAGCCAGGAACGCCTGGGGAATGGTCAATCGGCGGCTGGCGCTATCATCCAAAGTCCTTTCGAACCATTGGGTTGAAGCCGTCTGCGCCGTGATCGTTGGCAGGGCGCTGAGGAAGCGAGCGATGCTGCACATTCGCTCGGCGCGCATGGGGTTACGCTTGTACGCCATTGATGACGAGCCGACTTGCTCCGATTCGAATGGCTCGTCGATTTCTTGCCGGTGCGCGAGCAGGCGGAGGTCGGTACCCCACTTGTGGGCTGATTGGCCGATGCCGGAGAGCGCATCAAGGATTTGGGAATCGACTTTTCGCGTGTAGGTCTGTCCGGTGATGGTAAAGACCGATTCGAAATCCATTTTTCGAGCGACGAGTCGATCGAGCTCGCGCACTTTGGCATGGTTGCCGTGAAATAGGGCGAGGAAGCTGGCCTGCGTACCAGTCGCGCCCTTCGCGCCGCGGAATTTGAGGGTTACGACGCGGTTTTCGATTTCGGCAAGGTCGAGCAGGAAGTCCTGAATCCACAAGCACGTGCGCTTACCGACGGTGGTTAGCTGAGCGGGCTGAAAGTGCGTGAAGCCGAGGGTGGGCTCGGCTTTCCATTCGCGTGCGAAACCAGCCAGCTTGGAAATCACTCCCGCCAGCCGATAGGCGATCTGCTGAAGCGCTTCCCGCATCAGGATCAGGTCCGCGTTGTCCGTGACATAACAGCTGGTGGCGCCAAGGTGAATGACATCGCGGCTGCCGGGGCAGGCTTCGCCAAATGTGTGAATATGAGCCATGACATCATGACGGAACCGCTGTTCGTGTTTGGTCGCGGCGGCGAAATCGATGTCGTCCAAATGCTGGCGCATCTCGTCGAGTTGTTCGGGCCGAATGCGCGGCGTTTTGCCGTCGTCAGCCGTCAGTCCCAACTCCGACTCGGCTTCGGCGAGGGCAAGCCAAAGCCGCCGCCAAGTCGAGTGTTTTCGTTGCGGCCCCCAAAGTTCAGCCATATCCGCGCCGGCGTAGCGCGTAATCAGGGGGTTGTCGTACAGGAGATTTTCGCTCATGGGCATAGTCGGAAAGGTTTACGCGGCCGTCAGGATCGGAGCGGAGCGGCGAGTCTCCGCAATCCGAGCGACCGCTCTTTCGTTGTAGGATTCCTCAATGAAATTGGCCCGAAGCGGACGCACGCGGGGCAACCATCGGTTAGGGTTCCTGCGGGAATGGAATCTGCGGTCCTCCGACCGCCCGGAAAAGGAGTATCCGATGCTGAAGCGTTTGGTCCCCGCCCTGATTCTAGGGGCGGTTGCACTCTTCTCCCTCGATCGTGGTGCTTCGCAGGCTCGGGCGGGCGACGCTCCGCTGCCGCGATTCAACTACTACCCGTACTACTACTGGCCCGCCAATTACTGGCCGACCCAAGGCCCACAGTGGCCGGAACCGGCCGGCGCTCCGTACATGCGTCCGCCAGCATATATGTCGTTCCCGCCGTTCCAGGAATCTCGCTGGCGCTATGAGCTCTGGCAGCCGCAAAAGTACTATCGCGGCTCGCACTTCTGGCTCGACCAGTTCTGAGCCGTAAGTGACTTAGCTTGCCGATCAACTTCATCCGCATTCTGGCGAATGCAGCTACGTAGCTGAATTCGCCCGAATGCGGATTTTCTTGCGCGGGCGCGAGAGCATCGAAGTCGCCTTCGACCCAGTGGCCACTTTCGTTCGCGTGGCCGCATTCATTCTTGTAGCCGCATTCGCCAGAATGCGGATTACGACCCACACCGATGAGAGCCCGCGCGCCGTAATTCGTTTTCGCATTTCTCAATCGTACCGGTGTCACCGCTCCCAGCAGTCGATGATGGCCTGCAAATCATCGGGAGCAATATCGCCTTCGACCTCGACCCGCTCATACGACTTGCCAGTCGGCGGCCCGAGGCGGGAATGAATGGCGTGCGATTCCAAATGCAGGCGCAATTCCTCACCGCGCTCGCTCGGCACGTACAAGACATTCCAATCGCCTTCGCGACGAACTTTGAACTGTTCGACATCAAGTTCGTACATGGCCGATTCCTCCCCCACTGCAATCCGAGCCCGTATCCATCATACGCGGCTCGAATCGCTGGCTGCGGTCTCAGTGCTCTCACCCCGATACTCCACATGTCCGCAAATGTCCGGAAATGTCCGCGCCTGGGGAGATTTCATCGGCCGCCTACCACGCTACGCTTGCCCCATCCCGAGGTGGCGGACTTTGACGGAGTTTGGCGGCATCCAGAAAAACTTCGCTTCATCACTGTCCGGAAATGTCCGCTTTTGTCCGCGCCGTGGGAAATTCGGCTCTCCACCCGCCACGTTCCACTCGTCTTGTCGTGGCCGCATTTGGCCGGATGTGGCCCCTTCCAGCAAAGCATCGCCGTTATTTTTTTTTCGCGCCTTCATTACTCGAGACCTCGGCAGATACCGACCGACTGCCCACTTCGATAGCAATGATCTGTTTCACGTTCTTCTCCGTTCGCGTTGGAGTTATGTCGCGCCCCAATCTGGACTGTCCGCACTCTCTGCGTTCTTCGGCGTTCTTTGCGGGTAGTCACTTTCAATCCTAACCGCGGAGGAACGCCGAGAAATTCGGCCTTCCGACCAATGCTCATGGGATACTGTAGCGCGGTCTTTTTTTGGTTGATGACGAAGATGAAGAGTATGGCGAATTTGACCGCGCGCGAGGCCGTTTTTCGCATTCGAAAAGTGTTTTAAAGCCCAATTTGGCGTCAGCTGCCGGGTCTTACTGAAGCAGTTTTCAGCTGCTGGCTGGTCAGAATAAGTACCGTCACAAATTGTCGAAATGCATCAGCATCGTGGACCACCATCGCCACGATGCTGATGCATCAAACGAAATTTAAATACCGATCGCGAGTCAGCGTGGCCTGATCATTGCGGCACGCCCACTTGCTCGCGCCTCACAACGACGACTATTCTCCCGCCCAATGCAACTCAACGCCCTGGCGGCGGGGGCGGCAAATGTAGCGTTCCGCCCGCGCGTGGCTGTGAGAGGTCGGCGTAGCGACGCAACAGTGAATAAGTCTCCTGGAAATCATGATTTTCGCTGAGCGATTGGTAACGGAGGTCGCTC
>Ga0206813_1179_pt1 | contig 11432 bp, 5 predicted proteins | sample Alteio_BWOrgCont_92_FD_152856 | JGI IMG/M metagenome (GOLD analysis project Ga0206813, IMG submission 152856) | Enriched cells from forest soil in Barre Woods Harvard Forest LTER site, Petersham, Massachusetts, United States -... | ecosystem: Environmental > Terrestrial > Soil > Temperate forest > O...
CGAAAAATCGGCATAGGGATAGTTGAAGAGAAATTTCACCGCGTCGAGAATTTCAGTGTTTTCGTCGCGCAACCGCAGCGGAGCGGAGCTGTCAGGCGGGATAGACATGGCGTCCACATCCGAATCGTTCGCGTAGCCGGGATGACCGTGGTTGTCGAACGCGCGGATCGCTTCGATTTGCGGGAGGAGCCGGTCGTAGATTGCCCTTACGTCGGGGCCCGGAAGCGGCTGGGCTTGTGCGCCTGCTGGCGACGACGCCAACACGGTCCAAATAAGCGCGGCCGCACCCGCAAGAACTGGACACTCCCACATCAAACACTTCTTTCCGCTAAGCATCTGATTAAAAACCGTAGCGCAGCATGAATTGAATTACGCGTGGAGTGCCGGCCATCGTAGTGATGGCGCCAAACTCGGGGCCGCTCACGTCCACGAACGACGGATTATTGAAATTTGGGTGATTCCAGAGGTTGAAAAACTCGGATCGAAACTCAAGCCTCTGATTTTCGGTGAATGCAAAAGTCTTGCCGATCGAGAAATCCCAATTTTGCTCGAACGGGCCGCGGAAAATATTGCGGCCGAGATTGCCATAGCCCGTTGAACCATCCGGCCCGACGACTGGCGCAGGAAGAAACGCGTTGAAATTCACGTAGGAATTGAGCTTGGTCGCAAGACTCCCCGAAGTGTAAGCGGAGCTGGCATTGAATCCAGGCGCGATACTAGCCGTCGACTGATCGGGGCCAATCGGGGTAAACGTGGAACCGCCAGCCGAATCGACAATAGTGAATGGACGGCCGGATTGGAAAGTGACGATGCCGTCCACGCTCCAGCCGGCAAGCGCAGCCTTCTTGAAACCAGTCTCCTTCAAAAAGAACGGCAATTGATAGGCATAGCTGATGATGAAGCGATGCGTGCGATCGAAGTCGGAAAGACCGCGCGAGTCTCTGATATTGGTTTGGTCATTTAGGACGGTGTTGAAAGCCGTAGTGTCGTTGGAGACTTCGTCGATGGAACGCGAGAATGTATACGCGGCCTGGAAGTACAAACCGCGAAAGCGGCGCGTGACCGAAGCTTGCAACGAATTGTAAGTCGAAGTGGCATCGTTGCAGAAACACTGCATACCAGCAGGACTCAACCCCAGAACACGTGAGCGCGCCGGCGCATTCGCGACGGTGTTCTGCGTGATCGTATAGGTCTGGCCGGTCGGACTCGTGAGCACGACGGGATCCTGCGGGCTGACAAGGAACGGCTGAATCGTGGTGCGCACTTCGCGTAAGTGCGTGCCTTTGGTTCCGACGTAACCGACATTGAAAACCCACCCACGGGCGATTTCTCGCTCAACGGTCAAGTTCCACTGTTGCGCGCTGGGAGACAGGAAATGCAGCGGCGCTTCGAGCGCGATGAGCTCCTCGCTGTTGCCGCTGAACACGGGAACTTGCGTGGTATCCGTGGTCGGAACGCCGGTAGTCGCGTTCACAAATCCCTGGAACACACCGAGCTGCGGCACGAACGCGGGGCTGATTACCCCGGCGGGTGGAAGGATCGAAAACGCTGGAAGATTCGCGAGCTGGCCCGGAGGCGGAGTGCCGAACGAACCTGCCAGGAAAGGCGAGGAGAAACCAAAGTTGTCCACGGTGCCGTTATCTTCGCGCTCGTAGTAAATACCGTAGCCCGCACGGACTGACATTTTGCCGTCACTGAACGGATCCCACGCGAAGCCAATGCGCGGGCCCCAATCAGAGGCGTATCCGTTGCTGCGAAGCGTCGGCGAACCGGTGCCAACGAGGCCCGGAATGTTCAGTTTGTTCACGCCCTTGGGGAAAATCCAGGGTTCCTGTCCAGAGGCAACGAGGCTAGGAACGAGATTTGCGATCTGATTGGTGGCGTCAGAGACGGCGCCGTCGAGCTCCCAGCGAACGCCGAGATTCAGAGTCACATTTTTGCGAATCTTGAAATCATCCTGCGCAAAAAGCGAAAAATTGTTGATGCGGTATTCGTGATTCGAGACGCCGCTGCCGCTCCCCGTAACCACCGGCTGGCCCAGCAACACATTTTGAAAATCCGTAAAAGCGCCCGGGAACGGCACGAAAACCAAAAGACCATTGAAGAGTTGAGGATAATTCTTGTCGAGATAGATGCGATCGGCTTGGCCACCGAGGCGCAATAGATGGCGGCCGAGATTCTCAGCCACCGTGTCTAGAAAAGTGAAATTGCTTTGGCGCGACGACACGTTCGCGGCTGGCGTGGGTCCGAATTGAAAGCTGGCCAGCTCGAAGCGCGGAATATTGATGTCCACATTGCTGTTGGGGCGATTGATGCCGATGTCGTTGATGCTGACGACCGGAACATTGTCCGTGTCATTGGCAATGCGCACGAACCCGAACCTGAAGTCGTTGATGAGATGAGCCGAGAAGGTGTGCGTTTCGGAAATGGTCACGAAGCGGTTGTGCACGGGAAGGAAAACCGGAAAGTCGAGATCGCCCGGACTGATGGCCGCGCCGAACTGCGAACCCAGCGCGCCCGCGCCAAACGGCAAGAACGAATGGAAGTTCGAGTAGAAAAAGCGAGCCCGCAGGACGTCCGAGCCTCCGTTGAAATTGCGATCCCAGCTAGTGGTGAACTGGTCGTCGTTGAAAGTTCCGGGATGGCTGACGAACAAGCGCGACTGCTGCTCATTGAGTGGAAGCGTCGGATCGATGGGCGGCAAAGAAGGAATCAGCCAGCCGCCGCCGGCCCCGCCAAATTGATTGCTTTTGAATTGCAAAAGATTGACGACCACCGGATCGAGAAGTGCGGGATCCTGAAGGCCGGTGGGCAGCATTTGGGCGAGGCTCGCGGCATCGCGCTGCGACGGAATCGTGGGAATGAAAGTGCTGATGAAAGTGCCCGGTGAAATTCCATTTTCCTGGCGCGTGCCCTGATAATTCACGAAGAAAAAGCCCTGCGACGCGTGCGGGCCTAGCGGTCCGCCCAGGCTGCCCCCGAAAATATTCTGATGGACCACGCCCCGCGGCTCGCCGTCGGCGTTGGCGAAGAAATCGTTGGCGTCGAGCGCGTCATTGCGGAAATATTCGTACACCGACCCGTGAAAATTCTGCGTGCCCCCGCGCAACACCGCATTTACGTTGCCGCCGCCGTTGCGGCCCTGCGTCGCATCGTAAAGACTAGTTTGCATCTTGAATTCTTCAATGACGTCGGGATTGGGAAGCGGCGTGTTGGTTAGTTCGCCGACGTTGTAGTCGCTGACGCTGATCCCTTCGATCTGGACGTTGTTGTAACCCTCGCGCTGTCCATTCACGTTCATGCGAATATCGCCCCGGCCCAATTGACCGGCGGCCGTGAGATCGGAGGAAGCGCCGGTCGAAAGGGTAAGAAGCTGCTGCACGTTGCGAGTGGGCAGCGGAAGATTTTCGAGAGTTTGCGAGCCGATCGATTCGCCCGTGGCGGCCGTGGTAGTTTCGACGGCGGCGGCGCCAGAATGCACTTCGACGGACTGCGCCACGGTACCGACTTGCAGCGTCAGCTTTATTCGCGTCGTCTCAGTGACGCGAACCTCGACGTTGGTAGCTTTCTGATCCGCAAAGCCCTTGGCGACGACTGCGATGGTGTACCGACCGACCGGCAGCAGAAGCGCGGTAAAAGTTCCGTGATCGTCGGTCGCCAGCGCGCGAAGTTGATTGCCCGAAACTTGATCGATGATCCGGATTTCGGCGCCGGGAACGGAGGCCCCGCTGCTGTCTTCAATGGTGCCGTTGATGGCTCCGGTAGCGCCGCCCTGCGCAAAAACAACCGAGCAGGAAAAAATGACGAGAAAGATTCCCAGAAGGAAGTGTTTCATGGCGGTGACCTCCTCACCCCACAGAGATAGACGTTACTCTGAGGCTCCGCCCTTGGGAGCCGCGTTCAAGGTTGAGCTGTCCTGCGATCGCCGGCGCGTGAACCAGTACACCATGGTGATGAGAACGAGAAATGGAGCGAATCCCGGCACCGTCCATTGCAAACCATCGACGAAAAACGTGCTGATTGTAATACCAAGCAAAGCCGCGATGCCAAGGAACGTGGAGTAAGGATAGAAGCGAAGGCGCATGGGAAGTTTTGCGACGCGCTCCGGTCCAAGTGCGCGGCGAAATGCGATGTGGGTGAGCAAGATCACGATCCAGACAAAAAACATACCCGCGACCGCGACACCATAAAGCGCAAGAAATGCTTTTCCGGGCGCGTAGATGGCGAGAAGAATCGCGGCCACCATTCCGGCGGAAGAAACGGCCAGCGCGCGACGGGGAACACCGTTCTTCGCCAGCTTCGAAAGCGAAGCGGGCACATACTTTCCGCGCGCGAGCGAAAAAAGCATGCGAGTCGTGAGATACAAATCGGTGTTGCAGCTCGAGAGCGCCGCGGTAATCACTACGATATTCATAATTGTCGCGGCGAAGGGAATCCCCGCTGACGAGAACGCGCGAACGAACGGACTAGCAGTGAGTCCCGTGCCGGCACCAGTCTGATTCCACGGCGTCATGGCCAGCATGATCGTAATCGCCAGAACGTAAAAGAAAATTAATCGGAAAACGATCGTGCGCATGGCCTTGGGGATGGATTTTTCAGGGCTTTCGGCTTCACCGGCGGTGACCGCGATCACTTCAACTCCCATGTAACTCGTGACCACGAGCGTGAGAGCCAGCCACACGCCGAGCCAACCGTGCGGAAGAAATCCGCCATTCGCCGTGAGATTCTTCAGACCGATCGCTGGATGAGGTCCGATACCGACGATTAGAGCGGCGCCCACGCCGATAAAAACCAGTATTGCCACGACCTTGATTAGTGCAAACCAGTACTCGATTTCACCGAAGCGGCCCACATGTAGCGTGTTGAGCGCAATCAGTCCGATCGAGACGGACAAAACCCAAATCCACTGCGGCACAGTCGGAAACCAGAAGGAAAAATAAATCGCGACGGCTGTGACTTCCGCGCCGATCGCGATCATCTGCACCAGTCCATAAGTGGTACGCACCGCAAAGCCGGCCCAGCGGCTGAAATATTTTTCAGCGTAAACGCCGAACGAACCGGCGTCGGGATGCACCACCGCCATTTCCGCCAACGAATAGGCCACGATCAGCGCGATGATTGCGCCCAAGAGATAGCTGATGATTACCCCTGGACCGGCAATCCGTATCGTGACGCCGCTGCCTAGAAACAGGCCGACGCCGATCGCGCCGCCAATGGCCAGCATGGTGAGTTGACGCTGGCTGAGCCGGCGCCGCAGTTCTTGCGGCGCTGCCGCTGAGGATCCACTCTCCGGTCCGACTAATTCTGCGGATGCGGCGGGGTCCGGAGCGCTATCCATTTTTGCTCAGCTTTTGGAGGACATCGCTGAAGCGTTGAATCTCTTCGGAAGTGTTGTAATGCACCAGAGAAGCGCGAACGGCGCCGCTGTCCATGCTTAGCGACAGGCGTTTCATCAGGCGCGGCGCGTACATATGACCGTCACGAATGCCGATGCCGGCGCGCGCCATTTCTTCGGTGACCACCTGCGGCGAAACTCGCGGAAGATTGAAGCAGAAAGTCGGGACGCGCTCGCCAACGCGCTCTTTCGGGCGGATCCCGTAAATCGTGGCGCCAGATTTCTCGAGAGCCTCCAAAACTTCGATCGACAGTTCTTCCTCGTACCCACGAATGGCCGCCATCGCCGTGATCAAATTTGCGCGCCGCGAACTCGATCCGCCATTACTGCTGAGTTGTTTTCCGACCAACTCGAGGTACTCGATCGCGGCTGTCATCCCCGCCACATTTTCATAAACGAAAGTGCCTGCTTCGATTTTCCCGGGCGGCTCATTCGGAATGAAATCTTCGCGAAAAGTGGGCAATTTTTCGAGCAGAGCGCGCTTGCCCCACATGAATCCCATATGCGGCGCGAAAATTTTGTAACCCGAGCAGGCCAGATAGTCGCAGCCCCAGGCTTGTACATCGATTAATCCGTGCGGGCCGTAGTGCACGCAGTCCAGAAAAAGTTCCGCGCCGGCATCATGAGCGAATTTTGCGACGGCCGGGACGTCCACGATCGAACCGAGCGCGTTGGAGGTTACCGTGCAGGCAACAAGGCGCGTTTTTGCCGAGAGCAACGGCCACAGATCCTCGGAGTGCAAATTGCCGTCGTCGCGCATTTTCCACAGGTGGAACTTCGCGCCGAAAGATTCGAGGGCCATCCAGGTGGCGATGTTCGCTTCGTGGTCCATTTCGCTGACGATGATTTCGTTGCGGGCGCCGAGCGACTGCCCAATGGCGAGGCTCACTAGGCGAATGAATGAGGTAGCGTTCATGCCGAAGGCAACCTCGCTGGGATCGCGCGCGCCCAAAAGATCGGCCACGCTGCGCCGGCCGCGATCGATGGTCGCGTCGACTTCGATACTCTGGGGATATCGCCCGCCGCGCTGGACATTGCATTCGAGCAGATGGCGGTTAATTGCATCGAACACAATCTGCGGGATTTGCGCCCCCGCCGCATTGTCGAAAAAAATGAATGGCGCGGCGTGCTTGAGCGCCGGAAACTGAGTGCGCAACGACTCCACGGGGAATTTGGGCCGCGCTTCCGATTTCGGCTTGCCGCCGAGGGTGGTATGCATGGGTTCCAAGGCTCCGGTTTGGCGAGACGCGCAATGCCGCCAGATGCTCTTCCCTGACGGCGAAGATGAGCGTAGGGCAAAAGCTATACCGCGCGGTCATGGCATGTCAAGAGAATGGTTCTTGTATGCGAGTGGTATACGTTTGACACGGACGCGGAACTCAGCAAGAATGTCTTAACGCAGGAACGGTGCCCTGGAGGCATCTTGGCGAAAACAGCAACTCGCGGTAAGAATCACCGGCGTCACATAGCGTCCGTTTCCCCTTTAATGTCACCCGGCTCGGCGCCCATGGCCGCAGCCTCGACGCTCAGCGAAAAAGTGTATCGCGCATTCAAGCGCGACATCATTCACAGCGTCTATCAGCCCGGCGAAGCTCTCAGCGAAAAAGCGCTGGCCGATCGCTACAAAGGCAGCCGCACGCCGGTGCGTGAGGCGGCTGTGCGCTTGCAGAATGAGCGGCTGCTGCGCATTGTGCCGAATCGCGGCTACTTCGTTGCGCAGATTACCTTGCAAGTACTGAACGATATCTACGAATTTCGTTGCGCGGTGGAATGTGCCGCGGCGGAACTGGCGGCGGCCAAGGGCGTGGATCCGGAATCGCTGCGGAAGCTATCGGAAATGTCGCTGGTGACGTGCAGCCCGGACGACCGCGAGAGCTGCGTGCGCTTCATCGAAGCAGACACGGCTTTCCACATGATGGTCGCGCGGCTATCGCGCAATCAGATGCTGGTGCAGGCGGTGGGCGAGGCGCGCAGCCAGATGGAACGCATCATGTTTGCCGCGATTGATATCAATTATTACGGCGAGGCGCCGGGGCGCGAGCATCGCGAAATTCTGAAGGCCATCGAAGAGCGCGATCCCGAGGCCGCGCGCCAGCACATGTACGATCACATCATCCAGTCGAAGGATAAGGTGCTCGGGCTGACGGGATTTGCTGCACGCCGCAGCTAATCGCCTCTAGAACGGAAATGTAATTCCCTTCCGTGCCAATTTCCAACTGCAAAACGCTTGCGCCTAATGTGCGCTCGCAGGCGTCAGCGATTTCAACGCTTCATCCATATAGTCCGGGGTGCCTTCGACGCGCTCGAGGTGCGGGTAGCGATTGCCATCGTGATACTGGATTTCGTGCGTTTCGAGGGAGCCGGCGTTCATGGTGGTGAGCTTGATCGCCGCGGGATTTGATTTCGACTCGCGCACGACGCGCTTAAATTCGTCTGTGGAAAATTGGCGTCCATTCACGGCGACGATTTTCAGATAGGGGCTGATGCCGGATTCAAATGCGGCCATGCCCGGAGTCGCGTCGACTACTGTGCCATCGCCTTTCACGCGCAGCCCGATCGACGAAGTGAAATCGGCGCCGCCCGAGACGCTATCGTCGGCCGCGATGTAGTCGTTGGGCTCGTCGTTGTAAACCAACTTCCAGCCACCGCCGGTAATGCCGCCGAGCGGCGCATTCGGACCAGTCGAATCGAGGCGTTCGCGCAGAAAGGCGCGCCAATCATTCGGCGCGACTTGATTGAGCGTCGAGACCAGATCATCGAACGTATAAGTCTTGATGACCGGTTCGCCATCGGGCGGCGCGTAGAAGATGTGGCAGAAATCATCGATCGAGCGGCGGCCATTCGTTAGCTTGCGGATCGTCGCGTCCACATCGAGCCAGATCAGCACGCTCTCCGGATAAAAATCTACGCTGCGACGGTACGACGTCCACTGCGGAACGCTGAAGTAAAGAATTTGCGCGGCGTTGGCGGTGTTCTGCAGCGAACGCCATCTGCGCCCCGCGCGGCGTTCGAGCATTCCGGCGATTTGAGCGAATTGCTCGCGAGCCTGCGCCGGCGTGTTGAGCCCGCTGCGCGCCGTCAATAGCTCGCCGAGAAATTCCGTCAACCCTTCATAGGTCCACAGAAGTTCACCTTTCATCGGCTGCTGAAAATCCGCCGTGGCTAATCCCTCGGGACGGCGAAATTGACCATTCCAGGAATGAGTGAACTCATGCGGAAAAAGCCCCGATTCGAGCAGCAGCGCATTGGGATCGATCAGCGTGTTCTGGGGAACGCGGTCGTCGCTGCTCTCGTGATGCTCCTGCCCGAGGCCCATGACGTTGTCGCTAAGAGTGAAGAGGAAATGATAATCGCGGTAATGGTGCGAGCGATAAAGCGCGTCGGCTTCGGCGACTAGCCGCGAATATTTCTCGACGAGCTCGGGCGAAATATCGACGGCCCAGGCATCATCAGAAAGCACGTCCAACTCGTGGGGCGGCTTGATCGCGGGATTGAGCTGATAGACGCGCGTGAATTCGCCGGCCTGCACCGGCGAATCGATGAGGATATCGAGCTTTACCGGCGAAAACTTAACGGAATTGTCAGAGTGACTCGCCACCGGCAGCGCCGTATTGAATTTCCATCCGGCAGGGATCGTCAGGCTGGGCACGAAAGTGATCTGGTTAGCCGGCCAGCCCTTCGGATACAGCGTGACCTGATTCCACATCAAGATGAAAAGCTTCGCGGCGCCCGACGCACTGAAATCAATCGTCGGTCCTGGCGGCGAGAGAAGAAAATCGAGAGATGCGTCGAGCGAACTCACGCCCGCCGGCACGTCGATATTGAACGCGAACATGTCCACCAAATCTTGCTGCCATGGAAGTTCTTTCCCGCCGGCCGAGAAATGCAGACCAGCGAGATTCCAGATGGGGCCATCAGGCGAATGATCAGCGGGCATCCACTTCGGGTAATAGAGCGTTAGCGGACCGGGCTTCACCGGAAATTGCAATTTGGCATGAAGCACGCGGCGAGGCGCATCGGTGGCGTCGACGGCTATCGAAATCGGCCCGGGCGGCGGATTCTGCGCCCGCGCGGGCGTGGCAAGGAGCGCAAAGCACGCAGCGAACAGCAGACTGCAACACACGGCGCGAGTTCCGTTTGCGTTCGTCATACGGCCTCCTGATGCGGATAGCGACGACTCTGGCGAAGGACTCAGACTTTAATTGGCCTCTGAAACAAACTGCTCCGGAGCCGTAGCCCCGGAGCAGCCATTCGAAGGCGATCTATTCACGCGGTGAACTTCCGTAATGCCTCACCAGGTAAATTTGCCCATAAACTGAATGTTACGCGGCCCGCCCACGCCAAAGTGCGAATCAAAGCTGCCATCATCGGCAGTAGCGCTGATGGTCGTGCTTCCATCGGGCGAAGGCTCCGCGAAGTTCGGGTGATTGAACGCGTTGAAGAAGCTGGTCCGGAACTCAAATCCGAATCGCTCCTTGAATCTGAAAGTCCGCTGAATGGCGATGTCCCAGGCATCCAAACCCGGCGCCACGATAGGATCGCGCGGGCAAGTTCCGAAAGTGCCAGCGAGAGGTTCAGAGAACGAGCTTTGGGACGCGTATGGCATGGTGAAGTCCTTCAACTGATAGGTAACCGGACCGATACAGTTGAATCGCTCGTGGAAATTACCCACGCCGCTTTCATCCGAGAAAGTCAGCAGAGGCGTAGCCAGTCCATCGCGCAACGTCGTGGTTCCGGAAACCTGCCAATCCTTAACCACATAGCCAAACGCGTTGTCGATTTTCGGATATGGCAGGCGATAAACGTAGGTGATGATCAACGCCCTGCGCTGATCGAATTCCGAATTTCCGTAACCACCCTTGATGTTCGATGAATCCTGAGGCACGAAACCGCTGGTGCCGGCGAAATCTTCCACTTCCGAGCCGGTGTCCAGGTTGTGCGACCAAGTAAACGCAAATTGCGTCGTCAAGCCGTGCCAGTCGTTGGACTTCAGCAAAACTTGCAGTGAATGGTAGGTGGCGAATCCGGGCGACGACAGAGTGTTGATCTGCGACAGAGTCGGAAACTCAGCGTTGAACGGACGGTTGTCTTGTTCGCAGACGGGATCACCAAAGGGATAACTCGGATGACATCCGGGATAATATCCCGATGCGAGAGGCGGCTGATTGATATCCAGAATTTGCAGTTGATGAACGCTGCGGTTCCCAACATAGCCAATCTGGAACACGACCCTCGAGTTCAATTCCTGCTGGATGTTGAAATTCCACAAGATAGTGTTCGGTGTTTTCAGATTGTGTTGAATGCTCGCGATGTTGAACGGGGGCACTGGCGCGCCGGTGCCGAAACTCGGAATGCCGACTCCAAACGGAATCGGGGCGGACGGCGCGACGGTGAAGCCGCCGGTTGGGCCGACGGGATTTTGTGCCAGTCCTTCCTCGAAGTTGGTGAGTGGAATCGTGTCGTAGTAAATGCCGAAGCCGGAACGAATGACGGTTTGACGCCCGGGAAGGACCGTAAACGGTGGCGCCCACGCCAATGACACGCGAGGACCCAAGTCACCCTTCGGTGCATTGTAAAGCTTGCCGCCCGGCAACTGCGAAGCTTCCACCAGTCCAAGGCTCGGATCGAACGCCGAGAACCGTCCGCGCGATTCATTGACGGTGGTAAAGAAGTCGTAGCGAAGGCCGGCGATCAGCGTAAGCCGCGGCGTGATTTTGTAGGTGTCCATCCCAAAGCCGCTGATCACGTTCTGATTGATATTGGCACGCCCGCTGCCGACTCGATTGATCGAAGTTAGACCAGCGCCGGGGGTAGGAAGGCCGGCGAGCAAATCTACCAAGCCCGCAATTCCGCCGTCATTCGGGGACAGCAAGTTCCCGAGCTGGCTTCCCGTGAAGGAAAAGATTCCGCGGCCACCCGCTAGCGTATAGTCCGAATAATCATGAAGGAAATTGAATCCAAACTTGAGCGCGTGCGCACCATGGTTCCAGCTGAAATCGTCGGCGATCTGGTAACTCGTAGCCACGCGGCCGCCGGC
>Ga0206813_1181_pt1 | contig 11406 bp, 12 predicted proteins | sample Alteio_BWOrgCont_92_FD_152856 | JGI IMG/M metagenome (GOLD analysis project Ga0206813, IMG submission 152856) | Enriched cells from forest soil in Barre Woods Harvard Forest LTER site, Petersham, Massachusetts, United States -... | ecosystem: Environmental > Terrestrial > Soil > Temperate forest >...
GCGACGAGGTCGGCGTTGAGGTTGTTGAGAGCCCGGCGCATCTCGTCGGCGTGCTCTTGGTCGACACAGAAGACGAGCGTCTTGGCGAAACGGTCGGTCTTCTTTAGAAAATCAGTTAAATGGCGGGCGATGGCCTCGGTGCGGGCCCGGAGGGCGACCACACGCTCGAAGTCCTTGGTCTGGTATTCATCATCAGGGATGGCGCGGCCATAGCGATCGAAGTCATCCTTGCTCGGTCGCCACCCGGCAGCATCCCACTCTGTGACGATGCGGTGGACGCGGTAGGGCGCGAGGAAGCCGTCCTCGATCCCCTGGCGGAGGCTATAGGTGTAGATAGGGTTGCCAAAGTAGAGATAGGTGTCGCGATTTTCTTCGCGCAGTGGCGTGGCGGTCATGCCCAGCTGGAACGCGGGAGCAAAGTAGTTGAGGATCTCGCGCCAATTGGAGTCTTCGCGGGCGCTGCCACGGTGGCACTCGTCCACAATGACGAGATCGAAGAAGTCTGCCGGGAAATCCCGGTAGAGGCCGGCCCGGCGCTCGTCCTTTGCGAGGGCCTGGTAGATGGCAAAATACATCTCGCGGCCGAGGTTAACGATGCCGTTTTCAATCTTCCACCGGGCGTCACCGAAGGCGGCGAACATCCCGTCCTTGGGCTGGTCGATAAGAATGTTGCGGTCGGCGAGATAGAGTATCTTTGGACGGCGATACTCGCCAGTTCGATTCCAGCCGGCATTCCAGAGCTTCCAGCAAATTTGAAAGGCGACAGCGGTCTTGCCGGTGCCAGTGGCCATCGTGAGGAGCTGACGGCGACGACCCTGAAGTAGGCCCTGGACCGTGAGATTTACGGCAATCTCCTGGTAATAGCGCTCCCCCTTGCCGACGGTATGATTCATCGGCGTGAGGACCCGAGTTGCCGCCGTATCGTCAGTGAGCTTGGTCCCCGCCCGGTAGCGCCGCCACAATTCGGCCGGCGTGGGGTAAGCGGTGACCGTTGATTCCCTGCCAGTGAAGTAGTCGAACTCGACGATTTCCTTGCCGTTGGTCGCATAGCAGAATTTCAGGCCGAGCATTTCGGCATACTCCTTCGCCTGCTGGAGACCTACCCCTGCGGTCTTGTAGGCCGCCTTGGCTTCGACGACCGCTAGGGGGAAGTTTCGTTCATAACGAAGAAGATAATCAACCCGGCGCGGGGGTTTCCGGACAAAGCCCTTGCCGACCGGAATGATGCGGCCGTCGGTAATGGTGCGCTGCTCGGCTATCGACTGGGGATCATTGTCCCACCCTGCCGACTGCAGGAGTGGTACGACAAATTTTCGGCATGTATCGGCTTCGCTGAGCATGGCGCGTGAACGAGTCCTTTTATGGCTCGGGGAAGGATTTAAGCAACGATCGTATCTGCTGACTTCGTCGAGTGCGCGGAGACATCGTGCGCCGCCAACTTTCAGCAGCCGACCTAGGAGGTAGTGCGCGGGTAACGCGACGCATACTTGACGATCGCCCAGTCGGCCGCAGCGATCCGATTGTGGATTTCGCCTATGACCAATGTGGACGGATGGGATTTTATGTTCATGTCAACGGGACCAACGACCCACGGCACGCCGCATACCTATCCGCACCGCCATTCTCATCCAGAAGTAGAGAATTCCACTGTAGCGCCGGCAACCTACCAACGCATGCACTGCCAAGAGAGCAAGGACCAGAACTAGAGCTGTGATCCCGGCTAAGGTGCCCAAGAAAAGCTGCACCGACGGTACGAGCAGAAGCCACGCACACATGCGGCGGGCGAATTGGTGTGGCCGCTTGACGGCATTCAGGTCGCCCACCTCCTTGCTGGCCCCAGGCTCGTGAATGCCGAGGAGACGGAGAAACAAGGATAGTATTAATGGAAAAACGCATAGCCCATATAAATAGCAAGCGTACCCATTGAGGTGGTTTTCCAGTACTGAAATGCACCCGACGATGATTTGCCAACCCCACCCCCGAAAGAACGAAGAGTGGGAATAGAAGGCGCGCGCTGCCATCGCGACCTGGCTTCCGAAATAGCAGATGACCACGCCCGCGGCGCCAATCTTGCCTGTCGCCGAGCAGATGGTGTGGATAGCAACAGCAACGACCTTGGCGGAAACGGGCGGAGCGCCGCCCACGGATTCAAACCAGGTGGACGGATTCTTCATGGCTCCCGCCTTTGTGCTCGCTGCTCATGGAGCGCGCCTCGGTGGACTGCCTCGGTCACGGGTTTCTCTCCGGATAGGGCCCCGATGTTCATGATCACAAGATGGGGCCTGATCGCGGGCCGGGATTGGCTGCAGAAACGCTCACATCTCGTACCACCGCGGAGGAGTCGCCGCTCTCGGCGCCTCAGAGCCTCCCCATGGCGCCATAACCGATCGAGAAAAAGAGCAGGCCATGCGTCATCGGAGCGATTTTGCCGAGGTCGAGCCCCTCATCGGACCTGAGAACCTGGAGCGGGCTCTTGCCGCTAAGCTTCTTATTGGGCCTGGTCCACCAATGGCCCCACTTCCTGTGGCCCGCCTTCGATCCGATGGGCCGGAAAGCCTCCTCGAAATTCTTGAGGCGCCGGCCGATTTCGAGCGCGGTCTTGGGTTTCTGGCGCCCGATGAGGCGCCTGCGGGATACCCTAATGAGAAGGGCGGCCTCGCCGAGGCTGAGCCCGGAGCCGCGCAGGAATTGCCCGAGTCCCGGAATCCGGGAGGGGCCGCCAGTGTGCCATACCGCGTCCCTGACGACTGCCGCATGTGGCCGGGTGGACTCGCCAAACCGCCCCTCCTGCTCGGACAGGACATACAGTCTACTCCGGATGTGCCGGGCGACCAGTTCAAGCGCAGGCCTGTCGCGTTCAAGGTCGAGGTCCCCAAACCACACCTTGCCTCCGCGCCTAATGAACACGTTCGCGTTCGGGATGAAGTCGCAATTGGGATGCATATTCCGATAGCCGGACTTCGATCCGAAGCACCGGCCCATGGGAAGGCCGTGACCTTTGAAGGCTTGCGTCGCCTTCTTGCGCTTGAATTCGAGATCCACGGGCAGCTGCGGGCTCGAAAGGGCGATGACTGCGATTGGCGATTGGTGGTCGTTTGTATCGATCATGGGAGTTAAGATGGGTTTGAAGTTGGCCAAAAGGGGCTGCCCAGCTTCTGGTGTGGCTGTCCCCGCGAATGGGCATGGGACAAGATGGCGGGGGACGGCCATCGGGGAACGAACGGCAAATTCCATCTGGGACTAGGCCGCCGCGCTTCGCCGATTGGGACGGGATTATCAGCGCAACCCGTCACCGGCGGGGCCGAAACCCGAAGGCCACACTTTATACGGAACCGGGCCTTCGGGTTGCGCCTGCGGCCGGGGTCTCTGGCGGGTCGAGACTGAGGACCAGGGCGTCCAGATCGTCCCGGCAGGTGTCCAGATAGGACGCCGTCGTGAGCGGACTGCTGTGCCCCAGAATGCGCTGGGTCTTGATGAGATCAAAGCCGGCCGCCCTGTGGATCTGGACCGCGAACGTCTTCCTCGCCGAGTGGCACCCCACCCTCGCGGCATCAAACCCCAGTTCTCTTGCCAGACGCTTTAGCTGGCGGTGGGCCTGACCACGGGTGATCGGCCGGTTGTCGCCGATCCGGGACCTGAAGACCGGCCCGTGCGGTACAGTCCCGAGGCTGCTCAGGTAATCCGCAACAGCCCCCCTGACGCGTTCCGTGAGCGGCACTCGCCGCGATCGGATCACCTTCCGACGAACCCCCGCCCCACCTTTCAGCTGGGCGCGTTCTATGGTCGCAGAATGGGCGATCTCGCCGGAAGGGGTGAGAAGCTGGGCCCAGTCGATGGAAAGCAGCTCTGACACCCTAAAGCCCGTTCCGAGGGCCAAAAGCAGAAAGAGCCGGTCCCGGTAGCGGCGGCGCTCGAAAAGTGCCGCGTCAAGGCGACGGACTTCGTCATCTGTGAGGGCTCGGGTGGTCATACCTACTTCTAAGATGGGTTCCTAGCTCGGCGGGCCGGGTTGTTTCGAGCTTGGAAGAATCGCTCAAAGCGAGTCTTCTTCTCACTTCAATCGCAGGCGACCCTGCGATTACTTGAGAATCATGTACATCAAGAGCCTGCATTTGGAAAACGTTAGGGGATTTTCAAAGTTGTTGTTCGACTTAGAACGCCCTGACGGCACTTTCGCGGGCTGGACTGTTTTTGTTGGAGGCAATAGCTCAGGAAAGTCCACAATCCTCCGTGCATTGGCACTCGCTCTGATGGGTCCCGAGCCCGGGGGACGTCTGATGGGGTCTCCAGTGGGGTGGATTCTAAAAGGCCAAACCAGAGCTTCCGTTAATCTGAGCCTACGTTGGGACAAGACACAGGATCGATTCAAGATCGGCGGGGCCCCGCCCGGCGACACATTTCACGCAGGTGTCCGCTGGGTTATTGAAAAAAAAGGAGACCTGATCCCGCAATTTCGTGCCGTGGAGCGGCGCAATGCAAGAGGTGGTCGAATTCAAACGCCAGAACGCGGACCGTGGTCGCCAAATGCCCCAGGTTGGTTTTCGGCAGGTTATGGACCAATGCGCCGACTTACTGGAAGCTCTTCTGAGGCCATGCGCTTCTCCGTTAGCGGCGAAGTTGATAGTCGATTCGCAACGCTTTTTCGCGAGGATGCATCACTAAGCGAAAGCGAAGAGTGGTTACGCCGTATGTACGCTCGCGGATTGGAATCGAAGACACCGGATATTCGGTCGGTTCTCGAAGGTGTTCAGGCGTTGTTAGGCGACGGTCTCTTGCCAAATAAAATGAAGGTAAGTCGAATTACCGTTGATCAAGTCTTTGTAACCGACGGCCGCTCAACTGAACTTCCAATGCGCGACATTAGCGATGGCTGTCGTAGCATCTATGCAACTATTCTCGACCTCGTCCACGGTTTATATGAAGTATTCGGAGCAACTGGTCTTTTTGGGGAAGATTCTGAAGGGCACACCATAGTTAATAGGCCAGGCATCGTGATTATCGACGAGATAGAGGCGCACCTACACCCTTCGTGGCAAAGGGATATACCTCAATGGTTGAAACGGCATTTCCCAAAAATTCAGTTCCTTGTAAGCAGCCACAGCCCTTTAATCGCTCAATCGGCCGATCCAAATGGCCTATTTCTCTTACCGCTTCAGGGTGATCTTTCAGGTCTCGCCCGACCTGCAAGTGAAGTAGAGTATGAGAAGATCCGATGGGGCACTGCACACAAGACAGTGCTCGGTGTCGCCTTCGGCCTCAAAAACAGTAGAACTCAGTGGGCTGTGCAACAATTGAAGCGTTGGCAGGAGCTTAATGCGAAGAAGAAGGCAAACGCCGCGTTATCCGCAGAGGAGACTGCCGTGTTCAAGACATTGAACAAGCAAGTCGAACTCGCCTTTGACGGTACGGCTTCCGACGACCTCCCTAAAACCTAGGGACCAAGATGAGAAGGCTTGGCCGCCGACCCAAACTGGGTGTTGTTTTGCTCAAACGACTTGCTGCAGAGCGAAACGCCATAAATGCATCTGTAGACAAGAGGGCTGAAGCCGACCGACGTTACTCGAATGCTCGTCAAGCCGATTGGTTTAAGCCCATAATTCGAAAGCTTAAACGTCTAGCCAAGCCAGGACAACGATGCATGTATTGTAGCGGAAGCGAGGCGGCGGATTTGGAGCATTTCCGTCCTCGTTCAGTGTATCCAGGGGTGGCCTTGACTTGGAAAAACTTCCTCTGGTCATGCACTCCATGTAACAGGGCAAAGTTGGACCACTTTCCTCCTCACACTGAGCCCGGTGGCCAATATGTGAATCCGGTGGAAGAAGATGTTTGGGATTTTTTCTTTATAGACAAGTATGGGCTGCTAACACCGCGTTTCGATCCGATACTTGGTGTGCTGAACCCAAGGGCCGTTTCGACACGTGATCTTATCGACCTCAACCGAGATGCAGTACGCGAAACACGGGGGAGTCGCGTTAAAGATCTGAAAAGGCGAGTACGAGATTCGATCAGGCTCTTTGATCTCGGGGCTCTGACCAGAGCTCAGGCCCTAGTAAGAGTCGCTACTTGGCGGGCGCAGCCTTTTCAGCCTGACGTCGCGGATTATTTCCTGGTTGGTCCTGGAAAGATAGAACGCCCGTTCAAGGGTTTTTTCGACAGACTGAATGTCTAGCTTTCTTACCGCGCCCTTACAATCGCCTAGGATGCGTGGATTCCTGTTGAGAATGAAGGGCGACTACCCACGCTCTTACTGTTCTTTGGATTTTACGGGCCTATAGCTCAACGGTTAGAGCAGAGGACTCAAAAATGGGTCGCTGGCGGGGAAATCCGCCAGTAGTCAGGTGTAAATTCGGTGAACGGCCTGCCCCTCCAGGGCGACCCAATGCCGAGCCAAGCCCGCGCGAAAGCGCGGTAAGGTGTAGAGACCATAATCACCCACCTAAGCCGGAAACGGTATGGTGAAGGCATGGTCCAGACCACGCACGAATTCCAATACGGACGACGGCGGCGAAAGCCGAAGTGGTATGCATAATCCTTTGGTTCAGGGTTCGAATCCCTGTGGGCCCACCATTCTTAAGTCGTTCTTCAACAATAGGACACTAAATAATCGGGATAACCAGCTGATCCTTAATCCATTTACCGAATACGCATCCTAAATGTTGCAATGTTGCAAAATATGAGTCGTTCTTAGGGCAACAAACCCGCCACGCCTCGGGCTCCCGCATGAAAGTGCGGGGGTACTGCGCACCAGGGCGGGTGCTTTTTTTGGAGAGAATGGTGAAATTTGCCAAACCCCCGCTCTCTGTCCCCGACCAGGTTAGAAAACTTAAGGCTCGGGGGCTCGTAATTGCAGACGACGCCTTTGCCGAATCGTGTCTGCACACGATCGGCTATTACCGGTTATCGGCCTATGCATTGCCGTTTCAACAGGGGGCATTGCCGGACAAGCCGTTCATCGCCGGAACAACGTTAGCCTCGATCCTGGATCTCTACACCTTTGATCGCGAGTTGCGCGGATTGCTCTCTGGCGCCCTTGAGCGAATCGAGATAGGCTTTAGGAGCGTACTCATAAACCACATGTGCATCACACATGGCTCCCACTGGTTTATGGAAAGGTCACTTTTTGTCCCAGATTCGTGGAGATTCAATTTCGACAAACTGATACGGAAAATTGAAGAGGAGCTCGACATCCCGGACGGAGGAAGTTCGCCGGCCCGCCCCCATGCTGAGGTTTTCATCAATCATTACTACACCAAGTATGGGGATCCCTACCTCCCGCCCGCCTGGATGATTGGGGAGACTTTGTCCTTGGGTACTTGGTCGAGGATATATTCGAATTTAAGGAATGGGAGTGATAGACAGATTGTGGCTTCATTTTTTGGATTCAACGAGGCGATATTCATCGAGTGGATGCATACCCTTGCGCATGTAAGAAACCTCTGCGCCCATCACTCGAGACTCTGGAACAGACGGCTCGTAATTAAAGCGAGGACCCCGCATAAGCACAGGGTGAGAATTCCATTGGCTACCTCCGAGCGCGTCTACGACGTGGCGGTTGTTGTTTTCGATCTCCTGCGGTCCGTCGAGCCAAGCACCCATTGGAATAAACGCCTTGAGGAACTGATCCAGCGCCACCCGAGTGCGAGTGCAAGAATCGCGGGAATGGGATTCCCTCCTCTGTGGCGCAAGGACACCTTCTGGGACCTAAGGCTGCACCCGGATGATCCCCTTTGTCATATTTGATCGGCGATTGTCTCGTCGCTTCTTGCTCACCGAACCATCCAGTTGACCAAGATTAATCAGGTCCCTCTTGGGCTAACAATTTAATCGATATTTCGATAATCCGCGTTCGAGCGATCTCGAATGTCCCACCGATCTCCGGTTGAGCTCTCGACACCTCGCGAAGAGAAACCATGGATCATGCTCCGCTATGGTTTCCTTGAAGGCGCGCTGCTATGTCCGCGGCCCCTGTTTGCATTAGATGCTGATGGCGGGACCGGAACAAGCGATGCACCCAGTTGAAGACCAAAGGGCGATTGGCTCGCCCGCGCTGAATTTCCGTCTGGATCGCCTGCAATTCCCAACGGAGCTCATCGGCCGGCGGCGGCTGCTCCACGTAGCGCGTCCAAAGTTTTTCAACCTGCGTTCGGAGCTTGCCGGCGCTTTCCGCCGCATCGTGCTGCTTGAATGCCTCACGGAACCCCCACAATAGCGCGGGCCAAAGGGGAGCCAGGACGGAAAGAAAAAACTGCTCAAGCGTCACATGTCGGGCCAGACCGTAAACTGTCAATCCCCCGGCGAGGATCATCAGTAGGGTGACCAACCCGATTAGGTATCTTCTACGGAGCCTTTGATCCCACCAACAGTTCGTCCGCTGGCATACCAATACGGCGTATGACAACGGCAACGCGTGGATCTCGGCTGGATACCAATCTCGCAGCCAAGCCGCATCCGGGATTTTCTGCAAAAACGCTTCGCCCAGTTCGGCAATCTCCTCTGGCGTAGGAGGATCATCGGCAGCAAACTGATTCCACGAAAGACCGAACAATTCACCATCGAACAGTTCCTGCAATTGCGATCCCAGTTTACGAAAGCGGGCCTGCATCCGTTCGAGGACGAAGGTGTCAATCAGCGAGACCGCTACCGCATAAAGGACGGTCCAACTCTTTGTCCCCGGCCAATTCGCCGACACGACGGAGGCGAGAACGGCACCGCCCACCGTTGCAGCAACTTGGATCGCTAGGATTGTCTTTGCGTGTCCATAGGCCTCGCTAAAGGCTGCAAGCAACAGCCGGTGTCTTTCATCATTCTGGCAGCGTATGATTTCAGAGCCCGTGGCTTGAGAGGACATTGTGCTCACGAGAATCCTCCATTGAAAACGATGTTCCACTGCCGGCGCGCCTCCGAAGTCGTGCCCCATCCGTCCTGGCTCAGTGCCTCCTTGGCGTGGTCTCGCGAATTGACGATTGAACTGACTGTGCGTTCATGAAGGGAGGGCACTTTCACAGCCGGAATGTTGCCAGCGATACCGAGCGGATCTCGCAAAGCGCCACAATTTCGCGCGGCTATCTTCATTAGAAGCTCAGTGAAACACTCCGCATAGGACTTCACGCCTGTGCAGATGCCCTCTTGCGCAAGTACCATCTCAATGTGGAAGGACGAAATCGAAACACCGGAAGACCGTCGCGACCGCCAATATTTCATTAATCTCGCCGTGTTCCTCAGTTTTCCGCCGGCAATGCGGTCGGCTTCTTCTATGTACTTATGGTGGGCATCCGGGCTCACGCGCATCCATCCGCCAACTCCGTCAGGCATGCCGTATGTAGGAGACCTTCCGCCAGGACTCATGCCCTCGAAAAACGCAGGAACGACATCGACCTGCACGCCAGAAGTGAATCTCACAACGATGGCGTGGACATCTCGATAGATGGTGGTTCCTGGATAACGGCCCTCCAGCGCGCGGCGCACATTGTCGAGGACGGTGGTCGAGCTCTTCAACGAGCCTCCCCACGTAACCTCGTCGCGCCGGAGTACAGCGAAGAGGTCGACGTCGCTTTCGCCGGCGATGTCGGTGCCGCGATCATAGCTGCCTATTGTAAGGAGCTTGTAGAAGGAGAACTGGTCGCGCAGCCGTGCGGCGATGGTGTCACGATGGGTTGCGACACGCATGCGTTGCGAATCGGAAGGAGCAATCCGGCTAACAATTGTGTGGAAGGATTCCGCTGCACTCACTGGTTGTATAAGACTATTGTTTACCTTCGTCGTTTGCGGAGGCTCCCGGCGTAGGTCGTTCGTCCCGGCGCGCCGCACGCGATTTCTCAATGCCCCAGGTGGTCTGAGCCACTTCCTCGATCTTGCTGAGGAATTTGTCGACGTTTAGGCCAGCGACGAATGCGAGCACATAGAAACCGATGTGGTTGCTCGCTGCGTTCGGTGTAGAATCGAGCACGAGTAGTCCGGCCTTCAGGAGGAGATAGCTCACAGCACCGCACACAAGGCTGACGACCGGCCGTATGAAATACCATGGCAACCACTTCGGATTCCACCCGTCGCCTGCGCAGGTGTTGACGTAGAGCCCGCGCAGGCAATAGACAACTCCGCCAATCCCGCCGGTCAGGGCGCATAGGAAAGCCACTTCGAAAGGCGCGAGCCATAGCGGCAAAGCCCCTGAGAAGACCCAGCCGACAAGCCCGATCTCGAGGGCTAAACAGGCGAGCAGGAAGAAGTATATACGTTTCATGATGGTTTTGGATGGGGAATCTTTGTGATGTGGAGCACAATCCCGTCCAGCGGCTGGAGCACGAAACCAATCTCGGTCTTCGCTGCGATCATCATGAGCGTGGGCAGCCCGTCCGCCCGCGTGTTCGGGGAGCAGATCGCCACCGCGGCAACATCCTGGACGCTGGGAGTCGCATCACACGCATCGGGATGACTGTGCCATTCCCCAACGTAAATGATATTGCCCAGCGATCGCTTGCCGAGGCGCTCTACAGCAGCGGATAAGCCGATGCTACCGCGGATGAAACTGGTGGGCCACGCTTCGCTGTCCGCAGGCGCCGGCAGAAGGCCGGTAACCGCGATGGTCTGCTGCGTACGATCCGCGACTCCTACGAGGACGCCACCGGTCTCGTTTGGGAGGTTCTTAGCTCGGAGCTCCGCGATCTCTTGCATCACCAGGGGATGAATGAGCACGCTCCAAGCCGCCGAAGTCATCACGATAGGCAGTACAACCGGAATTTCGACAGCCGCCACGCTTCCGCTCTTCCTTGACCAACGGCGCACGGTAATTGAAGCGGTGCTAGTCTCTGCAGCGACCCGAATCGCATGCGAGAGGAGACCGGCATGTAATGCCACACCGTCCTGCGGCACAACGACGCTGATCTCGCGGCATCCGTTTCCGTAGCGGTGCGCAACCGCGCCAACATCATCGAAATGACCTGCTAGGCGCGGGTCGAGCGTCACCGCGCAGTAGTAGAGCGCCTCGAGCCAGACCAATCGGGTCTTCCGTTTGGAATCCTCCACTAGGAGCACGGACTCATCGCCACGCTGGTTGAGGAAGGCGCTCATACGTCGGGCGTCGCTGCGGACATCGGCGGACAGCGCCCGCTCGACGGTCACCGAGGCTGAAACGTCGAGAATGATCTCAGCGTCTTTGAGCGCGGACGTTAGCACCTTCTCTTGGTCTCCTGGCGCAAGATAGTCGCACACGATGGCCCCCGGAGCCGTTCGGTCCGGAAATACTGCTTGCATCAGGCGAACTTGGACCATGGCCTTCGGCAGGCCAACGGCATCAGAGTTAAACAGGTGGCGCGCCGGATTGTGCGCGTCGAGGTCGTCACCGTCGACAATGGTCCATTCTCCGAATCCGCCACGCCAGAGATTATTTGAGATCTGCGAGCCGAGCGCGCC
>Ga0206813_1182_pt1 | contig 11310 bp, 10 predicted proteins | sample Alteio_BWOrgCont_92_FD_152856 | JGI IMG/M metagenome (GOLD analysis project Ga0206813, IMG submission 152856) | Enriched cells from forest soil in Barre Woods Harvard Forest LTER site, Petersham, Massachusetts, United States -... | ecosystem: Environmental > Terrestrial > Soil > Temperate forest >...
ACTGATCTGCCTTTCCGGGCAGACTATCTAAACGCACCTCGACGTGTCGTAGTTGCTAACACTGTACCGAATTGAACAGATGTCGAGTCTTCCGTTTCGACACACTATTCCATGACCAATCGAGATCCACAGCAATGCTGGATTTGCTGAAATGAAAACAAGCTGCCCGACGCGATCATCGACGATCTCCCCCCTGGCCGAAGCTCTGGCCCCCGGGAACAACCAGGAGTGACCATTGAGAACCGACCCCTCCGACCGTTCCATCTCAGAGCCGAAGCGCCTCGATACGCTGCCAGCTACTCAGAAGTTCCGACGGGAAGTTCTTGCTAAGCTGTATCTCGATTCTCGCAATTATGGGTTGGGTGAATGCTCACTATAAACTCACGCCGGAGCGACCGCGTTTACCTCGCCTTTCCGATTCAGGGGATAGGCATAGATACCGAAGGCAGTTCTTTTGACGAGGAAGGGCGCACAATAGCAATAAGCCGCAACGGCGCTGTGATCGTGTTGAATAGAAAACTGATTGCGGGACAGGAGTTGACGATTCGCTGCTTGGGCACCAGTAGGGAAGCGAAAGTTCGTGTCGTGGGATTGATCGGAGGGCGCGGAAGCGAGTTTGTTTAAGGGACTATGTTACTCGATCCTGTGATGAATTTGTGGAACGTCGAGTTCCCGCGATTAACGGGAACGGAGAAACCGCTGGCCCGCATGTTGCTGATTTGCAGTGGGTGTAGCGGTCGGGAAGTTGTACACCTGGATGAGATTGAGATTCAGGTGTTTGACGCGACTCAGCGGATCCAGCGATTTTGCAAGTCTTGCTCCGCGATGACCCCTTGGAAGCAAGAGTCAAAAGAAACTGTGCGTGGACCTCTCCCGCAAGGAGACGCGCACACATCCAAGCGAAAATTCTCAACCCTCCATCTAGCTACTGCCCATGGGAAGCGCGAGCACAACCGCGTCAAAACTACTATGTCAGCCTGCATACGGCAGTCGGGATTCTCCGAGGAAATCGTCGTCTCTGAAGACCTTTCCCGTGGGGGGCTGTGCTTCCGTAGCCCCAAGCGTTACCTGGAAGGGTCCGAGATCGACATCGCCGTTCCTTACTCAACGGGAAGCGGAAACATCTTTGTCCACGCCCGAGTCATTCGTGTCGAGAAAGTTGGAGACCAGTTTAAGCATGGCGCAGCCTACGTTACGGCTGTAGGGAATTCTCTCGGATACGAGGACTCGCCGGTTGTCCGCACACAATGTCATTTGAATTGACACCCGATGAAGCCAAAAAAGTAATCAGCCATCTGAACCGTGTTCACGCAATCGTTACTACTGCCGAGAAATCAATCTCGGAAGGACTCGAGTGCGTGCTCCGCAGACCGATTGATAGGCTGCCGGTGGAGTTGCAAACGGCGGTGGATCTTCTCCACGAAGTTGATGGGATTCTCACCTGCTGGGTGCAAAACAGACCTCACAAAAAAGAAATTTACTCATCAACCTGAAGCCCAACAATCGCGAAGCTGAATAAGGATTCCTAGCGAGAGCCTCTGTGAAGATGGACGAGACAACGTGAAAGACATGCGTAGAGACCGCAAATTGAGCCTACCTAAGCTCTCGTATGCACGATTCCACCACTGTTGAATCCATGTCATCGATCAGGAATCGTAACATTTGGTGATCATGAGGACGATGGTGGAAATTGGAGCGGAACTCTTCGTTGCAAACACTTTGTCCGCGCCGGAGACGATAACTGCACAATCCCCGGCTGTTGGCGGTTACTTATCGTAAAAGTATGATAACTGGACTTGGTCGGAGCATCGAAGCCGTGTAATTTGGGACGATTCGTGCCAGATTGCCTGGGCCGGTGCTTCGCGCGATGGGAGCCCGTCCCCAATTGAGATTTTCTATGTCGGCTAAGCCCGCTAAACTCAACACCTTCACCCATTCTCCGAAAACATGGAATTCTTCGAGGCATTGGCCCTGGTAGTGCACTCTCTGTACTGTGATTTGCCGTCTGCCGGCCCGCCAACCGACCGGCATACGAATGGAGGGTATCTAGATGATCGGACAAATGGGACCTGGCAGCAATGAGCCGCTGACATTGGAAAATCGGATGTGGCGTGTGGTGATCGCGAGGACCATCCAGGATTGGCTCTCTAAGCCCTTGGGCCCTAAGCGCGAAGCCGAACGGTACTTGTTCCAAGATAGCGCCGATTTGTCATGGGTGTGTGAATCGGCTGGAATAAAAGTCATGCAACTGCGCACCTGCTTGAACACGGTGCGGGGTCGGACGCTGCACGACCTCTTGCCGATTGCTGCGTAACCATTCGCTACAAGTACGGAAATAAATTCGCCGCGTGTGAATGAGACAAACCAGGGCGCTGATTACACGCTGAACTTGAGATTGCGAAAAAGCTGCGTCGCCTCTCGGAAGAATCCGAGCTGGCGATCTTCCGGATCTTGCAGGCCAGTCCGACAAACGTTCACCTTCATTCGGGAACAAGTGAAACCAAGATCACAATCGAACAATTACCTACGGCAAGAACTCCGAGGCGATGAAAGCTGCGGCTAGACTAACCCAATGCGCGATGCGACGGCCTCCAACCTACCTATTGGCGAAGCAGCGAAAAACGAGAGCGATACGATGGATATTGTGCTGTTCAGAAGCGAAATGCCTTCGGTAAAACTAGCACTATCATCAAATATAGAAAGTTCAACCGATAAGCGGTTAGTTATTCGAAAGCTCGTCCCCGGCTCGACCGTTTGCAATCGAAGCACACCTGCCCCTCAGTACAGGTAGCCTTGCCGTCAATTTTTGTGCAATCCTCAGAGATGGGGGTAGTCAGAATGGCGAAATCCTCAGTTGGAAAAAACGCAACGAAAGAAGTGGCGTCGCTATTGGAACAAGCCGCAAAGGCCTGCGCCCAGGCCACGATCTCACGGTACGCTGTAACAAATCGCATTGAATGGTTGGTCGGTGTGGAGAATGGTGTGTACAACCAAGTAGTAGAAGATGCCGTTCAGGAACTCATGGGTCAAGTGATGCGTAACGCGGGCAAGCGGCAGCCTAACAAAATCGACTTTATCAAAGCAGCTTCCAGAGTCTTGCAAGCCAAGTTTTCCGACTCTTGAGGTTAGCGGCGTGCCGCCTGACAAACCTTGTTTTGCGCCGAAAAATCCTTGCGGTACTCCTCGTGGGCTGTAAACCCACAAAGGAAAAAATGTGCTGGTGTTTACAAAGATATGCATCTTGGTGTGTCTTATGATGCTGCCTCGGAGGTCCAAAAGTCCGTGAGCTCCGCCTGCCGGCTGTGGCTTGGAAGCAAGATCGAAGGCGAGCGGTGAAGCTGATGGACGGTGAGTCACTTCAGTAGTCGCTCGTCACACACAGACAGGTTAGAAGAGGCAACCGCAGGTTTCTGTACATTCATGCACACCTTCGCGCGTCGGTCGTGGATTTCCACCGTTGCGCTGAGGTACATTGTAGGCAGAGATTTTGACAGTGCCAGCCACAATTTCAACCCGTTCGAAAATCAAAGCCAACGAGGCGTTCAACGCCCAGGAATTTCTTGATTCCGCCGGAGTAGCTCGCAAAATTGTCGAGTTCAAGAAGAAGGAGACGATTTTTTCGCAAGGCGAACCGGCGAAGAATGTTTTCTACATTCAAAAAGGCGGCGTGAGGCTTTCCGTGCTGAATGAAGCCGGAAAAGAGGCGGTGGTCGGAGTGCTGGGAGTGGGCGATTTTTTTGGCGAGGGATGCCTAGCTGGGCAGCCGCTGCGAATCGGGACGGCGAGTGCGATTACGATTACCGTCAGGCGGAGAGTTATCGCAGCAACGTTGGTCCGTTAACAAATGCCCGGACATTGCCACTCACGTTTTGTGTTTGCGCGGTTCGGTGGTCGTACTTTTCTTCAAGCAGCCGGTTGATCTCACTGACTAAGTTCAACAGCTTGGTAGTGTCCTGCTCCACGGCAGCTTGCGCGCATAGCAAAGAATTTGATTTACCTGCTTCGCCAACTACAACGGCGAACTAGACTAGGGAAAGTAGCAGCGCAGTAAGACGGTCAGGGCACCGAGAGCAAGAAGGACCGCCAGCAGAAACCACTCACCCATTTCGTGCTTCACCGCGTTGCGATTCATGGCGTGGTCACGACGTTCGTGGCCGCTTCGCTGGAATTGCTTTATCAGATTGGGGAGAACGGTTTTTACGGCGGGGCGAGGCAACGGGGCCACGGGATGCCAAGGTTTCCCATTGAATTTCGAGCTTCTTGAAAGATCGTTTTACGGTGTCCTCGGTATTGTTGGAGCTCTTCGTAATTGAAGGAAAGTGCGAGATTCTTTATGATCGCTTCGTATTCCTCCTTAATTGCTCAAGTCCGTCCATGCGAGCCAGAACCATCGTACGGAAGCAATGTCGGCCGGTACGGCACCGCACAGGTATTGAGAATGGTACTCCTCCAAAAACGCGATTTTAGAAAGTGTACAATTTTGAACATACGGCCGGAATCGAAAATTCTAAGCTCCCCGCGCCAATGTAGGTGGCCAAAAGTATTGCCGTTGGGAGGAAAGACTATGGATATGCTCAAGTACCCGGGATGGCAGAAGCCCTACAAGGCTGCCTTGGAAGAGACTGATCCCCAAAAACTTGCGCGTTTAGTCCGCGAAGCAGAAGGCGCAATCTTTGAGCGGATCGTAACTCTCAGTTTTAACCCCGCGGCACATGATGAGGATCAGGCCATCGAAGAAGCCTGTCAGCGACTGCTCATTATTAAAACAGAGAAACTCAATTCCCCCTGGGATCGAACGTTCCAAGCTATCCCGCGGCTGTAACCATTTGCGCCGATTCGAAGCTCTGCAAGGGCCAAATTCTAACAGGCGACATAAAATATAGGTAGTTTTCGATCTCGCAGATGGGAATCAGAATCGGGAAAGACCGACGACGAGACTAACCGCCAAATCGCGTGCGAACGTTGGAATCCCTCTATTCATCAGCATGAGCGATGGGATTGCATTATGCTCCACACGGAAATTGATATTGCTATCTGACTTTCCTGACTCTAGATATCTGATATACGGGCCAGCTTCCTGATACGACAGAAGCAGCAATTTGTGTGTCTTGACATCTTTGACGGCAATGGTAAGCGGAGTCCTTTCGACAGTCATCTTTTCCCCCGCGACGCTGTTCACACTCCGACATTCGTCCTGAATTTCATCGCAGAGATTTTTCCACAAAGCCGTGGCGAGCGAACGATCTATGTTTTGTTCTTCCAATTCTTTCCTATTAAACCGACGAAACCTGCCTCGGAGCCAGCTCTTGCTTCTTCATTCCAAAATACTGTCCCAGAAAGCAGCGAAAGTCTGTTCGATTTTGAACACCACTCGGCGAGCCGCTCCTTGCCTTGATTAGACGTGCGCTGGCATCCGTATTTATACGGATTGATTTCACATTCTCACTTCTGCACTCTGACTTCGGTGTTTTTGTATTTGCACGGCTCTGCCAAAAACAGAGACTTACAGCATCGTATATCCGGCCGAGGAAGGACGCGAAGTTAAGCATCACGAACAGTCAGAGGAGAATCCGACTTACTTGCCCGTTTTGCCGGTCGAAGTTCAGAGCGTAATCGAGTGATCTGGTAGTTCGAAGAGTTAGCTCAGTTTGTCTTTTAATTACGTATGACCGGAGTGATTTGGTCGCTGGGTTTATCTCGACGGCGGCAAGCGAAATGGTTTAGAAATACGACGGTAGCCGTCACAAATTTGGTTGTTATTCGACGCGCTTTTCTGTGCCTCACCGTACCGACGCAACCGCAAAAATTAGCCTCAGCGCCCTCGAGAGAGGGGAGATGGGGCAACACCCAAAATCAAGGCGTGCTCATTCAATAGTATTAGATTACCCAAGCACCGTGTCTCAGTCAGGAAGCGATAGCTGTCGGGCAGAGTCCAAGCTAAGGGATGCGAGACATTCAAATCCGATGCTAATTGCGAAGAAGTCCGTTATAAAGCGCGTCTGCAAATAATTCCTCCGCAGCCGCCAGTTCAACAGTTCACGCAGGTGTCTGCGAAGTTTATCGCGGTCGATTGGAATATTCTTAGCGAAATCGAGTGCCATACGCTTGACGACATGACACCGCCGGATTCGAGGCACGGCATGAAGCGGACCGTGCCATAATTCGTCGCGGCCATCTGTTCGCTACCGTACCGACACAACGGCAAGAACGTAGTAGCGTCGACCTCATAAGAGTAAATCGACATCGCAATGCATTTAACCAAAGAGCACCCCGTCAACGTTTTGGGACAGTATTGCGGCTCCCTTTAACGCATTCTAGCTAGATGAAGAAAAGCGAATTGACGACAAAACAGTTGTTCTCTATCCCCTGTCTTACATGCGGTGCCCCTCCTGGGAAGCGCTGTTTGCTGCAATCAGGTAGCCCGCGCTCAGAACCCCACGTAGACCGGAAGTTTTCCGCAGTTGAGGCGATTGAAAAGAAGAGAAAGCCGCGTACTCCGGGACGCCGATAAGCCCCCGGCCGACAATCTCAGCCATGCGCAGGTGAGTTCTGTCGCCAACAGTGATCTCGAGGTAAGCCGCGTTCCGGTAAGCTTGAAAGTTGATGCTTATTCGTGAAGAACAACACTTAGAAGTGAAGAGTTAACGTGAAGCCCGCCGTTGTACTTGATAAATCCCAATTTCTTGAATTTATTCATGAAAAAATTTACCCGGCCGCGCGTTGTGCCAACCATCTCCGCCAGAGTCTCCTGCGATATTTTGGCGATCACTTTTTCAGGGCGGTTTTCTTTTCCATAGCGAGCAAGTAGAAGAAGAGTGCGGGCCAGCCGTTTTTCGCTCGAATTGAAAAGCTGATCGACCAAATCTTCCTCAACGCGGATGTTTCGCGAAAGCATATAACTCACGAAGCGATCGGAGAAAGCGCGTTCGGCGTGGAGCACGCGAATCATCTCTTTTTTTTCGATAACGAGTAACGTCGTAGATGTGATCGCAGTCGCTGTCCCCATGCGAACATTCTGTCCTGCCAGACATCCTTCACCAAAAAAATCGCCCGGGCCAAGGATCGCGAAGATGGCTTCTTTGCCGACCTCATTAACAACGGATAGCTTTATCTCACCATGTTGAATATACAAGACACTCTTTGCGGTATCGCCTTGAGAGTAGATCTTCTGTGATTTTCGGAAGTCTACAATTCTTCTGGAGACACCGGAAGAATCGAGGAAAGCTTGGGCATTGAAAGCAGGTTTGCGCAAAGATCTTCGTATGCGTTTCGTGGTACTAGATTTCGAGGTTACTAGCATAAAGCTACTTTTTTTAACACTCGTAACACAGTTGCGGAAATGGAATCAAGATAATGATTTGCGGCTGACGACTGAATGCTGTCAATCGACGGCACCTCGTTTCGGCTCTGGTAAAGTGTTCAACACGCAAAAGCTAGGCAGCCCCGCACGTCCATGGGTGCGGGGCAACGCTCAGGAGCATTAGGGTGTTTCGAGAGACCGCTGCTCTCCTTCATAGATGCCGGCTTGCAGCAGTGTCCCTGCCAGTTTGGCTACAACCGGGCGGCTAAAATAGTAGCCTTGCGCCTCTCCGCAGTTGTGCCGCTGAAGGAAATCGAGTTGAGACTGCGTCTCCACTCCTTCCGCAATTACACGCAGGCCCACGCTGTTGCCGATATTGATCATCGCGCTGACGATAGTCGAATCCCCCGGATTCGCGGTAATCTCCCGAACAAAGGATTGATCCACCTTCAGTGCGTCGACTGGAAATCGTCTCAAATATGTAAAGCTGGAATAACCTGTGCCAAAGTCGTCGATCGCTAGCTGCACACCCATTGCCTTCAGCGCAGCCAAAGTGACCAACGTAGACTCCGTGTCTTCCATTAGCGCGCTCTCAGTCATTTCCAGCTCTAAATTTGGAGGCTCTACTCCCGTGGCGATAAGTACGGCCCGGACTCCCGATAGAAAATCTTTGTCCTCGAACTCCGCCGCTGACACGTTAACCGCTACCGACGCAACCTCTATCCCCAGGTCGCTCCACGCTCGAGACTGTCTACATGCCTCGAGCAGGACCCAGCGGCCAATGGACACCATCAATCCGCACTCTTCGGCGACGGGTATGAACTGCGCAGGAGGCACCATCCCTCGCTTGGGGTGTTCCCAACGTAGCAGCGCCTCGACCCCCGTGATCTCTCCTGTCTGAAGATTGAATTTGGGCTGATAGTGAAGCACAAATTCGTTCCGCCCCAATGCATACCTCAAATCCGCCTCGAGTAACCGTTCCTCCTCGAGTCGTTCGTGCATGTCCGGCCGAAAGAACTGATAGGTATTCCGGCCGTTTTCTTTGGCATCGTAAAGCGCGGTGTCTGCCTTATCCATCAAGCTGTTCGCATCTGGCCCATCGGCTGGATAGGTGCTCACCCCGATACTGGCGCTCACATCAACGCTCTTGTTATCCAAAAGATGCGGCGCAGCCAAGGCCCTGATGATTTTTCTCGCCGCGATAGCCGCGTCATCCCCACGCTCGACTTGGGAGAGGAGTATCACGAACTCATCCCCGCCCAAGCGACTTACCGTATCCGTCCGCCGAACCGATTTCACCAATCGCCTAGCTACCGACACTAGTAGTTGGTCGCCAACCGCGTGACCTAGTGAGTCGTTGATCTTCTTGAAGTGATCTAAATCGAGAAACATCACGGCAAGCTCCTTGCCCTGGCGTACCGCCAGTGAGATCGCTTGCGTCAGACGGTCATTGAATAGGATTCGGTTTGGCAAACCAGTAAGAGAATCGTGTTGCGCTTGGCGCGACAATTCGGCGGATGTGGCCCGCGCCGCGCTCACGTCGTGAAATGCCACCACCGCTCCTGTCAGTCGTCCATCCTCTCCGTGGGTATGTGTCACTTTAGTTTCAATTCCAAATGCGAACCCGTCGCGTCGAATCAGAGTACAGTTTAGGCAGTTCGCTGTTACGCTCGCGATCTGATCTTCTCCGATCGCAATTTCGACGGCATTGCGAACAGTAGCGCCACCGGCTCCATCGACAATTCGGAGTATTTCGGAAATGGGTCGCCCTAAGGCCTCCTCTCGCTGCCACCCTGTCATCGTTTCCGCCATTTGATTCAGGTACACGATGTTGCCGTACACATCTGCGCGCAGAACCGCCTCTCCAATCGAAATAAGTGCAACATTGGCAGCCTCATTTTCTAACAACGCCGCTTGCGCGACACGATGATCCATCATCGCTCCGACTGCCCGTCTTAGCCGATAGCTGTCTGCGTGATCCTTGATCACATAGTCTCGAGCCCCGCGCTGGACTGCTTGCCTCGCCAATTCTTCAGTATCGTCAGCGCATAAGATCAGGATCGGCACGCGAGGCGCAATCTGAAAGACCCTTTCAAATGTCCCGAGTCCGTCGCACCCGGCCAACGAGAGATCGATCACCGCGCACCCAACCCCGCCACTGTGTAGGTGATCGATCCCGCTAGAAAGTTCGGTGACCCATTCCACGTGGAACCGTTGAGTCGCTACCGAGCTCAATTCGTACAAAATTCTCGCCGCGTCGTCTGCGCTATCTTCGATCAGCAGAACGCACTCGTCGTTATCGTTAGCGTGTATTGTCTGCGCGGTTCTATATTCCAAACTTTGCATATCGTTTTTCCGACAAAAAACGGGTTATTGGTTCGTGGTGATCTTTGCGGTATCTGCACCCATGAAGCGCAGCATCTGTTGCTTCAACTGCGCATCCACTTCGTCCGCGATCGTCACCACGTCGGGAAGCAGCCTGTCGAATTCCAAACGCTTCACGTTTTCGTGCAGCGTGGTAAAAATTGTGACTTGCAACAGTCGCGACTCCTCTACCACCATCGCCACCGTGTAGCCTTGTTTGTGGCGCAAATCTCCATGGACAGCCGCAGCCGCCGAAATCGGGGCTGTCGTCCCCGCGTCGAGACGCAATCGCGCAATGACATCATGCAGCAGATGAGGAAGGTGACCAGTGCGTTCCGCAAAGGTAAGTGGAATACACATTAGGTCTGGCTCCTGATCGACTCGACGAAGCCAAGCCTTAATCACGTTATCGAGTTCGCGCTCGAGCACATCCGCGACACTCTGGACAGAGAGCCCGCTTCGAGCACTATCGGAAACTCTTGGAAACTCCACGGTTTTCGTCATTGATTCCTCGGTGGTCCGGGTTCAGGTTCATCGCTTCTCGGTCTACGTAAGATTCAGAACGCTCCGCACTCGATTCGAGCGCACAGCATTTCCCGGCAAAAAGAACACATGTAGGGCAGGCTCCGGGGGCTTTTGTGTGGGAGTAAGCTCGCTCTGTTTCATTCCAATATACTGCATTGTTAACCCGAAGCGGGTCTGTTTCGTTTTGAACACTTAAGGCGTACTATGCAACTGTGGGGTGTTTGTCCCGACTCGAAACGGGCGGGGCAAAATCACCAAACCGCCGATCACGCTTAGTGCCTCGCGATTGATCAAACAAAAAATCGTGTCACCGGCGGGAGGCGTACCTAGAGGCCGAAGCACCTGATTTTGACCAAGCCCGCTCGGACCTCTGCGGATCTCCAAGGCCCGGCTCTGTTGCTGCACCCAGGCAGCGCCAAACTCTACATTTCTGGCTAAGGAGCATCGCGATTGTTTTTGATAGTTGTTGGCGCAGTTATCGTGATCTTGATTCTTACACGGCTGATCGCGTACAGAGTGTCCCTAATCCGAGAGCGGGAGCGGGAGGAAAGAATTGAAGCCGAACGCATAAACCGCAATCGAATCTGGTCGGAACACCTGGATCGCGCCAAGACACGCGACATTAAAAAATGAAGAAAATTTCTTCTTGAACACTAATTCGTTCCGTTTCGAGACAGTTTGATCTCGACGTATTAACGTCCACACTTTCGACCCGTCGATAAAAAAGAAGTCTCCTCGGGGTCCTATTTAACCGAGGTCAGTTCCCGCCCGATCTTGGGGTGAGCTAGCTTGACAGCAATCACCGTCGCGAAGCTACCGTCATCACTCCGTTTAACTTGGCCACCGGACTGAGGGCGTTCGCCGCTGGGGCAAGGCAGCAGACTCATGCTCGGATTTATTTATCAGTGGCGTCGCCGGTCGAGCTAAAATCGAATTAAATTTCTGTTCGCTGAAGGATGCTATCTTTTACGCGCGGCCAGTTCGACTAAAGTTGGAATCGAAGCGGGGATCGTTGTCGAAGTCTCTGGCGCTTGAATTCCGTTTTGAATTCCATTTGCAAGCATGCCAATCGCCAGTCCAGCCAGCGGAGGGATGTGAATCGTTGCAGCCAGAAGTCCATT
>Ga0206813_1183_pt1 | contig 11304 bp, 18 predicted proteins | sample Alteio_BWOrgCont_92_FD_152856 | JGI IMG/M metagenome (GOLD analysis project Ga0206813, IMG submission 152856) | Enriched cells from forest soil in Barre Woods Harvard Forest LTER site, Petersham, Massachusetts, United States -... | ecosystem: Environmental > Terrestrial > Soil > Temperate forest >...
GCCGCGCACAATCTATCGGTTGCAAGGTTATATATCTGGACCGACCCGAGTCCGGGTGTAAAGAAGCTGATCACGTTCCCGTGAACTCTGAATAAGAGAATATTTATCGCTGTTTTGGCATACCAGGCCCTAGCGGCCAGATGGAGCAAGCTAAGCGAGCGGAGAATGAAAGCGCTAGCCGGCGCGGAATGAAGCAAACGGAGATTCGGGGCCAGATTGCCGCGAGGCGCCGGATCGCTTGCCCGCGTGCATCGAGCTCAAACGAGCGCGGCAGCCGTTCGACCGCCCGGCTCGGCGCCGTCCGTTCGTTCACTCTTCACAGTTCACGGATTTGCGAGTGATGCTGCTCCCGTCGCCGTGGGTGATCGTGATGAACTTGGTCGTGCAAAATACGCCGCCTTCACGGGCGCCGTCCAATTGCGCGGCGCGATGTTCGGCAAGGATGCTTGCCTCGTGAGACGGGACACTTGAGCTCATGATGACCTCGCGGGCCCAAGTCGTTCCGCAAATAAAAATCAGAGAAGCGGTGGATATTAACATTGTTCTCATAGCTGCGATCCTCGACTGCTTGCCAAACAAACCGCCATGGTAAGGAAGATGTTTCCGCCGGACGCAGAGAGGGTTAAAGAACTCTCAACGAGAGACGGGCGTCTGGAGATGAGCCCCACGCGAAAGCAGCGCTCGGACGCCGACGGGGGAGGGGGCGTTCAGGCTGAGCGGCTGGTCGCGGATTAGGTTGAACCGAACTCGGATCGACCGGCAGCGCGCTACCCCCCTTTTCGACGGCCCGCGGCAGCCCAGCCTGAGGAGGCTCGTGGCGAAGGCGCTGGACGAGAACGGGAGGCTTAACGGATATCGATGGTGGGCGCACAAGGGCTCGAACCTTGGACCCGCTGATTAAGAGTCAGACTTATAGTCGAGACACCGTCTGACAAATACGGACACTCGCGCGCCAGAGTCGCTTGAATATGCTTGCTTTTTGCCGCTTTGTCCTCTAATGTCTAGGACAAGGGGTAACGGTGCAAGCCGCATCGAATCCGTTACCCTCCAAAGCATCGGGTAACGGGTTTGGACCTTCTGAGCAAGATTGAAGAGGTCCGGCTCCCGGCGAGGACGGGGTAACGAAATGCTAACCGACGTCACCATTCAGAAGGCCAATCCGGGGATTAGCAAAAGGACCGGCGAAAAGATTCGCAAGGAAATGCCGGCCGGAAAAATCACGGGTCTTTATCTTGTGGTGCAACCCTCGGGCGCCAAGTCGTGGGCCCTCCGTTACCGCGTCGCAGGAAGACCGAAGAAACTGACGCTCGGCTCGTATCCTGCCGTTGACCTCGCCGCGGCCCGCAAACGGGCGCAGGAGGCGACAGGCGAGGTCGCGCGGGGGAATGATCCAGCTGGAGCCAAGAAGGCGGCCCGGGAAGCGAGCAAAGCCGACGAAGCCCCGTCCGATCGGGTCAAAACGATCGCCGAGTCGTTCATCAAGTTGCAGCTTGAGCGGCGCAAGGGCGTCAAGGACAAGAAGCTCAGCGAGTCGTGGGCAAATGAGGCGAAGCGCATCATAGAGAGGGAAGTGATCCCTGCCCTTGGCGCGAAGCGCCTAAGCGCGCTCGCGAAGGCGGACATCCACAAGATGCTTGACGACATCGTCAAGCGCGGATCTCCGATCACGGCGAATCGGGTGCTCGCGGTCTTCCGGCGGCTCTGCAATTGGGCCGTTGGGCGAGGCCATGTTGCCGTGTCGCCATGCGAGAGCATCGAGTCGCCGTCGGCCGAGGAGAGCCGCGACCGTGTTCTCGAAGATGACGAGATCCAGGTGGCTTGGGCGGCTTTCGACGGCGCTGGTTGGCCGTTCGGGCCGATTGCAAAGCTGCTCTTGTTGACGGGAGCCCGGCGAGACGAGATCGCTGGCGGCCGATGGTCCGAGATCGACTTAGCGGCGAACCGATGGACGATCGCCAAAGAGCGCTCAAAAAACGGTCTCGCGCACGAAATTCCACTCAGCGAATCGGCTGTGAAAATCCTCTCAGCGTTGCCCCGCATGAGCGGCAAGTCCGACGCCTTTGTGTTCTCGACCACAGGCAACACCGCCGTCTCTGGCTTCTCGAAGGCGAAGGCCTAGATCGATGAGGCAATGTTTACGATTTTGAAGAAGACTGCCGAAGAGCGCGGGGAGGACCCCGAGGAAGTGAAGGCGCCACCGCATTGGACGTTGCATGATCTGCGCCGGACTGCCGCGAGCGGGATGGCCGGGATTGGCTTTCCTCCGCACGTCGTGGAGGCCGTACTCAACCATAAGAGCGGGACAATCAAGGGGGTCGCCAAGGTCTACAATCGCTACACGTATGCGGCTGAGAAGCGCCAAGCGCTCGACGCATGGGCGCGGAGGCTTGAGGCGATCGCGAGCGGTGCTCCTACGACGAACGTTGTCGAGTTGGCGAAGGTGCGCGGATGACATCAAAACTACAGATGTCCAAGATCGAGCGGGCGCCCTTAGAAAAAATGCCGCAGTGGTTTAAGCACGCGCTTTCGGAACGGGCTTCCTTGCCGTCCGCAGAAGTATGCGATGAGCTCGCGCGTAAGTTCCAGATTATCGTGAACCGCGCGGACAATGCTGAAAAGAGACGGGGCGCCACTGTCTCAGGCACCGTGCCCCCCTCGTTCTTTGAGTTGAGAGATGACGATGTCAACATCACGTTAAATGGGAAGCTGGATGCCGTGGCGGCTGCTGGTAAACCGCTCCTTTTTCAATTGGAAGAGCTGGAAAGCTTTGCAGGCAACTATCATTGGGTCCAAGAGGGCTCTAGCTTAAACGTTGAAGACCTCCGCGGCATTCTTTCCCGGATCGGGGCTTTTGTCCCGGCCGATTCAAAACGCGTTGCAATGGTTAAACGTGGGCAGCCGCCAAAGATTTGGCACGTCGCTGTTGCTCGAGCGTTTGCGCCGCTCGTCGTCCGGGTTCTACGCGATCTCGGCTTCGAGAAAGCCGATCTCGATCCGATGGCCTCCGCGTCCGCGACAGCACAGATCTGCGCCAAAGCAATGGCGTGGGCCTATAAAGACAATATTACCCCCGAAGCCTTCGCGGACGCCATAAGGAAGCGTGACCGCAGCAGAAAGGGCAAGGGCAACGCGGGTTTCTTTGACCCGTCAAAGCCCCTCGAAGAGAGATTTCCAGATATGACGCGTGTGGACATTCTAGGTGGGCTTAATCCAACGAATAAGCCCTTATCGTAGGTAGCCGGACGTGTGCCATTCCCTCTTCAGGCAAATCCTAGAAGAGGCTTTGAATGTCTATACTACCCACCTTTCCCGCCCCTTATCGTCACGCTGGACGACTCATGTGGGACCGCCACGAGGTTGAGCAATACAAGCGTTCGCTAATGGGCCTGCAGCCCGTTGAACGCAGTCCCGACGTGCCGATTACTTTTGTCACAGCAAAGCAACTCGCTGCTGAGCTTCCATACGGTCGACGTACGTTAGGGCGCCGAGTCAAGGGTCGAGTTCACGAAGCCGGCCCGGCGATGGCGACTGCGTGATCCGTGAGCTTCCAGAAAAGCGTGAAGCCGGCCGACGCGGGAACGTCGGACCGGCTTCGGAAGCATGCGCAATTGGGCAATCCGCGCAGGCCTGTAGCTAACACCTTCCGCCCCCTTATTCAACCGCTCAACGACCGAGACCCGTCCGTCTCTATCGGCAGCGTTGCCGCGCCCGTCCTTCAGAAATTGGAGGCGCGGCAATGAGCGACCTACTCGTTCTCGGGATTGACATAGGCACTCGCGGCGCGATTTCCCGACTCTCGGTGAGCGTTTCGGGCACCGCAATGCTTCTCGGCGTGGACGATATGCCCGTTTTGCGAGACGGGCCGGCTGGCAGACCTACGGTCTCTGCGCCTCTCCTCGGCGAGACCATCGCTAAGTCTAACGCCTCGAAGGCGTTCATCGAATACGTCGGCGCTAGGCCTGGCGAAGGAGCTGTCGGCGCTTTCGCCTTCGGCCGCTCCTTTGGAACGGTTCTCGGTGTGCTCGGAGGTCTTTCAGTCGAGGCGCAGATGATTGCGCCCGCAACCTGGAAGCGCACGGTTGGAATCGCACCCGGTAAAGACCGTGCGAAAGATGCGGCTCGATCGGAGGCAATCCGTCGCTGGCCAGACAAGGCGGAACTGTTCGCCCGGGTCAAAGACGATGGAAGGGCCGAGTCGGCGCTGATCGCCATCGCCGGCCTCCTACGCGAGAGCCGCAATGGATGACCTCGATGCCTCCATCAGGGCAGGCGCTGCTACCGCCCTGCGTCGACGGGCCGCCCGTCAAGCACAGATCGCAACCAACTGGACGACTGTCGGCGAGCGTGGTGCGGTCATTCGCAGCGGCGAAGCGGGGATCGCGGTTCGGATCTCGGCGGCGCTTGGCGATCTCGCCGCCGAGTTGAAGCGGAGACGCCGCAATGAACGCTCGCGCACAAACTCCGGAACTCGCGAAGCATCTGCGGGCGATCCAAGAAGGTAATCGCGACGATCGTGAGTGGATGGCGGAAGATCGTTACGATTCGCTCATCGAAATGTCGGACCGAGCAATTTCCTTGTGGCTTTCGATCCGCGAGGGGGCCTTCCGCCGCGAACGCCAGACCCTCGACATTCACTGTCCGCAGATCAGATGTTTGACCTTGGGAGCCTTCGAGACGGTCAAGATGATTCCGCCCAAAGCGAGCGAGGGGAGCGCCGGGTGAATTATCTTTCCCCGAACGATGACAGGCTCGCTGAGAGTGCACCCGCCTTCTCCGATGAGGACCTTGCACTTCGGTTCGCCTCACGTCACGCCGGAGACCTCCAATACGTCGCCGCGTGGAGCAAATGGGTCCAGTGGACAGGCTCTTATTGGCGATTCGACGACACGAAGTTGGCGTTCGATTTGTCGCGGAAGGTTTGCCGTGATGCCGCCACCGAATGCAACAAAGCCAAGATCGCCTCTAACCTGGCCAGCGCGAAGACTGTTGCGGCGGTCGAGCGCCTCGCTCTCGCTGATCGGCGCATTGCCGCGACGGTGGACCAATGGGATTCAGACCCTTGGCTGCTCAACACGCCACAGGGCGTCGTGGACCTCACGACTGGGCTGATGCGCCCGCACATTCCCGAAGACTACTTCACGAAAATCACGGCGGTGGGACCTCGAGGCGACTGTCCGCGCTTTCGTGCGTGCCCAACGCCACCGTGCGGGCAAACGCCCAAGCTTTGCCTGAAGCAATCAAACCTGAAGCCACGCCTCGATACGAATTCACCGCCGCCTCGATCGACGTCGAAGAGGTCGATGAGACATCCGCTCGAATTGAGGCCTCGAGCCTCGCCTATGCGGGCTGGCTTGCGGCGCTTGCGCGGGTCGAGAACCCCGAAGAGGAAGACGCACAGACTTGTGTGAAGATTTTTCGCGAGGAGCGGGCTGCGCTGCGGAAACTGTTCCTCGCGCCGGCCGCTTGTGCCGAGTCCTTGTGGGCCAAACTTTCCGCCTTCGAGATCAGTCTCGTCAGAGAGCAGGTCGCAGGTCCGTTGAGGGACTCTGTCCTGCTGCTCGGGATCGGCTCGATCAAAGCCGATTTAATGAACTTGGGAATCAAAGGGAGTGACTTCTGATGAGCGCGCCCCTATCTGCAGCCGACCAGCGAGCCGAGCTAAACTGGCTGAAGTATCGCGAGCAGGCTGATTATTGCCGCGGTTTGAAGGAGGAAAACAAGAAGCAGTGGGACGCGGGATGGGACTTGCGGTTCGCAATCGAACATGCCCTGCAGGCCGATATGTCCACGTCCGTTCAAGCGCTTGCCTCCGTTCTCATAATCCAAATCGAGGACGACGAGCCACGGGAGGACGTTACTGGACTACGGCGCGCATCGCTCGCGGCCTTACGTCCGCAACTCGTCGGCTCCATCGCTGAGGCCGCTGATCGTGTGCTGGTGAAAAAACATAGGGGCGCTCGCACGATCACTCCCCAAGCCAAACCGGATCCTGCCGCGCGAGCCGAGAAAGCGTTTTTCGGCGTCGAAGGGGAGATTCACAATGTGTCCCACATGGCTCAGATCGCTTGGGGGTTATTGATGGAGGTCGGGGTGACGCAGAGCTCGGGGACTGAGTCCAAAATAGACATACTCCCTTGGGAGTTCGAGCAAATTCAGTTCGCTGTCTCTCATACTGTGAGCCTGGCAAGCGGTTTGGTCGCGGCCTTCCAGAAGAAATTCGAGGGGGAGGAGCGCGCATGAGCGCGCTTTCCAACCGCCCCGCGGTGCTTCCCGGCGCCCTCACCGCGGGCGTCTTCAGCTTGTCGCAGTCGTCCTCTCGATTGCCGCTGCTGGCGTAGTCGCGGCGTAGCGGGCGCCGAGGTCTAGGTCACCTCAGCGCTCGCCACCCTCAATCTCTCAGCCGGTCGGCGCAAGGGGCGGCCTTCGGGCCGCCTTTTTCGTGGCACAACCCTGAGTGAGTCCGTAATAAAACATCTCCCCATCTCTGCTGGATAACAATCCAAGTCGTCGCCGGATAAATATCCCCGCTTGACGCCCGTCATTTGTTGATTGGGCTGGGCCAGAGAGGCCAGGTGCTAAGTGATAACGTTAGTTTTTGAGGCATACGGCGCGTTCTGTATTTTCTCGTTGATCGCATTCCTGGTCTTGGCCTCGGTGGCGAAGCTGAGACCGGACTTAGAAGAGGAAAAGTTCGATTCCATCGAGCTTGAGAAGCTTAAGCAGCTTGTAGGCCCTGAGCAGTCTGGCGACGCTCTCTCGCTCGAGCCTGCGATCATGGAAGAATCATCGTGGTCGCCGCCGCCGGCCCGCCCAGTTAAGCGGAGCAAGCGTCTGACCCAAAGGCGGCCGCACTTGATACATATCCGCAAGCCTCGCACGATCTGAACTCAGGCTCAGCAGCGTAGGCGAAGGTGCGGCCTTCGGGTCGCCCTTTTGCGCGAACTGTGATGAAGGTCACTGTCTTTCGCGCGGCTTTGCTTCACGATTAGTCATATTTGTTATGTCTATTTGCCACTTGCCGTCGAGCTGAAAAATGCGTAGTGGCTTAGTGAAAAGGAGATGGTTGTGTCTATAGCACTTTTCTGGGGCGTGGGATTGGCGGCCCTCGGCTGGCTTGCCTTTGAAATCGCTGAATTCGGACAAGATTGATTACGGATGCGAACTCATGCTCGGCATGGGGGACTATTTCAACTCGCGGGAGCGGGGCGCCCTTTCTGTCGAGCCGTGATACCGATCACTGCGCCACGCGAGGCGTTGTGCTCAAACCAAGGCAGAGGTTGGGGACGACTCAAACCTAGTCATGCGACCACGCCCCCATAGGAGGAAATGCCGTGTCCATCGTCATTGTTTCTGGATTTCTGATGGGAGCGGCCTTGGGGGCGATGGCGGGAGTGGAACTGACGGCCGGTCTGCTTCTATCAGCGGCCAGCAGCCGGACGAACGGGCGCTTACCGACGCCGAGTGGTATGCTCTTGACCGCCTTCCGCCGCCTGGTATCGATCCTTTTACCATAATCGCCCCGCGCCCAGGGCGCGGGGCGGCTGTCCGCCCTAGTCGTTCTAACCGACCCGCTAGCGTCGCGGATGCCAAAGGACGCCTTCACCCTATCCGACGTCCGCGAGCCAATGGTGACGATCGTTTGCCAGCCATGCGGGCGCCGCGGGCGATACGACGTCCAAAAGTTGATGGCGAAGCGCGGCGACGTGAAGATCCTCTACCTGTTGGCTGATCTCACCAACTGCCCGAAAGTGCAGTCCGCCAACATCTATGACAGCTGCAAGGCTCGGTACGAGGGCCTCTCGATCCGCTAGCGCGGCGGCCCATTTCCGAGGTTGACTAGCACCTCACCCACCGCCGACTAGAACCGTAGCCGTTGAAGCACCAACCCTTCTGGCCAAGTTGCTGCTCGACGCTTTCGAGTTTCTCGCAGGCCGCGGGGTCATTACTTCCCCGGCAGGCGGCTTCCAACGTTTTCCAGTCTCTGAGCAGGGCTGGGGCGCTCATTGGTTCGCCCTCAGTCGCGTAAGCGTTTCCAGCAATTCCAGCGAGGGCGAACGTGAATAGAAAGAAACTCGGACGGGGTGGTGTAGCGGCGCTTTGCTGAGCAATAGTCGTTGTCCCCGAGATGTTTGAGGTAATCACCGGCTTAGGAGGCTTCCCGTTTGACCTCCGCTGCCGGCTTATCTTCTCGCAACCCGACGTAAACCGTGTGCCGGAGCAGATTGTCGGGCCGTCCAGGTCAGGTAGGTGATCTCGGCGACCAGCTTCGGCTCGACCCAATGGACGCGGGAGAGCGATTGCGCGCTAGTTTTCTCGTCGAGCGGGCGGCGAGTGCCGAGATGCTTCAGGCGGCCGGCTCTGATTGAACGGGGTCGGATTTAACAAGTGCTATCGAGCGGACTGGTAGCGGCTTACGATCCCCGTCGCTCTCGACGTGCAAACCCTCCGCGAGCGCCTGCTCCGCTGCGGTCGCGATTCTTACTTTATCTGCATTTATTGGCGTGCGCGGGAGCGATCCGTTGTCGACATCTGAGAGACCGGCGTTTGCAGGAAGACCGCGAAACTGGTTGAACCTCACCGCCGCTGCTGTTTCGAGCTCCGCGCCACGAGTCGAAACCTTCTCCATGAACGATGCTAGGGCCGCCTCACTGCGGGCAGCATAGAGGCCCATTGCCTTTGTCAGCTCTTCCGCCGTGGCGGTGAGTTCACTATGGAACGCCTCGCGGAGTTTGATCAGATCGTCCATATAGTTTTGAAACAAATCCTGCATCGGATTTCCCCATTGCTTCGCTCTGTTCCGACAAGACAGCGTGCTAACACATTCTCGAAACTGAACTTACGCACGGTGAGGCTATGAAAGCCCTAGGAGATTGTCAAAGCTGTCTGGCAGATGACGACATCGGGGGCTTCGACCGGCCCCCGCCATAGCTACGGCGACGTGATCATCCGCGTTGCGAGGGGTGAGGCCACTGCGGCTCGAGACCCCGCAAGGGAATGGGGGTACGAATAGGCGGCGTTACCCTCCTGCATACCCCGGCGTAAATTGTCGCAATTTCGGGAGTGTCACAATCGGCTCTAAGTAGTTGATTTTGCGATGGTGGGCGCACAAGGGCTCGAACCTTGGACCCGCTGATTAAGAGTCAGCTGCTCTACCAACTGAGCTATGCGCCCATCGCATCCGCCGCGTAGCTTCGCGCGGCAAGGGCCGGCGTTTAGCAAAGGCGCGCTACACTGTCCAGCGGAAACGGCCGCTTGAATTGCGCCCGTTTCGACGCGCGCGTCGTTTCCGGCAGCGTCAGTTCTTCGCTTTGTCGACGAGCTTGTTCTTGCCGATCCAGGGCATCATTTCGCGCAATTTCGCTCCGACCTCTTCGATCGGATGGGCGTTGGCGCGGGCGCGCATCGCTTTGAACGAGGTTTGATTGACCCGGTTCTCCAGCATCCAGTCGCGGGTGAATTTCCCCGACTGGATGTCTCCAAGCACCCGCTTCATCTCGGCCTTCGTCTCGGGCGTGATGAGGCGCGGGCCCGAGACATATTCGCCATATTCGGCGGTGTTGGAAATCGAGTAGTTCATATTGGCGATGCCGCCCTCATAAATGAGGTCGACGATCAGTTTCACTTCATGCAGGCACTCGAAATAGGCCATTTCCGGGGCATAGCCGGCCTCGACCAGAGTCTCGTAGCCAGCGCGGATCAGTTCGACGAGGCCGCCGCACAACACCGTCTGCTCGCCGAACAAGTCGGTCTCGCATTCCTCCCGGAACGACGTCTCGATGACGCCAGCCCGGCCGCCGCCAATCGCCGAGGCATAGGACAAACCGACATCGTGAGCGTTGCCGCTCGCGTTCTGGTGGATGGCGATCAGGCAGGGCACGCCGCCGCCCCTCTTATATTCGGACCGCACCGTGTGGCCTGGGCCCTTTGGCGCGACCATCAGCACGTCGAGATCGGCGCGCGGCTCGATCAGGTTGAAGTGGACGTTCAGTCCATGGGCGAACATCAGCGCCGCGGCCCTTTTCATGTTGGGCGCAAGCTGATCGCGGTAAATCTCGGCCTGCAATTCGTCTGGCGTCAGCATCATCACGATGTCCGCCCACTTTGCCGCCCCGGCGACATCCATGACCTTGATGCCCTCGGCTTCGGCCTTTTTGGCTGAGGCGGAATCCGGCCGCAGCGCGACCGCGATCTCCTTCACGCCACTGTCGCGCATATTGAGGAGATGCGCGTGACCTTGGCTGCCGTAGCCGACCACCGCCACTTTCTTGCCTTTGATCAGATTGAGATCGGAGTCTCGATCGTAATACACACGCATGTTTTGTTGAGCCTTCGCGAAACGCAGCTTTGCGGAGAAATTGAAGTCAGGCGTCGCCACGCCGGACGGGGGTTTCTAGTGAATGTGGCGGATGCGATCAAGCGCGCCCTGCAAGGCGGGTCGCTGGGTTTGGCCGTCAAGACCTTGTCATAGCGGTTGGCTTAATGGCGTCGGGCGCCTTATGATTAGGCTCCGACCCGCGAGAGCCGCGGGGTCTTGTCGGGAGGGGTTGGCGATGGGCTTGCTTAATCGGTTGCGATCGTTCGCGGTTCTGGCGCTGATCGCCGTTTCGGTTTCGGCCTGTGGCTACAATGTCATCCCGACCAAGCAGGAGGCGGCGAACGCGGCCTGGGCGGAGGTTCAGAACCAGTTTCAGCGCCGCGCCGACCTGGTTCCCAATCTCGTTGCGACCGTTCAAGGCTTCGCCAAGCAGGAAAAGGACGTCTTTGTTCAGGTCACCGAGGCGCGCGCCAAGGCGACCTCGATTCACCTCGACGCCAACGACCTGACTGATCCGGCAAAGGTCAAACAGCTGCAGGATGCGCAAAACGCGCTGTCGGGAGCCCTCGGGCGACTGCTCGCGGTCAGCGAAAACTATCCGGAGCTCAAATCGAATGCGAATTTTCTTGCGCTGCAATCGCAGCTCGAGGGAACCGAGAACCGCATCGCCGTCGCCCGGCGCGATTACATCGCCTCGGTGCAGGACTTCAACACGACTCTGAGGACCTTCCCAAGCGTGCTCTGGGCGCAGACAGTGTTCCGCTCGATCAAGCCGCTCGTTCCGTTCACCGCCGATTCCGAGGCGCAAACGGCGCCGAAGGTGAAGTTCTAGCCCATCAGAGGGAGAGCTTGCATGCCCCGCCTTCGGCCGCAGGCGTCGTTCGTCTGGCCGCAGGCGCTTGTCCTCTGGCCGCGGGCGCTTGTCGTCGCGCTGCTCGCAGCCCTGTGGGCCAGCGCGGCGCTGGCGGCGGCCAACTTTCCTCCGCTGA
>Ga0206813_1184_pt1 | contig 11273 bp, 8 predicted proteins | sample Alteio_BWOrgCont_92_FD_152856 | JGI IMG/M metagenome (GOLD analysis project Ga0206813, IMG submission 152856) | Enriched cells from forest soil in Barre Woods Harvard Forest LTER site, Petersham, Massachusetts, United States -... | ecosystem: Environmental > Terrestrial > Soil > Temperate forest > O...
GCCCCATAGCCCCGCGCGCATCCGGCATAGAAGTCGCATAAAAAAGCGGCTTCCCGGGAATAATTTCCTCCGGCGCCTTCACATAAGGAACAATCTTCTCCACCGGCAATTTCGTACAAGCGCTCAACCCAGAAAGTGCCGCCGAAGCCGCCATCAATTTCAAAATGTCCCGCCGAGGAAGTTTCGAAGCCCGAGCGTCGTCAGCCACCAGGTCGTCAGCAGGATCATGAGGAAACTCATGCTGCACAAACGCGTCATATTCCCGCGTCCCAGCCAATTCCTCCAAACTCTGCCAAAATCTTTTGCCGTTACTGGTCGCCAATTTCGCCCGCATAGCCGCAAAATCCAAAGGCCGCTGAGAGACCGGCGCAACCGGAACGCGCTGCTCCTCATGCTCGTCGTGCGTCCCACGCACAGCACGCTTCGCCGCGCCGCCATTCCGCGGCTGCTGCTCGCCAAGAATCTTGAATACGTCGCTCATGTTTTTCGTAGCGCTGGCGTCCCGCCGGCTCCGACGAGCAAAACTTCCGCCACAGGCACCCTCACGACCGGACCACACAACACAATAAATCCGGCCCCTTCGATCTCAACTCTCACCGATGACACGTGGAACAATTCGTCAAACTCTGAATCTTATATTCCTTCACCAATTTCCTACCCAACTCCAACTGATTCGCCGGCACCTCATAGGTCGTACTAAAAACATATTCCTTAGGCCGCACATACTTCTCCGGCTCCCGATGGCAGCCCAAACACCAAGACATCTGCAAAGTATTCGCCGCCCAAGTCAAAGGCATCTCCTGCATCGGCCCATGGCAAGTAACGCACCCCACGCCCTTAGCCACATGAATGCTGTGATTAAAATAAACAAAATCCGGCAGCGCATTCACCCGCGTCCAAGCAATCGATTTGTTATCCCGGTAAGAAGCCCGCACCGGCTCCAGCATCGAGGCATTCGTCCAAATCTGCGAATGGCAAGTCATGCAAGTCTGCGTAGGCGGCAACCCAGCGAACGAAGACTGCTCCACAGACGTATGGCAATACCGGCAATCAATCCCCAATTCCCCCACATGATGCTTATGGCTAAAAGGCACCGGCTGATCCTTAGCCACATTCACGTCGGTAACATAAGGCGACCCAGTCAACCCATACACGGCATACCCAAGCAAAGCCACAATGAACGCGGCCCCATAAATGCTAATCCGCGAAATCAAATTCGTACTATGTCGAAATATCTGCGCCATCGAACGTCAATCCGAAATTTCAAATCTGAAATTTGAAATTTCCGAAGCCTTTTCCCCGTAGGGCCCGCGCTTTATGCCGGGCCTCTTCAAGCAACCACGCGCCACAACCAAAACGCGCTCCAATCCCCAACTCGCCCCAACATCACTTCTTGTCCTCCTCCTCCACCAACATCCTCATCTCCGAAATCGAAATCACCGGCAAATACCGGATGAACAAATACAAAAGCGTCAGGAAAAGACCAATGGTCCCGGCAAAAGTCATGTAATCCCAACGCGTCGGGTAGTACATACCCCAAGAAGAAGGAATAAAATCCCGATGCAAAGAAGTCACCACAATCACAAACCGCTCCAACCACATCCCCACATTCACAATCAGAGAAATCACAAACAATGACCACACCGTAGTCCGCACCTTCTTAATCCAAAGCAATTGCGGCAGCGCAATATTGCAAAGAATCAAAGACCAATAAGCCGGCCAGTAAGGCCCCGCAAAGCGATTCAAAAACGCATACCGCTCATAAGTATTCGCGCTATAAAATGCCGTAAACGTCTCCATCATGTACCCATAAGCCACAATCAATCCGGTGGCCAGCATCACCTTGGCCATATTCTCCAAATGCCGCATGGTAATGAAATCTTCGAGCCCATAATATTTGCGAATGGGAATCGCCAAAGTCATCACCATCGCAAACCCGGAATAAATCGCCCCGGCCACAAAGTAAGGCGGAAAAATGGTCGTATGCCAACCAGGCACTACGGCAGCAGCAAAATCAAAACTGACGACGGTATGCACGGAAACAACAAGGGGCGTAGCCAATCCAGCGAGCAGCAACGAAGCAGTTTCATAGCGATGCCAATGCACCGCCGATCCTCGCCAACCCATGGCAAAAATCCCGTAGATAACTTGTTTAATGCGGCTCTTAGACCGATCCCGCAAAGTGGCCAAGTCCGGAATCAATCCCACAAACCAAAACAGCAGCGAAACCGTAGCGTAGGTGGAAACCGCAAACACATCCCAAACCAAGGGACTGCGAAATTGCGGCCAAGTCCCCATCACATTCGGATAAGGAAAAAGCCAATAGGCAAGCCAAGGCCGCCCCATATGCAAAAGCGGAAATAACCCCGCGCAAGAAACCGCAAAAAGCGTCATAGCCTCAGCAAAACGGTTAATCGAGGTGCGCCACTTCTGGCGCAAAAGCAGAAGAATCGCGGAAATCAGCGTCCCAGCGTGCCCAATCCCAATCCACCAAACAAAATTAATAATCGCAAATCCCCAACCAATGGGGATATTAATGCCCCAAATCCCAACGCCCACCACCAAAAGCCAAGTCACCGCGTACATCAACATCATCAATAGCGCAAACGAAATGGCAAATCCAAAAAACCACCCGCGCCGGCGCCTCTGCCCCAGCACGATTGAGCTGATCTTGTCAGTAACGCTCCCGGCCGTATACCCAGGCCCCAATATCGGCGCCCCGTGGCTATCCGCAGCGTTTGGTTGCAGCCCCTCAGGTTCCAAGTTGCGATTCCATCCGATGCCGAAAATTTAGATGAATTCGATCCGGTATAGGTAAATCGAAATCACGCACTCGCCGCGTAAGCCGCCGGCAAACTTCACGTCAGCAACCCCGCCGATTCGCAGAACCGATCAGGGTGGAATTGCAACACGGGCGCACCAACGCCCCGCAAAAAAACGTGTCTCCCCTCACCCGACCCAACGAACGCAGTAGCATAAGGCGTCAGTGAACTCCAAGCAAGTTCAAAGCAATATAGTTGCCGCAGCAAGCACAAAAACTACGTCCGTAAAACCCGCAACAAATTTACACCCCATCCGCAATCACAAAGGCGGGCGCCCCGAATCGCAACTCCGTGCCGCTTCCGTTCACTCTCCTTTGCAACCGCATTTTCTTCGTGGGGGCGCCGGCTCGCTGCGCCCGCCCGAGTAACGAGAACGAAAGAGTGGCCTACGAGCTACGCGTAACGGTATTTGCCTCCGCCGTTGCCGTTGCCGTTGCCGTTTCCCCAATCTGAAATCTCAAATCTGAAATTTGAAATCTCCCCCGCCGTTGCCGTTCGTAGGGCCGGGGGTTCACCACCCGCCCGATTTGGCACCGGGTGTTCTGTCCCACGTCATCTTGCACCGACCCCGCAATGATGCTAACAATCAAACCATCGGCCCCATCCACATCATCCGCGGAGCCAAAAACATCGCCGCAAATCACACCTCGCCCTCGGTCGAACAAATACACCCCATCAATTTTTTCGATTTGACTCATCGCCCCGCACCAAGTTCCATAGCTGTTCCCATACGAATTAACTCCAATCGCCACAGGAGCCAAAAAATGCCAATCACGCGCGCCAAGCGGATAAAAAAATTCGCGATCGAAGCGCTGGCCATCCTAGCCATCGCGCAAATCCTGCTAGTCGCTCCGCGTCCCACCCGAGCCCAACAACCCGACCCCGCCGGCACCGCCACCGGCGACAAAAATTCCGCCGCAGATGCCGCCGGCAACCCCTTCGTAGTCCCCGAACCCACGGACAAAAGCGCCCCCGATTACCAGCAAAAGAAAAAAGCCTTCAATGACTATCAATCCCAATCCACCCGCGAGCCCCTAGCCGTAAAACTAGCCGACGACGTAGGCCACGTCCGCATAGCCACCAATTTCTCCTGGACGCTACTAACGGGTTATTTAGTTCTCTTCATGCAAGCCGGTTTTGCGCTGCTCACCTGCGGCCTGGTAAGAAAAAAGAACGCCGGCCACCTAATGATGCTAAATTTCGCCGCCTACGTTTTCGCCTTCCTAGCCTATTACGCGATCGGCTACGCCTTCCAATTCGGCGCCGTAGCCATAAACGCCGCGCCCACAAATCTAGGCGGCACCCCCACCCTAAATCATTTCCTAATCGGCAGCGGCCAATGGGGCTTACTGGGCGGCAAAGGCTTCTTCCTAACCGGCCCAGCCTATGATGCGTCCAGCAATTGCCTAACCCTCTTCGAAGTAGTCTTCATGGAAACCGCAGGCTACATAATCGTAGGCGCCATCTGCGAGCGCATCACGTTCTGGGCGTTCCTACTATGCGAGCTATTCGTAGGCGGTCTGCTCTATCCCATTTCGGGATGCTGGGTGTGGGGCGGCGGCTGGATGTCCCAACTTGGCACTAGCATGCATCTAGGCCACGGCTACGTAGACTTCGCCGGATCCTCGGTAGTCCACAGCGTAGGCGGCTTCTGCGCCATGGCCCTGGCCATAATCCTAGGCCCGCGCTTAGGCAAATACGATAAACAAGGAAGGCCGCGCGCCTTCCCCGCATCAAACCTAGTCTTCGTGGTAACCGGCACCTTCCTCCTGCTATTCGGCTGGATGGGCTTCAACCCAGGCTCCACTCTAGGAGCCACCGATCTACGCATCGCCGTAGTAGCGGTCAACACAAACCTAGCCGCCGTAGCAGGCTCAGCCGCCGCCATGCTCCTCTGGTATCGCCTGTTCGGAAAGCCAGACATAACCATGGCCTGCAACGGCATGCTAGCGGGCCTGGTAGCGATCACCGCCCCCTGCGCCTTCGTAGGCCCCACCGCATCAGTAATAATCGGAGTAGTAGCGGGTGTAGTAGTCTGCGCAGGCGTCCTCTTCAACGAGCGAGTCCTAAAAATCGACGACCCCTGCGGCGCCATCTCCGTCCATGGCTACTGCGGCTGGCTAGGCGCAGTCTCACTAGGAATTTTCGCGGATGGCACCTACGGCTCCGGCTGGAACGGCGTAGGCGCACTAACCTATCTGGGCAAATCAGGCCAAGGTGTAACCGGCCTACTCCACGGCGACGCCAGCCAATTCTGGATGCAACTAGGCGGCGCAACTCTACTAGCAGCCTACGCCTTCGGATTCACGTTCATAACCTTCAAAGCAGTAAACGCGGTAAAGTCGATGAGAGTAAGCAAAGAAGTAGAACTACAAGGCCTAGATGTCCCAGAATTCGGAATGTTAGCGTACCCCGAAGACGCGGTAGACATGCTAACGGAAGGCTCCCTAGCCCAACAAAGGTAGGGGCGGGGGTTCACCTCCCGCCCGCTCTAGCCGTGGGTGTTTCCGACGTAGGGCCCGCGCTTTATGCCGGGCCTCTTTATGCAAGCTGTCGGGGGAGTCTGAGAGTTGCGCTCGCCGCCGAGTCGTAGGGGCCGGGGTTCACGACCGGCCCGGTTTGGCGTTGGGTTTTCGGTGGCAGCCCTCGCATTCATGCGGAGGAAGGAGCGCGTCAGCGCTCCGGAAAAAACATCGCCGTTTTCAAGATGCGCTTCAGCGCTGGGCCTTTCCCCCCCGAAAAAAACAATCGCGCAACACCATGCGAAAAATCCCAATTTCAGGTTAATATGTCCGCCCAAAATGCCCATACAACGCGAATACCATCGCTGGTTCTCTCACCGTCTAGGACACGACATGGCCGTAATCGTTTACGGCCACTGGGGCCCACCACTACTCTCCTTCCCCACCAGCGGCGGCGACGAATGGGAATACGAAAATCAAGGCATGGTAAGCGCGCTGTCAGATCTAATCGAAGCAGGCAAAGTAAAACTCTTCAACGCAGGCACAGTAAGCGGCGAAGGCATCTACAACAAATCCGCCCACCCGTTCCACAGAAGCTACGTACAAGCCATGTTCGATTCCTACATCCGCGAAGAAGTAGTCCCGTTCATCTGGGACAACTGCAAAACGCAAAACATAGGCATCTCGACGTTCGGCGCATCGCTAGGCGCGTATCAAGCGGTCAACACGCTGCTAAAACACCCGGACGTAATCAAGCGCACCTTCGGCCTCTCCGGCCAATACGACATGAGCAGCTTCATGAACGGCATGTACGACGATAATTTCTATTTCAACAACCCAGTAGACTACGTCCCAAATCTTAACGACCACTGGACGCTAAACAATCTAGCCACCTGCGACATCCACCTAGCCACAGGCCACGGCCCCTGGGAAAATAGCGGCCCAACACGCCGCATGGCCAGCATCCTAAGCAGCAAAGGAATCCCAAATCACCTAGACGATTGGCAAGAACAAGGCGGCCACGACTGGCCGTTCTGGAAACATCAAATGCGCGAATACATCAGCCGTTGGTAGGGGCGGGGGTTCACCTCCCGCCCGTTCTGGCACTGGGTGTTCCGTTCGGTTTTGTATTCTGTTTTTGGTGTTCGGTCTTTGGTTCAGATCTGGGTGCCCCATTCTTCCCGGTTTGTGGGAAGGGTGGGGCTTTTCGGCCCCGCAGTTCGATTTCGTTTTTCTCTGAAATCTCAAATCTGAAATTTGAAATTTCTTCTGTCTGAGGTTTTTCCCGCGGAACCGCCAACTACTCCATCCCAAACAAACTCAAATCATACTTCCCCTTGCGAATCACCAAATCCTCATCGATCCAAACATCGCATCCGCGCGTCAGCACATCCACATGCGTAACCGACGACCAATCCGCATGCGTCTGCGATCCATAAGGATCTCCGAACGCCAAATGCACCCCGGGCAATTTCTCGTCCTGCAGAAGCACGCCAATCATTTCACTCAATCCCAAATTTGTGCCGAACGCTAGTTCGCCGATGCGATCGCTGTTCGAATCGGTGTGGCAATACTCCCAAAACTCCCGCTCCAAATCCTTCCGCTCGCACTTCACCGATTTCAATCGCGCCCCAGCAATCTCCAGCACCATCGGCGAACCACTCAAATCGCCATACTTCGCATTAAAGTGATCGCCCGCCGTCCCATCGCAAACAAAAATTCCATCTACGCTCTTCGGCGTGGTGAAAACTTCGCCTGCGGGGAGATTCGACCAGTAGCGCGTACTAATCAATCCGCTAGTTTTCACCCAGTCCAGCGACCGATCGAATGTAGCCGTGATCGAAGTGCCGCCCTTGGTCGAAACGCGCAACAAACTCGCCGACTTCATGCGATCCCGCAACCGATCGCTCAACCGATCCACCTTGCGATAATCCGCGCGCATGCCCTCCTGCATAATCTGCGGCGTAACCGAAACCATATGCGCATAACGGATCCGCCGCCGCTCCACCACGCCGACAATCTGCCGCCGCGCCGTAAGCTCGCCGATCAAGGGCTGGAAACAAAGGATGCCCACGTCCGCCGTCTCAAGCGCCGCAAGCGCCGGCGCAGGAGCAACCTCCAGCGGCCGCGGCAAATAATCCTCCACGCAAAATCCTTGCCAATCCGCGCCGCGATTCTCCAGCGCCGCCGCGAGGCTCGCGGCAACTTCGCGGCTCGGCTCATCAAAAATCAAAGCCACGCGCTCGCGCGGCTGCACCGCGAGACACGTCTCGATGGCGTTCCGCGCGCCGTCCATCAGTTCCGGATTCACTTGGTCCAAGACAATCGCTGACATTCTGTAACCATTCTATTTCGATTATTTATTTCCGTCGACCCAGCAGTTTCCACCGTTTCAAATCCGCGGACCAAACGGAGCCCTTCACGCCGACAATCGCTCCACCACAAACGAAGGCACCTGCCCCCCGCCCGAAGTAACATTCGCCAACCCGGTCGAACTCAAGCGCGTCAAAAATCCGCACATCTTGCCGCAGAAAAGATAAGGAGCAAAATCCACGAGCATGTCGCGCATCGTGACTTTGCCGCCCTCGACGTACGGGAACACCTCGCGCCGCACAGCTATTTTTTCCTGCACCACCCAAGTTCCAACCGGTGCAGCCACGGCGCGATCGAGCGCCGCATCCCACGCGCCCGCATCCATCTCCCAGCCCAGCATCACTCCGGCGCCGCCATATTCATCATTCGGCTTGAGGACGAAATTCTCGCGCTGCCCGCGCACGTAGTCGAGCAGTCCAATCGATTCGCCGACCCGCGATGTCCGTGCATCCGCGACCACGCGCGTCCAGGGAATGTGCCGCGCAATCAACTCGCGTTCCTGCGCCGAAAAAAGATCGCGATTCCGATCGTCTGTCAGCACCGCGAAAAATGCTTTTTTGTGCGGAATCTTGCAGCGAAAAGTATTTGCCACACAAACCGCTCGCGCTGCATACGCCTTCACCAGCGCATCGCACTCCGCAGGCTTCGCCAAAATGTCGTTGATCAGCACGCGCCGGTAAACCAGATCAATTTTCTTGCCCTGCGCCGCCAGCCTTTTGCCGTCAAAGAGCAAATCATTCGGCTCGCAGATCAGCGTCGGCACGCCCAGCTTGTCAAAGCGCGCCTGCAGGATTTCAAATTCACTCCACGTTGGCACTCCGCGCCAATCTACAATCGCAATCTGCGGCGGCGACGCTACGCCGCCCCACCCGCGGTAACTCGCGAGCAGCGCTTCGAGAATCGAAGCCATCAGCGGATAGGTTCGCACTCGAAAAGTTTCGCGGAAGCGAGCCATCGCCGGCATCTCCCCAAAAACTTCGCCGAGCGTTTCGGAATAGCCAAGTCCGGCAGGCGATTCGGCGTTGTACTCGGCGAATTGAAGTGAATCGGGAAGGAGAAAAGCATCGAGCCGCGACGCGGTACTGGCGCGCGAGTATCCTGGCTCAATCGCCACGAGCCGTTCTTCCTCGGGCCGCAACCCAAATTGTGCCAGCAGCTCCCGCGATTTCATCGCGGCTTCGACGACACGCTCGCCGAGCGCGGCAATCGTTTCGGCCACTACTCGCACGCGCGCATCATCGCGCTCGTCTAAAAAGAAAGGCCGCAAAAACGGCGAATGAATCCGCTCGCCGAAAGTCAATTTGCGCGCGCGCATCTTCGCGGCAACTTCTGCGCAAAAAGCCGGCTGCAATTCCACATCCGGCCGCAGCAGCGAATTCCATACCGCCACCGCCGTAGCCCCATCCGCCCCCGCGCCACCCGGCGAGGCTCCCGGCGATATTCCGGGCGATGTCACGCGCCCCAAGCCTTCGCTTGCATCGAAGCTGCATCAGACCCGGCGGTCGCTCCGTGCCCCGCAGCCCCAGCCGGCGCCGGCCCCGGCGATCCGATAAATCCGTTCGGCCGGCCGATCCCTAGCATCTCCTCCCAATGCGGCCACGGATTCGACGGCGACATATGCAGCGCGCGGTCGATCACCAGCTTGGCCATCTGCGCTACCACTTCGTTGAAATAAAATTCGGTGATGCGGTCGCGCTCAAAATCCGGAGCGGGATTCAGAAAATCAATCGCGTACGGAACTCCATTCTCCACCGCAAACTCGATGGTGTTCATCTCGTAGCCGAGCGCCTGATTGATCGTCCGCGCGTCATGCACGATCCGATCGCCCAGCGACGCCGAAAGATAATCGTGAATTACGAGATATTTCCTTTCCTTCGGGTCGTAGGCGACAGGAATGATTTCCGCTTTGCCGAATGTGAAGCAGCGCACGTACTGATCGAAATTAATGAATTGCTGCAGCGTCATGCAGTAGGGCGAAGTGCCGTCGTACGCGGATATCAATTCTTCGCGATTATTCACTTTGTAGACGTGTTTCCATCCGCCGCCCGAGAACGGCTTCAAAATCGCCGGCCGCCCGACGTAATCGAGCAAGCCATCCCAATCCATCGGATATTTCAAATTCCGCAACGATTCCGAATTGATGTCTACATCCGCCGGGTAGCCTTTTTGCGGCAGCAAAATCGTCTTCGGAATCGCCACGCCCAACTTGCTCATCACCGAGTAATTGAAAAATTTATCGTCCGCCGTCCACCAGAAAGGATTGTTGATGACGTAGGTCCCTTGCAGCACCGCATGCTTCAAATACCCGCGGTAATAATCCACCTCGTGCGAAATGCGGTCGACGATCACGCGATATTCCGCCGGCTCGCCCATGGGAGTGCCGCCGAGCTTCACGAATTCGGCGGTGATGCCCTCGGTCTTGCCCATTTGATTCACGCGCTCCAAAAAAGCCGGAGGAAAACTGAATTCGCGCCCGCACATCAACCCAATCTTCATGAACTAATCTCCGTCTCCGCCGTCGCCCCCTAAGGCGCCGACTGCCTCTGCTCTGTGCCTCGCCGCGTTTCTGCCACCAGGTGCTTTACGACGGCCTGCAAACTACCCGTGTCCTTGAAAATTTGCAACTGGCGTTCGGCGCTGGTGCCTTCGCGCAGAATGCGGTGAACGCCTTCGACGGCGTGACGGCTGCCGAGATCGTCGACCACATCATCGACGAATTCCAAAATCTCCACGGCCAAATCGCGCAACGGGACTTCGATGCGTTTGCCGAAATCGATCAATTTGCCGTCGATGCCCCAACGGACCGCGCGCCATTTATTTTCTTCGATCAGAGCGCGCGGATACGTCCGCCATGCTTGATTTTTCGAGTACAAGCGATGCAGCTTCACGACCAGCGCCTGCGTTAAAGCTGCGAGGGTGATGGAGTCTTCTGCGCTCGTGGGCACATCGCAAATCCGGAATTCGAGGGTTCCGAACATCGGATGCGGGCGCACATCCCACCAGATTTTTTTGGCGTTATCGATGCAATTCAGATCCACGAGCAGCTTGATGTAATTTTCGTACTCGCTCCAGGATCCAAAATCCTCGGGCACGCCCGTTCGCGGGAATCGCCGGAAAATTGTGGTGCGAAACGATTTCAATCCCGTGTCGCGCCCCATCCAAAAAGGCGAGCTGGTCGAAAGCGCCAGAAGGTGTGGCAAAAAGTAGCGCACCTGATTCATCAAATCGATGGTCGTGGTCGGGTCCGGCATGGCCACGTGGACGTGAATTCCGAAAATCAGCAGAGAGCGCGCCAACTGCTGCAATTCATCCACGATATTTTTGTAACGCTCGCCGGGCGAAATCACTTGGTCGATCCAGCTTGAGAACGGATGCGTTCCTGCGGCAGCTACCGATAACCCCGCCCGGTCCGCCGCGCCCACCAGCTCCCGGCGCATGCGATAAATTTCCGCCCGCAATTCACTGACGTCATTGCAAATGTTAGTCCCCATCTCGACGATCGATTGGTGCAGCTCGGGCTTGATCTGCTCGCCGACGTCCGGGGAACTCGCGGCCATCAGCTGGCTAACGTGAGAGCGCAATTCTCCCGACGCGGGATCGATAATCTGAAATTCCT
>Ga0206813_1185_pt1 | contig 11251 bp, 12 predicted proteins | sample Alteio_BWOrgCont_92_FD_152856 | JGI IMG/M metagenome (GOLD analysis project Ga0206813, IMG submission 152856) | Enriched cells from forest soil in Barre Woods Harvard Forest LTER site, Petersham, Massachusetts, United States -... | ecosystem: Environmental > Terrestrial > Soil > Temperate forest >...
GGGAACGAAAAGACGGCGTCATCATTTGCGTCAATTCGACGTCCGGCAAGCGCTCGGGGCCGCTGGGCGGAGCTTCGTATAACGCCGCGAAATTTGGGCTGGCAGCCCTCGGCATCTGTTTGGCGGCTGAGGAGAAAGACAACAACATCCGTGTCTGCAACATATTTCCAGGCGAGATCGATACGCCGATCCTCGAACATCGCCCGACCCCAGTAACGGCGGAACACCGAGCGAAGATCCTACGGCCCGAGGACGTGGCGGCGGCGATTCTGTTCATTGCCGCATTGCCGCCGCGGGTTTCGGTCCCCGAATTGATTATTAAGCCCACAACGCAGCTCTACATCTGACCGAGGCGGCACATATTCATCCGCCCGGCGAACCGTAATCAACCATCAAGGTTGAGCCAAGTGGGAAATATGAATTTACCCGCTGATTTTTCCTAAATTGCGAGATCGGACCGCATTTTACCCATTTCCCCCAAAGGTACTTACGCTCCGTGGGCCGGGGTTGCCGATAATGGTCGGTCAGAGTATATTCCCCCTCTTGAACTATCCATCTTGCCCTCGCCGGCTCGAGCAGGGTGGAATGGGGGTTAGTCCTTGCGGCTTCTTCTGTTGGATCGAGTTGTCTCATATGAACCGGGCAAGGTTTTGCGCGGCTTGAAGCGGCTGACGGGCGGCGAGGAATATCTCGCGGATCATTTCCCAGGCTTTCCAATCATGCCTGGCGTCTTGCAGTTACAGACGGCCGTCGAGGCGGCGAGTTGGTTGTTGCGAGTGACGGACGACTACCAATATAGCGTCGTCGTTCTGCGAGAAGTCCGCAGCATTCGCTTTGGTTCAATGGTTCAGCCCGGGAATGTCCTGGACATGACGGCGGAGCTGACGGAACGAATCGGGTCATCGGCTTCGTTCAAAGCAAAGGGTGAGGTCGCCGGAACGCAAACGGTTTCCGTCCAGTTCACCTTGGCTTGCTACAACCTTCGGGAACGAAACCCCGTTTTTGCAGAGCGGGACGAGCGATTGGTACGGCACTTGCGGTCGATTTTTCCCCTACTGACGGGCGAATTGGCCGCCAAAACGTGCTAATTGAGATGTGAAGCCTCCTTCCCGCATGGAAGAGAGCAAAGGAATCGTCGAGCATGCATTTGAAGGATCAGATTGCATTGGTGACCGGCGGGAGCCGAGGGATTGGCCGGGGCATTGTCCAAGCTTTCGCCAAGGAAGGAGCGAAAGTCGCCTTCGTTTACCGAGGGAATCAAGCAGCGGCCGATTCACTGGCCCAGGAACTGACCCAAGCCGGCGCTACGGCGCTGGCAATGCAAGGCGACGTCGCCGATCCTGCCACGGCCGAGCGCTGTGTGGAACAAGTAAAGCAGGCCTGGGGCGGACGGCTCGACATACTCGTGAACAACGCCGGCGTGATTCGCGACGGCTTGTTCGTGCGGATGTCCGACGAAGACTGGAACACCGTGATCAATACGAATTTGAACGGCTTGTTCCACTTTACGCGGCGGGCGTCCGAGTTGATGTTCCGGCAACGCGCCGGGCGAATCATCAACATCAGCAGCGTGGCCGCGGACTACGTCAACGTGGGCCAGGCCAATTATTCGGCCAGCAAGGGAGCGGTGAATTCATTCACGCGCTCGTTGGCCCGTGAACTGGCGGGAAGAGGCATTACGGTGAACGCCATCGCACCGGGCTTCATCGAGACCGACATGAGCGAAGCGGTGCGGAACCTCGCGGGCGAAAAACTCGCGAAGATGATTCCGGCCAAGCGTTTTGGCCAGCCGGACGACATTGCCCGGGCGGCGGTTTTTCTCGCTAGTTCCGAGGCGTCGTACATCACCGGTCAGGTCATCACCGTGGACGGCGGGCTCAGCCTGGGCGTGCCCTCGCTGTGACCGCAACTGTTCGATACTTTCAGGGAGACCGAATTCATGCTCACTCAAGACGACATCTACAAGAAGGTTTCCAACACCCTGGTCGAAGCCCTCAACGTCGATGAAGAGGAAATCTCTCCTCAATCAACACTGCAAGGCGACTTGGGCGCTGAGTCGATCGACTTCCTCGACATCGTCTTCCGGCTCGAGCGCGAATTCGGGATCAAGATCCCGCGGGGCGAGCTGTTCCCCGAATCGATTTTTCAAGGCGATCCCGATCTCGTGCAGAACGGCAAGGTGACCGACAAGGGCATGGCCGAATTGCGTTCCAAGATGCCGTTCGCCGATTTGAGCGGATTCGAAAAGAACCGCGACATCGCCCAGATCACCGAGTTGTTCACGGTCGAATTGATCACCCGGTATGTACAGGGAAAACTCACGACCAAGTAGGTCGCGCACTGGATGTCCAGAGCTGAGTTCCAAAACGCGATTAAGAGCAAGAGTAAGATTACGATTAGGAAGATGACTAAGAGTTCGATTACGATTAGGACAGCCCACGGCTGGCGGTCATAATCGTGCTCTTGGTCTTGCTCTTAATCATCTTTGCTCTCACCGCGTCGCCGGGCCGGTGGCGGGTCCGGCTAGCAATACCATGCGATGGATTTGGATCGATCGATTTACGGAGTTTCGTCGCGGAGAGTTTGCCCGGGCCATCAAGCAGCTCAGCCTGGCCGAGGATCTTTTCGCGCATCATTTCCCTGAATACCCCGTGATGCCCGCTGCGCTCCTGCTTGAGGGACTGGCGCAGACCGGCGGCATCCTTGTCGGCGACGCCCACGACTTCCGCGAGAAGGTCATTCTCGCTAAGATCACCAAAGCGAAATTCAGCCGCGAGGCCATGGCCGGCGAGGAAGTCGCGTTCGAAGCGACCATCCTGTACGTCCGGCCCGAGGGTGCTGCCGTGTCCGGCCGCATATTCGTGGAGAACGACTTGATCGGCGAAGCGGAGATTACGTTCGCCCATTTGGATCAGACTCGTTCGCAGCAGGTATTTGGCGACCGGAACTTTGTCTTCAGCGGCGAGTTGAAAAACTTGTTGGATTCGATCCGACCGCCGCGCCCGGCCACGGAATGACGCGGGGTTTTCGAGTAAGGATTGGACCTGGTCATGGCCAACTCCCGGCGCACTGTCATCACCGGATGCGGCGCGCTCACTCCCATCGGCAATGATGCCGCTTCGATTTGGGATTCGCTCAGCGCCGGCAAAAGCGGCGTGCAAACCATATCCGCCTTCGACGTGTCGCGTCTTCCTTGCCGAGTCGCCGGCGAAATCCGCGACTTCGTCGCCCGCAAGCATCTCGACAACAAGAACGAACACGAAAAGTCCATGGGCAAGAGCCTGAAGCTTATGGCCCGGACCATTCAGCTGGGATTGATCGCCGCCAAGTTCGCAATGAAGGATGCTGGCCTGGAGCGGGGTAAGTACGACTCGACCCGCTTCGGCATCGTGTTTGGCGCGTCGTTGATTTCGATCGAAGTGAATGACATCGTTGATGCGTCGCGAGCGGCGATGGAGAACTCGGACGGCGGCAAGGTTGACATGGTGGGCTGGGGAGCGAAGGGGATCGAGACGATCGAACCGACGTGGATGCTTAAATTCCTGCCCAATATGGCGGCGTGTCACATTTCGGTGCTGTACGACCTGCAAGGTCCGAGCAACAGCATTACCGAAGACGATGTCGCCAGCCTCAACGCGCTCGGTGAGGCTCACCGTCACATCGGCCGCGGTCAAGCCGATGCCTTCCTCGTCGGCGGCGCGGACAACAAGATTTCGCATTTGAGCCTGGCGCGACACACCTTGTTTTTGCCGTTTTCGAAGCGCAACGACGATCCAGCCGGAGCCTGCCGCCCGTTCGATCGAGATCGTGACGGCACTGTCCTGGGTGAAGGCGCGACTGTGCTCGTGGTCGAAGAGTTGGAGCATGCCAAGAAGCGCGGAGCGAATATTGTCGCGGAGGTCGTGGGTTTTGCGTCCGCATTCGATGCGAAGCGCGACGGCTCGGGGTTGGTGCGAGCGATTCGGGCGGCGCTGAAGGAAGCCGGGATCGGTCCCGAGGATTTGGACCATGTTAATGCGCATGGTCTTGGCGCGAAGGCTCAAGACGCATGGGAAGCGTCCGCGTTGCAGGCGGCGGTCGGAAATGTGCCGGTCCTTGCGACGAAAGGATATACCGGGAACCTTGGGCCAGCGGCGGGAGTAACCGAGTTGGGCTTCAGTTTGCTGGCGATGCGGAACGGCGTCTTGCCGCCCACGATCAATCACCAGGCGACGGACCCTGATTGCCGCTTGGTCGTGCATGCGAAAGGGCTTCGTCCAATCACCAAGGCGTATTTCTTGAAGGTCGGTTTCACGGGCATGGGGCAAAGCGCCGCGGTCGTCGTGAAGAAATGCTGATTCCTGAGTCCAAGCGAGCGGAATGCACATGAATCGCAACCGTCGTCGAGTCGTGATCACCGGTATGGGAGCGATCACCCCGCTCGGTCATTCCGTCGCTTCGGTTTACGAAGCTCAGATCAACGGCCGCAGCGGCGTCGATCGGATCCGCAATTTCGATGCGTGCAAGTTTCCGACCACGTTTGCCGCTGAGGTCAAGGACTTCGATCTGGGTCGCTTCTTGCCCGACGCCGAACGCTACCGCCATTGCGGCGTCAACACGCTCTTCGCGCTAGCTTCCGCGAAACAAGCTCTCGACGACGCCAAAGCCATGAGCGGCATCGATCGGACGCGCTTCGGCATCTACCTGGGCAATGGCGAAGGCCAGAACGACTTCTTCCACCTGATTCCCGCGATTGCCGCCGCCGCTCCCGCCGGAGCGCGGGAAATCGAGCCGTCGGCGTTCTTCGAGCGAAGCGCTCGCGATTTCGGAAAAGAGCGCGAAAGCGAACTCGAAATGCACACCACTGCCGGCCATCTCGCCGAGCGGTTCGAGTTGCTCGGTCCCAATTTCTCCTGTCTCACCGCGTGCGCGGCCAGTAGCCAAGGAATCGGCGAAGCCGCGGAATTGATCCGCGTCGGCGATGCGGACGCGATGCTCGCTGGCGGCGCTCACAGCATGATTCACCCCTTCGGCGTGACGGGGTTCAATCGCCTCACCGCTCTTTCGACGCGAAACGAAGCTCCGCAAAAGGCCTCGCGTCCGTTCGACATGGACCGCGACGGCTTCGTGCTTGGCGAAGGTTCCGGTATGCTCGTGCTCGAGGAATTGGAGCACGCGAAGCGCCGCGGCGCTACGATCTATGCGGAATTGACCGGCTATGGCTCGACCGCCGACGCCTACCGCACCACCGATAGCCCCCCAGACGGCCACGGGGCAATTGCCGCCATCAAGTGGGCCCTCGGCGACGCTGGTCTGGCGCCGACCGACATCCATTACATCAACGCTCATGGCACAAGCACCGAAGTCAACGATCGCGTCGAGACGCTTGCGATCAAGCAAACGCTTGGCGACTACGCGTACAAAGTTCCCGTCTCGAGCAACAAGAGCATGATGGGTCACTTGATCGCGGCTGCCGGCGTTACGGAGTTGATCATCAGCATTATGGTCATTCGTCGCGGCGTCATCCCCCCGACCATCAACTACCAGACGCCCGATCCCAGCTGCGATCTCGATTACGTGCCCAATACCGCTCGCGAAAGGCGCGTCGACCACGTCTTGAGCAACAGTTTCGGCTTCGGCGGGCAAAATGTGTCGCTAATCGTGAGCCGTTACAGTTGATTAGAGCGAATTTCATGCAGGCATAGCGATTTTTCGTGGCCGGGGCTGAGTCTTCGAAGCCCCGGTTTTGTGGCACCGCACCGGGGCTTCGAAGACTCAGCCCCGGCCACGAAAGTTATCGTCGTCTTGCTAACCGGAAGCGCAAACGACGGAATTCGGTCGGGAGACAATTTGTGGAGTGGATCTGGACCGGTGTCGGAATTCTGATTGGCCTGCCGCTTGTCGTCACCATCCTGCTGCTGATCTTATTCAACCATCTGCGTGTCCATTACGTTCAATTCATCGAACGCGGCTTCCTGGAAACTCCCCTGTTCATCACCCCGCGAGGCCAGCCGCGGCCGGAAGCCGAAGACGTGCGCTTTGCAACCACCGACGGCTTGAAACTCGCCGGATGCTATTTCAAAACCACCGCGCCACGAAAAGGCGTGGTCCTATTCGCACTCGAATTTGGTTCGAATCGCTGGTCGTGCTTTGATTATTGCGGACACTTGATTGAAGCGGGCTACGACGTATTCTCGTTCGAGCCTCGCAGCCTCGGCGAAAGCGATCGCGAACCTGGGCTGACGGCGATGCATTGGTCAATGGACCGCGATATTGCCGACGCCCGAGCGGCATTGACCTACTTGCGCTCCCGCCCCGACGCCGACGCCCGCGGTATCGGTTGGTTCGGCATCAGCAAAGGCGCCGGCGCGGGAATTCTCACGGCCAATGGCGAGCCAGGCATCCGCTGTGCCGTGACGGACGGCATGTTTTCCGCTCGAGGCACGCTCGTTCCCTACATGCGGCATTGGATCACGATCTTCAACAAGAGCTACTTCATCCAGGGTTTGCTGCCGTCGTGGTATTACTGGCTCCTGGCCGGCGTCGCCATCCGACGCATGGGCCGGGAACGCAAAGTCAAATTCCCCGACCTCGAACCATCGTTGCGCCGCTTTCGCCGGCCCCTGCTGATGATCCACGGCCTGCGCGACAACTACATCCGCCACGACATGGCCAGCCGGTTATTCGCAAAGGCGTCGGAACCGAAAGAACTCTGGTTGATCCCCGGCGCAAATCATAATCAAGGTCTGCACGTCGCCGGCGACGAATACCGACGCCGCGTCGTGGAATTCTTCGACAAGCATTTAAGGCAGTCCCCATAAGGCGGCCCCACGCTCCGCGTGGATTCTTTGTCTTTTTTGAAAACGAAGAACCCACGCGGAGCGTGGGGCCACCCTAAGAGACGGTAATGCTTCGCATCGCCTTGATATACACGGTCGGCAAGCTGGTCGCGTGGCCGACGCGTCGGCGTATCAGGGCGTTCAATGCCGGTTGCGCCGATCCGCGCCAAACGCAAGAAGCGCTCCTTCACTCAATCATCTCGCTTCAGACGGACACCGGCTTCGGTCGTGATCATCATTTCGGCGAGATCCGCTCGATCGAGGACTTCCGCCGCCAAATTCCCGTCGCCCCATACGAATACGTCCAGCCCTACATCGAAAAAGTGCAACGCGGCGACCTCCGCGCCCTCTTGACCGACGACAAAGTCCACATGTTCGCCCTCACCAGCGGCACGACGGCCTCGCGGAAATTCATTCCGGTCACGTCGCGCTACCTCGCCGACTATCGCCGCGGTTGGAATTTCTGGGGCTTGCGCGCCTTTCGCGAACATCGGGCTGTGTCACTCAAGCCGATCGTTCAACTCGTCGGCGATCCCGAGGAATTTCGCACCGAAGCCGGCATCCCCTGCGGCAGCATCTCAGGCTTCACCGCCCAAATCCAGAAACGGATCGTCAAGCGTCTCTACTGCGTCCCCGCTTGCAGCGGCCGAATCAAGGACCCCATCGCCCGCAATTACGTAGCGCTCCTCTTCAGTCTGCCGCGCGACGTCGGCATGGTGCTCGCCGCCAACCCGTCGTCACTCGTCCAGCTTGCCCGCATCGCTGACCAGCACAAGGAGTCGCTCCTAAGCGATATCGCTAATGGCGCTGTGCGCCGCGACCTCGACATTCCCAGCCCCATTCGCGCCGAACTCGAACGCCGTTTGCGAAAACGACCCGGCAAAGCTCGCCAGTTCGAACGCATCATCTCCAAGACCGGCACTCTTTATCCCAAGGACATCTGGAACCCAACGCTCATCGGTACTTGGACCGGCGGCAGCGTCGGCCCCTACCTCCGGCAATTGCCCCGTTACTACAACGCGACCTGGATTCGCGACCTCGGCCTCGTCGCCAGCGAAGGCCGCATGACGATCCCGCTTCAAGACGATAGCCCGGCCGGCGTGCTCGACATCGCGACTCATTATTTCGAATTCATTCCCGAGAGCGAGGCCGATTCGCAATCGCCAGTCGTCCTCGGCGCTCACGAACTGGAAGAAGGCCGGCATTACTTCATCCTGATGACGACCCCACACGGCCTCTATCGCTACGACATCCGCGACCTCGTCAAAGTCGTCGGCTTCTACCACGGCACGCCGGTCCTGCAATTCCTCGGCAAGGGCAATCATTTTGCCAACCTGACCGGCGAAAAGCTGTCCGAACATCACGTGACCCGTTCTGTCGAGGCGGTGACGAAAAGCGGTGGCATCGGCCCCAGCGTCTACAGCCTCGCCCCGATCTGGGACGACGCCCAGCCCTACTACGGCTTCTTCGTCGAACGCGGCGATCCACTGGATGGCGACGCCGGTCCGAATTTCCTGCTCGCCTTCGAAAAATCCCTTCGCGAACACAACACTGAATACGAAAGCAAGCGCGACAGCGGTCGCCTCGGCCCACCGCGCATTTTGATCATACCCCCCGGCTTCTGGCAACAATGGGACCGCAACCGCCTCCGCCAAAGCGGCGGCGCAGCGGAGCAATACAAACACCCCTGCCTCCTTGGCGACGTCAATTTCCGAACGAGCGTGACCGTGGAACGGGAGATTCAATCGCCAAAAAGTGAATGAAAGCGGCAACAATTAATTGTATCGATCGTCTTCAAGACAAGATTACGTCCTTGATATTGTCGATGACCTCTTCGTAGGTCTTGCCTTGCGTGTAGCAAGCCCTCAACGCCGGGCACTCGGCCACATAGTACCCAGCCTTATCCTGCTCGACGATGACAAGAAATACATGCTCTTTCTTCGCCATGATCGACCACCCTCTTCTAAATCCTGAGTCGCCACGATGTTGGCTGGCATGTCCATCGCTTTGGATGGACATGGGTGTCGTAGTAATCCAAAATGATGAACGCGTTGGCCACGATCAATTTATGTGTCACCCATGTCCATCCAAAGCGATGGACATGCCACCCAAAACGCCAAGTTGAATCGCCCCTCACTTGTCTTTTGCAATCGCGGCAGGCAACTCATCGTAGGTCCGGCCGTTGAGTTCGCGGCCGGTTTTGTCCTTGCGAGTGCCGCCCCATTGCTTGAAGAAGAAAGCGGCGTTGGCCCGCCGACATTGATTCAGGATCGACTCCACCCATTCGCGCTTCATCGGCCGAGCGCCCGGCCCCGACTCCCCGCCGACGATCACCCAGCCGATCCCGTCGAGGTTCATGTCGTCCAACGGCCCGATCAGCGGTTCGCACGACAAAAACCGCACTGCGGCTGGCACCGTTCGCAAATCGTCGATGCGCCCGATGACGCGCTCGTCCTCGACGCTGACTCCCATCCAGACGTTCTTCGGCCAGCCCAGTCCGCCCGCCATCTTTCGCAATCGATCGCTACGTTTCGTGAGAATCTGAAAAGTATGCTGCGGACAATCATTCATCGTCTCGAACACGCGCCCGATGAACCCCTCCGGCACGTCCTCGTGAAACAGATCGCTCATCGAATTGACAAAGATCATGCGTGGCCGCTTCATCCGCCGTGGCAATTCCACCAGGTCGTCGTGCAGCGTCAAGTCGAACCCGTTGGTGTAGCGCGGATTCTCCATCGCGCGCAAGCGCAGCGCCAGCCGTTCCGCATAACAATGCCGACACCCTTCGCTGATCTTGGTACACCCCGTCACTGGGTTCCAAGTCATCTCCGTCCATTCAATGGTCGAATTTGTGGCCATCGTCCGGCTCCGATCGCTTCGATTATGATGTGAACTCTACGTCGAAATCGAATAGACCCGGCCGGCGAATCACGACGCGCGGCCTGGAAGCCGGCCAGCCCAGTTCTCTAATCTCAGGCTGGGGATGACTTGAAAATCACTGTCCATGGTTACGACTGTGCAATCGCCGAGTGTAAGGGCGATAGCGGCGATCCAGAGATCATTCTGGCCAACTGATCGGCCTGTCGACTTTAACGAGAAAGCGATGCGCCCGTACTCGAACGCTGCCTCCGCACCCGGGAGCCAAAGTTTCCAAGTATCTAGCGCTTGCCGCAGGGCCCGCAAATTACGATCTCGTTGGGGGCTTCCTTCGGCACGGTACGCTAGCTCTGCAAGGACCGGCCCCGCGATGCCGATTCGACCGCCTTTGGCGCTTTCCGCCTGGGTACGCTCGAAAACTCCCCGTTCACGAGACAAATATAGTCCGGCGATTCCCGTATCCAGGAGAAAGCGAGGCATCAGAACACATCCTCCATGCTCTGATCCTTGTGTTCGATGCCGTGTTGGTTGATCCTCCGCTCCCAAGCATCGAGGTCAGCTGCAACATCGTCAGGGATCTCCCACCGTTCCTGCTTTTGCATCGCCGCCAACACGCGAGCAATCTCCTCCGGTGACAGGGGACCGCTATCATCGGCATCGCTTGCCCCGATGATGACAGTGACTTCGGTGCCATCCGGAACATCGCGCGGCGCGGGTACGTCGATGCGCCGGTTGCGAATTGTCGTCTTGATTGTGGTCATGGCACGTCTCCCATCTCCCATCGTGCAAATTCAACTTATTTTATCAGAGCAATTTCAATATTTCTTGTCGGCACGGAATCGGCAATGTGCCGATTCGATCAACGGGTTGTAGCCTAGCTTGTTTTGGCACGAAAAACCGGGGAAGCGATAGGCAATTCCCAAAGCAGGTTGAGGGGCATTTCATGACGCGCGATAGCCGTCGCCATATATCAACTCAATGAATGAGATGAGTCCAGACGCCGGCAAAGAGCCAATTTCGACCGACCAACCCGCACCCCCAGCCCGCAGCAATCGGGCGGCGATGATGACTGTGTTTTTTGTCGTCGTCGTCGATCTGCTTGGGTTTGGCATCGTCTTGCCGCTGTTGCCGGTGACGGGCGAGGAATACCTCAAGCCGCTCTTTCCGGGGGATGCTGAAGCACAGCGCGTGACTCGCGGCATGATGATTGGGCTGTTGCTGTCGTCATTTTCGTTGATGCAGTTTCTGGTCGCGCCGGCCTGGGGTCGGCTTTCGGATCGGATCGGCCGACGGCCCGTGCTGCTGGTGGGGCTGGTTGGGTCGGTCGTGTTCTATTCGCTCTTCGGGTACGCCGCGAGCCTGACGGCGGAATATGCGCTGACGGCGCTGGTGCTGATGTTCGTCGCCCGTATCGGCGCGGGCACGGCGGGGGCGACGATCGCGACTGCTCAGGCCGTCATCGCCGACAGCACGCCGCCGGAGAAGCGCAAACACGGCATGGCGCTGATTGGAGCTGCGTTTGGCATTGGATTCACGATCGGGCCGATTATCGGCGC
>Ga0206813_1171_pt1 | contig 11166 bp, 8 predicted proteins | sample Alteio_BWOrgCont_92_FD_152856 | JGI IMG/M metagenome (GOLD analysis project Ga0206813, IMG submission 152856) | Enriched cells from forest soil in Barre Woods Harvard Forest LTER site, Petersham, Massachusetts, United States -... | ecosystem: Environmental > Terrestrial > Soil > Temperate forest > O...
CTGCGCGCGGTTGCCCAATTCGCGCCGCTGGCGGAGCGGCACGGGGTGATGATCGTGATCGAACCGGTGTGCCGGCATGATTCGAATTTCATTATGTCGCTGGCGGATGGCGCGGACATCGTGCACAGCGTGGGGCATCCCAGCGTGCGGCTGCTGGCGGATTTCTGGCACATGGAGGTGGAGGGTGAACCGGCCAGCGAGATCGCGCGCTTCGCGGATATTCTGGAGCACGTCCATCTCTCGGAGTACGATATGCAGCGCGCGGTCCCCGGTGTAAATCACGATGATTTCCGGCCATATCTACAGGCGATCAAAACGGCGGGCTATGACAAGGGGATGGTGATCGAATCCATCCTGCGCGACGTGACGGCAGACACGAGTCTCGGCCTGCGTTCGCTGAAGGAGCAGATGGCGGAGACAGGACTGAACTGATTATGAGATTTCGAAAACGCGCCTTGGGGGCGCCGCCCGTTCACGCCGCCGCGTCCAGCACGGCGCGTTGCGCCGCGAGCAGATCGATCACGCCTTTTTTGCCCAATTCCAGCATCGCCAGAAATTGCTCGTGGCTGAAGGTGCTCTCCTCCCCGGCGCCCTGCACTTCCACGAATTGCCCGTCATCCGTCATGACGACGTTCAAATCCACGGCGGCGTCCCTGTCCTCGATGTAGTTCAAATCGAGCGCCGGTTCTCCGCCGACGATTCCCACGCTCACCGCCGCGACGAAGTTCTTGATGGGCAATTTGGGGATTAACCCGGCATGCACCAGCTTCCGGCACGCAAGGGCCGCAGCCAGGCAGCCCCCGGTGATCGACGCGGTGCGCGTGCCGCCATCGGCCTGAAGCACATCGCAATCGATCCATAGCGTGCGCGGTCCCAGCGCATCGAGGTCGATCACCGCGCGCAACGCCCGGCCGATCAGCCGCTGAATCTCCGTGCTTCGTCCATCGAGCTTTCCCTTCGAGATATCCCGCGGTTTCCGCTGCTGCGTGGAATACGGCAGCATCGAATACTCCGCGGTAATCCAGCCGCCTTCGACCCTTTGATCCTTCATCCAGCGCGGCACGGATTCCTCCACCATGGCGCTGCAAATCACGCGGGTGTTTCCGGTCGCGATGAGCACGGAGCCGGTGGAATGGGGAGCGATGTCGGTGACAAATGAGGTGGGGCGAATTTGGTCGCAGGCGCGACCGTCGTGGCGAGGCATGCCGCGGAGCCTAGGGCAGCGAAAAGGAAAAGGAAAAGAGAGAATCCAGAGCTTTCATTTTCTGCCGCCCGCGGATCGTGTCATTTCTGTGAAGCCCCCGTTTTTCCTTGAGTTACGGGCCGCTTCTCCAGAGAAAGCGATCCATATGCTCGACGCCGCCACATTCTCATCCGGCATGGACAAATCAGCCACCGGTCTCAAGGCCCTTGTCCAGAATCACTTGAAGTTCAGCCTCGCCCGCGATTCTCAAACGGCCTCCCGGCGCGATTGGTGGCTGGCCACTTCCAAAGCTGCGCAAAGCGTCATTATCGAGCGCATGATCGCCACGCAGACGGCGCATCACCGCACCAATACGAAGCGCCTCTATTACTTCTCCCTGGAATTCCTGATGGGGCGGCTGTTTTCAAACAGTCTCTACAGCGCGGGCATCCATGATGAGATGGAGCATGCCCTCCACGAACTGGGTCTCGATACGGAGGTTCTGCGGAATGAAGAATATGACATGGCGCTCGGCAACGGCGGTCTCGGCCGCCTCGCGGCCTGCTTCCTCGATTCCCTCGCCACGCTCGATCTGCCCGCCATCGGGTACGGGATTCATTACCAATACGGCCTTTTCAAGCAGGAGTTTCGCAATGGCCATCAGGTCGAACTTCCCGACGCCTGGCTGAATTTCGGCACGCCGTGGGAAATCATGCGCCCCGAGCACGCCGTCACCATCCAGATCTATGGGCAGGTGGAAAACGTCTTCGATGACCGTGGAAACTATGTGCCGCGGTGGACCGGCACGAAGAAACTCGTCGGAGTGCCTTACGACATCCCCATCCCGGGCTTCGGCACGAACACGGTCAACTACCTGCGCCTGTGGGAATCCAAAGCCTCGTCGGACTTTGATTTCGAGGCCTTCAACCGCGGCGGCTACGACGAAGCGGTGCGGGATAAAAACCAGAGTGAAACCGTTTCCAAAGTATTGTATCCGAACGACAAGACCGAGAGCGGCAAGGAACTGCGCCTCCTCCAGCAGTATTTCTTCGTCGCCTGTTCGCTGAAGGACATTTTCCGGCGCTTCCGCAAGGACAACGAAGATTGGCAGGATTTTCCGGAGAAAGTGGTCATTCAACTCAACGATACGCACCCTGCCGTGGCCATCGTCGAATTGATGCGGCTGTTTCACGACGAGTATTCGATGCCGTGGGACAAGGCATGGTCCCTTGTGACGCGCACATTCGCTTACACCAACCACACGCTGCTCCCCGAGGCGCTGGAGAAATGGAGCGTGCCGCTTTTCAATAAAGTACTGCCACGCCATCTCCAGATTATTTTCGAGATCAACAAGCGCTTTCTCGAAGAAGTCGAAGCGAAATGGCCGGGCGATGTGCAAAAGAAGCGCCACATGTCGATCATCGAGGAAGGCCACGTGCAAATGGTGCGCATGGCAAATCTCTCAGTCGTAGCCAGCTTCTCGGTCAATGGCGTGGCCGCTCTGCATACCAAGCTCATCAAGAGCGATCTCTTTCCGGAATTCGACGAATTCTACCCGGGCAAGTTCAACAACAAGACCAACGGCATCACGCCGCGCCGCTGGCTGCTCGCCTGCAACCCCAGGTTGAGCGATCTGATCACATCGAAAATCGGCAATGGATGGGAACGCGATCTCGATCAACTCCGGGGGCTCGAACCGTTCGCCAATGAGGCCCAATTTCAGAACGATTTCATGGCGGCGAAGCACGCCAACAAGGTCGATCTTGCCCGGATCATCAAACAGGAATGCGGCGTCGCGGTTAACCCCTCCGCCCTCTTCGACGTGCAGATCAAGCGTCTGCACGAATACAAACGCCAGCATCTCAATCTCCTCCACATTCTCGCCCTCTATCGCAGGCTGCTTCAGAATCCGGAAATCGATATGGCGCCGAGAGTCTTCGTGTTCGCCGCCAAGGCGGCGCCCGGCTACGACCTCGCCAAATGCATCATCAAGGCAATCAATTCCGTCGCCGCGAAAATCAATAGCGACACCCGGATCAATGGCCGGCTGAAGGTCGTTTTCCTTCCAAACTACCGGGTTTCTCTCGCCCAGCGCATTGTGCCCGGCGCCGATCTCTCGGAGCAAATCTCCACCGCGGGCAAGGAGGCGTCCGGCACGGGCAATATGAAGCTTTCACTCAATGGCGCGCTCACGATTGGCACACTCGACGGCGCAAACGTCGAGATCCTCGAAGAGGTCGGACCGGAGAATATTTTCATCTTCGGGCTCACGGTTGAAGAGGTCGCCGTATTGGTGAAGAAAGGCTACAAACCGCAGGACTTCTACAACGCCAACGAAGAGCTTCGCGCTGTTGTCGATTGGGTCGGCTCGAATTATTTCACGCCGGACGAACCGGGCTGCCTGAATATGCTGCGCGACAATCTTATCCACAGCGACCCCTTCCTGGTTCTGGCCGACTTTCAGGCCTACAGCGATGCTCACAAGAAGGCGGACGCTGCCTTCAAGGATCGCACGCAATGGGCAAAAATGGCGATTCTGAACACCGCCCGCATGGGAAAATTTTCCAGCGACCGCACCATCGCCCAATACGCGAGCGAAATCTGGAAGCTGAACCCAGTGCGCGTGTAACGAAGCCGGAGCACAGACTCGTAGTCTGTGCGGCCAGCGGTCGTCCCGACCGCAGTTCGGGAATTCCGGTCGGGACGACCGGCAGCCACACAGACTGCAAGTCTGTGCTCCCATACTTGAAGACGCTGCGTTATTCCGCCCACCGCAGCGATTTCAGCGTCTCGCTCACCAAGGCCACCGGTAGGCTGTTGAGATCCCCATCCGGCGCCTGAATCACTTTCACGCCCGGATTTGCGGGAGCCCAGACCGCAGGGTCCGTGGGGCCGAACAGTAAAATGCACCGCGTCCCCACGGCTGCCGCCAGATGAGAAATACCGCTGTCGTGGCCCAAAAACACAGCGCATCTTTCGAGGAGCGCCGCGAGTTTGGGCAGTTCGAGATCGCGGGCTATGAAAACCAGCTTTCCCTGGAACGCCTCGGAAAGCGCGGAAACCTGAGGGCCATCCGCTTCCCCGCCGACGAGAAGCAGCCGGGCGGCACTGTAATGCGCGAAGATCCATCGCCCCAACTGGATCCAATATTCCACGGGCCAGTTTTTGCGCGGGCTACCGCTTCCGGGATGCAACGCGATTACCGGCCCGGCAAGGTCGCGAAAAAGGGGCAAGACATCCTGACGATCCGCCAATGAGGGATACACCGCCGCCGCATGGTCCTCCAGAAAGAGCGCCAGCTTCTGAAGCGGACGAGCCAATTGCAGGCTGGCGTGCTCGGAATCATCGATCTTTTGATACGCCGAAAGAAAGTTCTTCACCCCAGCCCGGCGCAGATTGCCTTCAAAGAACCCGTCCGGATCAAATAGATAGCTGATGACCTGCTGAAAACTCGCAAAATACTCGACCAACGCCGGATCCAGGACGCTGTTCGGCACGAAGAAACCGGCCATGGGGCCATATTCTATCGAACGCGCGCTTTTCGCATAAAAACGCCCTTCGGCGACCGCCACAATATGGCGATACCCGAGAATCTCGAGATGGGCGTCGGGGAAATTCTCACGAAGGAGCTTGATCGCCGGTAGCGTGAGAATGAAATCTCCAATAGCGCCGCCGCGGATAACAAGGATGCGAGGCTTCACGGCGGAAACTAGCCTCGATTACGCGACAAGGCGAAAAGCGGCGCCGGAATCGTTCAAAACGCGGCGTGCGGAAATCAGCCCAGGGCGACGCGCCCTACCGGCCTTGCTGCATCATTCCGCCCATCGGGCCTTGTGACTCCCAGTTTTCCGGGCGGTTCCACGGAATGCTTGACACTCCCGGATCGTTCGATTTTTCGCTACTGGCGCACGCTGGCAAAAGCGCCGCCAACCCCAGAAGGAAGAGAAGTGCCGCCAAACGCATCGTCATACGACTGGACTATTGCGGAACCGCAGGAAGCGCTGACGACGACGACGGAGCTGGCGCCGAGGCGGGTGTTGTGGGCTCGGCCACGTGGACCGGCTGGTTCCGACTGCCTTCATACACCACGTTATCCCCCGGTTGCACGGTCACGCCGCGGCGCACGGAGCCCGGAATCACGTCGGCAATCGACCTGGAAGTCTCGATCGATGTCACGCGCACCTTGGCGATTGGCTCACCGCCGCGCGTGACGAGGAGGGGAGAATTGGTCATCAGGCCTTGCCTGTCGCCAATGCTGAGCACCACAAAATTCCAGCCGGGATTCACTGCCAGGATGCGGCCCGAAACGCCTGGGCGCTGCAGCTGACGTTCCCGGTCACGCTTGTACTGTTCGAGAGCGGCCACCCTCGAGTCGTTGTCCTTGACCTTTCGGTTCATCGTCTCCTCAAGCTGTTTGGCCTCAGCGAGTTCCGCCTCGGCCTTCTCGGCGCGCTTTTTCAGTTCGTCAAGAACCGCCGGATCGACGGTCGGGGCAACAACCTCCGGCTTGACGCCGCTCAACTTCCCGGTCAAATCCGCGATCTGCTTATCCTTGTCTTCCAAGGCGGTCTTGGCGTCGGTGGTCTGTTTCGTCAATGCATCGATTTGGGCCGTCTTGGCAGCCACTTCCTTGTCCTTTTCGTCCACGGCAGTCTTGGCGGCGGCCACGTCGTCCTGCGCCTTCTTCAGTTCAGTCTTCGCGACCTGAAGGTTCCCCTCGGCTTTGTTCTTGGCATTGACCGCCTCGGTCGCCTTGTCCTTGATGCCTTGGATGTTGCTCTTCGTGAGAAAGCCCAAAGCAGCCGTAGCCAGAGTGATGACCAGCGCTAAGCCGATGAAGATTTTTGCCATAAACAATTGAATTGGATGCTGTAAACGGAGGGGGGATGCTCTGTAATTATTGCACTACAAACTCCGAAACGCACTCTAAACCTTGGTTTTTTTTCGATGCAAGCCGTTTCCGGTATTTTTTCGCGATAAACCATTTGTGTTGCGCGATCTTTGATGGATACTCCGCGCTCCGCCAGGGACTACGGATTGAAGGCAGACGAACCCCGCCAGGGCCGGAAGGCAGCAACGGCAGTCCGACCTTCCTTGTCGTAGCTCTCTGGCGGCTTTTTTTTACCGCACGGGAACGCTCCCTCTCCTCTTCAGCCCCAGTCATGCCGGTTTTCTCAGACGCCCAGCCAGAAAGCGATTTTGTGTTTGGAGTCGCATGGGAAATCCTCTAATTGCGCGCCATGTTTCGAACTGGAACGCAGTTCATGATCCTTCTGCTGCTCGCCGGCCTTGCACTGAACATGCAATCCAGGCTGGAGCCGCTGGCGTCGTGGGATAATGCGTTCGCGGATTTTTTGGCGATGAGCAGCCGCCACAACGCGGCTTCCGCGCCGGTAGTGCTGGTGGAAATCGACGACAGCAACCTCGCCAGCAAGCCCTGGCCGTGGACCCCGCTCGACTTTACGCTCTTCTTCCAGGCGGCGCTGCCCCTCCAGCCCGACGTGCTCGCGATCGACGAAGTGCTTGATTGGAACCGCTTTGCCCTCCCGGAGGATCACCAGCGGAAGCTCCCGCAGTATGAAACGGTCCTGCGCGACTATATTCTCCGCTCTCCCAGAGTCCTGCTAGGGGCCGAGCTGGGGTACCCCCCGGATCCGGAAGTCATCCCTCCTCTCGAGCAGGTTCCCCTGCTGAGGAACGTCAAGGGGAGCCTCCGTGAAATCCCGGAATTCACTGCTGTGGAACATGAGCCCTCGGAAAACTTTCGCCTTTCCGCCACCATTGGCTTCACCAACCTGCCGGCCAATCATCGGCGATTTAATTCGGTCCCGATGCTGTTCAATTACCGGGGCCAGATCACTCCGTCCTTCACGCTTCAAGCCGTGATGCTTTGGGCCAAGCTCACACCGGATGACATCGCGGTCCAAATCGGCTCCCACATCGCCTTGGGCGACAAGCTCCGAATCCCCATCGACTCCGCCGGGCGCATGCGCGTGAATTTCGGCTCCCTGCGGACCAAATTCAGCCTCGAGGATCTCGTCCTGGCGTCCGAACAAAGCCTGGCCGGCCGCAAACCAAAGATTCCGCTCGAGCAGATCAAAAATAGCATCGTGCTTCTTTCCAGGACCGATGAGGCGGCCATGAAACTCTCTTTCGCCACAGGCCTCACCGGTTCCGCGGGACAGCTCTTTGCCGCCGCGATCGCCACCATCCAGAATCAATCCTTCATTCGGCCTTCGCCCCTTTGGGCAAACGGCGCCGTGCTCGCGGCTTTCACGATTCTCAGCGCGTTCGTCCCCGGGCGGAAAAAGCTGGGGACCATCGTGCTGGGTATTATCGCCCTCACGGTGTACGGGATGATTGCCATGGCCGTTTTCAATCGCTGGCTCGTCTATCTCCCGTTCGTCCTTCCCGTGGGGATGGTCTTCGTTTTTACCCTGATCCGCCTGAGCACGCCGAGTCCCAGCAAGCGTCTGAAGAAGCCGGTGATCTTTTGAGACCGGAAACCGGAAAGCGGAGACTGGAAAGCAAGAGCGTGTTGCGAAAGCGCAAAATAAGGGCCGAAAGCGTTCTACTCTTTCCGGTCTCCGGGTTTCCGCTCTCCGGTCTCGTAAGGGTCTTGCCAACCCATCCCCACCTCCCCATGCTCCGCGGCTGGCCATGGGTGGCATCACATTTACCAATCTTACACGCCGGGTCGAAATCGGCGCAAACTGCTACTGCCTCGAGCTCGCTGGGAAAAGACTCGTCCTCGATTCGGGATTGCATCCACGATTTGACGGCGAAGCGGCTCTTCCGCAACTCCACCTGATCAAGGAGCAGTCCGTGGACGCCATCGTGCTCTCCCACGCGCACCAGGACCATGTCGGTTCGCTTCCCGTGCTCATGCGCCACCATCCGGACGCGCCCGTGTTCATGACGGAAGCCACACGACTGCTCAGCGATGTGATGCTGCACAATTCGGTCAACGTCATGATCAAAAAGCGCGATGACGGCATCTCCGGCTACCCGCTTTTCACCCACCGGGAAGCCGAAACCATTACCAAACGCTGGCGCGTGGCGCCGCTGCACACGCGGTTCGATCTTTCCGGCGAGCGTTTGCGAGTGGACGAGGAAACCGATGTATCCCTGGAGTTCTTCGACGCCGGGCATATTCTCGGCTCCGCCGGGACGCTGATTCGCGCGGAAGGGCGGACGATCTTCTACACAGGGGACGTCCAGTTCGACGATCAAACAATCATGCAGGGCGCCCGCTTCCCAGAGCATCCTCTGGACGTGCTGATCATCGAAACCACACGGGGGGATCGCGCCACACCCGAGGGCTTCACGCGCGCCGGGGAGGAATTGCGGCTGGCCCAGGCCATCCAGGCGGCGTTCGATCGGGGCGCCGGCATTCTGATCCCCGTTTTTGCGCTTGGGAAAACGCAGGAACTGCTGGCCATGTTCCATGATTTCCGCCGACGCGGCATGTTTCACCCCTGTCCGATCTACATCGGCGGGCTGGGCACGAAGCTCACGGAGATTTACGATAAACTGGCAGCCCAGACCCCACGCCAAAAGCCCGAGTTGCAGATCCTGGATGCCGTGGCCCCCTTTACGATGGCGGGGAAAACGGCGGATTCCACTCCACTCAAGCCCGGCCGGATTTACGCTATCTCGAGTGGGATGATGACTGAAAAAACGCTGTCGAACTCATTTGCCCGCCAGGTTCTCAGCGATCCGCAACATTCGCTCTTTTTTGTCGGCTACGCGGACCCCGATTCTCCCGCCGGCCGCATCCGAAAAGCGGAGCGTGGCGATATCCTGCAACTGAGCCCCGAGTACCCGCCTCAGCCTCTGGAATGCAACCTCCAGCAATTCAATTTCACCGCGCACGCCTCCCGCGAAAGCCTCCGCGCGTACATCAATAAAGTGCGTCCGAAAAAGATCATCCTGGTCCACGGCGATCTGCCGGCCATCGATTGGTTCCGCGGCGCGCTCTCCGCCGATCTTCCGGACAGCGAGATTCTGACACCGACGCCGGGGGAGCCCTTGGCATTGTAAAAGGCGCCGCCGGGCCAATAGGTCGTATAGGACGTATGATTCCTGTGCCAGACGGTCGCGCGATCGAGCGCGCCCCCAATCCGCAATCCGCAATTCGCGATCCGCAATTTCTTTACAGCCCCCCGCACGCGCGCGATAGTCCGCGCCCTTTCTTATGCAGCACTTTGGCATCGGACTCGCGGGAATGGGCAATGTCGGCGCAGGTGTCTTCAAACACCTGACGTTGAATCGCGCCCTGCTCCGGGAGCGTCTCGGTTTTGAGCTTCTCGTTAAAAAGGTCGCCTTGCGCGATGCCTCCAGGGACCGCGGCGTCGCGATCGCTCCCGAACTCGTGACAACCCGATGGGAAGATCTCCTCGACGATCCCTCGATCCAGATCGTTGTTGAACTCATGGGACAGAAAGAGGAAAGCCTGCGGCTCATCCTCGGCGCCATCGAACGCGGAAAGATGGTCGTCACCGGAAACAAGGCGCTGCTCGCGGAACGCGGAAAGGAAATCTTCGGCGCCGCCGCGCGCCACAAAATCCCCGTTTTCTTCGAGGCCGCAGTTGCCGGGGGCATCCCGATCATCAAATCCATTCGCGAGGCCTTCATCGGCAATCACATCCAGTCCATCCACGGCATCATCAATGGGACGAGCAATTATATCCTCACCCAGATGACCGAGCGGGGTATCGGATTCGCGGAAGCGCTCGCCGAAGCCCAGGCGGCGGGATACGCGGAGGCCGATCCCACGTTCGACGTGAACGGTTGGGATGCCGCGCATAAGGCGATCATCCTCGCCTCGCTCGCTTATGGATTCTGGGTGCCGGCGGACAAGATATTCGTGGAGGGCATTGAGCATGTCACCGCGGGAGACATTACTTTTGCGCGGAAGCTGGGCTACTCCATCAAGCTCCTTGGGATCATCAAGGCGGACCTGAACGGCGAGATCGAGGTGCGCGTGCATCCCACGCTCATCCCGGAGAAACACGTGCTCGCCAGCGTCAACGGCGTGTTCAACGCGCTCGCCGTTCATGGCGACGTGGTCGGCGATACGCTTTTTTACGGACGCGGCGCCGGCCAGGATCCGACCTCGAGTTCCGTCATCGCGGACATCGCCGAAGCTGCCGCGGCCCTCCAGTCGCCTCGGAGCAACTACGGATTCATGCCGCACGGCCTCTACGGCGCGTGCAAACCCATCGGCGAGATCGTTTCCGAATACTACCTCCGGCTCACTGTGGAAGACCGCCCGGGCGTCATTGCCCAGGTCGCCGGCATCCTGGGCGAACTGGACATCGGCATATCATCGATCTTCCAGCCCGAAGGCAATGAAGGCGAAGCCGTCTCTCTCGTCCTGCTGATTCACAAAGCCACAAACCGCCAGATCGCCGCCGCGGAGCAGCGGATCGCCAAACTTCCGTGCGTGAAAGAAGAACCGCGGATGATCCGCGTGGAAAACTTCTCATGAAGCTCCCCGAGCCTTCCAGGAGAGGTGCTGGCGGGTGGTCCAGGAAAGGGGCGAGCCTCACGCCTTGCCGCTCGCCGGGCATTGCCCTACTTTCGGACCGAACCCTTTGCCCCATTCTGATCGGTTGAACCCGTTCCGCACTTTACACGACCGCGGCGTCATGGCGCGCTGGCAGCAGTACCTGCCGGTGTCGGACACCACGCCCTTTATCTCGCTCAATGAAGGCTCCACTCCGCTCATCCATTCGCCGAAGCTCAGCGCCCTCGTCGGCCGCGAATGCGAGGTATTCATCAAATACGAGGGGCTGAATCCCACCGGCTCCTTCAAGGACCGCGGTATGACCGTGGCGATCTCGAAAGCCGTCGAAGCCGGAGCGCGCGCCGTCATCTGCGCCAGCACGGGCAATACCAGCGCCGCCGCCGCCGCGTATGCCGCCCGCGCCAGCATCGCCTGTATCGTCCTGCTCCCGGCGGGCAAAATCGCCTTCGGA
>Ga0206813_1151_pt2 | contig 11158 bp, 7 predicted proteins | sample Alteio_BWOrgCont_92_FD_152856 | JGI IMG/M metagenome (GOLD analysis project Ga0206813, IMG submission 152856) | Enriched cells from forest soil in Barre Woods Harvard Forest LTER site, Petersham, Massachusetts, United States -... | ecosystem: Environmental > Terrestrial > Soil > Temperate forest > O...
TTCCACAGCCGCTGGAACCAGTGCAGCGACACGCCATTCATCGGGAATGTCAGGCCGCCGGTCGGACCCTGGAACGAGAGAACGAAGATGACGATCATCGGGCCGTAGAGGAACAGCACGAAGAGGCCGAAGAAGGCGGCGAGCCAATAGAAAGCAGGAGAGCGCTCTTCACCCATCGTTCAGAGCTCTTTCTGGACGTCGACGACGCGATTGAGCGCGGTGATGATGAGAAGCGTCACCGCGAGCAGGATCACCGCATTCGCCGCGGCGGGAGGGAATTGCAGCGCGTTGAGGCGCGTCTCGACCACCTTGCCGGCCGAGGCGATCTGCTCGCCGCCCATGACGTCGAAGGTGATGAAATCGCCCATGACGATGGTCACGACGAAGATCGAGCCGATGACGATGCCAGGCTTGGACAGGGGAACGATCAGGTTCCACAACGTCTGCCACGCGGAGGCGCCGGAATCGTAAGCCGCCTCGACGAGGCGCTTGTCGATGCGCATCATCGAATTGAAGATCGGCACGACCATGAAGAAGGTGAAAAGATGGGTGAACGCGAGCGACACCGAGAAGGGCGAATAGAGTAGCCATTCGAGCGGCTTGTCTATGATATGGGCGCGCCTGAGCGCTTCGTTGACGAGCCCGTTGCGTCCGAGCAGCGGGATCCACGAAATCATGCGAATGACGTTCGAGGTCCAGAACGGGATGGTGCAGACGAGGAACAGCACCATCTGCGTCGTCGTCGAGCGGATGTGGAAGGCGAGAAAATAGGCGATCGTAAAGCCGATGATCAGCGTGGTGAACCAGACGATGAAGCAGAATTTCGCCGTTGACACATAGGTCTTGAGGATCGTGCAGAGATCTGGCAGCTGCGTCAGGCAGCCTTCGAAAGTCTCGGTGTAGCTGCGCGTCGTGAACGCCGGCAGCATCGAATAGTCGTTGTAGTCCCAGAAACTGACGATGATGACGAGAATGAGCGGGATGATGAAGAAGGCGAGAAAGACCAGCGCGAATGGCGTCGCCTGAAGCCATCCCGGAATACCGACGCGGTCCAGCCCATGCTTGGCGGGGCGATCCCTGACTCGGCTCACCGTCGGGGTCGAGATGCTGGTGGCGGTCATTCGTTCAGACCCAATGTCTTCCGCTGGTCTCCCCTCCCGGCCGGCGGGACAGGAGCGAAGGGCCATCATGGGCCCCAGCGCCGCGAAGGCGGGAATGGATGAAGTCGACCGCTTACGAGGCGATGAACTCGTTCCATTTCCGGACCATGTAATCGTTCTCGTCCATGACCGCGTTCCAGCAGGCGACGTTGCCCATGCGGTCGTCGTAGGAGCCGCCGTCGCGCGTTGCGCCGGCCTTTTCGAGAAGCGAGCCGTCCGGACCCTTGATGTCTTGTTCGGCCGGCTTGCCCTCCATCCAGTAGGCCCATTCATAGGGCTCCATATGGGATTTGGCGGTCGACAGCACCGCCGAGTAATAGCCCTGGCGGTTGAGATAAGCGCCGGCCCACCCGGACAGATACCAGTTGATGAACTCATAGATCATTTCGGACTGCTTCTGTGTGACGCCTTTCGACATGCAGAAGCCGGACGCCCACGAGCGGTAGCCTTCTTTCAGTGGTTGGAATGTGCAGGCAATGCCCTTGGTGCGCACCGCGGTCACGGCCGGCGACCACATCGACTGGATGACGGTCTCGCCCGACGACATCAGGTTGACGCTCTCGTTGAAGTCCTTCCAGAAGGCGCGGAACTGGCCGGCCTTCTTGGCCTCGGTGAGCGCGGCCATCGTCATGTCGATCTCTTGCCGCGTCATGTTGCCCTTGTCGGGGTATTTGTATTTGCCCATCGCCTCGACCACCATCGCGGCGTCCATGATGCCGATCGAGGGAATGTTGAGGATCGCGGCCTTGCCTTTGAACTCCGGATTGAGCAATTCGGCCCAGGAATTGATGGGGCGCTTGATGAGGTCCGGCCGGATGCCGAGCGTGTCGGCGTTGTAGACAGTCGGGATGAGGGTGACCCATTCGGTTGGCGTGGCTGAGAATTTCGTCGAATGCGGACCTTCGACGAACATCACCTTCTTGGGCGCCGTGCCCTGGTCGCCGATGACCTTGCCGTTCGGCAATTGGCCCTTGGTGAAGACGGGCGTGATGTTGTCGAACTCTTTGATCTTCTTGGCGTCGATCGGCAGGATGTTGCCCGATGGCACGAGCTTCTTCAGGCTGAAATATTCAGTGTCCAGAATGTCAAACGAGTTCGGCTGCGTGATCACGCGCTTCGTCACGTCGTCGGTGGTCGCGACGATGTTCTGGATGGTGATCCCCGTCTCTTCCTTGACCTTTTTGGTCATGTCGTCAGACTGGTTCACCGCGGTGCCCAGGTATCGGAGCACCTTCTCCTCCTGAGACCACACGGCTGGAAAGCCAGTGATCGCCCCGGAGCCTGCCGCGGCGCCGGCAAGGCCGGCCGCGCCCTTCAGCACGGCGCGGCGGGATAAGCCAGCTGTCTTGTTCGATTTCTTCGACATGTGTTCTCTCCTCAGCATTTCCCCGCCCCGCTTCACGACGCAGGGGCTAGCGCGTGAATGTCTTTGTCGGCCCAAAGAACCGAAACGTTGTCGCCGATGTTGAGTGGGTCGCCAGCGAAATGCTCGTCGCTCACGACCGCCATAAGGTCGCTCGTGCCCGGGCGATCGAGCGCGACCTGATAATGCGCTCCCTGGTACTCGATGGCGCGCACCGCGGCGGTGAACCGCGCATCGTTTGCGCCCGAGCCATTGCCGCGGCGCAGCGTGATGCGGTCGGCGCGCACCGCGACGGGTCCGGCCGGCGTCTCGATCACGTTGTGCCCGCCAAGGAAGCGAGCGATGAACTCCGTGGCGGGTTTCTCAAACAATTCGCGTGGTGTGGCTGTCTGCTCGATGCGGCCCTTGTTCATCACGACAACAAGGTCGGCCAGCGCGAGGGCCTCGTCCTGCCCGTGCGTGACGTGGATAAAGGGGATGTTGAGCTGCCGCTGGAAGCGACGCAGTTCGGCGCGCATACGCACGCGCAAGAATGGATCCAGCGCGGACAGCGGCTCGTCGAGCAGAAGGATCTGTGGATCGGTGACGAGGGCGCGTGCGAGCGCGACGCGCTGCTGCTGCCCGCCGGAGAGCTGCGCCGGCACGCGCTGCGCGTAAGGCGTCATGGCCACGAGTTCGAGGAACTCCATCGCCTTCCTACGTCGCGTCGCCTTGTCGACACCCTTCATCTTGAGTGAGAAGGCGACATTGTCGACGCAGGAGAGATGAGGGAAGAGCGCGTAGCTCTGGAACATCATCGCCGTGCCGCGCTTGGCTGGCGGCAGGTCGGTGACGTTGGTCGGGCCGATGAGGATGTCACCCTCGGTCGCGCTCTCGTGGCCCGCAATCATGCGAAGGGTTGAGGTCTTGCCGCAGCCTGAAGGTCCCAGCAGACAACAATAGGCGCTGGCCGGAACCTTGAGGTCGATCGAATCGACCGCGGTCGTGGCGCCATAACGCTTGGTGACATGAATCAGTTCGAGGTCGGCAGGCTCCAACACCACCTCACGATTTGACGGTTGGTCTTGGGGTTTGGTGTGCAACGCCCGTGCCAAACGCCGGGCGCTATTCGAAGGTTCGTTCGGAATGCGGTTCCGCCGGCTTAGTTCAGCCGTCTTCCGTCCAAGGCGCAAATTTGGGCGCCGGTGTATTCAATTGCGGCAAGATTGTACACAAAGCAGATGGCGCCGGCGCCGCCGTCGCGATGCGGTCGTTGACGACGTCGATCGACGGCAAGCGCTAGATCCCGGGACACCCAGGCTCAGTTGCCCGCGGATCGTGGATCGGACTCATCTATCAATGCGTCCCTCGATGCGGTTGTCGAGCATCGTCTGGCGCCGGCAAGTTGACCGAAAAGCAGTTCAGCGTAACTGCTATTTCCTGGTAATTGAAGGGGCGCGCGTTAGCCGCCCGTCCAACGGCGCTAGACTCCTGCGCGCGCATGCGACGCTGGAGCGCTGAGGATCTTTAAAGAGGTCGGTGGGAAGTATGAAGACCTAAGTCTCTTCGGCGTGTAGGAGGTTCGCCAGGCCACTAAAAAGGCGCGGCTTGACGACGTCTCGCGAAGCTCGCCGCGCCACATGTCGATCGCTGGGCGATCCAACACATCACGTTCTTCGAGATCTCGACGTGCTCCCATATGTCGCCAAGAGCGTCGACAATATCCATGCTCAATCACGCACCGGACGCGTCGCGGCCTGTTAACTGGCGCCGCGACGAATCAGGTGAAACGGCGCGGAACCTGGCTATTGGCAGGCTCTACGGCTCGACGAACAGCACAGCCAACCTCGGCACGCCTTACGTGGGAAGAGTGACGGGCAGAACCCCAAGCGGGCCGCCGCGGGTCGATCTATTTCTTAGCCGACTTCTTGTTGAGGCTCGCCTTCAGCGCCGCGCCGGGCTTGAAGCGCGCGTTCCTCGACGCCGCGATTTTAATCTCCTTGCCGGTCGCTGGATTGCGCCCCTTTCCGGCGGCGCGCTCACGCACCGAGAAGGTGCCGAATCCCACCAGCCGCACTTCCTCGCCCTTTTTCAAAGTGTGGAGGATACCCTCCAGCACGGCCTCCAGCGCCGCGGCGGCGGAAACCTTTGTTAATTCCGCTTCCGTGGCGATGTGATCGACGAGCTCAAGTTTGTTCATTAATGCCTCTCCGTTCGGCTGCGGCGCTCAATTGTTCGGCGCCAATTCCAAAGCCCGGCGCATCGCCGCCGCGCACTCATACCCGTTCCCTCAAAAAACTTGTCGCCGCCCCAGGCGAATCGACAGCAGAGTTCGATTTCATAGCTCGCCGTTTCAGGGAAGGAACGCAAGCGTTCGTGGGGACGAGGGTGAAAAAAAGAGCCTAAAACTGGCCCGCACGCAAAAAAAAGCCGCGAATTCCTAAGAATTCGCGGCGATCTTACGATCCAGGCGAGTCCGCGGCGCTGCGGACGCCCCGTCTCTGGAGGCGATCGGTCGTTAGTGCGCGACTAGGCCTTTGCCGTCGTCCTCGGGCGACCCCGAAGGCGGCGGTGCAGCCACGTCCTCCTCCCATGTGATCGGCGTGGGCCGACGGATAAGCGCGTGCAAGAGCACCTCATCCATTCGGGAAACGGGTACGATCTCGAGGCCGTTCTTCACCGAAGTTGGAATATCGGCCAAGTCCTTGGCATTGTCCTCCGGTATCAGGACTTTCTTGATGCCGCCCCTTAATGCCGCCAAGAGCTTCTCCTTGAGGCCCCCGATCGGAAGCACCCGCCCGCGCAGGGTGATCTCGCCGGTCATGGCGATGTCGCGTCGCACGGGAATACCGGTCAACATCGAAACGATGACGGTCACCATGCCGACGCCCGCGGACGGTCCGTCCTTAGGCGTCGCGCCCTCGGGTACGTGCACATGGATGTCGCGCTTATCGAACAATGGGGGTTCGATTCCGAAATCGACCGCACGCGAACGCACATAGGACGCCGCGGCCGAAATCGACTCCTTCATCACATCCTTGAGATTCCCGGTCACCGTCATGCGGCCTTTGCCAGGCATCATGACCCCTTCAATCGTCAGCAATTCGCCCCCAACCTCGGTCCACGCCAACCCGGTCACGAGACCGACCTGATCCTCCGCCTCGATCTCGCCGTAGCGGAATTTCGGCGGCCCAAGGAACTCCGCGACGTTCTCGCCGTTAACGACGATCACCTTGCTCTTGTGGGTAAGGATTTCCTTCACCGCCTTGCGCGCCAGATTGGAGATCTCGCGCTCGAGGTTACGGACGCCGGCTTCACGCGTGTAGCGCCGGATGAGCTCCATGATGGCGCTGTCCCCCACCATCCATTCTTTGGCGTCCAGTCCGTGCTTGCTCATCGAATTGGGCAACAGGTGCCGCTTTGCGATCTCCAGCTTCTCGTCTTCCGTGTAGCCGGCGATTCGAATGATCTCCATCCGGTCCATGAGCGCGGGCGGGATGTTGAGGGTGTTCGCAGTCGTCACGAACATGACGCCAGAGAGGTCATAGTCGACTTCAAGATAATGGTCATTGAATGTCGAGTTCTGCTCAGGATCGAGCACCTCGAGCAGAGCCGACGAGGGATCGCCGCGAAAATCCATGCCCATCTTATCGATCTCATCGAGCAGGAAGAGCGGATTCGATGTCTTGGCCTTGCGCATCGACTGGATGACCTTGCCCGGCATGGAGCCGATGTAGGTGCGCCGGTGGCCGCGAATCTCGGCTTCGTCGCGTACGCCGCCGAGCGACATGCGAACAAATTCACGGCCCGTCGCTCTCGCGATCGACTTGCCGAGCGAGGTTTTGCCGACACCCGGCGGCCCGACCAGACACAAAATCGGTCCGGTCAGCTTGTTGGCGCGCTGCTGGACGGCGAGGTACTCGACGATACGCTCTTTGACTTTGTCGAGGCCGAAATGATCGGTGTCCAGAATCGTCTGCGCGGCCGGCAGGTCCTTCTTGATCTTCGACCGCTTCTGCCAAGGGATCGAGAGCAGCCAATCGAGGTAGTTGCGCACGACCGTGGCTTCCGCCGACATCGGCGACATCTGCCTGAGCTTCTTGACCTCCCCGAGCGCCTTCTCACGCGCTTCCTTGGTCAGTCGAGTCGATTTGATACGCTCTTCGAGCTCGGACATCTCGTCCTTGCCATCCTCGTCGCCGAGCTCCTTCTGGATCGCCTTCATCTGCTCGTTGAGATAATATTCCCGCTGCGTCTTCTCCATCTGCCGCTTGACGCGCGTTCGAATGCGCTTCTCAACCTGGAGCACCGAAATCTCGCTCTCCATCAGCGCGAGACACTTCTCGAAGCGCTTTGCAATAGAGCGCATCTCTAGGATCGCCTGCTTGTCGGAGAGCTTAACCGCAAGATGGGAAGCGATGGTGTCGGCGAGCTTGCCGTAGTCGTCGATCTGATTCACCGCGGTCACAACTTCGGGCGAAATCTTCTTGTTGAGCTTCACGTAGCTCTCAAACTCGGACACCACCGAGCGCGATAAGGCTTCGGCCTCGATCTTTTCGATCGGCTCGTCGGCGATCGCCAAGGCCTCGGCCTGGAAAAAACTGTCCCCAGGCATGAAACGCGTCACTTGGGCGCGCGTCGAGCCTTCGACGAGCACTTTGACAGTGCCGTCAGGCAGCTTGAGCAACTGGAGAACGCTGGCCAACGTGCCAGAGGAGAAGATGGCGTCTGGCGCCGGATCGTCGTCACCCGCATTCTTCTGGGTCGCAAGCAGGATCGGCTTGTCGGATTTCATCACCTCTTCAAGAGCGCGAATCGACTTCTCGCGCCCAACGAACAGCGGGACGATCATATGCGGGAACACAACGATGTCGCGCAATGGGAGGACCGGATACACGTCGAGGGTCCCCGGGACGATGGATTTGTGTTGGTTGGTCATGGCTATCCTGAGCTTCGCGAGCCGACGTTTCCCATCCGCTCCGCATTTTTTAGTCTACAGCCCTTCGACGACACCCATCCCGGAAAGAACGAACACACCATCTCGCGAGACCGGGAGCCCGCCGATTCCACGCACGGACCTATTGCGCCTCGACTAGAGCGGGAGAATCAAAAACCCCTGCTGAAAGATGGGCGCGCGCCGCGGAACTTTCAAGCGGCGCGCGCCCACCGAATCAGCCCGCGCGCTCGGCGCGCTCGGCATAAATGTAAAGTGGGCGAGCCTTGCCTTCGACGACCTCGGGGCCGATGACGACTTGTTCGACGCCATCGAGACCCGGCAGTTCAAACATCGTATCCAGCAAGATCGCTTCCATGATCGAACGGAGACCGCGGGCGCCTGTCCGCCGCTCGATCGCCTTCTTCGCGACCACTCCCAGCGCCTCTTCCTGAATCGTCAGGTCGGTATTCTCCATCTCGAACAGACGCTGATATTGTTTGACGAGCGCGTTCTTCGGCTCGGTCAGGATCTTCTTCAAGGCGTCCTCGTCGAGATCCTCAAGGGTTGCGATAACGGGCAGACGGCCCACGAATTCGGGAATGAGGCCGAATTTCAGCAGATCCTCCGGCTCGACCTCGCGGAACACTTCGCCCGTCCGTCGGTCGTCGGGCGACTGAACCTTAGCGGAGAAGCCGATCGAGGTGCCCTTGCCGCGCGCCGAGATGATTCGCTCGAGGCCCGAAAAAGCCCCGCCGCAAATAAACAAGATATTGGTTGTGTCGACCTGGAGGAATTCCTGCTGGGGATGCTTGCGTCCGCCTTGCGGGGGGACGCTCGCAATCGTACCCTCCATGATCTTGAGCAGCGCCTGTTGCACGCCTTCACCCGACACATCGCGGGTAATCGATGGATTGTCGGATTTGCGGCTGATCTTGTCGATTTCGTCGATGTAGACGATGCCGCGCTGGGCCCTCTCGACGTTGTAGTCGGAAGCCTGCAACAGTTTCAGAATGATATTCTCGACATCCTCGCCCACGTAGCCGGCTTCAGTCAGAGTCGTGGCGTCGGCCATCGTGAACGGCACATCGAGGATGCGCGCAAGCGTCTGGGCGAGCAGCGTCTTGCCCGAACCAGTCGGGCCGATTAGCAGAATGTTCGATTTCGCCAGCTCCACGTCGCCGTGCTTGGTGGCGTGATTGAGGCGCTTATAGTGATTATGGACCGCGACCGACAGAACCCGCTTGGCTTGGGGCTGGCCGATCACATAATCGTCTAGGACCTTGCATATCTCTCGAGGAGTTGGAATGCCGTCCTTGCTTTTGACAAGTGCGGTCTTGCTCTCCTCCCGGATGATGTCCATGCACAATTCAACGCATTCATCGCAGATGAACACGGTCGGCCCAGCGATAAGCTTGCGGACTTCATGCTGGCTCTTGCCGCAGAACGAGCAATAGAGCGTATTTTTGGCGTCGCCTTCGGCCTTGGCCATCGCTTTTCTCCATTTAGGCCGCTTCTGCCGAAGCGAGTCGTCAACGCCTGACCGAGCAGCCTAACCAAACCACCCTAACGAAACGTAGCCTTTGGGCTTCCTCGTGCTTCCCTTTAGTCCGCCGCCAGCGGGTCAGACTGAGATTCCACAAGCAACCACCAAATTGTACGCAAAATCAAGGCCACGCCGCAAGATTTGTCGCGGGCCAGCTGCCAAAGCCAGAAAAAACCCGCAGCCCGGCCGGCCCAGCGGCTACGCCTTCGCCTCTTCCAACTCGACCGCACGCTTCGTTGTCACCTCATCGACAAGCCCGAAAGCCTTCGCCTCCTCTGCCGACATAAAATGATCGCGATCCAACGTTCTTTCAATGGCTTCGTAGGATTGACCGGTATGGTGAACGTAGATCTCGTTCAGCCGCCGCTTCACCTTGAGAATATCCTCAGCGTGCCGCTGGATATCGGAGGCCTGGCCTTGGAAACCACCAGACGGCTGATGGACCATAATGCGGGAATTGGGTAGCGCAAACCGCGACCCCTTCTCGCCCGCGGCGAGCAGAAGCGAACCCATTGACGCGGCTTGCCCAATGCACATTGTCGTCACTTTCGGGCGAATAAACTGCATCGTGTCGTAGATGGAGAGGCCCGCCGTGACGACTCCACCTGGAGAATTGACGTAGAGGGCGATTTCCTTCTTCGGATTGTCCGCCTCGAGAAACAGGAGTTGGGCGACGATCAGCGACGCAGATATGTCGTCGACTGGACCGACCATGAAAACGATGCGTTCCCGCAATAGCCGCGAGAAAATGTCGAAGGAGCGCTCGCCCCGCGCCGACTGCTCGATGACAATCGGCACAAGATTATTGGTGTAGTAGTCGACCGGATCGCGCATCAGAACCTTTCCTTCGCCGGAATCGACCGGCTCCCGGCTGTCAGCCGCGAATGCAACATAGGCGCCCGTGGCCGTCCAGAAAAGAGGCGGCTGTCCCAAGTCGGCATCGGCGATCCGGCGCCCTTGTCCCTCAATCCTGCGGCTCGCCCGGAAGCTCGTCTTCGACCGGCCTGAGGAGTTCTTCCTTGGTCACGTTGCGCGCTTCGACCTTGGCGAGGCCGAGGATATGATCGACAACCTTCTCTTCGTAGATCGGAGCGCGGAGTTCGGCCAGGGCCTGCTGGTTGTTACGGTAGAAATCCCAGACCTGCTTTTCCTGGCCCGGAAACGACCGCGCCCGAGCGACCAGGGCTTGGGTCATCTCCTCGTCTGAAACTTTGACCTCCGCCTTCGTTCCGACCTCGGCCAGCAGAAGCCCGAGGCGGACCCGTCGCTCGGCGATTTTGCGATAGTCCGCCCGGGCAGCCTCTTCCGTGGTGTTTTCGTCGGCGAAGCCGCGGCCAGAGGCCTGCTGCTCGCGCGTCACTTGTTCCCAGATGGAATTGAACTCCTGGCCGACCAACCCTTCCGGCAGCTCGAAGGAATAGAGCCGGTCGAGCCGGTCGAGGAGCTCACGCTTGAGCTTGTCGCGCGAGACTCGCCCGTACTCGGCGGCGATCCGATCTCGGATCGTTTCCTTGAGTTTGTCGAGACTTTCGGAGCCCATGCCTTTGGCGAATTCATCGTCGAGGGGAAACGGATCGCGGGCGCCGACGGCCTTCACGGTCACGTCGAAGTCGGCAGTTTTACCCGCGAGAGCGCGAGCGGCGTAAGCCTCCGGGAAGGTCGCCCGAACAATGCGCTTGTCGCCCACGGCGACACCAATGAGCTGGTCTTCGAAGCCTGGCAGAAACGTGTTCGAGCCGAGCGCCACCTGGATATCTCTCCCTTCGCCGCCTTCGAAGAGGACACCCTCAATCGTTCCGTCGAAGTCGATCGTGATGCGGTCGTGGACTTCGGCCGTCGCGCCCGCCGGCTTCTCGCTGTAGGCGCGGCGCTCCTCGACCAAGCGATCGAGCGCACTCTCGACGTCTGACGGCTCGACATCAGTGGCCAGACGCTCGAGTGAGATTTGCGAGAAATCGCCAATCTCGAACACCGGCAGCACCTCGAGCGCGACCTTGAAGTTGAGGTCGCCGCGGGCTTCGAGGGCGGCGTCGATCGTCGCCTGATCGCTCGGAAGCTCGACTTTCGGCTCGCGGGCGAGGCGCAGGTGATTGTCGTCGACGATCTTCTTGTTCGCGCTGGCGATGGCTTCCTGCACCACGTCGGCCATCACCGACTTGCCATAAACCTTGCGCAAA
>Ga0206813_1186_pt1 | contig 11144 bp, 10 predicted proteins | sample Alteio_BWOrgCont_92_FD_152856 | JGI IMG/M metagenome (GOLD analysis project Ga0206813, IMG submission 152856) | Enriched cells from forest soil in Barre Woods Harvard Forest LTER site, Petersham, Massachusetts, United States -... | ecosystem: Environmental > Terrestrial > Soil > Temperate forest >...
TGGCAGGTCCTGCGACAGGCGCATTACCTTTTCAGTGTGGATGCGGCTCGTGGAGCCGTAACCGCCTACGCCGCGCAAAACCGTGGCCCCGCTCAAGCCTTCCTTGCGGAAAAATTCCACCAGAATTTCATAGAGCGGCCGGCCGTGCCATTTGTCGGACTCGCCGATGTGAATGCGCATCAAGGTGCGCTCGCCTTCAAATCGCTCATGTTCCATAGCCGCCCCCTAGAGCGCGTTGCCGATGCGCATTCCGCCGATCATGCAGATAATGCCGCCGATCACGCTCGCAGCGACATACGCGAGCGCTTTGACCCACTCGCCGTCATTCAACATGCGCACCGTGTCCCACCCGAAAGTGGAAAAAGTAGTGAAGCCTCCCATCAGGCCCACGGTAAGGCCGATGCGCCAATCCGGCGGCACGGAAATGTGATTCAGACTGAATTGCCCGATGAGCCCGAGGAGCAGGCATCCGATCAGATTAATTGCGAGAATTCCAGCAGGGAATCGCGCGCCCACGCGCTGCTGAATCAGGCCATCGAGCCCATAACGCGCCAAAGTTCCCGCAGCGCCAAACACAATCAGCAGAACGATACGCACAATCGCTCCAATCTTTCGGCCGCGCGCCCTAAAACAAAAAACTCCTGGGCGCCTCGCGGCACGCAGGAGTCATCAGTCCGGCTAGGACGGTTCAGGCGAACTCCATCGCCTTCTCGTGTTCGAGAAAATATTATCCCGCCCCAGGCGCAACGGCAAGCGAGCCAGCGGCCCGGTTTCCTCTTTGTAGGGGCGGGGGTTCACCTCCCGCCCGGTTTGGCTTTGGGTGTTCGTTTCGGTTCTGCGTCGGTTGAAGATTTGTGGTGATTCGTTGCATCTAAATCCGCGTAGAACATCTTCTCGATTGACGAAAGGCAATATGGATCTCCAACTGAATGGCAAGGCAGCATTGGTCACCGGATCGACCGCAGGAATTGGATTCGCCACCGCGCGCGGGCTGGCAGCAGAGGGCGCGACAGTAGTCGTGAATGGGCGCACGCAGGAACGTGTAAACGCGGCAATCGCGGATATTCGGAAATCACATCCAGGCGCAAAAATTTCTGGCGTGGCCACCGACGTTTCCACTGCGGCAGGTTGCCAGATGCTCGCCGAGGCCGTGCCCGAGGTCGATGTGCTGGTCAACAACATGGGGATTTTCAAGCCCATTCCTTTCGAAAAAATTCCAGACGAGGATTGGCTGAATATTTTTGAAGCCAATGTAATGAGCGGAGTGCGGCTCTCGCGTCATTACCTACCGGGAATGCGCGCCAAAAATTGGGGCCGGATTTTATTCGTCTCCAGCGAATCGGCAGTGCAGATTCCCGCCGAGATGATTCATTACGGCATGACCAAGACGGCGCAGGTAGCGGTAGCTCGCGGAATTGCGGAGACCGTGGCGGGGACGGGAATTACCGTGAATAGCGTGTTGGTTGGGCCCACGCGCTCGGAGGGCGCGGAGAAATTCATTGCGCAGATGGGAGGCGGGGATACCGCGGCGTTTGAAAAGGAATTTTTTAAGTCAGCGCGCCCTACATCTCTATTGAAGCGATTCGAAACGATCGAAGAAGTGGCCACTATGATCGTTTATTTAAGCAGCCCGCGAGCTTCGGGCACTACCGGCTCGGCGATTCGAGTTGACGGGGGCGTGGTGAAGGCGATTCTGTAGTAGTCGAATTTAACCGGCGGTTTTTCGAAAATAGTCCGCGCGGAATGGCAGCGTCCTACGCAGGTATCGCGCTAAAGGCCCGCTTCACCGTAGGCCGCAACAGATACGACAGCATCCAAACGGCCGCCGCCATCACCAGCAGATGGCTAAGGATCATCGGAACCGCCGGAATCACCAGATATCCCATCACGGTGAAAAGGCTGACGATCGTGCAAACAATTCCCACGCCAAAGGATGCGATCGATACGATGCGCGCCCATTCCTGCAGCTTCAACACGCCAATCGCCACGTAACCAGCCACCGCCGCAAGCACCAACAGAGAAAATCCTCCGGCGGCTCCCATCGCAGAAATCGCCACAGAGAATGGTTCGCCTGAATCCGCGCCAGTCATACCCATCACGCCAACAAAAAGGAATGCGAATCCGCCAAATGCCAGGAACGCCGCCACGAAAAACGTCAGGATCGCGATGATCGTTACGCCAGTAGGTCGAATCACGCTGTTCACCGCTTCATTCACCTTGTTTCGCGCGGAGAACAGCGTCACACCGCTGTAGAGTCTGCCTACGGACGACGTGACTTGCGGCTCTCTTACCCAGCGAAACGCCGTTTTTAATCTGGGTGGCTGTGGCGCCAGTTCCAATAATTTCTTTGGTCCCGGTGATTCTGCTTGGCGTACGGGCGATACTCGCGATGCTGCTCGACGAGGTAACCGCGGTAAGCGTGATCTTCGCGATCATCCCAGTTGTGATAGTCGTGATGATTCGAGTCATACACTCGGACCGAAACAGCCTGCGGGGTTGCCGCAGACAGGATGGGCCCGCTGGCCGCAAGGGCCGCCGTAAGAAATAGTGCGCTAACGATTCGATGTGCAATTTTCATATGAGAAACTCCTCCAGACCGCGGTCTCTGGAGATGCGATGCCGAAATCGCGGCCGAGTTCAGTGTGCGCGCCCGCCGCGCGCAAAGATGTGCTGTACAGCACAGTTGCGCAGAATTTCGATGCTCGCACGTGACGCGGCTTCCGTCGGCGCCTTGGAACCCTATCTCGAAATTAGGGCGGTACCCCGGAATTTCGGGCCAACGAACTGTTCCGCCATAGGCGCATGCCCCGGCAAACTTCCTTGCTGCATTTCTGCGATTCCTTGCATCTAACCTACCGGTTTGGCTCGGTCAACCAATCTTCGCGCGGAGGAATCAAAGTTCACGTCTGTTCCTTTGGACACCGGCGTGCTCATTCTCCGAAGTCGCCCACCCCTCCCGGGAGATGATGAAATCTAATAAAGGTGATCTCTTTGACAAGAGGATTGGCTGAGCGAGGCTTGCGCGACGCCGTGCGCGGCGGCCTGCAGCGCAGAATATTCCCCGCCGCAAGATTTTTCGCGCTGGGCTTGGGCATTCTGATTTGCGTACTGCCGGCTCATGCGCAAAGCGATCCCAACGGAACGGCCGCCGTAGCCAGCGCGCACGAGCCCGATCCGGAAATAGCTGGGACGATCAGTGGAACGGTTCTCGACGATACCGGAGCGGCGGTGGTTGGGGCCCGCGTCAGACTCACGCGCGAAGATCCCGCGAAATTTCAAGAAGCCTTGACCGGCGACGGCGGCCAATTTTTATTCTTGAATATTCTCCCCGGAGATTTTCATCTCACCATCACCGCAGATGGTTTCACCACGCAGACTTTTTCAGGCACCCTACATTCCGGCGAGAACGTCTCCACCCCGCAATTCAAGCTGGCCATCGCCCCCAACGTCACCGTCGTCCGCGTCAGCATGACCAAAACCGAAGCAGCGGAAAAGCAAATCAAACAGGAAGAAAAACAACGCGTCCTCGGATTCATGCCGAATTTTTATGTCAGCTACGATCCCAATCCGATCCCGCTCGATTCCAAGCAAAAATTTGAATTGGCCTGGAAAACTACGGTGAATCCCTACAGCTTCGCCATCATCGGCGCCATCGCGGGCATTCAGCAGGCCGACAACAGTTACAGCGGATACGGGCAGGGTGCGCAGGGCTACGGAAAGCGCTACGGCGCGGGTTATGCCGACTTCGTCACCGGCACTTTCATCGGCGGCGCCCTTCTCCCGTCGATCCTGAAACAGGATCCGCGTTACTTCTACAAAGGCACCGGCAGCACGCACTCGCGCGTTCTCTACGCCATGGCCAACGCGGTCATCTGCAAGGGCGACAACGGCCGCTGGCAACCGAATTATTCCAATATTCTAGGCAGCCTCGCCGCCGGCGGCATCTCCAACGCCTATTACCCAGCCGCCGATCGCGGCGCCGCACTCACCTTCGAAAATGCCTTCATAGGAATCGGCGCCACCGCCGCGGTCAACGTCCTACAAGAATTCGTAGTCCGCAAATTGACCCCGCATCTCCCAGCTCACGATCCCGCGAATCCCTAAGTAGCGCCGGCGTCCCTGCCGGCTCTTTTGACTGTTGCTCCCCACAGGCAGTTCTCACCCGCGAACGCAAAAATCTCAATCGTGCCGCTTTCTTTCGTAGCGCTGGCGTCCCGCCGGCTCCAACGAGCGCAACTCCCGCCAAAGCCCGCAATCACCGACGGCCCGGAAAACTCCAATAGATCGGCCCTAATTCTCCTCCCGCGCCGTCGCCAATCGTCCGCCTCGCCCGCTTTTCGGCTCGTCGGATCCCGGCGGGACGCCACCGCTACTTTGCAACCCTCTGCCACTTACCCGAGTCTAATTAGTGAGCTCGGAGCGGGCCAAAAATAGTGCGGCAATCATTTTTCTTCCTAGTGGATTTTCCCCGCTGCTGGCCGGAAGTACAGGTAAGCGTTACACCGATCTAAGGCATCCCCCCGATCGCCTAGGCAGCGGCCGGGAAGTACGCTGAACACCCAGCCCGCAGCGAGTACCGAAGGAGAGCAATCCCTTTGCGCGGATCGAAAGCAGCGCCGAAGTGTATCGGCACGAAATCAGCCGCCGGAAAAGCGCTCGCTGCGTTTTCACGGTGGTGTGTCATAGCGCTGCTTGCGGCGTTCGTTTCCATGCCGAGCGCCCGCGCCGACGCCGGCGTAATCCTAAATGAATCGCTGGACACCAGCGTCGCCAGAATCACCGGCTCAGGCCACAGCGCAATTTACGTTTCCCGCATTTGCCCGGAATCGCCAGTGAAATTGCGCCTGTGCGCACCCGGTGAGCAAGGCTCGGTAATCAGCAATTACACCACGCTCGGCGAAGACCAGCCCTACGAGTGGAACATCGTCCCGCTCAGCGTATTTTTGTACGGCGTGGAAGACCCGGCCAATCGCCCGCTGATCGGCTCGCAGAAAATCAAGCATCTGCTAGAAGAACGCTACCGCGACAATTTCCTAGCGGCCTATTGCGACACCGAATCCTGCCGCACCAGCAACAAAGCCGAATGGCGCGAAATGGTCGCCGCCACGATTTCCCGCAGCCTCTACATTTTCGTAGTGAAAACCACCGAGGAGCAGGATCTAGCGCTAATCGAGGATCTCAACTCCTCCGAAAATGTAAATCACTTCAACGGCATGACCCGCAATTGCGCCGATTTCACCCGCAAGGTCATGGACATTTATTTCCCCGGAGCCGCCAAGCCCGACTACATCAACGATTTTGCGATGACCAGCCCGAAAGCCATCGCGCGCTCCTTCGAACACTATTCGCTCAAGCATCCGGAAATGGATTTGAGCGTTCTGCATTTCGCGCAACTTCCCGGAACCTACAAGCGCAGCAGCGAAGCCCGTTCCGGCACCGAGCAGCTCTACCACTCGAAAAAACTGGCCATCCCAATGTTGATTTATGCTCCGCACGAGCTGGCGGTAGCCGCAGGCACTTACGTGCTGACGGGACGATTCAATCCCGTAAAAGAATCGGAGAAGTATCCAACCACCGAGGCCAGCGAACTAAAGGACCAGATCGCGCTAGCGAAAGCCGCAGGTGATGGCCCGCGAGTAAAGCAACTTCAGGCCGCCGAACGCAAGGAGCGCGCCCGCGTCGCCGGCACTCCCGACGAGTGGCAGGTATATCGCAGCGAACTCGACGCGCTGGTAGCGGAGGCGCTGCGCGAGGAAGCCCTCGCCAATAGTCAGGAATTGAAACGCCTCTTCAAGCGCATCGAAGAAAAAGGCGCGCTGCGCGTAGATGAAAACGGCGCAATTTGGGTGACCATGCCGGATCTGGATGCTCATTCAGAAGCAGGCTTAAGCGCGAGCAATATCCTCGACCCAGGCACGGATTCGCAATTGGCGTATAGCGTGATGCTCGCACGCACCGCGCGCAGCCTAAGCGCCCCAAAGCACAGCCGCGAGACCATGCTGAATTTCAAAGAAAACTGGGAAATCCTGCAGGATGCGAGATCGAAGTCCATTCCTCAAGTCGCGCGACCAATTCCGGTCGCCAGTACCGCGCCCGATGCCAGCCCGATCGTAAACGGAAACGAGTAGGGGCGGGGGTTCACCACCCGCCCGGTTTGGCTTTGGGTGTCCGGCCCATCAGACTTTTGATACCATGCCTGTATCGCCATGTTGGCTTTCCGAATTGCGGGCCCTGTCGTCGCTTTCTTCCTTCTGCTCAATATCGCCGCGGCCCAACAAGCGTCGGTACACGCCGTTTCGAATAATCCGAATGCGAACGCGCCTCCCAATATCGTGATCGGTTTCCTTGGCGGCTTTCTTAGTCACGACAATGAGGTGCACGGCGGCGTCAAGCTCGCCGCGCGCCTGCGCGAAGACTATCCTTCCGGCACCTACGTCAAGGTTTTCGAAAATCACCGCGAAGATTTGGCGCACAAGGAAATTCTGCACATTCTCGATATCGATCACGATGGCACGCTCTCCGCCAAGGAAAAGCAGAGCGCACGAATCATCATTTACGGTCATAGCTGGGGCGGTTCAGAAACCGTTGCGCTGGCAAGGAACCTGGAGAAGGACGGCGTTCCCGTCCTACTGACCGTGCAGGTAGATAGCGTAGGCAAATTCGGCGAAAACGACGAAGTGATTCCCGCAAACGTGGCAGAGGCGGTGAATTTCTACCAGCGAAGCGGCTTAGTCCACGGCCGCCCAAAAATTCGCGCCGCGGATACCAGCCGCACGCAAATCATCGGGAACTTTCAATACGACTACGCGAAAAATCCAGTGACATGCCAAAATTACCCCTGGTTCGCCCGCCTATTCGAGAATCCCCACATCGAGATCGAATGCGATCCCAATCTGCTAGATCACATAGAATCCCTAATCCGCTCAAAGCTAACACCCCCAGCGCCAATCGAGGCGCTCCGAAAGTAGCGCTGGCGTCCCCGCCGGCATCTTACGAAAACAAAAGCGCGCAATGGCTATAATCACGGGCGGACTCGCGCGTAAGTTAGCGGGGTCTCGCCGTGCTTATCGCTCCGCCCGTGTATTTAGCATGTAGCGCGACGTCGCTCGCAAGATGCCGGCAGGGACGCCGGCGCTACTTTCGGACGTCCTCATCGCTTAGCTGCGGAAAGTTTTCATAGAATTGCCCAACCGCACGAAAATCCACCGGCGTCAGCAGCGCGACAAATTCATCCGCCTCCGCAGCCAGCATCTTCGCCGTAGAAGCCGGAGCCACTCCAGTCGCCACAATCACCCGCGCCGGCCCGAGCCCCCGCAGCGCAGCAATCGCCACGCGAACCGTCGACCCGGTAGCAATCCCGTCATCCACCAAAATCACCACCCGCCCCCGCACATCAATCGCACCGCGCGCCCCACGATAAGCCGCTTCCCGCCGCGCCATCTCAGCTCGTTCCGCCAGCACCACGCCATCAATCGCCTCTTTCGAAATCTCAAGCGATTCCACCACGTTCTCGTCAATATATTCCGCCCCGCCCGCAGCGATTGCACCCATAGCCAATTCTTCGAATCCAGGAACGCCAAGCTTCCGGACCACGAAAATATCCATAGCCGCTCGCAGCCGCTTCGCGATTTCCCGCGCGATCGGCACTCCGCCTCGCGGCAGCGCCAAGATGAGAACATCGTCGCGGTCGGCGTATTTAGCCAGCCGTTCGCCGAGCAGTTGGCCAGCTTGTTCCCGGTCAAGGAGCTGATTCAATCGGTCTCCTCGCCGCAGATCAGCCAAGTCGGTACGTAAGGGCGGGGGTTCACCACCCGCCCGGTTTGGCATTGGGTGTTCGGTGGTGCCCCCCAACGGGCGGTATCTGACTCGCTCACGTGCGCGACGTTAGCATTTTGTCTAGATTGCGAACAAGGTAGACTCATCTTGTAGCGAAAATTGCCGAATTTCATAACCTTAGGGCCCTATGGCACCTTCTAGAATGGCGGAACTATGACCGAGGAACGCAACGCGCGAATCGCCTACTTTTCCATGGAGATCGCGGTAGACGAACGCATCCCCAGCTACGCGGGCGGCCTAGGTGTCCTCTCTGGCGATATGCTGCGCTCGAACGCCGATCTAGGAATCCCCATCGTCGGCGTCACGTTAGTCCATCGCCAGGGCTACTTCCGCCAGATCCTGGATTCCAAAGGCAAGCAAACCGAAAAGCCCGAAGATTGGCATCCGGAATCCGTCCTCGAGCCGCTTCAACCAATCGTCTCCCTAGCATTGAATGGCAACACCGTAAAAGTCCGCGCCTGGCGCTACTGGATCGACGGCATCATGGGACACAAAGTCCCCGTCTATTTCCTAGATACCGACCTGCCCGAGAACGGCTCCTTCGAGCGCACGCTCACAAACAATCTCTACGGCGGCGATCCCTATTACCGCGTCTGCCAGGAAGCGATCCTAGGCATCGGCGGCGTGATGATGCTGCGCGCTCTGGGCCACGATGGCATCAATCGCTTCCACATGAACGAATGCCATTCCTCGCTGCTGATTCTAGCCCTGCTCCAGGAACGCGTCGGGAATCGCACTCTGGCCTCAGTCACCGAAGCCGATATCGAATCGGTCCGCCAGCAATGCATTTTCACTACCCACACACCAGTAGCCGCCGCCTTCGACGAATTTCCCATCGAACTAGCCACCAAAATTCTCGGCGCCGATCGCGTAGCAGCGCTAGAGCAAACCAATTGCTGCCCGCGCGGCAAAATGAATCTGGTCTCGCTCGCCCTGGATTGCTCGCATTACACCAACGGCGTAGCCATGCAACACGGCAAAGTGTCGCAGCAAATGTTCCCGAAATATCCGATCCACGCCATCACCAACGGCGTACACGCCGCCACCTGGACATCTCCACCATTCCAGGAGCTATTCGACCGCCGCATCCCCGAATGGCGCCGCGACAATCTCTATCTGCGCCACGCCATCGGCATCGGCCTGGACGAAATCCAAGAAACGCATCTAGCCGCCAAGCGCCTGATGCTCGCGGAAATCAAGCGCGCCAACGGCGCAAAATTCAACGAAACTTCGATGATCCTGGGCTTCGCGCGCCGCGCCACCGCCTACAAACGCGCCGATTTACTCTTCAGCGATCTCGATCGCCTGCGCGCCATTCGCCAGCGCTACGGCCCGTTCCAGGTCGTCTACGGCGGAAAAGCCCATCCCAGCGACAAAGAAGGCCAAGTTCTGATCCGCAAAATTCACGAAGCCGCCGCCGCGCTGAAGAAAACCATCCCGGTAATTTATATCGAGAATTACGACATGCACTGGGGCAAGCTGCTCACCGCCGGCGTAGATGTCTGGCTCAACACCCCGCACAGGCCCTACGAAGCCTCCGGCACCAGCGGCATGAAATCCGCGCTAAATGGAGTCCCGAGCCTGAGCGTCCTAGACGGCTGGTGGGTCGAAGGCCACCTCGAAGGTGTAACCGGCTGGTCCGTAGGCACAAATGAAGATTCAGCCCCAGAAGCAGAAGTCGCGTCGCTGTACGACAAGCTCGAGCGAGTGGTGCTGCCACTGTACTACGCGCGTTCCCGCGCCTTCGCCGAAGTCATGCGCTCATCAATCGCGCTGAACGGTTCCTTCTTCAACACGCAGCGAGTAGTCTCCCAATACGTAATGAACGCCTATTTCCCAAAGTTCGGCAGCGATCAAGGCGCCCTATCCGACAAATCCGCCGACTCGGAGGAGTTAGTAGGCCGAAAGTAGCGCCGGCGTCCCTGCCGGCATCTTACGACCGGCCGGTAAATTACACCCAACCCACGCGTTCGGCGCGAAATACCCAACCGAAGCCCGCCTTTCCCCCAGTAACCCGTTCAAATCCCTACGCACCATCCAAAATTCGTATAAACCCGCTTTGACATCCCGACTAGCCTCGTATATATTCGCCAGCTCAACAAAGAAAATTACCATCCGTAGCCCGCAGCAAAGCACACCAAGGAGCCCCACGATGCAAAATCGCCGGATATTCCTCCTCACCCTCGTCGCGCTCATAAGCGCTCTCATAGCCGGCCCAGCATCCGGCAAACCACGTGCAACTCCAACCCCCAACACAGAAATCACCGTCTCCGCGGCCGTCAGCCTGAAAGACGCTCTCGATGAAATCGCGCATCTCTACCGTGCGAAATCCCCGGACACCGCCATCCACTTCAATCTAGGCGGCTCCGGCACACTCCAACAACAAATCGAGCAAGGCGCTCCAGTAGATATCTTCATCTCCGCCTCGCCAGATCAAATGGACGCGCTAGAGTCCAAAGGTTTACTCCTAGCCGGCTCTCGCAAAGACATGGTCCGCAACAGCGTCGTCCTAATCGTCCCGAAAGGGAAGCAAGGCATAGCCAGCTTTCAAGATCTAGACGCACCGGGAGTAAAATTTATAGCCGTAGGAGAGCCAAAGACCGTTCCCGCCGGAAAATACGCGCAAGAAATTCTCACGCATTTCGGCCTCTACGAAAAGCTCACCCCGAAATTCGTCCTAGGCAAAGACGTCCGTCAAGTCCTCACCTACGTAGCCACCGGAAACGCCGACGCCGGCATCGTCTACGCCACAGACGCCAAAACCTCATCCGACGTAACCGTAGTAGCCACAGCCCCAAAAGATTCTCACTCGCCGGTAATCTATCCCCTGGCAATCATCAAAAATGCAAAAAATGTGGAAGAGACAAAAAAGTTCGCGGATTTCCTGACAGGCCTGCAAGCCACAGAAGTATTCAAGAAATATGGATTCGAAGCGCCGAAGGAATAGGTTTGCTTACTTGTGAGATGAATCAGCTCTGTTGACTTACTCCGAGGCCGTCGAATTTCTCCCCGTAGGGGCGCCGCTTGCTGCGCCCGCCCGTGCAACGCCCGCGAAAAACGTGGCCTATTTGCCCAGTCGTAACGCGATCCGGCATTCTCCGCGTTCCATCAGCCTCGGAAATGCCCCCGATGTCAACAAAGCCAGATGAATTCAAAGCAGCTTACTTCGCTCCGCCAGCCCCATCCTTCCGAAACAGCATATGAATCCAAATCGGCCGCCGCGGCAGAAACAACGACTGCGTATAAGTCAAAGTCGAAGCCACTCGCGCAAAAACACCCTCCATCAAAGTCCGTCCATTCGGCCGTAT
>Ga0206813_1187_pt1 | contig 11039 bp, 10 predicted proteins | sample Alteio_BWOrgCont_92_FD_152856 | JGI IMG/M metagenome (GOLD analysis project Ga0206813, IMG submission 152856) | Enriched cells from forest soil in Barre Woods Harvard Forest LTER site, Petersham, Massachusetts, United States -... | ecosystem: Environmental > Terrestrial > Soil > Temperate forest >...
GGCCGCGGACGCCGCGCTCTATCGCGCCAAAGCCTTGGGCCGCAACCGCGTCGAACTCGCCAATCCCGACGATTTTGCCACCCTAGTCGCCGCCGACGGAACCATCAAAGCCTCGCGCCACGGCTAAAGTTTTCGCAGGGGAGGGTGCTTTAGCCCTCCCACAGTTCGGCCCCGAATTCACTCGGACGGACTCACCCGAAAAATCCTCAGACGCACGAGCTCGACTCCCGGCGACTCCTTGCATGCGTGCGCTGCCGCGCGGCAATATGAAATCGCAACGCGCGGAGCTTGCCGCCGCGGCGTTCCGGAGAAAATTTTGGCTGCTGTTCCGCTCGTGCGCATTCGCGCGCTCAACCCAGCACCCGTCAACGCAAGCGGCGACTACGTCCTCTACTGGATGATCGCGTTCCGCCGGGCGCGCTGGAATTTTTCGCTGGATCGCGCGGTGGAATGGTGCCGCGAGCTGAGCAAACCGATGGTCATCTTCGAAGCGCTGCGCTGCGATTATCCGTGGGCCAGCGAGCGGCTGCACCGCTTCGTGCTCGAAGGCATGGCGGCAAACGCGCGGCAATTTGCCGCGGCCGGCGCGTTTTATTTTCCGTACGTCGAGCCGTCGATCGGCGCGGCGAAGGGATTGTTTGCGGCGGTGGCCAAGCGGGCTTGCGTCGTGATCACCGACGACTTCCCGGCCTTCTTTCTTCCGAGCATGATGGACGCGGCTGCAAAAAAATGCTCTGTCCGGCTTGAGTCGGTAGATTCGAACGGACTGTTGCCGCTGCGAGCTGCAGCGCACGCGTTTCCCACCGCATTTGCTTTTCGGCGTTTTCTGCAAAAAGAGCTGCCAAAGCATCTCCAAGAGATGCCGGCGCGCGATGCGTTAGCGCGAACGCAATTGCCGCGCCTGAAAACTCTGCCGTCGAAAATTTTCCGGCGCTGGCCCGCGGCAAGCGCCGGACTGCTGAACGCTTCCGGCGATGCGCTGACAGCGCTGCCAATCGATCATTCCTTGGTGCCGGCATCGGCGCGCGGCGGGTCGATCGCCGCGGAACGAATCTGGCGGAGCTTTTTGAAGCGGCGGCTCGCCCGCTATCTCGAAGACCGCAATGAGCCCGAACTCGAGGGAGCCAGCGGGCTCTCGCCCTATCTGCATTTCGGCCACATGTCCTCGCATCAGATTTTCGCCGAGGTGGCGCGCTCTGAAAAATGGACCGAAGCAAGATTGGCGCTGCGCGCCACCGGCAGCCGCAGCGGCTGGTGGCGCATGAGCGAGGCCGCTGAAGCGTTTCTCGATCAGCTCGTTACCTGGCGCGAACTGGGCTTTAATTTCTGCGCGCATCGCGGCGATGCCGATCGCTATGAATCGCTGCCCGAGTGGGCCCGCGCCACTCTCGAGAAACATGCGGGCGACCGGCGAAAATGGCGCTACACGCTCGAGGAATTTAAGGCTGGGCAAACGCACGATCCGCTGTGGAACGCGGCGCAGACGCAGCTCGTGCGCGACGGCCGCCTGCACAATTATCTGCGCATGTTGTGGGGCAAGAAAATTCTCGAGTGGTCAAAGACGCCGCGCGAAGCATTGCGCGTGATGATCGAGCTCAACAACAGATACGCGCTCGACGGCCGCGATCCCAGTTCCTACAGCGGAATTTTCTGGTGTCTGGGCCGCTACGACCGGCCGTGGGGCCCGGAGCGCGAAATTTTCGGCACGGTGCGCTATATGAGCTCGGAAAATACAGCCCGCAAGCATCGCGTGAGGGAGTACCTCAAAGAATATGCGCCATCCGCGAACCGGCCGATTTCGTGAGACATTTGAGAGAGAGCCGGGTTCAACCAGGTAGAGGCAGCGAGACCATGACCCTTCTATTTCGGCGCCGCATGGTAATCCTGTGCGTGGTTGCGATTGTGGCAGCTGTCGTTCTGCATCGCGCCTACATTTTCGCCGCAAATCACGGGGCGAAAGGCGTGGAATCATCGGCCTATAGAGCCGTTGCCGGTCCCTTCGAGACCGATGCTGCCGCCGACATCGTGTTGCACGACTCGCAGAGGACCAAAGATCTGCACGTGAAGGTGACGTATCCGAAAGCTGATGGGAAATTTCCGGTGATCGTTTTTTCGCATGGGTTTGGCGGGTCGAAGGATACTTACGCCTCGCTCACGCAATATTGGGCGGCGCGCGGCTACGTCGTTCTGCAGCCTACGCACGATGATTCGATCGCGCAACGCAAAGAGAATGGCGAAATTCACGGCGTGATGCAGGGATTTTCGACTTTGCGCGAAGATATTGCCGATCCGGTGGCTTGGCGCAATCGCACGCGCGATATTTCCTTCGTCATCGATTCGCTCGATGAGATCGAACGGCGCGTTCCGGGCTCTGCCGGCAAAATGGATCGCGCGCGCATCGGCGCCGGCGGACACTCCTTCGGCGCGCTCACCACCGAGTTGCTCGGTGGCTTGACGTTCACTCCACCCGGCGCGTCGAAGCCCGAAAGTTTGGCCGACCGTCGCATTTCCGCATTATTAGTTCTTTCAGGCGCGGGACCGCGGCAGCACGGCGTCACCGAAACTTCCTGGGAAAATATCACCGCGCCTCTGATGCTCATGACAGGGACGCGCGACATGGGCGTTGGCGGCTTGAATCCGGATATGCGCATCAAGCCCTACGAACTGGTTCACAGCGTTCACAAGTACGCCATCGTGCTGGATCGCGGCAGCCACATGACGTTCACCGGTATGCCCGCAAAAGCGGGGACGGAGCCTGCCGTACTATTTGAAACGGTGGAAGTGGCCAGCACGGCTTTTTGGGACGCGTATTTGAAAAGCAGCGAAGCTGCGGAAACTTATTTGCGCTCGCCGTCGCTGGTAGATTTCAGCGGTGGTAAGGCTAAGCTGACCACCGAGTAGTTCAGTAGGGGAGGGTGCTTTAGCCCTCCCGCCGTTCGGCCCGGCGATCAACGACTCGGGCGCAAAATGTATCGTTTGCCGGTCGTTCCCAGATGCGGATGTTGGAGTGGCGCGGCCTGCGGCGATGGCGCAGTCACGGAACAATCGGGGCCGAAAAGCGGGAGGGCTAAAGCACCCTCCCCTACAAAAGCAAAACCGTCATGAGCGAAATATTTATTTGCGCCTGTCGGATTGCGGCGCCTGCTGAGGTTGTGTTTCGGTGGCATGCGGAGCCTGGGGCGCTTTTGCGTTTGTCTCCGCCTTGGGAGCCGGTGGAGGTGATTGAGGCTGCGCCGGGAATTCGCGATGGGGATCGTGGGGCGTTGCGCGTGCGCATGGGGCCGCTGCGAATTCGCTGGGAATTCGAGCATCGCAATTACCTTGAGGGGCGGCAGTTTCAGGACGTGCAGATGCGCGGACCGTTCAAAAGTTGGGTGCATACGCATTCGTTCACGCCGGATGGGATTGAGGCTTGCCGGTTGGAGGATCGCATAGAGTTTGAATTGCCATTTGGATTTCTGGGACGATGGCTGGGTGCCGCGATGGTCCGCCGGAAGCTCGAAAAATTATTCGAGTATCGGCATCGCGTTACTGCCGAGGCGATGTCGTCGCGCGTTTAAGTGTACCGCGGGCGTTTCTGCCGTCTCTTTTTTCGCGCCACATCCTCAACCGCGGATCCAGGCTAGCGGTCTCCATCAGCGCTCGGCAATTATGAAAATGCGGCGAAAAGGGAAGAGCGTCTTGCCATTCGACTCTTTCGGATAAGCGCGGGCGATTTTCTCCGCGTAGGCATTCACGAACTGCTTGGCTTCGTCTTCGGGGAGCGCCTGAATGTAAGGACGCAATTGCGTCCCCCGGAAAAATTCGACGATTGGATTTTCGCCTTCCAGTTCATGCTGGTAAATCGTCTCCCAAATATCCAGACGCGCGGCATGCGGCGAAAGCCAGCGCCAATATTCTTCCGGCGCATGCACGACGAGCCGTTTCGTGTGCGGCTCAAGGCGCGAGCGCCATCGTGGATCCATGGCGGTCTCGAGCATTAGGACGTGGCCGGGATCATCGGTATGCCGCGGCATCTGAATCGCGAGCGAGCCGCCGGCGCGCAGCTGCGCGAGCAGCGACGGAAAAAGCTGCTCGTGGCCACTTACCCATTGAAAAGTGGCATTCGAAAAAAGCAGATCAGCCGGCTCGTCGGCGTGCCATTGCAAGATATCGGCCTGCAGCCAATCGAGTTTCGGAAACTCCGCGCGCGCGTGCGAAAGCATCTCGGCCGAAGAATCTACGCCCGTAACGCGGGCTTCCGGCCAGCGTTCCTGCAGCGCTTGAGTAAGATGGCCAGTTCCGCAACCCAAATCGAAAACACGTTCGCAGTGACCGAGCGGGATGCGCTCGATTAAATCCAGCGCAGGACGAAAGCGAATGCCTGCATATTTGAGATAGGTTTCAGGATTCCAGACGGTCATTGTAGGCGAGCGGGTTTACCTCGCTCCCGGTGTGGCATTGGGTGTCGCGTTCATTTTGCCCGTACCGCGAATCCCCAACGCCGCAAAAAAGTTTACCAAACTTCGCGCTCTTCTTCTTTTTCGCGCTTACCTTTTTTGCGGCGCTCTTCTTCCTCTTGCTTTTCGTATTCGGCGATTTCTTCTTCGGTCATTTGATATTCCCCGCGCGAGGCAAACATCGAATTCCCGCGCTGATCTTTCACCGCCTGCTGCATGCGTGTGCGGCCAGGTGTATCGAAGCGCGAAGTGCGCGTGGAACGCGCGATGGCTCCGGCTTCCATCAGCAGGTCGGTGATCTTTTCGAAGAAGTCGTGGAAGTGATAGGGAAGAATCGAATACGGCAGTTCCTGCTCTTCCAGTTCCATCACCACGTCAGCAGCGTTTCCCGGCGGGACTAAGAACAGCACGCGAAGCCGCCTTTTGCGCACCGCAGTTACCTGGTCCGGACTGCGCTTCGCTCCCGTGCGTTCGTTTTCTTTCTGCGCTTCTTCGGACTCAAGCGTCACGCCTTCGGCGTGCGCCAGATCGCGCAGGATGGGGAAGAGCGGGCCGCTCGGCGGCGCAAGTTCGACATTGGCGATCACCAAGTGCCACGCGCCGGTGAGCAGTTGTTGCAAAGTTTGCCGCGCGTCGGTTTCGACCTGGACGTGCCAGCCTTCGGCGCTAAGCAACAGCCGCAGAGCTTGTTGGCTGGCCGGCGTCGCATCCAATATAAGGATGCCAACGTCGGGTGCGGTCTTCGCTTTCTCGGGGTTTGCCATCGTCAGTCAGTATAAAAGTGCAGTCCTATAACCCTGTCCTTTTCATCGGCCTGGTTTCCACCGGCTTGATTGATCGTTCGGACAGCCTTTGTTTCAGGCCCTGTCCCTTCGTACAGGAGAAGAAAAAGCGAAATAGTTCTTGACAAGGCGAACAAAAGGCGAATAGTATGCCCTGGTGCGGCGAGGCTTTCGATGGCCACTACAAACACTCTTCGACCAGCAGCGGATCTTTCCCGGATTCGGCCTGTCCGGTCGAGGGAGACCAGTCTCTCCTTATTCCCCCATGCCGCTCGCCACGGCAACGATGACAACGCTTGCGGCGCTTCCGCGCCCACCCCGGCGCCTAACCGGGGAACGAAGCCTGCAGCGGAACTGGTCGGCATCGCGCGCCTCGCCGCTTCCTCACCCTGCGCGGATACTAAGAGGGGAACTGAATATTTCATTCTGCCGGTCCGGTCGATAATCAACCGTTGCGATTCGCCGCGAGTGCCTTTCAACTACACGATCAACCCATATAGAGGATGCGAATTCGGCTGCCACTACTGCTACGCGCGCTATACCCATGAATTTATGGAGCTCGACGGCAGCGAATTCGAAACCAAGATTTACGCCAAGCGCGATGCGGCGTTGCTGGTGGCTCGGGATTTGGAGAACCCGCGGCTCGATGGCGAGCATATTGCCATTGGTGCCGCCACCGATCCTTATCAACCAGCGGAGCGCGAATTCGGAGTCACGCGATCGATCCTCGAAAAAATGGCTGAACGGTCCGGGCTGAGTGTTTCCATCACTACGAAATCGGATCAGGTGCTGCGCGATCTGGATTTGCTGAAGAGAATTGCGGAGAAGTCGTCGATTTCGGTAAATCTATCGATCACCACAATGCGGACGCGCCTGGCGCGCTTGCTCGAACCGCGCGCACCGCGGCCGGACTTGCGCATGGGAGCCGTAAAGGCACTGAGAGCGGCGGGAATTTCGGCCGGAGTGTTGGCCATGCCGATTGTGCCGGGAATTACCGACGCGCAAGGCGATCTCGAGGAGCTCGTGCGGTCCGCGCGCGATGCCGACGCGCAATGGGTGGGCGCGCGCGTACTGTACCTGATGCCCGCAGCCCAAAAACAATTCCTGCCCTTCGTTCAAGCAAAATTTCCGCGCTTGGCACGTCAGTACGACGAGTGGTACAGGCGCAACAACGGCGCCCCACAAGCGTACACCGAAGAAATCACGCAACGCTTCGCCGAACTGCGCAAGAAGTACGGAATTAATTCGCGCCCGTCTGTGCCCATCCGTCCCCCGGGTGAAATGCCGCAAATGAGTTTGGGATTGACGCAAGTGGAGGAGACTAAAGTGCCAGCGCCCGCGCACCCGGAATTCAAACATCTACCCGGAATGCCGGCGCTCCAGTAGGGAAGGGTGCTTTCCTCTCCACCAGTCCGCCTAGGCGGAGAGGAAGCCCTCCCGCATTTCGGCCCCGATTTTGAGAAGAGCGGGGCGAAGAATGAAGTCGGCGAGCCAATGAGGAAGGCCTAAGGAGAAGCAAGCAATGAAACTAAAAATGAAACTGAAATCCGTAAGCTCGCTAATCCTGCTCATGGGCACGCTAGCCTACGCCGCCATGCAAATCGGCGTCTCCGGTCCGGCAGCGGCGATCGCCAGCGCCCCCGCGGAGCGAACCTCACCTCCGCAACGGATCATGCGAAAAGATGCTCCACGGCAGGAAAAAGCCTCGCCACGACATCCGCAAGTCTATTTTGCTACGGCACAATAATCCGCGAAGGCTCGGCCTGGGCTTCGGCCATTCGTGGAAATTGCGCACGCAGGAAATCGAGGAACGCACGCGAGCGCGGACGTCCATTCGTCTCGTATTTCGCCACGCGCAGCAGAAAAACCACTAGACGGAAAATCTCGGAGTCCTTGACCCCGCCAAACGCCGACTGCTTCTGCTCCTTCTGCCTCAATTCGGCGATAAATTGGCTCAAGTGCATGTAGACAGCGCGTGCCGCGGGCCCGTCCGGCGGACGCTCATAGTAAAGACCAGTGCCCAATGTGCGATACGTTTCCGCAAGCGCAGTGAGCGCCTCAATGGCCCCGGAATCATCAACTGATGGAACTTCGCCCGCCGCCGTCAGGACGGAGTAACCAAGCCCTGAAACTATCGGCTGCCGCTCATGAATCAAGTCCATCGGAATCGATAAATCAGGGAAGGGAATTTCGGTGGCGGTGATGGGCTTGCGATGCTCGCGTTCCCATCGACGCGAGGCGATTAAATACGAACAATCCGATGGGCAGTCGATAGTGACTTCGCGTTTTTCGCCGCAGCAAACCGCGCAGATCAGCTCCGCTTTTGCCGGACAATAGCGTTTCGGCTTCCGCAATTCACAAAGTGGGCACGCCACGCAGAATCCTTCCGCAGCTCTTTCGCAGCGTCATCCACACTACGGGATTTTGGGAAATGTGCCAAGCCAAGGATGGGTTTGTAGGGGAGGGTGCTTTAGCCCTCCCGCAGTTCGGCCATGTTTTGAGATCGCGCAGCGCGCGAAGCTTAGTATCACGGGCGTGGGAGCCAAAACGCAGATGGCTGGTGAATTACGGTCACCGAACGAGGGCGCGAATATCGATGATCCAAGGGCCGAAATGCGGGAGGGCTAAAGCACCCTCCCCTACTGGGACGCCGCCACCGCGGCGCCCATTTTTTCTGCTAGCGCGATGCCGTTTAGGATTGTTTCGATTACGTATTCGTCGCCTCGGTCGGAATTGATCATCAGGTCGTAGAGTTGGCGACAGGGCCAATCGGCGCCAAAATAGCGCTTGATGAATTGTCCGCGCTCTTTGTCGATGGTCTCGACCAACTCGCGGGCTTCGGCGTCGCTTTTGCCGAGCGTGCGGACACGGCGGATTTTTTCTTCGAGCGGGGCAAATATGAAGATATGAAAGACGTCGGCGCGATTGCGAAGAATATAGGGAGAACCGCGGCCGACGATCACCGAGTTTCCGCTCGCGGCGACTTCTTCGATGACGCTCCCCAGTAGCCTGACCATGCTATCGGTGTCGAAAGATTGGCCTTCACCGATCGGTAGAGCGCGCTCATGGCTGCCGCGCGCGAAGACTTTGAATAACCGATAAAGAAGGGGATCGACGCGTTCATCGTGCCGGGCGGCTGCTTCGGGATTGATATGCGCGCGCCGCGCAATTTCCTGGGTGAGTTCGGTATCCCAGAGTTTCCAGCCCAGGCGCCGCGCAAGCTTCTCGGCAATCCGCGCACCGCCGCTGCCGTACTCGCGTTCCACGGTAATGATTCGCATGGACATCACCCGTCCTTGTGATGCGGGCGCAAAGCCCGAGGGGTCAGACACTCCTCGGCCGGATTATAGTCGTTTTGGAAAAGACCGCAACGATACTAGTGGACCGGGATGGGACCGCCGGCTGCTGACGGTTTCTTAATGATGAAGACAATGGGGACGAGACACAGAATCACGAAGGCAAGGACCCGGAACGTATCGACGTAGGAGAGAACTAGCGCCTGCCGCCCAATATTCGCGGCGAGAAGGCCGTAAGCTTGCTCCTTCGCCAACGCCGGCGCTGAGCCGTGGGCTTGCAATGCTTGTGTGGCGCCATGAATCATTCTCTGAAAGGCCACATTTCCCGCGGTGAGATTTTTTGATAAGTCGTTTTGATGAACCTGCGAGCGCCGATCGAGCATAGTTTCGACGAACGAAATACCCACACTCCCGCCCATGTTCCTCGATAAATTGATCAATCCCGACGCCGCATTATTTTTCTCGCGAGGCAGCGAGGCGAACACCAGCGTATTGATCGGCACGAACAAAAACGCCAGCGCCGCAGCCTGATACACGCGCGCCATCACCGCGGTATAGAAATCAATCTGCAAATCGAAGCGCGTCATATTGAAAAGCGATAACGACAAGACAAAAAGCCCGCCGGCCACGAGATAACGTGCGTCCGCGCGCTTGCTGAGCAAAAAACCGACCAGCGGCATGAACAACATGACGGTGAATCCGCCGGGCATCAGAGCGAGACCGGCCTCCTGCGCGGTGTAGCCCATCAGCGTCTGTACAAATTGCGGCAGCAGCACGGTGGTGCCATAAAGCGCCACGCCGAGCATAAACATCATTCCATTGCCGACGGCGAATGACCGGTTCTTGAACAAACGTAAATCGATAATCGGATTTTTGTGATGCAACTCCCAAAAGACAACCGCGATGAGGCCCACTGCGGCGATTACGGACAGAGTGGTAATGAAGTTGGATTGAAACCAATCATCGCGCTGGCCCTTATCCAGCAAAATCTGCAGCGCGCCAAGGCCGACGGCCAAGAGTCCCAGGCCGAAATAATCGATTCCGCCGGACGGCTTTTTTTGCTGCTTGAGAAACGGCGGATCCTGGATCAGCCGATAAGTTAATGCCAGCGAGAGAATTCCAACCGGCACATTGATGTAAAAAATCCAGCGCCAACTGAAATTGTCGGTGATGTAACCGCCGATGGTCGGCCCGATCGCCGGCGCAAGCACGACTGCCATTCCGTAAACTGCGAAGGCCATACCGCGCTTTGCTGGAGCAAATGTATCCGCGAGAATGGCCTGCTCGCTCGGCTGCAGCCCGCCACCGCCGGCTCCTTGCAAAATGCGGAACACAATCAACATGCCGAGATTTGGCGCGAAGCCGCACAAAAACGAGCTGATGGTAAAAACCGCCACGCAGCTCATGTAAAAACGCTTGCGGCCAAAAATCGACGAGAGCCAGCCGCTCATCGGCAACACGATTGCGTTCGAGACGAGGTAGGAAGTGAGCACCCAGGTGCTTTCGTCGGTTCCCGCCGAAAGGCTTCCGGCAATATGCGGCAGCGCAACGTTGGCGATGCTCGTATCGAGCACTTCCATGAACGTCGCGAGCGTCACGGTGAGCGCGATAATCCACGGATTGACGGCTGGGCGCCATTCCGAGTGGTCCAACGATAATGTGGCCGCAGCCGCGCTCATTTCACCTTGACCTTGGGAACCACGGACATGCCCGGGCGCAGAAGATGATCTTTGTTCTCGCCCTGTTCGAGCACAATTTTTACCGGCACGCGCTGAACGACCTTCACGTAATTGCCGGTGGCATTTTCCGGCGGCAGCAAACTGAAGCGAGCGCCGCTCGCGCCCGCGATGCTGTCCACGTGCCCTTTGTACTTGCGGCCATAAGCATCCACTTCGATTTCAGCTGATTGTCCCGGGCGCATGTGCTTCAGTTGCGTTTCTTTGAAGTTGGCGGTGACCCAAACATCGTCTAGCGGCACAACGGAGATTAATTGCTGGCCGGGCTGAACATTCAGTCCCACTTCCACGTTCTTGCTCACCACGCCAGCCACCGGCGCGACGATCGTGCAGTACTGTAGATTCAACAGCGCCTGATCGAGCGCCGCTTTTTTCTGTGCTACCGATGCATCTGCGCTTGAAAATTGCGCCTTACTTACATTGATTTGCTGCGGCGCAGTCCCCGCAGCGCGCAGCGAGGCCTGCGCTTCGAGCAAATGGCTCTGCGCCTGATGCACTTGTTCCTGTGCGGCATTGGCGTTAGCTTTTGCGGCGTTTACGCCCGCGGCTGTGGCTTTCGCGGCATCGAGCGCCTGCTCATACTGCTGATCCGAAATTTCTTTTTTGTCGACGAGCTGCTTGTAACGCACCACATCGCTCTGCGCCTTGTTGTCGTTGGCTTCCGCTTGCGCCAACTGCGCCACCGCGGCGGAAGCCTGGCCCTCGGCGGCCAGAACTCCGGCGCGCGCATTTTCCACATTGGCACGAGCGGAATCGAGTTGGCTGGCGGAGTTGGCCGTTGTGATG
>Ga0206813_1141_pt2 | contig 10791 bp, 7 predicted proteins | sample Alteio_BWOrgCont_92_FD_152856 | JGI IMG/M metagenome (GOLD analysis project Ga0206813, IMG submission 152856) | Enriched cells from forest soil in Barre Woods Harvard Forest LTER site, Petersham, Massachusetts, United States -... | ecosystem: Environmental > Terrestrial > Soil > Temperate forest > O...
AACACTTTTGGGGGGTGGCCGATTTCGAATTTTCTCTGATTCTCGCGTTTTGCCGATGGCGTTCGGCCGTAGGGGAGGGCCTGCCCTGGCGGACTCCCGGTGTGGCCTTGGGTGTTTCCGTTGCGCCATTTGATCGAACGGAACCCATGCAACACCCAAAGCTAACCTGGCCGGGAGATGAACCCCCGCCCCTACTAATTTCCCGATTAGGATCCCTCCGCCGCCGCGCCGCGACCGTGGATGCGGAAACGCCGCTTTTTTCCCGATTAGAACGTCTCGCCGTTCAATGTTTTCAAGCATTTGCGAGCATTTCTAATCGTATCGATTCCCGATTAGAAATCGCCGCCGGGCGACGAAGTTTGCTGAGGTGCTTTCCGTCCACGCGCCGCCAATGGCCGACGCTTGCGTCGGGCAACATGTCGTTCTCCTCAATTTGCACTGATTCAGCGCGGCCGACTGCCGGCTCAGAAGCGCCGGCCCCGCGCCCAGAAGCTTGCAGACTACTAAATCCTGAATATCGTGGAATGGATCGAGGGTCAATGGTACTGAAAGGGTAGTACCTTGAGTTTGGAATAATTGCGCCGATCGCAAAATCCTATCGATCACAACGGTAGTCCTGGGTTAATCCCCATCCTCAATTGAGTGGTCGTCCAAAGACAAGGCCGATGGACCTTCACGCCAATAATCCTGATCCACGGACCCACGGCGCCTGTGATGCTACTGACTGCCGCGCCTTTCGGCAGAAAAGAGGCCCCGAAGTCCAGGGACGTCGGCTTATTTTCTCCTGGATGCTCGCGATATGGTTGGCTTGCCCTGCAGCCGTGTGAGTATCTGCGTGAGCAGCGTCAGTCGACTGGAATCATCGCCTATCGCTTGCAGGGTGTCCTTCTGTTGTAACGCCATACCCAGTTCGTTCTTTTGTGAGTTGTCGAGCGCGTCGATCAATGTGTTCGCGAGTGACATTGCGTGGTACTGCTCGAAGGCGGACCGAGACCTCAGAATGCCATCGAGTGCGATCGGAAGATACTCGGCTCTACGCGCGCCTTGCGCCAGTCCGAGGGCGACGATCCGGGAGCCTGGATGCTCACTGTTGCGAAACAAATTTAGCGGGAGCTCATTGTCCTTCATTCTCCCTGCCAGATCCCGAGCTCGACGAACGATTGCGGTCATTTCGGAGGTACGCTCATCGCCTGCCGGCATGGTGTTTCGGATTTGCGCGTACCGGCGCCCAAGTCTCTCGACTTCGATCGCCACAGAATCACGGAGTGAGTCAGGGGTTTCTTCAGGCTCCTGGAAGGCCGGTTCCTCGGCAGCAACCGAAGCTGTGGGTCGCAAATAGAGAGTCGCGCTCTGTGTTTCGCTTTCCGTTGCGGACGAGGCGTCCGGGTACGGAGTCGTGACCGTTGGGCGCACTACGGGTGCCATGATGCTGAGGAGGGCGTCAACATCGAGCGATTCGAGGCTGTACCGCTCCCCGTCGATCGATTCCTTTCCATCTTTATCGAGAATCCCGAACGACAATAAGTACTTCAGGCGCGGACTGCGCGAAAGTCGCTGATCTATCTCGTCGACATTTTTTCCGATCGCCTGTCGAGTCAGTTTCGACAGGAGTAGCTTGTCGGATTCGAGGTCTCGGACGATATCCGGCCACTTCATGGAAATTGCTTCGAACTTCCCGAGTTGCTCAAAAGTCATGACGGGCTTGTTGTCGACCGCGTCGAAAAGTCCTAGTTCGCTCGCGATGAGGGCGCTGAGTCTAAACAAATTAATAAACTGTTTGAGCCGGCGTGGGTTCAAGTCAAATACCGGAGCTACCATGAGGGTAACGTCTCGAACGATTTCGGAATCGTGTCGAACAAGGAGCTCCACCGCCCGCCGATTGATCGCTTGGACTTTTTCATCCGCCTTAACTGAAGGGCCGGCCGACTCCGGTGGTGGGCCAGACAGGGGTTCTGACTCTACTGTTCGCCTGGGAAATAAGCTGCGAAGCCAAGACAATTCACTCTGTGTCGTGCGCGAAATTGCGAGATCCTCCAGAAAGGTTCTCAAGCTCGAAGGACGTGGTTGAGGGAGGCGGTACTGGATCTGAATGAACTTCTCGAGATAGGCATATCCGAAAGCCAGCTTGTCTGCGGGCGATCCAGCCACTTCGTTAGTTAGAAAGGACAGTAACGTGGCATATTTAGCGGCTACGGCTGCGGCGACTTTTTCTCGGTCCATGCCGATGACGAACACAACTCGGGGATCGTCGTCGATCAGAAGGTTGATGGCCTGCATCAATTCCCCGGCCTTTGGGACTTCGCAACGATCCAAGTCATCGATGAAAATGTAGATTCGTCTTTTGCCTGCGTACGCGTCTAGAATCTTTCGAAAGTCCTCGTGGAATTGATCAATGAACGCGAGGCGTCCCTCATAGGAGGGCGTTCGAAGTACTTTATCCAATTTGGCTTCCAAGGGATTTCCAAGTTTTAAAATTTGTGTGCTGCCAAAAACGACAAACGCAAGCCACGTTCCAAGAATGCCGCCGTTGAGTCCCCATCGGATAATCCGCTCGGATACCCCCGTCTGCGGTTCGGAACGGGCCGGGGCAGGCGCGCCAGCGTTCGGAGGACGCTCTCCCTTGGAGGCCCATTGAGAGAAGTCGTGGGCTTTTTGCTGGGTCCATCCTTTACCGTTCAGCAGTACGGCAATGGGAACGGCCAATAAGAGCGCGGTCCAAAGGAGAAGCAGCCCAATAAACCGGAAGAGTTCAATTGCGCCCGCAGTCCCATTCACCCGGGAAAAAAGCAACTTTAGCCATCCGAAAGGCTTTCTGTACCAAGCCTGCCCGCGTCTGAGTTCCCGCGTGCATTTCAGCGCGAAGGCTGCCCAGAGCGCCTCCTCCTTGTCGTTTCGCCACGCGTTAAACTCTACTGTGACACTGTGAGCCGATTTGAAAGCCGCGCGGCTAGCGACCCACAACGCCTTGACTAGACCAGTTCCCCCTGCGCGCTCCAAAGTCAGAGATTCCCGGAAGATCGAGCTTCGAGAATTGCCTCGTAGGCGATTGCGAAGCATCTTCATAAACGACGATTTTCCGCTACCCCACTCACCTTCAATGGCGATGGCGAGAGGCGGTTGAGTGCTGGGGCTCTCGAGGAAGCGGGCGACACTCTCGACGTACGGGATAAATCCTAGGGTGTCGTGCGCAGTCGGCACATCTCCGGTGGAGCTCAGGAGGATAGAGAGCTGGTCGGGAGACCTGACGATTGTGCTCTGTGAGTCCATGTTTTCCTCTAGTTGAGAGATTTCTGAATCGATACCGACCCACCCTTAGCAGGCAGAAGAAGCTTGGCTTGGCTATGCGACAACGCGCCAATCCAGATTCTCGCGGAAGCGAGAACAGCCCCAGTCAAAGTTACGGTTTATACGAGAAGGAATTTGAGGCCCGAATCTTACCACAAGACATGATATGTCATAGGTTATTAGACATATATCTCTTCGAATTTAGGACGATGGTCGGAACTGAGAGAGCGCGATTCTCGGTAAGGGCGTGCGCCTCACCGCTCAGATCCGCGCACAGGGGTGCCTGGGCTACTGGGAAAATCGAACGGCCTCAGGTCTTCCGGGTGTTGCGGGAAAGACCTGAGCTACATTTACTACGGGCGAGGGAAAGTGCGAAAATTGGACGATGGATCACGCTTATATCTGCGATGCGATTCGTACACCCATTGGGCGTTACGGCGGAGCGCTTGCTACGATTCGCACGGATGATCTTGCGGCGATACCGATCCGCGCGCTCGTTGAGCGCAACGCAAATGTCGACTGGGCGGCGCTCGACGACGTGATTTACGGCTGCGCTAATCAGTCGGGCGAAGATAATCGGAACGTGGCGCGCATGGCGCTGCTTTTGGCTGGGTTGCCGAAGGAAGTTCCGGGGGCGACGGTCAATCGTCTTTGCGGGTCGAGCATGGAGGCTGTTGCCAATGCGGCGCGGGCGATTAAGAGCGGCGAGCTGGCGTTTGTTTTGGCCGGCGGCGTGGAGAGCATGACGCGGGCGCCGTTTGTGATGGCCAAAGCCGACGCTGCGTTTTCGCGCGCGATCAAACTTGAAGACACTACGCTTGGCTGGCGCTTTGTGAATCCGGCGATGAAAGCGCGCTATGGCGTGGACGCCATGGCTGAGACTGCGGAAATTGTCGCCGAGGAGTTTCATGTTTCGCGGCAGGATCAGGATGCTTTTGCGTTGCGCAGCCAGCAGCGTGCTGGGGCTGCGATTCAAAGCGGACGCTTGGCGAAAGAGATTATTCCTGTGAGTGTGCCGCAGAAAAAAGGCGATGCGGTGATTTTCGCGCAGGATGAGCATCCGCGTGGGGATACTACGCTGGAGGCGCTGGCGAAATTGAAAGGGGTGGTGAAAGCGGACGGCACGGTGACGGCGGGGAATTCCTCGGGGATTAATGATGGAGCGTGCGCGCTGCTCATCGCGTCCGAAGCGGCCGCGAAGCAGCACGGACTTAAGGTACGTGCGCGGGTTGTGGCTTCCGCTGCTGCTGGGGTCGCGCCGCGAATTATGGGGATGGGACCGGCGCCGGCGATGCGTAAAGTTTTGGCGAAGGCTGGTTTGAAACTTGCGGATATGAATGTGATTGAATTGAATGAGGCGTTTGCGGCGCAGGCGCTGGCGGTTTTGCGCGACGTGGGAATTGCTTATGACGCGGCTTATGTAAATCCTAATGGCGGGGCGATCGCTATTGGGCATCCGCTTGGGGCTAGTGGGGCGCGGTTGATTACTACGGCGTTGATTCAGTTGGAGCTGACTGGCGGGCGGTATGCGCTTTGCACTATGTGCATTGGCGTTGGACAAGGCATCGCGGTGATTCTGGAGAGGGTTTGAGTAGTGTGCGGTGCCAGCGGCCGGCGTTTGCGCAGGCGTTACACGGGCGGGCGCGTCGGTTGCTTTGCAATCGCAGAGACGATTGACCGGCGCCCCTATGGGACAAAAGCGACGGCGACGACAACGGCGAGGGAAATTTCAAATTTCAGATTTGAGATTTCAGATTGAGGAAAAAGCAACGGCGAAGAAAACGAAAGAGGGATCCCTCAGCCTGAACGGCGGGTTCGGGATGACGGCGTTAGAGAACGGCGAGAAAGAGCAGATCCCTCACGCCTAAAGGGAATTCGGGATGACGGGCGCGGCGTCTTTTTTGGAGATGAAAGCACCCTCCCCTACAAAAACAAAACCTTATTGGCCGCTCTTTTCGCGCGGTACTTCTAGGTAGCCTACGATTACGTCGCGATCGACCTTTGTGGCGATTACTTCTAGCGGGGCAGTGTCCTTCGACGTGGCGAAGCGGACTACCTCGAACATTGTTTTGTCTTTTAGCTCGATGCAGGAGCCTTGGACCCAGACGCAAATCGTGTAGCGGTGATTCCGCAGGTTCGTTGCTTTCAGCGTTAGCGTGACCGGGCCTACCGGTTGGCGGTTTGAGCCGCGGCGCAACTCGAACGGAATCGCCGAGAGTGAAGTGCGCGAGAGTAGTTGATTCAATTCTTCCTGGCTTTTGATCATGGCGTTGTGCTGCGTGCCGATTTGTCCGGCGACATCCGCCAGGCGATCTGTTGTGGCCTGCCAGGCTTCCTTGTTCGCGTTGGCATCGCTCTGCAGCGTGCCCATATTCTGTTGAATGCCGGCCAACTTCGCGGCCGTTGCGGGATCGGGAGCAGCCGTCGCCGTCGCGGGCGCCTTTTGCTGCGGCGTGGGATTCGAAATCTTATAGTGCGGAGCCGGGGGCTGATTGGCGTCGGCCGAAGCCGGAGCTGCGGGGGCTGGAGCTGCCGGAGCGGGAGCCGCGTACTTCCGGCCGCGTTCCTTCTCGATCTGGTCGAGGCGATCTTCGATCATCGAAAGCCGCTGATCGAGTTCTGCCACGACCTTCGCATCCGAAGGGCTGGGACCGTTCGATCCCTGAATCAAAACTTTGTAGGCAATCAATCCCAGCGCCACTACCGCGACAACCAGCAACAAGCCGATGATCAGCCGCGGCCCGGCATTCGCCTCTTTCGCCGGAGCTGCCGCGAACGCCTCTCGATTAAACTCGATGCCTTCCGTTTTGCGATCCATATATTTGTACGCTCGCAGTCTTGAGAAAAGTTATTTCATCGAAACAGATGAGGGATACAGCTGCTTCAAGGTCATGGCGACGTTTTGTGTTTGATTCGCCAGCAAGCCGACAATCTGGGATCCGGTTTCCAATCGCCCGCCGCGCATTTCCACTTTGTATTTTCCCGGCGGGACGATCAACAGCATCGGCGATTTGCCGACGTACGCGCCATTGATAAAAACTTGCGCGCCCGCTGGTGTCGAACGCAGCAGGAGTTTGCCCGCATCCGGCCCGGCATTTTCTTCCAGCGCTTTACGATTCACTTCTTCCGGCGGAGGACCTGCGGGAGCGACGATATGCGCCGATCCGCTAGTAGTAGCGTCGGTGGATTTAATCGTGGTGGTGGATATTGTTGTCGGAATCAGTCTGGTCCCGGTATTTCCGCTGCCGGCCGGCTTGATCTCTTTTTCCGTCGTGGCGGTCGCCGAAGAAGTGCTGGAGCCCGCCTGCGCTGCGGCTGCCTGTGCGCGCACGATCTGCGGCGTAATTGCCAGCACTACGATCAGGCCGCTCATCCGCATCCATCGCATCAAAGCCCCTCCGGAAAGTCAGGCCCAGCTACGGGCACTATTACTACTGGTTCGGCAAAGCGCGAAACCCGCGCTTCATCCTCGGCAACTCGCGGACAAACCCCGAGACGCAATTCAGACACGTCGATATCGCAAGAACCTTGCAGCTATTCATAGCAGGAGCCGTTCCAAACGCCCGCATTTCCACCACGAACTTCTCGGCAAGCAGGCACAGGCTCTTACGCACGTAAGAGTTACCGGCCGCGGTTGGCCGGACGGAAAAAGTGCGCATTACGGTGAACAAAATCAGGCGACTGGTGCCGGGAAGTGTCAACAATAGGTGACATTTTGCCCGCATTCGGGATCAAATTCACCCATTCTGCGCGCGGAGCAAGTGCGGCCTTCAATGGAACGATGCGTGCTCCATTCCTATGCGAAGCGCGAGGGTGACGTTTAATTTCACCCTGGCGGACGGCTCGAAGGGAAGAAAGTTCGCACTTTGCTGGAAACTAGTGGAACTGCCGTGCGCTAGCTGGAGACTGATTTGTCGCTGGAAGGCAGGGAACCTGCCGTGATTCCGTTTCCTTCGGGCGGCGCCAAACGCCCCGAAGTCGTGGCCGCGGCTTTACGCCGGCCCATGGTGCCCGTGAATACTCCAACTTTCCTGGTAACCCGAGATCGCGTAACAGCCAGCCGGTGGGAATCGCTGAAGGCGATTTTCGCGCGCGTGCATCCCACTTCTTCGAATGCCTACGTTTATCTGTTTCGTGCTAATGAAGTTGGCCGCTTTGAGCTGGCGCGCAAGCCGCTGAGCGCTTCCTTTGTCTTGCATTGCTGCGCGATCATCTTGCTCGTGGTGCTGCATCGCGCGTTTCCGCCGAGCGCCTATGCTGATGCGCCGCCGCCGCGCGATCTCGGGAAAATTTATTACACCGTTCCGCAGCCGGTCGTGAAGCAGACGTTGATGCACATTGCGCCTGCGGGCCCTGGCGGCAAACCGGCCAGCGGATTCGTGCCGGATGTGCCACCCGCGCTCGGGAGCACTTCGAAATATGGCGATTTGACGATTGTTTCGAAGCCCGATCATCACGACAATTTTCATCAAACCATCATTCAGCCGAATTCGCCGCCCGACCTGATTATCAAACAGGATTTGAAGCTGCCGAATATCGTGATCGGCAAGCCGGGCGATGCGCCGAAGGCTGCATTCAAAGCGAATAACGCAAAGCCCACGAAAGCGAATCGCGAATACAACGCGGATCCAGCGCCTACTGTAGCTGCGGCGATGCAGCAACCGGATCTCACAACTTTTCTTCCGCCGTCGAACACCACGCCGAAACTTGCGATTCCTGTGGCCGCGCCGTCGGCTCCTGCGCGCCCTACTTCACATGGTGATCCCGGCGGCGCATCGGGTTCCGGCTCGGGTTCGCCTGGCGAACAAAATGGTTTGATTGTTATCGGCACTGATCCAGCGCCTCCCGGCTCTTCGCTCGTGATGCCGCCGGGAAATCGTTACGGCGAATTTACGCTATCTCCGAATGGCGGCACTCCCGGCTCTCCTGGCGGCGATCCGAACGGCACAGTCGGCGGCGGCACGGGCGGGCGCGGCACCGGCGGAGATGGCAGCACTGGTATGGGCACTGGCGGCGTTGGCGGTGGCGGCGGAAATTCTGGCGCGCCGGGCTACATCAGCATCAGCGGAAACGGCGAAGGCGGCGGCTCCGGCACGCTCAATTCCGGAAATTTTTCAGCCAGCGCGGTTTTTCCCGTGGTGGTAACGAGCTCGCAATTGCGCAGGAATTCGTTGGTCATTACGGCAGGTTCGATCGGTGGCGGCGGCCTGGATGTTTACAACGTGCTGCACTGCGGAAAGATTTATACCGTTTATTTGCAGCTGCCCACGTCGAATTGGGCTATGCAGTATTGCCAAAAAACCGATCCGGCGGCGAAACGCGCCACGCAGCCGGCCAATAACGTGATTCATCTCGAGCAAGGGCTACTGCCGCCGACCATCGAAACGCAATTTGATTTCAAGCGGTTGCCGATTCCTGAAGAAAAGGCGCACCGCAAAATCCTTCTGAAGGGCACGCTGAAAGAAGATGGCAGCATAGCCGATCTGCAAATTCTTCAGGGAGTTCTGCCGCAGATGGACGAAGCCTTCGTCTTCGCGCTGGGTGATTTCGAGCTGGTTGATCAACCTATGCAGATAACCGCGTGCTACGCCAAGAGTTCGGGCGCTCTCCGCTTTGCGCCAGCCACATTCGCGCAGCGTGTGAATCAACAAGCGGCGCTTGAACTGGCGGACTTCTTCTTCGTAGGAGGTGCGGCTGAAAGTGGGCTCATCGCAAGTGCTGCGAATCGCGGCCGGAAGATGCCAGACGTCCACGCTCTGGCCTTCGGAGAGAACCACGGCGCGCTGGATGGCATTTTCAAGTTCGCGAACATTTCCGGGCCACGCATATTCCTCGAGAGCGTGAAGCGCGGGCTGCGAGAAGCGCTTCACTTTCTTATTAAATTGCTGCGAGGAAACTTGCAGGAAGTGATGCGCGAGCAATGGAATATCGTCGCGGCGATCGCGCAGCGGCGGCAAATGCATCTGCACCACGTTCATGCGGTAGTAAAGATCTTCGCGGAAAGTTCCGCGTTGCACCATCTCGGCCAGATTGCGATTGGTGGCGCAGATCAGGCGGAGATTCACATTGATCGATGCATTGCTGCCAAGGCGCTCGAATTTGCGCTCTTGCAGCACGCGCAATAACTTCGGTTGCAAGCCCAGCGTCAAATCGCCGATTTCATCGAGGAAGAGAGTGCCCTGGTCGGCGGTTTCGAGACGGCCGCGCCGGCTCATCAACGCGCCGGTGAACGCGCCCTTCTCATGGCCGAAGAGTTCGTCTTCGATCAAAGTTTCGGGAAGGTTGGCGCAGGAGAAAGCTACGAGCTGGCGGGTGTTGCGGCCGCTCATCTGGTGAATCGCGCGAGCCAGCAATTCCTTGCCGGTGCCGGTTTCGCCGGTGACCAGGACGTTCACGTCGCACGGAGCGATTTTTTGCGCGAGAGCGAAGAGTTCCTGCATTGCGGGCGAAGTGCCGAGTAATTCGTGGAGCCGTCCCGCGCCCCGCGCATCGGCGCGGAAGCGATCCAGCTCTTTTTGCGCGGTGTGAAGCTTCACAGCGCGACGCAAAATGAGACGCAGCTCGATCATGTTCGGCGGATTCGTGACGCTGTCGTACGCGCCGTGTTCCATCACGCTTACGAGCAACGAGCGGTTTTCACCGTCACAAAGAACCACCATGGGGGGATGCGAGGGAAGCTTGCTGATTTCGTCCATCATGCGCGTGCCGACTTCGAATTCGCCGTCGACGCCCGCAGTGCGCATGTCGATCAAAAGCACGTCGCACCACTCGCGCAATTCGTTTAACCGGTTGCCTTGAAACTCATCGGATGTCCGCGTCTCAAAACCCTCACCCAAGGTTCGTCCGACGATCGCTCCCAAACTCGAATCCTGACTCAAGAAACATACTCGAATCTGCTCACTCACCAAGAACGCTCCCTTGCGCTAAGTAGCCGCAAACTGGCCCAGGGGCCGATTTACCGGAAACTGTGGTGTTGCGGGACCCGGTACAGACAACCGTTGAAACGGGAAATAAATTTCGATGCTTCTGCAAACTCTTGCCATCCGGTGGACGAGGACGAAATCGGATTGGCTGCCGTACTGAATGGCAAGTAGGGTGCCAGACGTCCACTTGGTGACAGTGTGAGCGAAAGATGACTAAGCCCGTAACTGTCAGCTAGATGCGTCTCTCAAAATGAGCAGGGGTCTTCGAACGGAGACGATGTCACCTCGTAATGTGAAAAAAAATTCGCAATTACAGCAAACTACTATCGCTTTGCGGCCCGTTTGCTTGGATTTCGAAATGTCTGTTTGTGTGGACAGACGCTAACTCATGGTGATTGCGAGGATTATTTGCCGTATGCGTCCGATTGAGGACGGTGGAAAACGGTGGTCGTTTGCGGGATTTGCTTCGTAATCCACAGGGTGTGTGGTGTGAATATCGTTTTAGCGCGATCCAGATTCTGGCGCGATCGAGCGTGAAGAGGCCCGGCATAAAGCGCGGGCCCTACGGTCGGACGGTGCGCTT
>Ga0206813_1188_pt1 | contig 10732 bp, 8 predicted proteins | sample Alteio_BWOrgCont_92_FD_152856 | JGI IMG/M metagenome (GOLD analysis project Ga0206813, IMG submission 152856) | Enriched cells from forest soil in Barre Woods Harvard Forest LTER site, Petersham, Massachusetts, United States -... | ecosystem: Environmental > Terrestrial > Soil > Temperate forest > O...
AAACAGATCCGCAAACGGCGTATCCAATCCCGCCAGCAGCAAATCGCCCTCGCGAAAACCCAGCGCCCGCGAGTGCGCCGGAAAGTTTTGCCGAAGATAGGACTGCACCGCAGCGTTCTGCGCGAAAGCAGCCGGCGCGGCGGGCCATCGCGGAAAATTATGAAGTGAGCGGCACGCTGCAGGTCCCGGTTCCGGAAAAACTCTGGGAGAAAGATCAGTTTTATATTTATGTGCCGCTGCCCGGCGGCGCTGCGCATTGATCTGAAAACTTGGTGATTTGTGCCCGGTCTCGACGGTTGCACAATTCCAGTGCAGCAGTAGCTCGCCAGTTCCGCCGCCGGCCTTCGATTTACTCTTGCGGGCGCTCGCGGTGAAAGAATATAGCCAGCACCGATCCCACCGCTACGGCCGCCAGCAGGAAACAAGCGATCGCTAGAAACATGCCCGCATGAGTGCCGCGCACGCCATTGTGGCCGGAGATTCGTCCCAGGATGAACGCTACGATGAAAGATGCTAGCGCCAGGCCTGCGTATCCGGGAATGTGCAGGCGGCCTTGCGAGGCTGCGTATGGGACTGCGATTACCACGCCGGCGCACGCGAGTACGAGCACCAGGAGCAGAGGCGACGCTGACGCGAAAACGACCATGCTTAGAGTTGCAGACATGAGGTTGAGTCACATCATAGCGAAAAGTGGGCGCGGGGCGGTGAGTGACGATGGGGCGGTGTGTTCTGGCGCTACAGTGATTGGGGTTGGCGGGTGTTTCGATGCTGTTGGCTGATTTGTGCTTGTTTGGGTGATGCCCGGAGGCCCTCGGTGAGAAGTTAACCATTTGTTTTCTGTTGGTTACGGCGATTTTGAATTGATTTCTGCGGGGGCTGCGGGCCTTATTCGCTGCTCCTGCAAAGGTGCCCTTTTGTATCGATTAGAAATGGGGGTCTGTCGTTTGTTTTCTGTGGGTTACGGCGATTTCTAATGAGTTTGGTGCAGCGATTAGAAATGTTCCGCCAATTGACGTGCGGTTTGGTGCTGGGGGAGCCAGTTTCGTCGCCGAGGTTGTGCGTTGTGCGCGCATTTCACGTCGACGCTAGCATGACCGTTGCTTCGTTGTCATCCGTGAGAATACGTAGTACTTCGGAGGCCGGTCTGGGCTAGAAATTTGTTTGGTACCTTGGTATCATGGTACCGGGAGGGAATTATGGCCGGTGGGCGGAAACATATTGTGGAACGCGTGCAGACCGGGGTGCGGATGGAAAAGCGGCTCTTGAAGGTGTTGCGGGCTCTGGCGGATTACCACGATTTGACGCTGGGGGATTTGCTGGAGGGGATCGTGCTGCATGCATTTGACGGGAAGTGCGCTTTTGGGCCGGCGAGCCGGGGGCGCATTCGGGAATTGAAGAAAATTTATGGCCTGGATTTGGATTCGCGGGCGAGCCACCGGCTGGTGGAGGCTGGGGCTGGGAAAACGGCCGATGAATGACGACGCATTTTTGGCGGGATTTGAGAATTGTTCGCTTTCGGGGGCGGACTTTCACCATGCGGAGCATGTGCGCATGGCATTTCTTTATTTGACGCGGTATCCGGTGCTGGAAGCTATGGAACGTTGCTCGGTTGGGCTGGCGCGATTTGCCGCGGCGAATGGGAAGCCGGAACGTTACAACGAGACGATTACCTGGGCTTTGCTGCTTTTGATTCGCGAGCGGATGGCGCGAGGCGGAGTGGCGTCGAGTTGGAAGGAATTTGCGGAGGGGAATGCGGATCTTTTGAGTTGGGAGAATAATATTTTGAAGAAATATTATCGCGAGGAGACGCTTTCATCGGGCTTGGCGAAAAGATGTTTCTTGTTTCCGGATAGGATGGCAAGCGGGATTTGAATGAAGTCTTCGCGTAGCGTTCACGAAGTCGTCTCATAAATCGTTTGAACGGGGGATCGGAGTGTCCTCAGGGGCTAAAGCCCAAGATTCTATCGGCGAATTTATGTCGGAGCTAAAGCTCCGACCCCCTAAAGAGTACAACGGCAAAATCAGAGGCGAAAACCTAAAGCTACACCGGGCCGGTCGTAAACCCCGGACCCTACGACGGCGAATGCAGATCCCTTACCCCTGAAGGGGATTCGGTATCACAGATGTTTTTTTTGGATGGTCCGCTTTTAATTTTGGGATTGGTTGGGACTTACTTTGGTGCACAGGCAGGAGTGCCTGTGCTACTTGGATTGCAGGCGCTTGACGAAGAAATTTAGGAAGCTCTTGGCGTCTATGTTCGTCGCTACATCCACGTTTGGCTTTACCTCGATTACGCCTACTGTTTCGAAGTGATCGCCTACTGGGATTGTTTTGTCGATCGTGCCGTTGCGATTGGCGATGGTTTCGCCGCGGGCGAAGCGGCCTTCGGTTTCTACGTCTACGCGCAGGGATTTGGTGGTCAGGAAAGTTGGATCGATTACGGCGCCTACGGCTAGTGCGTCGTGGATGGCGCCACCGCCGAAGCCGGTGCCTTGATAGAGGCCGATTTGGAAACGGGCTACTGCGGCGGCGAATTTCGCTTCGGGGCCGGCATTTTTTTCTAGTTCGGCTACGTCGGAATTTTGCATCAGGGTGATTTCGGTTACGTCTAGGCCGACCATGGTGATGGGCCATCCGGCGTTGAAGACGATATTGGCAGCTTCGGGATCGGCCATGACGTTGAATTCGGCGGCGCCGTTTACGTTGCCGCCGGAGATGGAGCCGCCCATTAGGACGACGCGCTTTACCAGCGGCACGATGGTGGGATCTTTCAGGACTGCGAGCGCGATGTTAGTTTCCGGACCGATGGGAATCAGCGTGACTTCGTGCGGGTATTTGTGGACTAGCTCGATGATCACGTCCGGGCCGAAACGTGGGTCGGCATTGCAGCGGTTTGCGGGGAGCTGGGCGCCGCCTAGTCCGTTGGGGCCATTCCAGAAGGGTTCGATGGTTAGTTTGCCGTGGATGGGGAGTTGGGCGCCTTGGGCTACCGGGAGGTCGCAGCGGTTCGCTAGTACGGTGATGGCTAGTGCGTTATCCAGGCCGATTGGGGCGGTGACGTTTCCGGCGACTATGGTTAGGGCCTCGACTTTTAGTTCTGGGGAATTTAGGGCTAGCAGGATGGCCAGGGCGTCGTCGGTGCCGGGGTCGGTGTCGATGATTACTCGCTGGGGGGATTGGGCTTTTGCTGTCTGCGTCGCGGCGCAGTGGATCGCGGCGGTTAATAGAGCGATCGCGATGATTCGGATCGCGATGGTCTGTGCGTTGCGCATGGATTTTTGGGGCCTCCGGGATTTGTGATGCTACAGGATGAGATTTCGCGCGGCTAGATGAATTACGGGAAAAATGGAAACGGAGAGAGGTGGATCGGCGCGTGCGTAGATCGATGGGCGACTCATTCGCACGAGTTACTTGGGCGGGCGCGTCGATTCTCAAGCCGCTATTTCAATCCTAAATCGGTCAATATTTTCGAATTGGCTTCTTCCATCGCCAACATCGAGTGGCAAGTATCGCAATCGTTCGGAATCGAGCGCCCATCCGCAGTGGCATGGCTTCCATCATGGCAGCGGAAACATCCGGGAAAATCCGTATGCCCCAAATTATTCGGATAAGTGCCCCAACCGACATTCATAGCCGGAAAAACATTCCGCAAGTAAACAGCCTGCACCTGCGCAATCGACGAATCCACCAACGCCCGTTTGTCGCGATACAAATCCGGATAGCCGCCGCGGTAAAAAGCATCGAGCTTCGCCGCGATCTGCTGCGCCGCCGCATCGCGGTCCGCATATTTCGTCTTGATCAATTCTAACGCCTGCTTCTTGATGAACGGCAATTCCGCGCTAATGCTTCCCTGCGTCATGGCCTCATCGAGCGCGCGCTCCGGCGTCTGAAAACTGTGTGCAGGGCGGTTATGGCAATCGAGGCAGTCCATGGTGCGGTGTTCCCCGGCCGCCAGTTGCGCCGCGCTTGCTTTCACGTCCGAGGAATCAAATACCAGCCGCTTCCCGCCGCCATCCGTGTAACTCACCTGCGCAATCGTCTGGCGCTTCCCGTCCGTGGCGATATATTCAATCGGCGATCCCGTGTCCAAGTGCCGCCCGTGAATTCCCACCGCCCCGTCAAACGTATGCCCGCCGATTTTCAAAAGCAGCACGGTGGTTAATTCCGAGTTTTTCTCGTCATCCGAAAATTTCCGCTTCACCATCAATTTATTTCCCGCGAACGACTGCGGCCAATGGCACTGCTCGCAAGTGTCCCGCGAAGGCCGCAACTGCTTCACCGGTGTAGGAATCGGCCGGTCATAGGTATGAAACGTCACCGCATAAACTTGGCGCAGCCCGGAAAATTTCGAATGCACAAACCATGAAGCCCCCGGCCCGATATGGCATTGCACGCAGTCCACGCGCTGGTGCGGCGAATTCTGATAAGCGGTAAATTCCGGCTGCATCACCGTATGGCAGGTGGCCCCGCAGAACTTCGCCGAGTCCATGTACTCGACGCCGCGATACGACGCCACGCTCAATATCAGCACGTTCGCTACGGTAAGCCCCGCAATCCAGCCCACCACTTCGCGGATCGCCGGCACGGAGAAATCCACGGGCGGATATTTCGCAGGAAGCTGGCCGCTGCGCGCCAGGCGCAACCGTCGCCACAAAGCTCCCACGGGAATCATCAAAAGTCCGATCAGGAAAATTCCCGGAAGGATCAGAAAGAAGATGACGCCAACGTAAGGATGAACCGTGCCGCCCGAGGCGATATCAAACAGCCAAAATCCGATCAACGTCAGCGCCGAACTGGTAGTCAGCGCCGCTCCCAACATAGTCAACGGATTGCGGCCAAGATATGCCGCCAGACGGAACCCCGAAGCAACCCGTTGAAATACACTCATGTTAGAAAAAGGGCAGATCCTCCCTTTCATTGTAGGGGCGGGGGTTCACCTCCTGCCCACCTTGGCACTGGGTGTGCGCCCCCACGGTTCGCGCCGTCACCGTTTGCGGCCGGACCCGCGCTGGGACTACGACTTCAACGAGCGCATAAATCCGACCAACCCTTTAATCTGATCGTCGCTCAATTTGCCTTTATACCTAGGCATCTTTCCTTTTCCGCTGGCTGGAACCTCCGTCATCTCCGCATCACGGTTTGCGCCGCGCTACGCCGCTGAAATAGTTCCAAGCGCCGTCATCCCGAATCCCCTTGCCGGCCGCTTCTCGGCCGCGCGAGAAGAGGAATGAGGGATCTGCGTTTGCTGTTTCTTCCATCTGAAATCTGAAATCTCTTCCGCCTCTGCCTTTCTCCCCAGCTATTTCGCAGCGATCGAGCGGATATACCCCACCAGGCCGGTAATATCCTCCGGTTTCAGCGTCTTCTCATAAGCAGGCATCTTGTTCTTGCCCTTAGTAATAATCTCGGTCAATTCCGCGTCCGATTGCTTCTGGACGTCCGCCGAACGCAAATCCCGAATATTCAATTTCTTCCCCATCGCATTGCTCCCGCTGCCATCCGCCGCGTGGCAAGGGGTGCACTTCTGCTTGTAAGTCGCCTCTCCGTCGCCCCACGCCGCCGGGCCGCGTGCCAGCACCAGCACAAGCGCCCCTGCTGCGCCACAAATCGCCTTGTTAATTTTAATCATAGTTATCCTTTCTATATCTCTCGACGTGCATTTTGAACCACTGAACTGCATCCCTTCGCACTTCCTTGCATTTTACGGACCTTTTCCGCCGTCTGCCTCAGTGCGCCCCGTCCGCTCAGAACGCATACCGCAACGCAAACGTTGCGGTACTGCCGTTGAAATCTTCGGCGGTGAATGCGTTCGGCGCTCCCGCAACGGGATTCGGGGCGAACGCCAGGCCCGGGACATTATTCGGCGATGGCCCCTTGCCATTAAATCCATAATAGTTCCAGCTCACGCGGTAGCTCAACCCCTTGTACACATCGAAAATCACCGTGGCGTACGGCTTCTGATAATTGAACGCCAGCGTGCCCACCGGTTGCAGCGGATTGAGCGGCGGTTCCACCACCCCGCCGTTACTCAAAACTTCACTCCCGCGCACAAACGTCCCCGCATACCCCAGGCTGACCGTGACGCGCTTGATGGGCTTCCACATCACGTCGAAATAACCGAAATGCTGCTCGCTCGAATACGTCGCAAACGCCCCCAGCGAATTAAAATCCGCGGAATCGGTAGGGCAAGCCACGGTCGGCGGAATGGGCGGCGCGAATCCGTAGAAGTAGCAAATATTCGCCGCAGAATAAATGTCCGAGTAGTTGTACCCGATATCAAAGGTAAGCCGCGCGTTCGGCAGCAAGCTGGCCAGGAAGCTATACGTCCGCGAATGCTCGGTATCATTCACGGTGGCCACATTGTCGCTGTTCTCGTGCAGATCAAATGCCGTATCGAAATTAATCCACGGGCGCGGCTTGTACGTGGCATGAATCTTATACACCTGCACGTGCCGCGGCGAAGTGCGTGTAAACGCAAAATCGTTGTAGCCCAGCGAAACATCCGCGCTAATCCGCAGCGCATCGATCGGCCGCAGCGTAAGTCCCAACAGCAGCGCCTCTTCGTTGATTCCCTGAAGGTTCCGCGCCGTGTCGTTGTCCGCACTGGGCCCCGAAAAAGTCAGCACGCCGCCGGGCCCGGCCGTGCACGCCGTCGGATCCGTGCAATCCCCGCGCGCCGCATTGTTCGGAAAGAATACTTCCTGCGTCAAAAACTGCTGCGAGTCAAACGCAATGGTCCGCTGCGTATACAAATACCCAATCCGCCCGCTGACTCTCTTGTTCAGATCGTACTGCAACTGAAATGTATTGGTCTTATGGCGCTGCGCGAGAAAATTCGAAAAAAGCCCGTTCGAAATATCCGCGGGCGAACTGGCATTGTGATTCGGGCAAGTGGATGGCGTGGTGACGCAAGTTCCCGGGATCGCCGAGATCGGGCCCAGCAGCCCGGCTCCGGTGGTGAATAGCGCCGTCTCGTTGTACTGCCACACGCCCGGCGAGCGCCAATCATCGAACCGGAATTCATCGAGGATACGGAATTTGTCGGTCACCGCGTAGGCGCCCGACCAATCGGCATTCACGGAAATGCGTTTCGCTTCCGCCGGCCCTCCCGTCGTGCTGCCGCGTTGAATGGTGCGCGCCGTCGATCCAAATGCTTGCTCGTTGAAATCCGGAATCACATTGTCTGAGCGGCTGTACCCCAGCGAAGCCGAGGTCTCGAAATTCTTGAAATAATTCGACTGCAAGCGCACCCGTTCAAACGGTGTAGAGGTCCGCGGCCGCCCCACCTGGCTATACGAAAGCGTAGCGTCGCAACTCGGATTCACCACGTTCGGCGCCGTCAAAATCGGCGCCGCACAAGGAGTACCGTTGCCCGTGTCGAGCGGCAGGCCCAAATCCACAGGCTGCCCGCCCGGCAGAACGAATGGCGTCGTGCCATTCAGCAACGCCAGATCAGCCATCGAACTGTCCTGCTTGAAATAAGTCAGGAATTGATCGTAAGAAATCGTGGTGCGCGGCGCGAAGCGGAAATCGATCCCGGCGCGATACGAATTGGTTGTGGTGTTGAACAGCTCATTCAGCTGCGCCACATTCCCCGCCCCGTCGTCCGGCAGATTCGTGGTATAGCCTCCGGGACCCGTATAGCGGTTCCGCGAATACCCGATGCGAAAGCGCACGCGCGACTGCGGCAGCAACGTCAAGTCGTAGTCTTCCATGCGCCGCACCGTATCCAGAAAATGCGGCGATGTAGTAATCGGTATCGCAGGATTCGAGCTGGCCGGATTCAGCGGATTCGCCAGCAAATTCCAATCCCAATAATCCTTGGCCCTCCGGAACAGCACCCGGAAGTCATACAATTTATTCTTCTCCATGCGCAGCCGGCTAACCGTATCCGGGTCGCCGCCGTACCCGAAGTTGGTAAAGCTCAAGCTGTCGAAAAACAACCCGTTGTGGTCCAGCGAGCGCATATCCAGCGTGTAATCAAACAGCCGCACGCCCTGCCCCAAATTCACAAACGTATCGTAGGTCGATTGATCTCCGCTGATCCAGTTCGAGCGATACCCCGCCTCAATCGATTGCCGGATCTTGTACCCCGCCGCGTTCACTCCCGCGTCATCATCCGCGCTGCCACCGGACCCGCTTTGCGCCCGGCAGATCGCCGGAAAAAACAGCGCTGCAATCAAAATCACAAAACCCAGAGTGCGGTATCTCAATCCGTCGCTCATCACTTTCCCCGCGCAAGTGCGAACTGGCGCAACTGCAAACCGCAAATCGCTACCTCTGCCGCTATCGAAGGCCCGTGCCCGCTCATCTCCGCCTCTACTTAAAAAAGGTCGGATCGAAATTCGAGCCGTGAATCTGCGAATGGCACAAAGTACACGCCTGGAAATAAGTCCGCTGATTGTGGAACGAAGGAGTGTTCCCCGCCCCGCTAAAACTAGAATTCGTATGGCACTGAATGCACAGCAAGTTCACATCGCTGACCTTCAGCATGTGCGCGTTGGCTCCGCCGTGCGGTACGTGGCACGACTCGCAGCCCTCGATCTTCACCGCCGGATGCTCAAAAACAAACGGCCCCTGCTTTTCCGTATGGCACTGAAAGCAAACCGTATTCGAAGTGTTCGAAACGCGCACCTGCTTCGGTTTCGTGGACCCATGCACGTTGTGGCAATCGCTGCAATTCACCAGCCCTTCGTTCACCCGGTGATGAAAGGGCATCGCGAACTGCGCCTTCTGCTGCAAATGGCATCCATAGCAAAGGTCCGGTTGCGCTTTAATCAGCAGAAATTCCTTAGTCTCGGCATGATGCGGCGAATGGCAGGACGTGCAACTCACTTCGTTCTGGCTATGCAGCGAGTTGATCGCATTCATGTGCTGCGCACCGCCCGCGTGGCATTCCAGGCAGCGGCTGTTGATCTCTTTCGCCGAATGATCCTTGAAGACAAATATCTTGGTGACGTCCCCGCCACCCGCCACGTGCGCTCCCCCGGGCCCGTGGCATCCCTCGCATCCCTGGTGCGACGCTCCGCCTTTCGTGTCGAGCGTAGTCTTCCAATGCGGCGTATTTTCCCAATGCTTATAAATGTCTTCGTGGCAGGTCTTGCAGGTATCCGCCCCAACGTATTCCGATGTCGTCGTTTGCGCCGCACTGGCAGGCTTTGCCTGCGGACATGCCCAAGCCCCCGCCGCTAGCCAGCACAACGCAGACATCATTCCCAGCACTTTCAAAATCCGGGATTGCACAACACCAGTCTTCTGGCTGACAGCCTGCGAGCCGCCCAGCTTCATCGGATCCACTCTCCTACTTCCTCAACAGGACGCGCCGTTCGTAACCACCACCGTCAGCGCAACCTCTTTCGCCGCGTTTCCGCACGTGTCGTAAGACTTCATGAATTCGCTCCGCGCCAGCCCGCGACACACCAGCGGTCTCATGGTGCTGTCGATACTTGAAGTTACGGCGCTCCCAGTCGTCCCTCGGAGTTCCGTTGTTGCTACCAATAGCTTGTTAAGAAACGTGTAATCGTACGGTGGCGTACATAGCCGGAACTGTTCAAAACTGCACAGTTTCCAAAAACGAAGCCGCCGCCCCTTCCCTCCTCCGGAACTCCTGCCGGCAATAACCGCCAGCATTCGCCGGCGACGCTGTCCTACTTCGCGTCCTCCTGAGTTGCGGTCAGACCTCTCGCAAACACCTCCGAGCGCCTGCGTCACCCTATTCGCTTGTTGGCTCGATTGCCGTGACGCAGGTCACAGAAGGCAGTATTTTCACCCGCCAAGCCTCCCAGCGAGGACGTGGCCTACTGCCCACGCGTTGGCCTTCGCGGTCTATAAATCGGCTTTAGAATCCTGGGCTTTAGCCCCTCAGGACACTCCGTTCCGCCGTTTAAATTATTTATCAGACGAATTCATTTCAAATTTGAAATCTCCGACTCGAAATTCTCAGCGCTCCATACCGCTGCGCATTCAATCATCAAGCGCCGCTGGTTACTAGTTGTGGCAAATACGTACGCGATTTCGCACACCCGAATAGCGCCTTCGGCGTTATAATTGCCTCTGCTCTGGTCGTAACCCCAGTTCGTATTCCCCCTTCTACTGGGAGCATTCACAAATTCAGTTCGATTGCGTGGATTGCTCCGTATGCTCGAAATTGCCAACGCGCTCCCTCATTCCTACGACTATCGCCTCGTAGCTCTCTCCATTCTCATCGCCATTCTCGCCGCCCATACCGCCCTCGATCTCGCCGGACGCACCGCCGCCGCCAAAGAAAAAGTCCGCATCGCATGGCTCTCCGGCGGTGCCGCGGCGATGGGTCTGGGAATCTGGTCGATGCACTACGTGGGAATGTTGGCGCTGAATCTCCCGGTTCCGGTGCTCTACGATCTGCCCACCGTGTTGCTGTCACTGCTGGCCGCGGTAGGCGCCTCGGCCGTCGCTCTCTACGCCGTAAGCGGCAAGCAGTTGCGCGTGCCCTCCATCGTCCTCGCCAGTCTCGCCATGGGCACTGGAATTTCCGCAATGCATTACATCGGCATGGCCGCCATGCGCCTGCCCGCCGAATGTCATTACGATTCGTCGATCGTCGCGGCATCCGTGGTAATTGCCATCGTGGTCTCCGCCGTGGCGATGCTGCTTTCCTTCCGTTTCCGGCAGGCCAACAAAATCCTCAATCTCGGAAAGCTCGCCAGCGCCGTGCTCATGGGCCTCGCCGTCGCGGCCATGCATTACACCGGAA
>Ga0206813_1180_pt1 | contig 10655 bp, 10 predicted proteins | sample Alteio_BWOrgCont_92_FD_152856 | JGI IMG/M metagenome (GOLD analysis project Ga0206813, IMG submission 152856) | Enriched cells from forest soil in Barre Woods Harvard Forest LTER site, Petersham, Massachusetts, United States -... | ecosystem: Environmental > Terrestrial > Soil > Temperate forest >...
GGTGTTAGAAGCGACTTCTACGTTAGCGTCGGGCTGGCCGGGATAAGGTGCTACTTGAAAATTCGCTCCGGGAGCGCCGGAAAATTGCATTGCCTTGGGCGCGATCGCTACGAAATGCTCGAGCGGATAAACGCTTTTAGGATCAATGTTGATACTGCCGGTATATGGCAGCGTGTAGACGACGCTGAAGCGCGTCTCGCCGGGACGAAGGGGAAAGAGGAACGCGTATTTATTCTTGGCGTTCTCGCCTTCTGGAACCGGAGCGGAGTTCACGGGCTGCCCGCCAGCGGTCATGGCCTGACCGTCGGTGACTTTGGCTCCATCGGGCACATAGAACTCGAGGTTGTGTTCGTTCATCTGCGTACGCGGAGGCTTGGAGGCATTCTGAACGGCGAAGGTACGCTCGACCTGCATCTGTCCCTGGCCGGCCTGGAAGCGCATGATGTCGGCGACGACTTCGATGCCTTCAATCTTTTTGCCGACATCGTAGACCTCGACTTCGACCGACGTGGTTCTCGGGGGAGCCATGCGGTGATACGTGACTTCCTGATGGATCACGCGCACGAGGTGCGGTCCGTCGGCTTCGAGCTTGAAAGAGAAGTTGCCCTTGGCGTCGGCCTTGGTACGTCCGGCTTCTTCCATACCTTGACCAAGTGTGATGAGGATGACTTCGTCGCCTGCGCCGGGCTTGCCGGTAGTCGCGTTCTTCACGATACCGGTGAGGGTCTGGGCGGAGGCGAGGGTTGAGAGCAGGAAGAGGCCGATGAGCGAAATAAGGAAGGTCGCTTCGCGCTTATTGCGACGCAAAAAACGCGTCGAGGCGCGGTGGCTCCCCCAGATCCTTCGGGCCGCAAAGGACACGGCCCTCAGGATGACAAGCTGTGGTGATTTCGGGGATTGGGACAGGTTCATGATCTCGCTTTTCTTGGAGCGGAGGCGGCTGCGGCTTCGAGGCGGGCGATTTCGGCCAGGAGTGCGGCGGCTTCGTCCTGCAGGGAGGCCTTCATCGATTGATAGTCGACGTCAGGAATTTTTCCCGCCTTGTATTCGAAGTTGAGGTCGCGCAGATTTTCGTATACAGCATCTTTGCGTTCGCGGAGATACGAGGCGCGCGTCTTCTCAGGCCCGAGGTAGAGCTTGCCCGGCAGATAGAAGACATAAACAAGAGAGGCAGCGGTGACGAGAAGGCAGCAAGCCCATTCGAAGCTCATATATCGGTCTCCTTGCGCGCCTGATCGCGAAATTGTTCGAGTTCCGCGCCGCGGACCGGGCGGACACCGTCTGCGAGCGCGGAGGTTGGGCGATTTTTCCAGGCGCGGATTACGAGAATGACGATGCCGAATCCGGCGAACAGGGCGACGAAGGGCATGATCCACGCGGTGCGATCAAAGCCGGTGCCCGTCGGAGCAGCGAGGACAGTCGGGCCGTATTTCTGCACGAACGATTGCTCGACGAGGCTGTCGCTGTCGCCGCGGCCGACGGCGGCCATGAGCTCGTTGCGCATGCCGTCGGAGTCAGGGCAGCCGACGTGGTTGCATTCGAGAAGGATCTGGCCGCAGCTGCAGATGCACATCAGTTGATGGCCGAGTTCTCCGAAACGCGTGGCCGGATCTCCGGCGCCGGCGAAGGCGAAGACGGCGAGAGAAAGGATGGCGCACTGCAGAACGCGGCGGGAGATCGAGTTGGATTTAAATTTCATTACCTGCTAATTTCGCGAATTTCAGCGGCTCAAGCCGCGTTCTCTTTCGACTTCTAACGGCACCGCTAAAGCCGTGCCCTGATACGAACCATGCCGAGCTTCGCTCGCCGGACAGCCGATGGCGGCTGTCCCCACATTCAAATTCACATCCAAAGTCCCGTTAATCTCCCGCGACCGGGGCTGGTTGCTCGACCATTCTTGCCGGGACGGGTGCTCGGACTGGAGCCGGGGCATTCGGGATCAGCGCCAGCACGGTGCCAACGAGAATGATCCAGACTCCGAGCCAGATCCACATCACCAGCGGATTCAAGTGCGCCTTGATGATGGGCTGTCCCTTTTCATTCTGGCCTTCATAGACCAGGTAGAGATCCTCTTTCATCGTGGAACGAATACTCGGCTTGGTCGAAGCCTGACGGCTGGCCTTGTAGAAGAGGCGCTCCGGGGTAAGCGTGTCGACCTTGTTGCCATTTTGATAGACGTCCATGATGGCCCACTCGCTGGCATAGTTCGGACCGTCATCCTGCGTGTAAGAGCGGCAGACCAAGTCGTAGTTGCCGATGTGCATCTTGTCGCCGTAGGCGAGGCCGTTGCCCGCTTCCTGATCCTGATTGAATGCCGAGCCGGCGAATCCGATGATGACAACGATGACACCGAAGTGAACGATGTAGCCGCCGTAACGCCGCGTGTTGCGATGCGTGAGTTGGACCATGGAGGCGAACATGCCCTGGCCGGTGTGGTTCGAAATTACTTTGCCGCCCCGGTAGTACTCGCTGGCGATGGTGAGCGCGACCAGGACCGAGAGGCCGATTGCCATCAGCGAATAGAAGTACGAGACGTCCTGCCAAGGGCGGAGCCCGAAGGGCGATCCCCAGGAAGCGGGCGTGAGCATCAAGAAAACCATTACGGCGATCGCACCAATCGAGGGCCACAGGAAATTCCGTTTCAGGCTTTCGAAGGAAGTCTTGCGCCACGCCAGCAGTGGGCCGACCGCAGTCAGAATGAGAAGCAGCAGCGCAACCGGGATCGCAACGCGGTTATAGAACGGCGCTCCGACTGTGACTTTTTTGCCTTGCACCAACTCGGAGATCTTCGGGAACCACGTGCCCCAGAGCACGGTGAAGCAGAGAAGCACAAATAAAAGGTTGTTGAACAGGAAACTCGACTCGCGCGAGATGAGCGATTCGAGTTTGTGCTCGCTACGCAGGTGCTCTTTATTCTTGACGAAGAAAAAGACGAAGACCGCGAAGCTGATGGCGAGGAACCACGCGAACCAGTTTCCGATCGAGGACTGCGCAAAGGCGTGGACCGAGCTGATGATCCCGCTTCTCGTGAGGAACGTGCCAAGGATCGCAAGCCAGAAGGTGGCGAAGACCAGCCACATGTTCCAGACCTTCAACATGCCGCGCTTTTCCTGCATCATAACGGAGTGCAGGAAGGCGGTGCCGACGAGCCAGGGCATTAGGGAGGCGTTCTCGACGGGATCCCATCCCCAATATCCGCCCCATCCAAGTACGGAGTAGGCCCAGTGGGCGCCGAGGAAAATTCCGCAGGTCAGAAATCCCCAGGTGACCATGGTCCAGCGGCGAGTGATGTGAATCCATTTCTCGCCGGGATACTTCATGATCAGCGCGCCGAGTGCGAAGGCGAAGGGGACAGTGAATCCAACGTAGCCGAGATAAAGCATCGGGGGGTGGATCACCATCTCGGGATATTGGAGAAGGGGATTCAATCCGCTGCCGTCGGCACGTGCGGGGCCTTCGAGCAGGCCGAATGGCTGCGCCGCGAAGTTCACGAGGGCAAGAAAGAAGATCTGGACGCCGGCCAGAACAACCGATGCATAGGCGAAGAGTCGAGGATCGGTTTTGTAGCGAAGGCGGAGAACGAAGCCGTATCCGGAGAGCAGGAGCGACCAGAAGAGCAGGGATCCTTCTTGTCCGGACCAGAGCGTGGCGAATTTGTACGGAGCCGGGAGGTCGCGATTGCTGTGATGAAAGATGTAGGCAATGGTGAAATCGTCGCGGAAAGCGGAGATGACCAGGGCGAGCGCGGCAAGAAATACTGCTCCAAAAACGGCGACTCCAGCGCGGCGTGCAGTCTCGCCAAGGCGCTCGGACTTCGAATCGTCCGGATACAGAAGAGCCAGAAGGCCGCCGCCGAAGGAATAGACGCTCAAAGCCAAGGCGAGCAGCAAGGCAAAACTACCGATTTGCGCCATGTGGAACCCCAACGTATTTTTTCAGAAAGTCCAGATACAAGCAAACTTAAAGGGAGCAAAGCTGGAGATTGAGGGTGAGTAAGGAAGAGCTGGAAAGTTGAACAAAAGACAGGACGCAACGTGACGCGTAAACGTTTCCGCCTCCAGGCGGCGGCCGGGGCTCGGCCGCCAGGCGGTGCTAAGAGCGCCTAGGCGCTCTGTTGGTGATAACGCTGGCGGATCTCGTGTTCGGCGGTCAGCCAGTCTTCGGTTTCGTGGCCGGGTTCAAATCCGCGGCGCTCGGAGAGCAAGTAGGCAAGGCGCCGAATTTCTTCGTCAACGTTGATGGGGACGAGATTGGCGCGTGCTTCGCTGCGAACGATTGACGGCTTTCTCAATGTTATTGGGGTTTCGGGTTTCGGTTCCGATGTGCGGGTTTCGACCGGAGGAAGCGTTGTGGTGACCGCTTCGACAGGCGTGACAGCCGGTTGCGCATTTACTTTCTTCGGGAATTTCGATTTCGCCATTGTCGGGTACTCCTTACAGACTCCTAAATTTAGGAATGATTGGATTTGTTGATGAAGGAACAACATACACGTCGCCCCCGTGAACTTCCGGTTAACGATCCATGTAGATCAGCGGATATCTAACTATAGCTCGATTTGTCCTGTGGATACAGAGAGTTTGCATAAAAAAATCAGATACACCGGCGCAGGAATCCTGAAATGAAACAGGGTTCGATTTCAAAAACCACTCACCACAGAGGACACGGGGTCACACAGGAGAAGACGGGCTTTTCTTCGTAAGACTTGTGCGATTTCGCGGCGGAAGGGCGAAGCAGCGCGATTCCGGAAATCGAAAAATCGTTTGTTATAATTTAAGCTCGTTTCCGGGGCGCTATCGTCTAGGGGTTAGGACGGAAGATTCTCAATCTTCAAACCCGGGTTCGATTCCCGGTAGCGCTACCAACTAACATTCGCTAACGCCCGCTAATTCAGCGGGTTTTGTTTTGCCTGACAAACAGCCCTTGGCACGCATTGGCGGCTGAGAGCGCGCTTCGCGGTACACAAGGAGGTACACAGGCGGACTGGGTACACTTTGGAAGAATTTCCGCTTTGACGGTATGTATAGGTTCGGAGGGTTGTTGCAATGAGAAAACTGGATAGCTACGTCAGAAAGTACGGGCGTGAGATCGGCGAGAAGATGTATCGCAACCTGCAGCGCGAGGCTGCGCTGGCATCGGTGCATACGCGACTGATGAAGCGCCTGAGATCAGGGGCTCTCGCGGCTTCGGATGAAGGATTAGCGGCCCGTCTTGTGACACCGACAGCGACATCGTGCGCTGTAGCAATTCGAGTGGACGCCGCGAGAGCAGCTGCCAGCGACCCAAGTGCTTGCCGGATCGAAGCGGTGCGAGGGCACGCAGCGCCCGCTGGTCATCACCGCCGCTTTCTTCTGCGATGGCTTCGCCGCGGTCAATAGTTTCGTCGCCGAAGGAGTGGTACTCTGCGGCATATGGGGCGATCATGACACAACAACGAAGCACGGTTCAGCAGAACTTCATCAACGGAGAGATTGAGCGAGCGCTCAGTCGCGCAGGTCTGCCGCACAATCACGCGATCCGTCGAGTGCTCGACTCGGAGGCCCAGTTCATCGGCGTGCGCAATGCTGGTGTGAATTGCAACGGGGAGTCTTTGGATTCGCGTATCAAGGAACTGCAGAACAACCCGGAGTACAAGCATACGTTCACGCAGCCATTGACGAAGGTCGCCAAGAACGACATTCGCGAACTGACTAAGAACTTTGACGCGATCGCGGCTGGAACAGCAGTCGTCGACTGACTTTGCCATTAGACCCTTTGGATCGTGCCGATGGCGGGAGGCCGGATGCCGGATTCTTGTACATCGTCCGTGGAATACATGTTTGCCGATGTTTTGGACCAGCCCAGTGGCCCGGCTACAATCCATCGGGCGTCCGCGAGATGAAGTTAAATATTTTGAACTATCGTGTGAATACAACCCACGATCTGATCTCACCTTTGAACCAGATCGCTGAGCTAGTTTCTATTAGCGACTACCACGCATTTGTGTATGATCCCGCCGGTCTTCACATTGGCGGTGTCACCGCTGTTGACGCCGACCGTCGAAAGAGTGAGGTTCGTGACCTTCTATCCAAGAAGGGGGGGATCGTTCTCGCCTTTTTGCGACCGGAAACGGTTCAGGACTGGCTGCTGGACGCCGCATCCACGACGATCTCCAACTTGGTGCGAATGACGGTAAGACCTGGTGCCGGATCTCAATTCAAAACCGTGCCTTCAGCAAAGGGAGTGATGGGGGGCTATCTTCAGGTTCTCAAAGGAAAGATCCAATTCACCGCTCACCTGGAAGCATCAGAGTCACAGTTAAGGGGACTCGGCGGTACGATCTTTGCTGTTGATTCTGTGGGAGATCCAATCGCAGTTGAGTTCGTCGTTGGAGAAGGCCGATTCTGTTTGCTGCCGCCGCCCACAAACATTCCAGCGGACCGTTTGGGCGCCGCAATGGTTAAAGTGATCAGAGATCACTTCAACAAGTCGGCCCAGATGGACGCACCGTCCTGGGCCAACGAGATTACGGTGCCAGGAGCCAATGTCCACGATCAACAGATCAAGGAGTTGACGAAGCAGACGGAGGACCTGGCGGCACAAATCGACGTCCTAAGAGTTGATCGCGAGAATTTATTGAAGTACGTTGGTCTACTATTCGGCTACGGCAAGGCTGTGTTGGAGCCCGTGGTGCGCTCGGCTTTCAGGCTCTTCGGATTCACTGTGCCGGAACCCGAGGAGTATCAGGGTGAGTGGGACGTAGAGTTGCGAGATGCAGGATCCGGCAGTACGGCTTTGGGTGAAGTAGAAGGATCGGAAGGATTCATTGATGTCGACAAGTATCGGCAACTGCTCGATTACATCGAAGGCGAAACCTTGGAGGGAAGGGAACATAAGGGAATATTGGTCGGGAATGGATTCCGACTGCTGGCTCCAGATGCGTCCGAACGTCAGGACCAATTCTCCGAGCATGCTAAGAGAGGGGCCGCGCGAAACGAGTTTTGCCTTCTCCCGACGACGGAACTGTTCAAAGCGGTGTGCGCCGTTCTGGACGCTCCTGAAGATCAAGCCTTGAAAGTGAGCATCCGTGAATCTCTCTTTGCTACGACTGGGCTGTGGAAGTTCGACCCGAGTCGATAAGTACCCGCTGGAGTTGCGGGTTGTATGAGGATGCCATTCAGTAGAGGCGAGTTCGTCGATCCTGAGAAGGCCATCCGGCGTTTGGGTTTCGAAGCTGCTATCCAAACGTACAGGCTTGAGGTCGAACCGCGCTACAGACAGGATCAGATGCCGGGACTACCCAGAGATTGGCAGTGGCGAAAACTTCTTGTCCACCGCTTGGCTTCTGGAAGATGCAGCCACTGTGGCCGACAGGTGCCACCAACAACCGATCCGCACCATGTGATCTTTCGTGGGCATGGGGGTGATCATTCTCTAGAAAACCTAAAGCTGCTATGTTGGCGCTGTCATAAGGAACAGCACCCTGAGCGAGCCAAGGGTAAGCGGAGTATTCAGGATATTGAGGATCTCTTGAGTTAGGGACCCTGAAACATCGTGTTGCTCGCCAACTAGAGCTTGACGGATACGAAATGGTCGGCCTGGAATCAGAGCTGGCCGTCAGCATTTCCCGGGCAGAAGATCACAGGAACCCGACGGGGTTCACCGAAGCGTTAGCCCCACCCCAACGGCAGTTGACCACTTCGCGTTTATAGTTACCCACCCGCGCGGCCAAACCGGGTTCCGGAAACAGCTCGTCTCGGGGGTATGGGAGTTCATGCCGCGTAAGACGCACCGGCCTTGCTACGCCCCCCCAAAACGACAGTTCAAAAGTCACAGGCGCCTGATGTAATGTGTTCACACCACGCAAAAGCAGCTGAGAAGAGACCGGGGAGAACGGTAGCAGTGATCAAAAGTAATGGTGCCAAACTGCGACTAGTGTCGCCGAAAAATAACGGATTGGACACATTGCAAAGTCCCTTGTTCCCGCTGAACACAATCGACCTTTTTTGCGGAGCCGGGGGTATCACAGAAGGCTTCCGCCAGGCCGGCTACGCTTGTTTGTACGCCAATGATTGCATGCCTGAGGCAATCGAAACGTTTTCACTAAACCACCCCCGCAGCTGGAGCGAAGCGCGTGACATCGAGGATGTCGACCCTGCCAAGGTACGCAAAGAACTCTCGCTGGCGCGCGGCGAGCTAGATGTGCTCGTTGGGGGTCCGCCGTGTCAAGGGTTCTCGATCAACGCACCGGAACGATTCTTGAGCGACCGCCGCAACAAGTTGTTCAAAGACTATCTCCGCTTCCTAGAGGAGTTCGTTCCAAAGACGTTTCTATTCGAGAACGTGCCCGGTCTTCTCTCACTTGGCGACGGCAAGGTGTATCGGCAGATCGTCAGCGAGTTCGCGAGACATGGCTATCATCTCACCGCCAGGATTCTCTTTGCAGCTCACTATGGTGTGCCGCAGGAGAGATGGCGTTTGATTCTACTCGGGTCACGATTGTCAGAGATTCAGCCGCCCAGTCCAAGTCACTACGCAACAGGTCGCGCCAATTTCCGAGGCGGGGGGACTCTTACATTCCAATTGGACGAATCAGACAAAGGAAAACTGTCGCCCGCGGTGACGGTTCTGGAAGCAATAGGTGACCTTCCACGTCTTGAGATGGGAGAGGGCTCCGAGGTCGTCGGCTATACGGTCGAACCCAGCAGCGACTATGCCCGAATAATGAGGAACCCGGAGGGCGTGACCTTCAATCACTTCGGCGCCAAGCTCTCGAAACAGAACATCGAGCGGATGAAGTATGTCAAACCTGGCGGCTCGTGGCGGGACATCCCCCACCGGCTCCTTCCAAAAGGAATGCAGCGCGCTCGCAAGTCGGACCATACCAAACGTTACGGTCGCCTACGCAATGACGGTCTCGCAGGCACGGTTATGACCAAGTGCGATCCGCATTGGGGCGCAGTGTTTCTTCCCGATCAGCAGCGATCCTTGACCGTGCGAGAAGCCGCACGCTTCCAGTCCTTCCCCGATACATACAGGTTTCTCGGACCACGAGTTTCACAGTACGAGCAGGTGGGAAACGCGGTTCCTGTTTTGATGGCGAGAGCTATCGCGATGAAAGTCCGTGCTCATCTTGACGAGCAACGATCCGTCTCGTCGCCAATTCTCGCAGAAGCAGCTCATGGCTAGTAACATCGTCGAGTTCTTTGGCTATAGCCCCGAAGACCGCTCTGCGGCAGCAACGGAAGCGCGCGCCAGAAAGCACTGCCCCTTTCTCGGTCGTCAATGCACCAAAACCTTGAATGACGGAGAGATCAGCGGGGCATGTACACTCAAGCCGAGCAACGCGGGCCCGGTGATCTGCTGTCCGATCCGGCTCTACGCCAAGAACTATGAAGTTCTCCGCGACGTTGCCCGGATTGCTTTCGGCCCAGTCATTCCGCTCATATCGGCAACGGCGATCACGGCGGAAACTGGAGAGTGTATAGCGGTATTCGGTAAGGGGTGGGGAAAGGAACTTCGGCTTCCCACAAGGGGTAGAAGCGGCGCGTATTCCGTCGACTGGGTTTTGGCTCACCTGGGCGCAGACGGCGATCTGATTAATTTCGTCGCTGTTGAGGTGCAGTCAATCGACACTACCGGCAACTATCGCAGAGAGCGAGAGGCTTATCTTACGCAGGAACCTTTCGAGGGTAAGAGTACTGCGGGATTCAACTGGGAAAACGTGAACAAGCGTATCCTTCCGCAGATCATCTATAAGGGACACGTATTGCGCCAGGAACTGCTTTGCCAGAAGGGTCTGTTCTTCATCTGTCCTACACCCGTGTATGCAAAGATTGGTGAGCGCTTGGGTGGCGGACTCCGCCCCTATCCCCTTCAGCCCGGTACGCTGACGATCATGTGGTACGACATCGGACAACCCGTTAATGCGGGGGGCCAGCGTGATCTTGTGAACGGCGGACAGTTCACGACCACAATTGATCAGGTGGCTTTGGCTTTCACTGCTCCAAGCAATCTGCCCCCGGCGCAGGTCTACGAGAAAGCAATACGCGCCGAACTGGGGCGCCGCTGATGGACCGCAGCGCGAATATGCGCGCGATACGAAGCAAGGGCATGAAACCCGAACTGGCCTTACGCAGCTTAGTTCACAGCCTAGGATACAGATTCCGTCTACATGGGAGATATTTGCCCGGCAAGCCCGATCTGGTGTTTGCAGGACGCCGGAAAGTGATCTTCATGCACGGCTGTTTCTGGCATCAGCATGGCAGCTCTTTCTGTCGACTCAACCATCAACCCCGTTCCAACCGGTCGTACTGGCAGGCCAAACTGGATAAGAATAAAGAAAGGGATGCAGCCCACTGCGAAGCATTGCGGGCCGCCGGTTGGGACGTGTTGATTGTCTGGGAATGCGAACTCCGTAATGCCAGACTAGAAGACCGCGTCACGACATTTCTGAGTGGCTCGCCGCGCAGGTCTGCGAGAGGCTTCGAATCGCGAGTAGCCTAATTAGCACAGGGTTGAGGTAGCAAGAGTGACGGCTGCTGCGTAGGTGTTTACAATCGCACCGGTAAGTCCCGAGGACTGAACGCATGGCAATCAAGGAGTTCTCCGCTAAATTGCAGGACTTGTATTTCGATCCCCACAATCCCCGGCTCATCGGCCAATTCGGCGAGAACCAA
>Ga0206813_1192_pt1 | contig 10552 bp, 7 predicted proteins | sample Alteio_BWOrgCont_92_FD_152856 | JGI IMG/M metagenome (GOLD analysis project Ga0206813, IMG submission 152856) | Enriched cells from forest soil in Barre Woods Harvard Forest LTER site, Petersham, Massachusetts, United States -... | ecosystem: Environmental > Terrestrial > Soil > Temperate forest > O...
TGGCGATGATGATGTTCGTAGCCGAATCTCAGGTTCCGGCAAGCGGTGAGGTTTCATTTCTTGACGATGACAGGGGTAAAACGAAGCAGGCTGCCCGGAAGTGTTGGGGGGCAGCCCGCAGAATTTCATTCCAATTGAGCTCGGCTCGCTGTTATGGATGGCCTTCGTTCATCAAACTGGCAATCGAGACGCGGTGTTTGGACATCGGTAGGATGGCCGGTTCGTGGTTGGACGCCGCAGCCTTGCGCGGACCGGACTCCTCGCTGACCATGTAGCCGTCTTCCATGTGGAGCACGCGATCGGCGTAGGTCATCAAGCGAGCGTCGTGTGTCACGACAAGCACCATCGCACCGCGTTCGTGAGCAGCCTTGTGCAATAGCTCAATCACGGACTGGCCATTTTCCCAATCCAAAGCGCTGGTCGGTTCGTCCGCGAAGAGCAATTCGGGTTGTTTAACCAACGCTCGAGCGATGGCGACGCGCTGCTTTTCGCCACCGGAAAGCTGCGCCGGGCGAAGATGGGCTTTCTTGCCGAGACCGAGGGTTTCCAGCATCTCCATCGAGCGATCGCGTGCTTCGCGGCCGCTGACCCCCACGCCCCAGCGCAGCACCAATTCCAGCTGTTGGCGTGCGGTAAGGGCTGGGAACAGGTTGCATCCCTGGAAGATGTAGCTGCACCACTTGAGGCGGAATTTTTCCATCTCAAGCTTGGATTGACCCCAAATATCTTCGTTCATCGCCATGACCTGCCCTTCGTCCGGCTGGAGAAGGCCAGAAATCATTGCGAGCAGGGTCGATTTGCCGCTTCCGGACGGTCCCATCAGGAGCGTTAGCTGTTTTCGATGCAGCTGGAGCGACGCGTTATTGACCGCGATTGTTCGAGTATCCCCTTGACCGAAGCCTTTGGTCACGGTTCGGGCTTCGAGATGGGGTATTGTCGCAATGGGAGCGGCGATCGACGCCTGTCGCTCGAAATGAGGACGCGGTTCCGGCTGAGGTTCAGGAGATCGCAATTCCGGCGTGGGCTGAGCGAGGCGAGTTGCCGGCTGAGGTAGACCGATCGACTTCCCGTCTAGCGGTATGATCGGCGTTTTTGCAGTCGGCTGGGCCATCCATGAGAAGGATACGGCCATAATTTACCTCAAGGCACCCCACGAGATAGGCAGTGGGAATCGCAGTTTGTGACGTCCAAAATCGCCGATTAAGGCAGATTGACCGGCGAGTTATATTCTCGCCTTATGGGACTGTTCACTAACCCGTTCACTAGCACTGCTCCCCTGACATTTTACTCACCGTTCGGAATCCATTCCGGCGGGGCAAACCAGGGCGGAGACAGAAGGCTGTCCTCGGATGCCTCTAGTTTCGGAAATCACTGTCCAAACGGCTAGTCGAATTCATCACCAAGCCTTCCCAAATTGCGCCGCTATCCCGGCATTCCCGTGATACCGAGAATAACCCTTGCCAGGGTGAAAGATTACCAAACAAATCAGAAAAGTATGGTCCGACTACCTTTAATTACTGTGGCACAGAACAAGCTGGCACCCTTGGTCGGAACGGCTCTTGCCCATATTTCCGCGGTTTCTACCACAACAGGTTGCCAGATAAAAGGATGCGTTTGAAAGGAACTACCCGATGACCCTTGGTGGATTGGCTCCCGATTGGCATGAACTGCTCGCTTCCGATGTCGAGGCGCCGTACTTCAGAGCTCTTCAAGAATTTGTGGCGAAGGAACGGAAGGAGTATGCGGTCTATCCGCCCCAAGCAGACGTATACAACGCATTCCAGCTGACGCCCTTCGTGAAAGTCAAGGTACTTCTGCTCGGTCAGGATCCGTATCACGATGATGGACAAGCACATGGACTCGCTTTCTCAGTTCGGCCCGGCATTAAGCCGCCACCATCGTTGCGGAATATTCTCAAAGAGCTGCATCAAGAGTTGGGCTGTAGGATTCCAAACAATGGCTGCCTGGAACCTTGGGCTCGGCAGGGAGTTATGCTGCTTAATGCGGTCTTGACCGTTCGCGCTCACGAGCCGGCCTCCCATCAGGGGAAGGGATGGGAGCGTTTCACGGATGCGGTGATCCGTAAACTTAGCGACCGCGACGACGCGCTCGTCTTCGTCCTTTGGGGCGGGTTCGCTCGTAGGAAGAGTAAGTTAATCGACAGTGACCGTCACGTAATCATCGAGTCAGCCCACCCTTCGCCGTTGTCGGCCGCTAAGTTCTTCGGAAGCAAGCCGTTTTCGAAGATTAACGCCGCTTTGAAGCAGATGGGCAAAGACGAGATTGATTGGCGATTGCCGGACGTGTGACGTTTCGAAAGCTCGCTGATGCAGTTGGACGTGGATGTATGCTGATACCCGAATTGGAACTTCCGCGGTCCGGCGCTGGCATCATTGAAGTGCGCGAATTGACGAAGCGGTTCCCGCTTCACAGTGGGAAAGAACTACTTGCAGTCGATGCCGTTTCGTTTGCGGTTAAGCCGGGCGAAGTATACGGCTTGCTCGGTCCAAACGGTGCGGGCAAAACGACCACCATCCGAATGATCCTGGGGCTCCTTCGCCCGACCAGCGGCGAAGCCACCATCGCCGGTTATTCTTCCGACACCAAGCCCGAAGAGGTAAAACGACGCGTCGGCCTCGTTTCGGCCAGCGCCGGCCTCTACCAGTGGCTGACCGTGCGCGAAATGCTGCTCTATTTCGCCGACCTGTACGGCTCACCAACCGCGGAAGCCGCCCTCGAGCTCGATCGACTCACCAGACTGCTCGATCTGTGCGATCTGCTCGACCGGCGGTGCGCTACGTTAAGCACCGGTCAAAAGCAGCGCGTCCACCTCGCGCGAGCATTGATCCACCGGCCGCCGGTATTGTTGCTGGATGAGCCGACGCTTGGACTCGATGTCCTCGGAAGCCAGGTAATCGTCGAGTACATCGGCTTGCTTCGCGACGAAGGCAAAGCCGCGATCGTCACGACGCATCGGCTGGAAGAAGCCGAGCGGCTTTGCGATCGATTTGGCCTGATGCACCGCGGCCAGCTCGTTCGCGAGGGTACTTTGGCCGAGTTGCAAGCAGAAACTGGCTGTCAGAACCTTGCCGATATGTTCCTGAGACTCGTTGGCGCGGCGCCGACGATCGCTCGAACCGCCGAGTCAACTCCATGAACAAGGGGTCGTTGTCGCTGTTGGCCAGGATGGCTCACAAGGAACTTCGAGAGATATTGCGCGATCGTCGCACGATCATCACTCTCGTGCTCATGCCGCTCTTGCTCTACCCTCTCTTAGGTTTGGGTTTTCGCTATTTTCTGCTAAGTCTGGCGCCGACGGGGAACACGCAATTTCGCATCGCGATCGTCCGCGAAGCCGATGAATTGGTTTTTATGGAGTTGCTTGGGAAGCTGAAGCGGGAAGACCCGCAGATCACATTCATTCCGGTGAACAACATCGAGGAAAGCTTGCGCGCGGGCGACACTGACGTCGGAATCGAGCTGAAGGGTCTCGATTCGCATATGGACCGGCTCAATCCGCACCAGAGTATTGAATGCGTCACCCAGCGAATGGACGATTCGCCTCAGGGGATGAAGGCGGAAGAGTTTATCCTCGATCGCCTGACGATCGCCAACATCAAGATTCTGCAACAGCGATTGAGGAAATCGTCGAATGTCAGCGAACCGGCGCTGCCCATCCAAGTCGACACGAAATTGATCAAGACGCAGGAAGGACCGAAAGGCTCATACCTGGCATCGTTGATCCCGCTCGTGTTGGTGTTGATGACCATTACCGGCGCGGTTTACCCGTCCATCGATCTGACCGCGGGCGAGCGCGAGCGCGGTACGCTGGAGATATTGATGGCCGCCCCTGTGTCGCGCGTCGCACTGTTGCTGGCAAAATATGTAGCCGTGATGACCGTCGCCATTCTTACCGGGGTCATCAATCTCACGATGATGACGGTCACGATCGCGGTCAGCGGCATGGGAAAAGAGCTCTTCCCCGATGGCTTGTCGATTGGCATGATGGCGTCGGTCTTGGCACTTCTGCTTTTGTTCGCCGCGTTTTTCTCTGCGGTTCTGTTGGCCGTAACGAGCTTTGCGCGATCGTTCAAAGAAGCGCAGGCCTATCTGATTCCATTGATGTTGCTGGCAATTTCGCCCGGTTTGGTATCCTTGATGCCTGGGATTCGCTTGGAATCGCCATTCTTGATGCCGATCGCGCCTCTGATCAACGTCGTTCTTCTTGCCCGCGAGATTCTCGCGGGTGGCGCACCTTATGGACCGGGAGCGGTCGTCGTCCTTTCGACGTTTTTTTACGCGTTTGCCGCTGTCACGATTGCTTCTCGTTTGTTTGGCGCCGAGGCGGTTCTATATAGCGAGCAGGGCCAATTCTCGGACTTGTTTCGTCGGCCGATTCGGCAGCGCGCGGTTGCGACTGTCAATTCCGCAGTCCTTAGTTTGGCGATCGTTTTCCCGCTGACCGTGCTGATCGGAAGCGGATTTGCGCAATTGCCACTGACACCGGAAGCGATTCTGCTGGTCGGCATGGCGGCGAGTGCGGCGCTGTTTGTCGGCGTGCCGGCGGGCGCGGCGTATATGGGAAATGTGAGACCGGTGTCCGGATTCGCGCTGCGCCCGAGTTCCGTGTTGCCGATTGCGGGAGCGGTCTTGCTGGGGATTTCGCTTTGGCCGCTGGTGGCGCAGCTGATCGTCTGGCAAGAGCATCTGGGGCTGTCGACCATGCCGCAAATCTTGCGCGAGAAACTCGGTGAACTCGCGCAACAAAATCGAGAGATGTCGCCGCTGATCGTTTTGATGGCGATGGCGCTCGTGCCAGCCGTCGTGGAGGAGATCTTCTTTCGCGGCTGGTTTTTCAGCGCCTTGGAACGCTCACTCGAGCCGCTGTACGCCATTCTAATCACGTCGATCCTATTTGGTTTGTTTCACCTCTTTACTGGCGGCTTCCTCCTGGCGGAGCGATTGCTGCCGACGACGTTGCTTGGGATCGTGCTGGGATTTGTGCGCTGGCGAAGCGGCAGCGTTTGGCCCGGAATTCTGCTTCACGTTTTGCACAACGGCTTGCTCGTGTCCGCTGCTCTATTCCCGATCACGTTTGGCGGATTGAACAAGGCTGTCGAAGGCGGCGGCAATGTTCCGTTGCAATGGCTCTTGGGCGGCGCTTTGATCGCGAGTATTGGTGCGGCAATCGTTTGGATGACGCGACCCAATTCGAATCATGTCAAATCAAGCGAGATGGAATCGACGCCTTGATCGCTTGTCGAGTCCGCAGTCATTATTGGCGCCCTGGTTCGTTCGTGCATTTCCTTGCGGGTGTCTCACTCCGCGGATATTGTGTTGGATTGACGGCCGAAACGGATTGAATCGTCGTTCAACTCTGTCGAGGATCGAATCCGCCCGTCGGGAGCCTGCCTTTCATGGGAATCAATCTCGCCTCGCCGTCGTCGCCACCGGTCCAGAATTCAGGATTCACTGGAGTTCAGCGCGATCGCCTTGATTCCGTCGATCTGGTGCGCGGAATTGTGATGGTGATCATGGCGCTCGATCATGTTCGCGATTTCTGGTATCGCTATTCATTCGTCGATTCGACCGACCTCAACATCACGACTTACGATCTGTTTTTTACGCGCACGACTCCCGATCTGTTTTTTACGCGTTGGATCACGCACTACTGCGCCCCGACATTTATTTTTCTTGCAGGCACGGGCGCGTTCTTGTCGCGATCGCGCGGCAAATCGAAAGTGCAATTGTCGTGGTTTCTGTTTTCGCGAGGATTGTGGCTGGCGTTTTACGAGCTATTCATCAATCAAACCATGTGGAAATTCGGCTTCGACTATCACATGCACACGCCCGGAGTCTTTTGGGCGATCGGCATGTCGATGGTGGTATTGTCGGTGCTCGTCTACCTGCCGACGATTGTCGTGACGGTTTTCGGATTGGGAATGATCCTGATTCACAACAGCTACGACGGCTGGACCGCGGAACAGGTGGGCCTTCCGAGTCAACTCTGGACGGTCTTGCACAACAATGTCGATACGGTTTACTGGCATCTCGCTGACGGTACCACGATCAATTTTCACACCGGGTATTTGCTGGTTCCGTGGATGGGCGTGATGGCGGCCGGCTATGGATTCGGCAGCCTGCTCGTACTCGATCGAGCAACGCGGCGGAAAAACGTTTTGTGTCTTGGCATCTTGCTGATTGTCTCGTTCTTTCTGCTGCGCTATGCGAATCTCTACGGCGACCAGCCAGCCGAAAGGCCGAACCTTGCTGGACCGTGGTCAAGGCAGCCGACGATGATCTTTACGATCATCTCGTTCCTTAATTGCCAGAAATATCCGCCGTCGCTGTGTTATCTGCTGATGACGCTCGGTCCGTCAATTACGTTGATCGGTCTCTTCGATCGATCGCTTGGTTCGATTGCTAAACCGATTCTGACGTTTGGCCGGGTGCCGATGTTCTTCTATTTCCTGCATATTTTGCTTATTCACGGCGCCGCCGTGTTGGTTGATCTGATTCGATATGGCCAGTCGCCGCTGGGCATCAACGGCGCTAGCGTCAGCGCGGCGACCATTCAAAAGTGGCCAACCTATGGCGTCCCCTTGTGGGGCGTTTACGCGGTCTGGATTACTGTGGTGGTGATCCTGTATTTCCCGTGTCGCTGGTACGCGGGCGTCAAGAAACGCCATCCCGGCGGGATTCTTAGCTATATGTAATCCAAAAGCCCTCAGCCCATCGCTTCGAGCGGCCGCTCTCGTCAGGGGTTCGACATGTCGGCACAACTTGATCCGCTCAAGCCAAGAGCGCCACGAATGGACTCCGTGGACCTGCTCCGCGGCGTCATCATGATCATCATGGCGCTCGACCACGTACGGGATTTTTGGTCCGACCAGCTCAACAAGGTCGAACCGACCGACATGGCGAACACCTCGGTCGCGCTCTTTCTCACGCGCTGGATCACACACTACTGCGCGCCGAACTTCATGTTCCTTGCCGGCACCGGCGCGTTTCTTTCAAGGACGCGCGGCAAATCGAAGTCGGAGTTGTCGTGGTTCTTGCTGACGCGCGGCTTGTGGCTGGTGTTTCTGGAAGTGACGTTCATCCGCGGGACCTGGATGTTCAACTGGGACCCGCTTCATCACGGCGCCGGCGTTTTTTGGGCGATCGGTTGGTCGATGGTGGTGCTGTCGGTCCTCGTCTACTTGCCTGTTTGGGCGATCACGACATTCGGTGTTGTGATGATTCTGTCGCACAATCTGCTGGACACGGTAACGCCCGAGCAGGTGCACATGCCCGAGTGGTTGTGGATGATTTTGCACTACGAGGTGAAGCAAGATCCGACGATTTTTACCATCCCCGAAAACCTATGGCATTCGCTTCATTCCACTTACCATCCGCCGATCGATGAAGTCGGGCATGTCACGTTTAGCACGAATTACCACGTAATCCCCTGGTGCGGCGTCATGGCCGCCGGTTATGGCTTTGGTACGGTGTTGCAATTGGATCGCGAAACGCGGCGACGGATATTATTGACTCTCGGCGGCATGCTGACGCTGGCGTTCTTCGTCGTGCGCGGCATTAATCACTACGGTGATCCACGTCATTGGGAGGTGCAACCGAGAGGAGTTGAGTTCACGATATGTTCATTCCTCAATTGCACGAAGTACCCGCCATCCTTGTGCTACCTGCTGATGACGATTGGGCCGGCGATATTTTTTCTCGGTCTATTTGACCGGCCTCTCGGGGCGCTCGCCAAGCCGATCATCATCTTTGGCCGGGTGCCGCTCTTCTTTTACTTCCTCCACATTCCGCTGATTCACGGCGGCATCGTGCTGCTCGATCACTGGCGCTACGGATGGTCGCCGCAATCGTTCATCGGACCGTGGGCTGTCACCCCAGAGTTCCATGATTCCTTGAAGCAACAAGGCTTGCACGGGTATGGCGTCGATTTGCTGACCGTCTATTTGCTTTGGATTTGCGCCGTCGTGATCTTGTACTTCCCCTGCCGATGGTTCGCGGGCGTTAAGCAACGCAATCGCAGCGCTTGGCTGAGCTACCTATGAGATGACGTTCACACACGAGTCGCTTTCCACTTGCCGCTGGCATAGCGGACGAGGAATAGCGCGCCGCGCGCATAAAGGTCCACGAACATCGCGATCCAGGCCCCGAACAGGCCGAAGTCCCAGCCGGGGATCGTGCCCAGCGGACCGAGATCGACGCGGTCACGCGTAAGCAGGTACGCCAGAGGGATCCGCAAACCCAAGAACCCAATCCATGTAAACAAGACCGGGACTCGCGTATCGCCTGCGCCGCGCAACGATGCCGTCAAAATAATCGTGCAAGCCATCGCCGGAGTCGCGAACGCCACCAATCGCAAGACGGGGATGCCGAGTTCGATCACGCGCCGCTGGTGCTGACCCGGAGAAAATAAATGCAACATCTGCGGCGCCAGCGTAAAGAAGACTACGCCCATCACGCACATGAAGCCGCCGCCGAGTAGGAGCGCCGTCCAACCGCTTTTCCCGGCTCGATCCGGCTGTTTTGCGCCGAGGTTCTGTCCCACCAGCGCCATGGAAGCGATCCCAAACGCATACCCCGAAAGATAACCAAGCGCCTCCCACTGAATCGCGTGCCCGTGCGCCGCGATGATGAAGGCGCGCGAGTCTGGGTCGCCGAGTCGATTCACGAGGCTCAAGAACCAAAGCTGTCCAGCCATCACCGACATGCTGTCCACGGCCGCCGGTACGCTCACGCGCAGCAAGCGATACATAAGTCCAGCGTCGATCGTCAATTCACGCCAGTGCAACCTCAGTCCATGTCGTCCCCGAGCCAGAATCGCCAGAACGATGACGCAGCCGATCATGTGGCTGAGCGCGGTGCCGTAAGCGATGCCGACAATTCCCTGAGCTGGGATCGGTCCAGCGCCGTGCAACAGGCTCCACGCCAGCGGAATGTTTACGATCGCCACGATCGCGGAAACGATGGGCCCGGTGCGCGTATCGCCCGAGCCCACGAGGCATGCCACGCCGGCAAGTTCCAAGACCTGGAACACGAGCATCGCCAAGAGCGGGCGCAAAAACTGAGTCGTGATCGCCGCTTCGTTTCCAACGAGTCCGAGCGCGGTCACCGCATCACCGGCAAATAACAGTCCCACGGCGCCGCCTGCCAAGCCAAGCACGATGGCAAGCAGGACCGATTGATGCAATGTCCGATTCGCCAGGTGGTAATCGCGCGCCCCGACGAATCGTGCAACCAGGGCGGTGCTGCCGACACTGACCAGCACGGTGTAACTGGTGATCCCCCAGGCCAGATAACTGATTTGGGTTTGAGCGGCTTGATAGGCGACGTGCTGAGAAATGTCTGCTGGTTCGTTGTTCCCCGCCAGGAATCGGTCATAGATGCCGACCGTGAACAGGAGCGCTTGCTGCGCCAGCACGGGCCAGGTCAAAAAGAGCACCTGTCTCCATACCGATCGATGCGGGATCGCTTCCATGGTTTATGACACTTTCGCCAGCATGGCTCGGTGGTCGCGATGAATGCGGCGGCGGATCAAGTATTCATCGTCGTCCATCCACTTGCGGGCCCCGGGGCCCGTCGCAAAGTCGTCGCTGACGAGCGCCAGAACGATCGCTTCGATGATGTTCAGGTGTAGCCGGGCATAGTACTTGGCGGTTGTGAAAGTGTCTCTTAGCCGGCGCATGTTGCGAAGCAGCTCGTCGATCCGATTCAGTGCAAGGTCCGCCGGTGCTTGCCCAAGGGCGTTGATATAGGCGATGGCGAGATTGGCGTAGTATTTCGGGAACAAGCCATCGAGGTGGCGGCTATCTTCGGGAGTGTAAAGCATGTCGCGGGCTGCGTCGAGCACTTCGGTGGCGCGATCAAGCCAGCCAAAGAACAACCATCCACCGGCGATATTCAAGAGAGTTGTCAGGGTGAACGACCAGTCTTTGCCGGCGCTCGCCTTGAGCGATTTGACCGAGCGGCCGCCGCGCACTGAACGATCGGCCAGCGCGATCATTCTCCCGATTTCGTCGCGCAAACCGAGCTTGCGTAAACTTCGAAGACATTGGCCAAACAAGCGATTGACTTCGGGCGACGGCGACTTCGACAATTGTGATTGATGAAGGAGATCGACGAAGCGCGGCCAGAGACGCTGGACAAGCTCGGCATGGTCGTAATTGGCAGCCATCACTAGGGCGTGGCCGAGCAACGTCGCACGTCTGTCGATGCTGGCCGCATCAGTAGCCGACGACAATTCGTCCAATACCTTCTCGATTCGGCCGAGGATTTCGAGAGTCAGTGACTCGCCGACGCGCGGCGACAACAACAAGAGGCTGGCGAGGACGTCAGCAGACTCCTCCATTTTGAGTGGATCGCCTGTTTCGGATTCGACAACATCCATAATCTGTGATTTCAGCAGCCGCGAATCCCTGATGTTAGTCAATTCCGCCAGGCGTTTTTCCAAATCGATGTTCTTCTTCTGTTGAAAATCCTGGTACAGAATCGTTTGTTTTCGCGACGATTCCTGTTGGATGCGGTGTCGCTGATGATA
>Ga0206813_1193_pt1 | contig 10438 bp, 10 predicted proteins | sample Alteio_BWOrgCont_92_FD_152856 | JGI IMG/M metagenome (GOLD analysis project Ga0206813, IMG submission 152856) | Enriched cells from forest soil in Barre Woods Harvard Forest LTER site, Petersham, Massachusetts, United States -... | ecosystem: Environmental > Terrestrial > Soil > Temperate forest >...
GAGCCATTGCTCCCCGCAGCGAAGCTCTTTGGGCGACCGCCGCGCTACCGCAAGCGAGACATCCTCGATGCGATCTTTTACGCAGTGCGCACCGGTTGTGCTTGGCGCTTGTTACCGCACGATCTGCCACCCTGGCGGATCGTCTATTATTACTTCATGGTTTGGCGGCGCGAGGGTCTCTGGCAGAAGATTCACGATACCCTGCGCGAGCGGGTGCGCCTCAAGAGCGGAAAAAAAAAGCCCCGACCGCTGCGATCCTCGATTCTCAGAGCGTTAAAGTATCTAACCACGGAGGAGTGCGCGGCTATGATGCTGGAAAGAAGATTATGGGACGAAAACGACACCTCTTGGTGGATACGCTTGGTCTGATTCTGCATGTTGTCGTCCATCCGGCTGACATTCAGGACCGGGACGGGGCCAAGTTGGTGCTCTCCGTCCTCTTGCAGCGCTTCGGCTGGTTGCGATGCATCTTTGCCGACGGCGGTTATGCCGGTGAGTTGGTGAGTTGGTGCAAGAGGCTTCTGCCCAAACGGGGATTGCGCCTGGAGGTCGTCAAACGCAGCGACGCCAACAAGCATCGCTTCCACATCCTTCCCAAGCGCTGGATCGTGGAACGCACTTTCGGATGGCTCTCCAATTACCGCCGACTCGCCAAGGATTACGAGTATCGCACAGACAACAGCGAGGCGATGATCCTGATCGCTGCCACCCGCCTCATGCTCATCAGATTACCGTGAATTTACTTTTTAGACGTCCTCTTAGGTATTGTGCGAATCACAGACCAGGGAGAGTCAAGCGGGGGGCTCCGTAGTATACTCGCAGAAAAAAATGAGGGCTTCATCAAATGCGTCTTCTCTGTCACACAAAAGGAACTGGAAGACCCGGATTTGTGTTTCCGTCTCACTCGCGGAGGGGATATGTTTCTCCATACGTATTTCATCCGGTTGAGGAAGTTCTTGCCGCAGTGATGCTGGAATAGCGGCGCGTGGGAGCGCCCTTTAAGTTCATATGACATATAGCGTATTCCTTTCCACTCAATGGGCATGTATCCTGCTGAATAAGCCCGCCCTTTTTGTTTAGAATAGTCAAGCCTGGTGTTCCTTGCGCATTGACAATCCATAGGCTTTGCCGATGAAAGCCGGTATGAAACATATCGGATTCGTGACGCGTTGCGGCGTTGGGCTGCTCATTTGTGCGGTCGCAATACTGCTCATCAAATTCTTCATGGCCCGAGCCGCGTTGCGCAATCAACCTTACAGCCCGGACGACGGTTCCATCGTGCGATCTCAAATCTACGATGCTATTTGGCAAAACCGTCCGCAGAATCACCCGTATTTCCTCCACAGCCTCATCGTCCAGGGCGATTGGGCAATAGCCGACGCTGGAATCCAGCAAGGAGCTGACGGCAACATAGCCGCGACTCTTCAACGCGTAAATGGCAAATGGAGTGTGGTGTACAGTTTTTTTCACGACGACGTGCCGACGGGCGAGGAATTTAGCGACAATGGAAGATTGAAAGATTTTCCCGCCGGCCTGGCGCTGACGGTGAACAAGAAGTGGTCTTTCAAAAAACGCGTAAATGACTTTGAAGAAACCCAACACAGCCTCGACAGATTAATTGAGGAGTCCAAGCGTGTGCAGGACTCGTCGGTTCGCATCATGCGGGAAGCCGAGGGTATAAAAAGAGCGATCACGAAAGAGCGTTCACAAGAGCCGCCGAAATAAATCGCCTGTGCGTCAACTATTCCATATGACATATAGCGGAATTATTCCCCGCGATTTTGTCCCCTCCGGTTAAAGATCCAGGGTCCTTACTATTGACAGTCAATAGACCAAAGACGTCGCTCGCGCCGCCCATTTTCAGCCTGTCGCCGATCCAAACGCGTGTCACGGCGGTTTCAAGCGGCGACGGCGGGACGGAAAGGTCATTACGGGTCTGGCCTATTCGGATGGAGGCGGCGGGTGAGATTTCAGTCTTGCGAGGGGATGAGGAGGCGGGTTATGGAATCTCGACGCGAGCGGTTTATTAAACCACCATTGTCTTCGGCGCTATGTTCGTTCTCTTGGTTATCTTGGTTCTCTTCATTCTTTTCAATGCCTGCCTCGTTGGGTGGGCGGCGATTTCGTTTTTCCGGTGGAGACGCTTTGGAGGAAAGATCGCGGCGGCCAAATGGGCCGGGGTCGCAGTCATCTTATTGATCGAGACAGGATACGTCGGGCGCTGCTATTACCGCTATCTCCATCGTCCTTCATGGCTCACCATCACCGCCTCGCAGGCCGACTGGCGGTCGATTACGGTGGATTCCGATCAGCTACCGGCGCCGTGGATTTTTCACTCCGACGCCGATTCTTCCCGTCATCCGGCGGACGTGACTACGTTCAATTTCCATGTCACGGCGATGAGCCCCATCAAGGAGGGCGATTATCGGGTTTCGATCGAGTTTGCCGACTCCAGCACGGTGTGGGCTCGGTTCCGTTATCCCGAGGCCAAAGCGCCATGCCAGTTGGATATCTCATTCGAGAGGCCGAAACCGAATGAAGTGGCGTTCACGGAAGAGATGAATGGAAAGATGGTTTTCCGGGGAAGCGTCGATCCCGCTCAAACGCGCGCCGATTCACCTTACTGGCTCGCGGGCGTTCCGCCACGCTGAATAGTTCTTTCCACCGGCAGCCTGTCGGCCATCCAAACGCGTTTGACGGCGGTTTGCCGCGGCGCATGGCGCGGGATCGCGACCTTGACGGGATGCCCTTTGATCGTTTTGGAAAGCACCTCCTCGCCCCATCCCACTTTCGCCAGTCGTCAGCGTGGATCTGCCAGCGGGTGTAGGGCGCGTGTCCCCACGCGTCAGCTCGTCTTCCCGCACGTCGCCCCAAGTGTGTCGATGAAACACTGCCGATCGTGATCATCCTCGAATATCGCCTCCCGCCGCTCTCCGCGATTCATCACATGATAAATCGCTCCCTCGTATTCAACTCTCAGAGGTCGCGGCATGCGGCCAAGAATCGCCAAACTCTCTGACCCCTCCTTGCTTGATTTCGCTGAATGTCATCGAGGGCGATCTCACGAGCGGGGTTCGCAGCCCAAATATACCGTTGAAACGAGTTCCCAAAATGCCTGCTTGACACATCAAGCGTTTTTGCTACGGTGATCACCGTGACACCAGAACAACGAACTTTGGCCGCAATCTTTCGTGAGTCCCGTGACCGGCTCGGACTGACTCTTCGCGAAGTCGAAGCGAAGACCGGAATTTCAAACGCCTACCTCAGTCAACTCGAAAGTGGAAAGATCAAGGAGCCGTCGCCAAAAACTCTCCACAAGCTGTGTGAACTTTATGACTGCTCCTATTCCATGGCCTTGGAGCTAGCCGGCTATCCCGTTCCTACAGAGCGCAAGGTGCCTGTCGCTGCTCGCTTTGCCGCCCGAATCGGTAAGACCACTCCCGACGAGGAATCCGCGCTGGTCGAATACCTGCAATTTCTTCGTTCACGGAATAGGTGACACAATGACCTGGTCGTATTCAGAGCATCAATTGTTCAAGAAGTGTCCGCGAAAGTGGTTTTTCAAATCCCTTTTCGCGGACTCTAGGGCAAATGATCCTCAACGACGAGAGGCTTATCTTCTTTCCAAGATGCAGTCGCTTTACGCATGGCGTGGACAGGTCGTCGAATCCGCGCTTCAGGACTTTCTCATCCCATCACTCGAAATGAATCTACAACCTCGATTTCACGAGACCATCAAGGCAGCCAGGGAGACGTTCGACGAGCAGCTCGCGTTTGGCCGGAATCACCGCGTTCGTGAAACCGGCATGACGGTAAAGCAAGCCGGCAGGGCATTTGCGGCATTCACAGAACTCGAATACGGCCAACCGATCTCCAATGAGGAATACCAGCAGGCTTGGGAAGAGATTCAAACCGCCCTTCGGAATTTCTATAAACTGACCGAACTAAAATCGCTTCTTAAGGCCGGAGCATATCGCGTCACCCAAAAAGTCCTCCAGATGCAACACTTCGGCGCCACGGTTCGCGCAGTTCCTGACCTCATTGTATTCTTTCCCGACCGCGCCCCGCTCATCGTGGATTGGAAGGTGCATACCTTTGGTATCCATGATTATGCCGAGCAGCTAGCGATCTATGCCGTGGCGCTTGCGAGAGTAAAGCCACATGCCGATTACGGACGCTACGCGCACGGCTGGAAGGAAACCGACATCGAGTTGCGAGAAGCGCAACTGCTACGCGGTTTCGTGCGCCAGCATTCTTTAGAAGATTCCGACGTCGCAGAAGTTGACGACCGGATCGCAGCCGGTGTTATCGCCATACGCGGAGCTTGTTCGGGAAAGCGCGCCCCCGAGTTGCATTCCGAGGATTTTCCCACGGCACACGACCCACAAACCTGCCAAACCTGCCAGTATCGGAAGATTTGCTGGAGATCCGATTCATGAACACCGAGACGAACATATTTAGAATCGCCAATCTCGCCGAGCTCTCAGCCGAATATCGGCTCTATCGAGTCAAAGGTCTCAGTGAAGGTCAAGAGGATTATTATCGCAACCTGAACACGCTGGTGAACAGACTGTCGCGGCAACTACAGTCTCCTGTCACCTTTCTCCACCGCGAAGGATCGGCATTTTTGGTCATCCGGGAGGATGGCCACAAAGTAGAAACAGAACATCCTGTCATTGGCCGGACGGCCTATCTTGAAAAGGGCAGCGGTGTGTTGCCGTTGAACTTCGGTAAACTGGATGAGCAAGGAATGCGCATCGCACTTCGCTTCATTCAATTCTCAATCCAAGGCTCTCTGCGGAACGATTATGGCCTTTGGCAACCTTCCTCAGGACACCCATTTTACGAGAAAGCATCGCGAGCCGTGGGCAACGGAGCGGCGTTGCACAGCGGGTTTTTGGTTCGAGCCACTGCGCTGAAAGATGGCGGCATTGGGCTCTGTGTCGATATCCAACACACCTTCCTTTCAGCAAAGCCGCTGCCCGCAAATCTAAGCAAACGTGACTTTGCAGGGTATAAGGCGAGCCATGCAATCTACAAATTCGGACACGCTTGGTTCGACATTCAACTTGCGGAATGGTCGGAATTGACTGTTATCGAGGAAAAGATTCTTGACAACGGGAAGAGGGTTAACATCCTGGAGTATCTCCACGCGCACTGCGGGACTCCCCTTCCGCCCGAAGTGGTCCGTCTGTCAAAGGATTGCGCCGTTGTATTCTATTATAACGGTCGTGACGAAATGCGCGCAGCGCCATCGGCGTTGTGTTATCCGGTGCTCGATCCGGCTGATCCCGCCATCCGACGTGAACGCCGTTTGACGGTTCTTAATCCCGATGATCGCCGCCCCCAAATCAAGCGTTTTGTTAAACGCTACTTCTCGCGCCTGGAGTTCGGCAGCATTCCGCTAAAGCTTGCAGACAATGCTGAGAGCATCCCGACGCGCACATTCCGTATTCCCGATTTACGTTTTGGCGGAAACGCCATCTTGTCGCTCCGCGGCACACCTGGTGCAAAATCTACAACCCTGGCAAACCTTGGCCGTGATCGCCTTAATCTTCTGCGCGACAAGTCGGTCGGGTTCTTCATTCAGAGCCCACTTCAGCAGCAGTTCTTTTTCATGCCGGAGACCATCCGCCAAAGTTGGGGGCCGGAATTCCTTCGGCAACTCTGTCAGATGGTCGATTCGCTTTACCCACAAGAGCTGGGATACAACCCGAAACTCGTGCCTTATGATGACCGAACTGGCAGTGCATTCTTTCATCAAGTGCAGGCTATCAAAGCCGCTGCCGAACTGCACCAGGTCAGCTCAGGTTTCGCGGTCGTCATGGTTCACGACCCCTCGCCCAAACGAACGCGTCAGCATGATGAGCTTGCCGCCTGCGCGATCCAGACTCTTTACAAGGACTTCGATGTGCGTTCGGGAGTAATCCACACGGAAGTCGGTTCGGAATGCTATTGTTTGCGCTCCTCGGGTTCTGGCGCACCGGAGTATTCTCTCTCGCAGGGAAAGCGAGGCAAATTCGACGGTTATCTGCGGGGAGCCGCGATCAACAAAGTCCTGTTGACTAACGAGAAGTGGCCATTCGTTATTGCCGATGCAATGCACGCGGATTTGACAATTGGGGTGGACGTAAAGTCGAACTACGTCGGCTTTACGACAATCGCAAAGGGCGGCGAATACATCGACAGTCGGTTTGCCAGCTGTCGGTTCGCCGAACAGATCCTAGCGGACGAATTTCGCAAACTCTTGATTGAAGCGGTGGAGGTTTACAGCAAAAAATCCGGGGAATTCGCTCGGTCCATCGCTGTCTATCGAGATGGTCGGATGTTCGAGCAAGAACAACTCGGTGCTCACAAAGCGCTTGAGTTTTTGATTAACGAGGGTTACGTCGCTCCCGCCGCAACTCTCACCTGTCTCGAGATTCCGAAGCGGAGCTTTACGCCGCTCCGGCTGTTCGAGGTCGGCTTTGATCGCGCCAATGGGCGACCGCATAGTTCGAACCCGCCGGTTGGCAGATACTATATTGCCAATGACTCAGAGGGCTACGTATGCAGCACCGGCAGTCCTTTTGATCGCCAGGGAACGGTTAATCCGCTGCATGTGAGGAAGGTATTTGGGCCGCTTTCCATTGACGTCTGCCTTGAGGACATTTACTGGTTTACGGTTCTGGCGTGGACTCGACCAGAAGATTGCACCCGCCATCCCATCAACATAAAAATCAACGACAGGCGTTTATTCGAGGACGCCGCTTCCTATGATGAACATGAACTTAAAACTCACGAACAGGAGACGGGGCGATGAGTGACACAGCAATAGTCACGGGTGGTTATCAAGACGTGCGAATTTTGGCTAAGTCGGTGGATCGACTCTTACTGGATCTGAAGTCGGGACGTAATCCCGATGAAAAGACGATAGAGCCGGTTGTCGAATTGGTTGAAGCCCTTCTGGACGAGAAGAGTGCCGCTGCCTCGACGCAGTTCCTCGGTCTACTATGGAGGCGCCGCGGGAGACCCGACTACTCCCGCTTTAATGAGATGGCGTCCGAGTTGCGTGAGCATCGAGCGAGCCCTAATACCGTGAAGGACCTCGAGGATTTAGCTTCTGCATTGGATCAGGAGCGTGCAGATATTTCGCAGCGTATGCGGGGCGTGTGATGCTTGATGCATATCTGGTGGGTTCCGTGGGTCAACTCATGGAGCGCGCGCGCCATTTGCAGGCGTCGATCTCGCGACAACTAGCAGTTGTAAAGAATTTGCCGCCTGAATTTCACGCGCTCGCGCAGACGTGCCGGAACGAGGTGAACAATCTTGTCGTCGATCTCGGTTCACTTTTGTCGGACCCTCGTTTTCAAAGCCCTGATTTGCAGTCGATTCGGTTGCGCGCATATAAGCGGATCATCGAAGAATTGGATTTCCTTGAACTCGTCGGTGTCGCGACGCTCATCCGGGTAAACGACGAGGATCGCTCAATGACAAAAGTCGTAGGCGTCATCGCGGGGGAGATCAACTATCCACTCATCCCTCCGGTAGTTTCTTGCCAATCGCAGGGATATTTTCAAGCATTTCCAAGTTTGAACCTTCTGTCGATTCCGCAAAAGGAAGTCTATTTCCTTCTCCATTTGCCCGATCTTTACCACGAACTCGCGCACTTTATTTTGACGGAAAGGAACAATCCGACGGTCGAACCATTCCAAGATGCTCTCAAGCGATCGATTATGGTCGGCAGGGGCCATGTCGCGGACCTAATGAACAAAGAGGGCCGCGGCACAAAGGGGTTCGCCAACCGTCTAACCGCTTGGGATGGGAATTGGGTATCCGGTTGGGGCATCGAACTGTGTTGCGATTTATTTGCTGTGCTCGCATGCGGTCCGGCGTTTGCGTGGTCGCACCTCCACCTCTGTGCCAAGCGGGCAGGCGACCCGTTTCTAGTCGATAACGCGCCCGATTCAACTCATCCGCCTGATGCAGCGCGAATGTTCGTAATGCTCGAAGCACTTGGAATGCTGGAATATGCGGCGGATGCTCTGGCCATCGAGGAAAAGTGGAATCAGCTACTGGGGCAGGCGGGATACCGCCAGAATCCCGACTACACGATCTGCTTTCCTCATGCTTTGCTGACCCTCATCGTGAGTTACGCGTTCGCTGGGTACCAGAGCATTGGTTGCGCTCCATCTTCAAGAGCGTCGGGCGCTAAGACTCACGACTTATTTAACGAGGCGTGGCACCGGTTCTGGGATGCGCCAGAACGATACGCGCAGTGGGAAAAGGCCAACCGCGTCGCAGTTTTTCCTGGCGGATGAGACGGCCACCACATTTGGGCCGCGAGCCTCCACAAATATTCGGCTAAAGAAGGCAGTGTTCACGTAAATCCCATGAGGAACGTCGGAGGTAAGGCCCCGAAGATATTATATGAGTTTCATCTGATGACGAGCAAGAGCCACCATAAAATTCACTAAGAGACTCAGTTTGTAAACTGCCAGTCAGAAAATCTTAGATATGGACCAAATAAGCGCCACTGTCGCGGCGAAATCATCTCGACGACTCCACATCGTGTAAGAAGCTTCATTAATGCCGCTCTATCTCGCCCAAGTCGAATCCAGCGGAGGTCCAGCCACGGACTGGGCTCAACGGCTTTCCCTTTAAGCATTAGAGTAAGCCTCTGCACGTCTCGACGAAGTTTCACAACATGCTTGATCCTATATTCTCGGCCTAATGTATCCCAAAGTTTTTCAAGCGCATTTACGCGAGACCGAATTAAGAGCTTTTTGAAGGATACGGATTTAGCGGACACAAATACCGATTTTCGCCAGTCTCCTTTGCCTTTTAGCCAGATTCCATATTTTGCAATATGATTGGCTAATTCCGATCCTAGCCATTTAGGTTTCATTACATCATCGGGAACCATCCAGACAATATCTGCAAAATTCTTTTTAAGGCGATTGCCGTTTCCGACGCAAAATAGGTCCACATCAGATGTGACGCGTTCGGCGCCAAGGGCCCACGACCCAAAAACAACAACCTGTTCTGCAGACTGCGTCAGCTTGTCTAACGAAAGACTGTGAACACTTAAAGCACTTGATATGCGCTTAGCTATCTTGGTTTTCGTCATTCGGACAGGAATCAAAGAAGTCTGACAATTTACAAACTAACACTTCAGCCCATTCCCTCACTTCGCAAAGAATGTCATCGTCGTCATCGTCTCGATAAGAATCTTCCAGCTTGCTCTTAATGCTGTCGGATGCGTCAACGGCATCTTGAGACAAGCCATAAACGTCCGCCAGTTGATCGATCACATCGTAGAGGCTAGGCGTTTTCCCGGCGAACGGCGCGTGCCTTCCCTTAAAAAATACTGAGCGGAGTGCTTTTGCTAGATTATCGGCGGCAATTTCTGCGGAGCTAAAGACCCAACCGATTTCCTCGAGAGCCGACATCGCGGCATCGAGCCTGCCTCGTGTCTCTTCATCGAGAAAAGGTTTGGCGCGAAGTTTGTTCATGGGTTTGTAGCGCTTCCTAGCGTCGCTTGTTGCGGGGCGGGTGTCGCGGTCTGCGGTGCGGGTGTTGCGGTCTGCGAGGCGGGCGTCGCGGTTTGCGGCGCGGGCGTCGCGGTGTGCGGGGCAGGTGTTGCGGTGTGCGGGGCAGGCGTCGCGGTCTGCGGGGCGGGTGTTGCGGTGTCCGGAGCGGGCGTTGCGGTCTGCGCGGCGGGCGGCGCGAGTGTTGCGGTGTGCGGAGCGGGCGCTGCGGTCTGCGCGGCGGGCGCTACAAGAACGGGATTGCGTTCCTTTCCATCAACCTTCAATCCACGAATCACCAAAACGATCAAACCGATCTGGAGGGCATAAAAAAGGAGGTCACCATGTGGCACAACGCGCTTATGCCACTGGGTTTCCACTGAACGATAGAACCAGGAGTGCCACCGTTCCCCTTCCTTCCGAACGAATTCAAACTTCGCTCGTTTCAAATCCCTGCCTGCGACGCGCAGGCTCAGCGCTACTCCGGGCAAACGCCCTACTGCACGGAGGATCGACTTTGGGACATCTGGTTGCAGTTTATCAGGGAGCGGAATCAATCGATCAATGAATCTTTCAAGCAATTCGGCGCGTCGTCCGAGCGTATCTCGAATCGCATTGTGCTTACTCTCGATCGACTTGAAAATTAACGGCACCAACACAGTCACCCATAACATTTCATGGAAATCGAAGCCTTTACCTAGACCCAAAATGAAACCGGACACTGCGACCGACCAGGCTTTTACGGTGAAAGGAAAATTGCTGACACTATCAACCTTCTTTTGAATCAGATCCCATTCCGCCCACGCCAATTCCAATGTGGATCGCGAAGGGAGCTTGGCGCGACCTTCAATTCCCAGTTTCTCCGCATTATTTGATTCGGGTTCCATTCCTTCGCCGAGCCTGATTCGTTCGCTTTTCCGTTGCGATTC
>Ga0206813_1100_pt1 | contig 10404 bp, 9 predicted proteins | sample Alteio_BWOrgCont_92_FD_152856 | JGI IMG/M metagenome (GOLD analysis project Ga0206813, IMG submission 152856) | Enriched cells from forest soil in Barre Woods Harvard Forest LTER site, Petersham, Massachusetts, United States -... | ecosystem: Environmental > Terrestrial > Soil > Temperate forest > O...
GCCACGCGATATTGATGATCGATAAACGGCTGGAAGGCCCTTTCGAGCTGCCCTTCGGTAAGCTGGTCCCTCCATTTGGCGGATAGCGTGCCGTAAAACTCCTTGAAGGAGCGGTCAACAACGGCCTGGTCGAAGGCGAGCAGGTTTTCCCGGATCAATCGGCGCACTTCCTTTTCTTCGGGAAGTTCGGCAACGGGCGTGTCGCCGATTCCGGGGGCTTTTCCGAGGACGGTGAAGCGATTCTCGGCGACGCCGGTCTCGGAATCGCGCGGGGATCGAATCGCAAAAATGCGCCACGCGCCGGTCTCTTTCGTCATGGTGATGACAAAAGGCTGGCGCTTTCCTGTCGAGGTGGTGATTTCCACCGGGATCGTGGCGCTATTGCCCTCGATCTTTGGCGGCTCGGATTGCAGCGAGCGATAGTCGGAAAATCCGAGATCTCGCACGACGGCTTCGAAATGTTTTTCATCCTGGCCTGCTTGAAATCCGAAGGCGGTTTCCGCGTACGCCTGCTGGATTTTTCCAGCGGCAAGCTGCTCGAAAAATGTCCGGAGACCAGCGAGAGGATTCGTCTTTTCTTCGCAGCCCCCGGTGAGGAAGGCGATGGCGGTCAAAAGCGCGCAGCAGAGGGAAATCGCGATGAGTGTTCGCGGTCCGCGTGACTCCATGGCGTCACGCGCTGAGTTCGAGCATCCTGCGGATGGGGAGTTCCGCTCTGGCGCGCACTGCTTCGGGAATGAGGATTTCGGGCTCCAGATGGAGCAGCGCGGAGTGCAGTTTCTCGAGAGTATTCATTTTCATGAAACGACAGTCGGCGCAGGCGCAATGGTCAGTCGGGCCTGGAATGAAGGTCTTTCCGGGGATCTCGCGCCGAAGGCGATGGAGCATCCCGGATTCGGTGACGATGATAAACGCGTCCGCCGGGGATTCGCGGCAATAGCTGATCATCTTTTCCGTGGAGCAGACTTCATCGGCCAGGAGCCGCACGGCGTGCGTGCATTCGGGGTGCGCGACCACGACGGCGTCCGGCCACTCGAACTGGATGCGTTCGATGGCGTTGCGCGTGAACTCGACGTGGACGTAGCAATTGCCTTTCCAGAGATCCATCTTGCGGCCGGTTTGTTCGGTGACCCAGGCGCCGAGGTTCTGGTCAGGCACGAAGAGGATATTGCGATCTTTGGGAACGGCTTGCACGATGCGGACGGCGTTGCCGCTCGTGCAAATCACGTCGCTGAGGGCTTTGACGCCGGCGCTGCAATTGATGTAGGCGACGACATAGTAATTCTTGTCCCTGTGCGCCTCGAGATGCGCGGCGAGTTTGTCCGCAGGGCAGGATTCGCTCAGGGAACAGCCGGCATCGAGGTCGGGAAGCACGACGCGTTTCGTCGGATTCAGAATCTTTGCAGTTTCGCCCATGAAATGGACGCCGCAGAACGCGATGACATCCGCGCCGGTCTTTGCGGCCTGATAACTGAGGCCGAGGGAATCGCCTACGAAATCGGCGATTTCCTGAATTTCCTTGACCTGATAATTGTGCGCGAGAATCACAGCTCGCCGCTCTTTCTTCAGGGCGCGGATTTCTTCTGCAAGATCGAGTCCGGTGATTGGCATGGGAGGTAATTTCTCATTTGTAGGGCGCGGGAGCAATCGGGGAATTGCGGATTGCGGATTGCGAATTGCGGATTTCCGGAGGCGTTTCCTGCTTTCGGGCGCGCCGCGGATGGCGGTCCCGCGATTCGAGTCAGGCAGGCCACGGAACTCAATCTGCAATCCGCAATCTGCAATCCGCAATCTCCTTTGGGGCTACTCGGCGACCAACTCGTACCAGAGGGTTTTGTGGGCGGGGGCGATTTCGAGGGTGTTGTCCTGAAGGGGGACTGCTTCGCGGCGCTGGCCGCGTTCGTCGAGAGCCCAGGCTTTCCACGTTTGGCCGGGGAGCAGGCGGATCTTTGCGGGGACGCCTTCCACGAGGGAAGGGGCGCGGCCCCATTGGCTGCCTATGCTGTCCCGGTTAACGTCCTTCCATTGCATGCCGGTGTTTTCGGCGGTGGCGACGGCGGTGACGAGGATACGCCTGGCGGAATGGAAATCGGCGCCTTCCAGGACGGTAAGTTGAACGATGCCGAAGCCCTGTTTCAGAGCTCCAAACTCGATGCCAATGCCGCCGAGATCATAGCTGCGCCGCTCGGCGAAACCGATGACGGCCTTGGATCGCGGGGTATCGATGGTGACGACTTTGTCATCGGTGTCCCAGGTGAGCTGGCCGGTGTCGCTGGTGAACTTCGATCCGTCGGGCGAAGGAGCCGAGGGGAGGTCTGCCGTCGATCCGAGCCGGATGCCTGTGCGGTGAAGGAAGGCGGTGAGAGGGCTGACGCCGAAGGCGTCGGAAGCGATGCGTGGACCGGAGGCGCGCGCGGTGTTGATCACGGTTTCGAGAGGGACGGTGGCGACGATTTCCCGGGCGGCGGGATGCACGTCTCCGCGGAGGAAGAGAGCCGCGGAAGCAGCGAGCGTGGCCATTTTCGCGGGGTGCTGGTCGATGTCGAAGAAGCTCGGGAAATAGCCCTTCGCCCAATCGTCCAGCCGGTGCGAATAGGCGAACGCGAAAATGGCGTCCCAATCCTGAAACGCGGCATAGGCGCAGATGAGCGGAAAGGTTTCGGCGGAATAGGGGTTGGGCGCGGCGTGATTGTATTCGGTGCAAATGTAGGGCATGCCCGAGACGCGCTGAAGGGCGAGCCGGGGGAGAACGCCGCCATCGGCGGCGCCGGTCATCGGGAGGGGCGCCACTGTCCAGTCCTCGGCGTCCCAGGATTTATGAGGGAAACGAGGATGCTGCCAGTAGGCGTGGCAATCAATGACATCCATCTGCTCCTGGATGGGGAACGGAGACCATCCCATAGGCGTGCCGACGATCAGGCTCTTCGCATGGAGATCCTCGCGGAGGAAGCGCTTCATGCCTGTCCAGTAGCGCTCCTCGATCGACCAGAGGAAACGATACCAGTCGCGCTGGATGGCGATGGTGTGGCTGGCGACTTCATCCCGAGTGAAGGCCGTGAACACGCCGCTGGAATCGCGTGGAACGGCGCCGTCCACGGCCCCGATGCGCAGGGAGACATCGGCGACTTCGCAGGCGCCGATCGCGACGGCGAGTCCGGAAAAGCTGAGCCGTCCGCGGTCATCGCTGCCCGAGGCAGCGAAGGTGAAGGAATAGGCGCTCCATTCCGGAGTGAGCGCGAATTCCTTGCTGCCAAAAACCGTCCAGGGTTCATGCGCCATGGACGCATTGACGGAGACTTTCCGCGGCGTCGCGGCCCGCGCGCGAAAGGAGGCGGTGTAGGTCTCGCCTTCCTGGAAGTGAAGGCCCGCCTGATTGAATTGCACGTGCCACGGCTGCGCACCCGTTTTTTGGACGTCCACGCGCAAAACGCCGTCGCTCACCTTGATTTGCGCGGCGGCGCCTTCGTGCTGCTCCAGATTCCAACTCTCGAAATTGTGGGAGAAATCTCCGTTCTTGAGCAACTCGGCCCCGATGGAGTGAGCGCCTGTCGCCCAGCCGGCGGGGGGATTTTCCACGCTTCCATAGGTGGTCTTTAGCCAATCGGTCCACAGACGGGAAAGCTCGGCGTGATAGGGCACGGGCAGGTGATCCAATCCCCCGTTTCGCCATTCATCGAGCAGCGCGTTTTCGTTGTTGATTTCGATGAAGGCCACGGCGGGCTCATCGGTGTAGGCGGATTTTGTGTAGGGATTGATGTGGGTGAGAAGGGCGCGCGCATAGTCCTTTTGGAGCGCGATCATCGCCGCGGCGAAATTGTCCACGCCCTTGTCGAAATTTGGCGACCCTTCTTTCTCTGAGGCCGGGAGATCGGGATAGGTGCGGGAGACATGGAGATTCAGGTCCGCGTAAATGCCGTGCTCCTTGAGTTGGAAAAGGAAGTAGTCGAGGCGGTCGAGCCGTTCCGCGTCGAGCGTCCTGCCATCTTTGGAGAAGATGCCGGCGGGCGTGCCCTGCATATCCATGTGGTGGAAGCGCACACAATTGATCCCGAACTTCGCCATGCGGGCGGCGACTTTTTCGGCGTCGGCATGGGTGGGGAAGTTTGCGCCGAAGGCGATATTGACGCCGATGAAGCGCTGGCGTTTGTCGCCGGCGAAGAGGTGGCCGTTTTTCGCCGCGATAAAGCCGTTGCGCCCCGCGGGCTTTTCAAGCCACGCGCTGACATCGGTGGCGCCCGCAGTCGCGTCGTCCCACGGAAGGACGAAGGGAAACATCTCCGCCGCCTGGGCGTTGAAAGTCAACGCGGCGAGCATTAGGGCGGTGCACAGGGTGGTCGGAATGGTAAGTCCGATCCGCGCCATTCTCCCGAGCGAGGCGGATTTTGAAGAGAGCAATTTCGAGGACAGACGTTTGAGGATCATGGGGCGGGTTTGGGGGCCGAAGTCATCATGAGACGTTTCTGTGAAAACATCACCATCGCGTGGAATTGAAAGTCCAAGCTTTTCTTTTCGTCGAAGTCCTGACTTTCATTCGCTGACATCGAATATCAGACGGCGCTCTTGCCAAGGGCTCCTGCTGCACATTGATGCGCGTGATCGGGACAACAATAGGAAATATCTTGAAAACCCCACTCCGCATTATTGGAGGCATCGCATCGCTCGCATTCTGCTTCATCACTGCTTGGGCCGCCGATCCGCGGCCGGCGTCGGAGTTCACGACCACCGATCCGGCCAAAGTGAAAATCATCGAAGATTCCTCACGCGAAAAGAACCCGGAGATTGATCACTTCAAGCATCGTTGCCCGGGTCTGGGAGGCTATTTGGTCATCCACGAGAGCGGCGACGCTCGCAGTTGGATCAATCTCCAGTTTGATGGCAAGACCACGGATCTGGCCAAAGATACCCTGGCCGCGTGCCCCGGCCAGTTTCCAGCGAAGGCCAAGAATGTTGTCGAGTGGCGGGGATTCTGGAAAGGCCGCGATTTCGTTCCCTACGCGGTCATTTACCGCATGATGTCGAGCGGCAGTGACGAGAAGCGAAGCCGCGTGGCGACTCTCATCGTCATCAAGCTCCACGGAAAGAATTCGCGGGTAGCCGGCCACATCCCCGGAACGGAAGGGAATGAAAAGGCGGAGGAGATGGCGGACCGTCTGTGCCAGTAATCAAATCGAAACCAAATACAATGATCGCAACAACCCACTGCTCCGCGCCTTCCAAACTTCGCCATCACCTTACGCGCGACTTCACGCGTCACGTCCAGAAAAGAATGGCCGCCCTGGCCCTGGCGATGATCACGGGCGTGTTCCTGTCGTCAGCGGCATTCGCCGCCGACAGCACCTGGCTCCTCGGTGACAACGGAAATCTTGCGGTGAGCACATTGGAACATCGCGAAGGCGACGGCCGTGCGACCAGCGTCACCCTTATTTTAGGCATGCACCTTCTTACAGGCCATCTCAGCGACGCCGACTCCGGTCAAATCATTCTCACCGAAATCGGTTCAGCTAAATCAGGGGGCTACAAGTTCAAAGGCTCCATCAGCGTGGACTATGGGGCATCGACGATAACCCTCAAGGGCAAGCTGGATATGGCCGGGGCAACAGACGATATCAATGCTGTTTTTAAGTGCAAAGAAATGCGCTAATTTAGGACTTATAAGGCGAAATACGCCGATATCCTGTAACAGGAGACGGCATTTTGTTATCATGGGGGAAGAACTCCCCATTTGTGTCTCATCCTACCCGCAGCTCGCCTCTTTTCATGACCACTCGCTGGTCGGTGGTGCTCCTGGCGCAGCGCGATATTGCGCCGGGAGCCGAGGCTGCGTTGGAGACTCTTTGCCGCGGGTATTGGTATCCTATTTACGCTTACGCGAGGCGGGCCGGGCGGACACCTCACGATGCGGAGGACCTCACGCAGGAGTTTTTCGCGCGGTTGCTGGAAAAGGACTGGCTGCTGGCGGCGTCTCCGGAGAAGGGGCGGTTCCGCACTTTTCTCCTGGTGGCTCTCAAACGCTTTATGGCGAACGACTGGCGGCGCTCGACCGCGCAGAAGCGGGGCGGCGGACAAAGCGCGTTGCCGCTCGATACGACCGATGCGGAGCGGCGGTACGCAGGCGAACCGGTTGAGCTGCTGGCTGCGGATGAAATCTATGAACGGCGGTGGGCGATGACGGTGCTGGACCAGGCCCTGGATCAGCTCGGCGCGGAGTTTTCGGCGGAGGGAAAGGGCGCCGAGTTCGAATCCCTGAAATGCTGGCTGGCCGCGGAACGAGGGAGCATCCCCTATGGCGAAGTGGCGTCGGCTCTCGGCAACAGCGAAGGCGCCGCGCGCGTGGCGGTGCATCGTTTTCGGAAGCGATTTCGCCAGCTCTTCAAGATGGCCATAGCGCGCACCGTGGCGGAGGGTGAGGACGTGGATGAAGAACTCCGAAGGCTCGTGGCTGTGCTGAGCCGCGCATAGAATCCTGTAACAACGGCGCGGATTTGCTGAATTACACCTGCGATGAACTCTCATGAATCGCTAAAATGCCCGCAGTGCGGCGCCGTGCTTCCCGCGGACGCCCCGCAGGGTCTCTGCCCGCGATGCCTCGCGGCAATGAATCTCGGAACGGATACGCTGCCCGATGAGGAAGCGTCCGCGCCCCAACCGCCGCTGACCCCGGAGGAGCTGACGCCGCATTTTCCGCAGCTCGAGATCATCGAATGCCTGGGGCGCGGCGGCATGGGCGTGGTTTATAAGGCGCGGCAGAAGGCGCTGAACCGGATGGTGGCGCTGAAGCTGCTCGCCCCTGAGCGGGTGCGGAACGCGCAATTCGCGGAACGCTTCGCCCGTGAGGCGCAGGCGCTGGCGCAGTTGGCCCATCCGCATATCGTCACGATCCATGACTTCGGTCAGGCCGGCGATTTCTTCTACCTGCTGATGGAGTATGTGGATGGCGTGAATGTGCGGCAGGCGATGCGCGGGGGGCATCTGACTCCCGAGCAAGCGCTCGCCATCGTGCCGCCCGTGTGCGAAGCGCTGCAGTACGCGCATGAGCACGGCATCGTGCATCGCGATATCAAACCGGAGAATCTGCTGCTCGACAGGGAAGGACGAGTGAAAATCGCGGACTTCGGGGTGGCGAAGATCCTTCATAGCGAGACGCAGGATTCCGGGCTGGACGAGATGCAAACCGCCGGCACACCGCAATACATGGCGCCGGAGCAGAAAGATCATCGCGCGACGGATCATCGCGCGGATATCTATTCGCTGGGCGTGGTGCTCTACGAACTGCTCACCGGGGAATTGCCGGCGGAAAAACTTCAGCCGCCTTCGTCCCGCGTCCGTGGGGTGCAGATCGACGTGCGGCTGGACGAAGTGGTGCTGCGCGCGCTGGAGAAAGAGCCTGAAATGCGCTTTCAACAAGCCAATGAACTAAGAACGCGGGTGGAAGAGATCGCCGGCTCGCAAGAAGGCAGGCCGGGCGCCGCGGCTCCCAGGAAGGGCGGAAAACTCGTCGCGCTGCTCTTCGATCCCTTCTCATGCTTTCGGGGAACAAAGGCCTTGGGGATTGGCCTGGCGGCTATTGTGTTTGCCGGGCTGCTTGGCTCCTTGGGCAGCACTCACTTTGACGGCGTGCTTGACACCCATGTCGGCTTCCGCGGCCCGCGCTGGCTGTTTCTTTTGGAGGGTATTATCGATTGGGTTTGCCTTTTCGGAACGCTTTTTGTCGCGGCGAAGCTAGCTTCGAAAGCGCCATTGCGGGTGATGGACTTGCTGGGGACGCAGGCGCTGGCACGGTGGCCGACCGTCCTTATTTGCGCTGTCACACTGCCGCCGGCTTTCCAAAGAGGCGGCGAAGTCATCGTTGCAAGTGTTAGCAGGGGCAGGCTCGATTTCGGAGGCTCCGATGTGATCGTCTTTCTCCTGGTAACCGCGGTGACGATTCCGATCATCGCCTGGATGGTGTGGTTGATGTATCAGTCCTATGCGACTTCATCGGGGTTAAAGGGAGGAAAGGCCGTTGGCACATTTATCGCGGGCATCCTGGTTGCGGAGATATTGTCGAAGGTCGCGATTTCCTCGCTAGTGGCTTCCCCTTATGGCGGCGCAATCGGCAGCTTCAGCGCAGTGACGGAAGCGTCGCCAAAATCTGACGCGGAGCGAGCCGCGGTCTCCGCCGCGCAGGCGTGGTTGAAGATGATTGACGACCGCAATTACTCCGGGAGTTGGAGCGAAGCTGGGCGCCTGTTTCAGAATGCCGTTACGGCGAAAGGGTGGGGAGACTCGCTGAAGAAATATCGCGAGCTCGCGGGCGATGTTGTGTCCCGCAAGTTGCTCGATATCAGGAATGCAGCCCCTCCCGGCGCTCCCGATGGAAACTACGTTATCATGCAATTTCAAACGAACTTCACGAAACAGAGTTCGGCGGTCGAGACGGTGACATTTGTGCAGGAGAAAGACGGGCAGTGGAGATCCACGGGATATTTCATTAAGTGATCGTCACCATCCACGTTCTGAATGCTGGGAGTCCTCATACTCCGCAAGGCGTTCTTCCAGGCTGATCCGGATGTGTTCGCCGAGCAGTCGCATCGCTTCCGTTCGCGAGCCTTCGGAGACAGCATCCAGGATGCGGCGGTGGAACTTGTAAACTTCGCCAAGCAGCTTGGCGGTGTGATGCGCGCGGGGCAGCGAAAAGATCCGCAAAAGCAGACTCGTGGAGTCGAGGATTTTGAGCATCCGCTGATTCCCGCCGGCTTGCAGCAGGAGCATGTGGAAACGCATGTCGCAGGTGATGAACCGCTGGAGCGCGTCGCCTTCCAGGCCCGGCTTGTTGGACTTTTTTAGTTCCGCGGCGATGACGCGCGCCTCTTCGACGAGCGCCTCCAGCGGCTCCAAAACGCGCGGGCTGGGACGGCGCGCGGCGACCTTTCCGATGGCATAAACCTCCAGGGCTTCGCGCAGTTCGTAGAGTTCGACGATGTCCTGCCGCGTGGGCTCCGCCACGACGGCGCCGCGATGGGTCCGTTGCAGAATCCCCTCGGCGATGAGCTGGCCGATCGCTTCCCGGACCGGCGTGCGGCTGATGCCGAGTCCCGTGGCAAGGGATACTTCCGAGATGGCGGCGCCCGCCGATAAATCTCCGGCGGCGATTTTGGAGAGGATGTGTTTGTGAGCGAGACCGAACGCGCCGCGGTTGCGCGGCAAAGGCGTGCGAGCTGGAGAGGACGTTGTCTTCAAGATTTCGATTGCATACAATAGCATGCAATCGTATGCAAGCAGCAAATGACTACCCGCCAGGCCGCGAACTCCCCAACTGCGCCACGCAGCATCGAACGCCAACTGAAAGAAGCGCTCCACAGCGGCAAGCGGGTCTATGGCACGCTCGTCACTTCGACCTCGCCCAAGTCCATCGAAGCCCTGGCGGGGCTCGGCCTCGACTGCGTGATGATCGACACGGAACATATACCGATGGGCTGGCACGATCTCGGGTGGATGTGCCGCGCCTACCGAAGCCTCGGCATTGTGTCCATTGTGCGAATTCCGAAGGCGGACCCCTTTGACGCGTGCAGAGTATTGGACATGGGCGCGGGCGGGGTGGTGGCGGCGTATATCGAAACCGCGGAGGAGGTTCGGCTGCTGCGGGGCGCGGTTAAGCTACGCCCATTGAAGGGTAGGAAACTGGAGGGCATTCTTTCCGGTCGCCACGAACTCGAAGGTGAACTGGCGGATTACGTGCAAAGACGGAATGAGAACAACATCCTCCTCGTGAATATTGAGAGTGTGGCGGCGTTGGAAGCGCTGGATGAGATTCTGGCTGTTCCCGATCTCGATGGTCTGCTGATTGGGCCCCATGACCTATCGTGCAGCCTCGGTGTGCCGGAGCAATACGACCATCCGGAATTTGCGGAGGCCGTGCTTCAGATCGTTACCAAGGCGCGCGCGAAAAACGTGGGCGTCGGCGTTCATAACCTGCCGGAAATGACGCAGGAAATCCGGTGGGGACGCGCGGGGCTGAACCTGATACTCCACCTTTCGGATGTCACCCTGTTTCGACGGGGGTTGCACGAGAACTTGAGCGCCTTGCGCGGCGCCTTTGACGAGGACGCGTCTACAGGCCTGCCCAAGGACATCATCATCTAGCCGCGCGCCGGCCTCTTACCCCCACAAATCTATGTTCAAGATGTTTCTTCTCCTAGCGATGCTCCTCCTGCAAACGCCGCCGGGCCTTTGGGCCGCGCCCGCCGAAGTTCCCGAACCCATGCCCGACGCGGTGGACTTTTCCGGCGCCGTTATCGTGACCGCAAAGGAGCCGGGAAAGATCGACCAAAGGGCGGCGCATGTGCTCCAGGAGGAAATCCAGAAGAAGACGGGAATCGAGTGCAAGCTCACCACGCAATGGCCGGAAGCCGGGGTTCCGGTGAT
>Ga0206813_1195_pt1 | contig 10376 bp, 15 predicted proteins | sample Alteio_BWOrgCont_92_FD_152856 | JGI IMG/M metagenome (GOLD analysis project Ga0206813, IMG submission 152856) | Enriched cells from forest soil in Barre Woods Harvard Forest LTER site, Petersham, Massachusetts, United States -... | ecosystem: Environmental > Terrestrial > Soil > Temperate forest >...
CGATTGGGTCGCCGACGAAAAACAGCGTCAATATCATGAGCGGCAACGGGAATACGCTAGCGTCGATGTTGAAAGGGAAGGCTCTAAGGATCTGTCCCCAGCCGAAAAGGCACGGATATTGAGGAATGGAATAAATGCCCGAAATCGGATTGGGCTCCTTGACGATTGTCGCGGGGTCTCCATTAAATTTATGAGGCTTGTCTTGGATTTTGCCAAAGCGACGCAACGGGATTATGCCGCGGTGGAGAAGTTCTTTTCAGTCAACCGTGAATGGACTCCGCGGCACTTCCTGGAAATTCTTGAGAAATGTGCTGTCCTTGGAAATGTTGAGGAGGAGGGATTGGATCCTCTTTGGCACGCGAGGCGCGGGAATGGGCTTGGTTTTCTTCTCTCCAATCTTGATAGTGTCCTCCAAGAACTTGGGAGTTCGCAGGAGTTTCCGGCATTTATACACCTTGATAAGGAGGAGCTTTTCCCTACCGCAAAGTCGCGGGGCAAAAATGTGACGAAATGAATCGATATATCGGTAATCGACGAGCTACTTAAATGGGGCCACGGACGACACAGGGAGCAAAGATTAAGGCGACCGGGTAGAACTTGGAAAATGTCATGGGGTTCAAATCGAGAATACGGCGGTTCAAATCGAGAAATCAGGAGTTCAAATCGAGAAATGGGAGAGGGTCAAAACGAGAAATGAGAGGGTCAAAACGAGCCACCAATACCCATTAGCAAACCATTAATAGATATACCCATTAATAAACCATTAAAAGAAGCCATTCAAAACCTCGGACTGGCGTCCGAGGGAGGCGTTTCTTCTTTTTCTTTTGTATTACTCATGAGCGGAGTCCCCGGAGAGAATCACCGGCGCTTTGCGCCCCATGATCAATTATTGGAATCAGCCGTTTGATTTAAACCCCAACTATTTGGGAGGCGGCTTGCCCAGGAATAACCCGGTTCTATTGCTAATAATATTAGCCTTTGCCCTTGGTTTATGCCCCCGGATCGACGCTGGCTCCAAAGGAGCGACTGTCCGAGGTTTCAGAATCGAAGAGAAACCACATGTGAGCAGACCAAGGCCTCATCCCTCGGCTTTGTCCCCGAGCATTATAAGTTTGCTGCCTTTGTGAGTCTGAGCCCGGCAATTGCCCTTTCTGCCTCAATGAAGGCCATCCGGAGAGCCAAGGACGAAAGCCCATGCGTCGGAATGGGGTCAACCGGCTCAAGAAGTCCATCCGGGTTCAGATGTGCTCCTTCACGTCCACACTCATCCCCAGGGTCTCTTTTGCTAAAGTGCAAGGAAAACGGCTGAGAATTAATTCTAAAATCTCGTTTTGTCCTCCTTTTGAGCGCGCTCGTCACCGATTCCCGTTTTGTTGGCTGGTTTTTTGACTCAGCCGGCCCATTTTCTCGAAAACTTTTTTAAACTCTTTCTAAAAAGTCCTAAATGCCCCAATTGCTCTGTTAAAGTTTATGGAATTAATTCCAAAGACTTTTCGGATTTAGCCACTGGTTAGACTTGGTCGATGTTGAAACCTGCCTGCATTTCTTCTCTCGAAACACTGGCGGCCACCATTCTGGGTCAGCGCGGCATTCCTGAGCCACATGGTCGGCGACTTTCCGGTGTCGGTTCCATGAAAAATCTTCAACGGCCAGGGGGAGCAGCCGCGTTTCTTCCTTCATGAACTACTTTTACGAATTGGAGAATGGCCGCCGCATTGAATTCCGGAATGAGGGGAATCAAACCTTCGTGAGCTTTGGCAGCAGGGAACCGGGCCAGCAACAGAGCCAGGGGACCGGCTTTACCATCGGCGGTTGGTCCAAGGAGCCATCGTTATTCCGTCTCCAGGATGAGCTGATTCTGGAAATCCATACGAATGGCGGGAGCCGTTTTCTTCGTGTGGACGAAAGTCAGATCAAATCCATGAACCGCGAACCGGATTTGGGGAACGCCAAACAGCTTGCGTTGGAAAAGTCCTCGGAAGAGCACGGCATGAAACCCATGGAGCCGATGAAGCCCATGGCTCCCATGAAGCCAATGCGACCGATGGGGACGTGAACAGCGTTCCGATTGCGGCACCTTCGCCCATCTCTCATTCAAAATGAAGACGGGCGGGGGCCTGGGGACCACCACAGGCCGGCTACTCCCGGCTTTCCTCACCCGCCTTCACCACATCAACCCGAGCGGATCGGATACCATAGCCTCAATCAGTCAAAGTCTGGATCTCTTGAGCAAAGTGAATCAGTTCCAGAACACATGTGGTGATAACAAGCGCACACTGTATCTCATGCCGGAACACCGGTTAACACGCTGTCGCGCGTATTCGCATTTCAGGGTGAAACCGAATGCATATTTCGTTTGCTAAGATGAGAATATGGACGACTCCCCCGCATGCCAAACACCCAGAAGGTAGAATTTACCCCGCTTTTATCCACGGTGACTTTTTTCTTGGCCGGCATCTTCTCAAGGCCGACTGCCGTTTCACGGCACTTTTTGGGGAGGTCCTCATTGAAAATAGCTCAAGAGCCAAGTTCAGGAGATCTGCCTCCGAACCACCAAACACCAGAAATCTCCTAGCCCGCAGACTTTTACACACCTTGACGATTATTTTAATATGAAACTGAAAGCCCTCTTCCTCGCACTCTTTGCAATCTTTTTCGCCGCTTCGCTAACGTATGCTGAAGATAACCCCCGGAACCAGTGGACCCCGTGGAAACGAATCTACCCCGGAGGTGATTCTGTCTTTGGCAACAATTTCCCCGGCATTGATGTTAGATTTATTTCTAAATACGTTTTAACGGATACTGATAACGTCGAAACAGTGAAAGTTCAATTGCGCAATGGTTGGGACACACCCGTGACCCTTACTTGTGGTTGGACCGACGAAAAAGGCTACGCGAGAACACGTGATTACACAATCCCCGCTGGAGGCATCGCTGGGGGACCATATTTATATATACCCTGGTCTAGCGCAAGCGGAGTTACTATTAATAAATGTAGTAGAATGCAATAGTCGGACTCCTGCGAAACTTAGCACTACGAATAATCGTTGGCTCGTTGGCTGTTAGGACAGTGCCTGCACGTAAAATCCCGAAGGGTCTGATTTCCACAACGCTGAACGCGTTTCTATCCCGCAGGCTGCTAATCTTCTCCTTTTGGCTATATTGGCGCAAGCAAATCCTCAACCACAAACACATGAAATTCACCATCCTCATCTTGATGGCGATTGCCACGCCTACTCCTTTCTCATTCGGAGCATCAGCCATCGCATTCAATTCTTCAAATGGCGATTATGCAATCGCAGGGAACGCGAAGACAGTAGAGGAAGCAGAAGGAATTGCTTTAAGCCGTTGTACAGCCGGCGCTATTGTCGCATCGGACGAAACGAATGGGATTTGGGCAATCTCAATTTCACGCCCGCTTTGGAGCAGCGAAAATGTGCCAAATGTGATCGGTTGGTACGCAGGCGGTAAAGATTGGCAAGGCACGATGAACGCTGCTTATGATGCGTGTAGGTTGAACGGCGGCGTTCATGCAAACCTCGGAGAATGTCAGTGGGAGGAGCACATTCCCCCTGCAAAAGCTTCTACAGTCCCCCCTTACGAAGTGGTCCACTCATTATCGGGGAGAAGGCGAAACAGCATTATACGAAGGAACTTTTTAGTGTCGAACTCCAAGGAACATTACTCGTCATTAACAGCGAGGGCGCGGTGTCATCCCTGAGTACAAAGCGTCACATAGGCAAATACTTCGTTTACTTGAAAATACCTATTACCCAGTTGAGCAACGAGTCAATAAGTATCGCGGCCCACTTCGACTACCGTTTGCTTCGTGTCAGAGTCAGCAATGGAACGCCCTTTGAAACGGAGGCTTACAATGAAGACGAGATGCCACATCAGGTGCATCACGAACGCGCAAACGGTTGGACCTTCTACTTAGATCCTTACCCTAAATATGAAACAGCCACCAAGGCAAGGGATGCGATTCTCTCGATCCTTGCGACCGCTTCTCCGAAGCCTTTAACATCACAGTCCAATATTACTACGCCAGCGTCAAACGCGCGATAACGAAAAACAGCGAAGTTATAGAACAATTCGCCAATACTGCAGGCGCATGAAGGTCTCCTGCACCACATCGCGCGCCCGCTCAATTTCGCACACGATGCTGATCGCATACTTTAAAAGAGGGCGTTCGTAGCGGTAGAGAGCGGATTGGACCCAAGCGGCTTTCCTTTTCTGTTTATTGCCAAGCATGTGTTTTTATGGGGGGTGAACTGTTGCGCCAATATAGCCCCAACGTGGTGTAATAGCGAATGCATAGTGGAGATCTGGTCCAGCACCGCTCCACACTCCTCAATGGTGATGGCCAGCCGCAGTTCTTCTGCATGGTTGGCGATGGTTTGGGTGGTGCCTGCAACGACGATTAGAAGATCCTTAAAGTGATTCTCCAAGTGTTCCAGTGCATCTGGTGGGGCTTGATCACCGAGAGCTTCGATGATCTGGGTGAATGTGCCCGTATTTCTCGTGGGCATGGTTTTCCTCGTTTCTGTTGTTGAATTTGTTCGGCCGCGCAGTGGCAAATTTGCCAGCGACTTGGTGCCTTTGGAGCGTCTGATTGAAATTGTTCTTCTGTTTCAAAAGGTGCAGTCTCAGCCAAATTGGATAATCCCATGATATTTTCACATTTGTTCTTTAACCGCTTTATCCCGGTGATCCTTCTGTCGTTGGTTCTTAGCAGAGTCGCCACTTGCGACGAGATTCATGATGCAGCCGAAAAAGGCAATCTGGAGAAAATGAGAGTATTGCTTCAGGCTCATCCCGAATGGGTTTCCAGCAAGGACAAGGAGCGCAATGGCGAGACGCCTCTGCATATAGCGGCTTCGGTTGGACGTAGAGACGTTGTTGAACTGCTACTTGCGAACAAAGCCGACGTGGGAGCCAAAGACTTCAAAGGTGATACGCCTTTGCATATTGCAGCGATGATGCGACAAAAGAACGTCGTTGAATCATTATTACTCAATAACGCGGATGTGAATGTGAAAGATATGGGGGGAATGACGCCATTACACGAAGCTGCGTCCAGTGGGGGTAAAGAGGTGACGGCAATGATCTTGCGCAAGGGCCCCGACATCAATGCGCGGGATAGCAAGGGGCAAACACCACTACACTATGCGGCGAGGTCTGGGACAAGCGACACGGAGGAAGTATTATTATTCAATCATGCGGATGTTAATGCAAAGAACAAAGATGGTGAGACACCTTTGCACCTAGCGGCGAGAGGTGGGCAAATTGAAGTTGTGCGGACGCTTCAAAATTGCAAGGCAAATGTTGATCCTAAGAATCACGACCGCTATGCATCAACGCCTCTACAATGCGCGTTGCGCCTGGGGCGTAAGGATATCGTGGATTTGCTTCGCAAGTATGGTGGCCACTGATATTTGGATCATTACATTTCTCAAAGAGGCAGATTTACCACCGAGCCATTATTTGGCGAACATCGCCTTCAGCAGATTGATCACAGCGATGAAGCATATGCATTCAATCGAATCCACTCGCGCAATGATCGTAAGCGGAAGGCGGACCACCTCTTGACAGGGTTTGCGAAGGGCGAGCCGAATCGAGGAGCGCGTGGGAGGAGAGAACCGCGGCACGCGTGTGACGGTGTGGGTTGACCGATGGCTGACGTGAGGCAACCAGATGTGATGTGCTCTCGACGGAGCATCCAAAGAGCCTTGGATGCTTTGATCATAGATGTCATAGCCGATGCGGCTATGACATCTATGCTGCGGCCTTCAAGTCGCGGTTCTTGCGCGCTTTGGCCCATGTTTCGGGCGTGAGATCCTTGATTTGCCAGTTCGTGGAGTTTGGCAGGCGGGTGAACACGTCGCGCAGGTATTCGTATGGGTCGATCTCGCGGCGGCGGCAGGACTCGATGATCGTGTAAATGATTGCGCCGGGCTCTCCGGCGACCACCAGAAATACCAAGCACCCGACGGCAAGGATGAAGGCCACGAGGCACCATCAATCGGCTTTGTGTTCTTGAACTGTGAGTTTCTGCTCCGCTTCAACTCGGCGTTGAGCCTCTTCATCGATTCTTTGCTGTTTATCGTCATCCGATCACGGCCAGGCGTTGCTTGTTGGGGCCGATCCCATCATGCTCAGGACGATGACGCACTTCAACGCGAAGCGTTTGAGTGTATCCATAAAATCCTCCTTTCGAATTTCGTTACAAGGCGGATGCTGTGAGAGCTAAACCACCTTGCTATGTATTATACCGTTATATACTCCACTTGAGATGCGGGGGTGCAGTCATTCTATTTTCTAAAAAGTGCAGCGTTTGAGTGCGATCCGTGGGATTAAACTCGGGCGCTTTCACTATTATACCAGAAATCCAGCCATTTTGGCTTGGGAGCCTATCTCCACTTCTGCTCGCACTGATTTACGCCTCGCTAGTAGAAGCAGAGAATACAATCTTATTCTCACGAATCGAAGCTCTAGGTGGCGTTGTCAAGGCTTTTGCCGCCTGAGGACAAGCAGAAGCCCAGCGGTAGAGTCAAAGTCCGCCGGACGGGTATTTGCATAGCACAACTTCAATTGGTCTCCGTCGAACTCATAGATTCCCCTCCACGGTGGCTTGTCCAGGATGTTAATCTGCTTCTGGCTTGTGGTGGGGTCCAGCGTGAATGATAATGGGGGCAATTTCATCCCATTCGTTTCGATTGTCACTTTGTCGCCGGTGAAGGTGAACTTTTCGCCTTTTGTGGATTCGACGGATTTACCAGCCGTCTCTGCGGAAACAACGATCCAGCCGCCTTGAATCTGCTCGGCGTCGTCACCGCGAGCCGCTATGGCTAAAACTGAAACTGCTGCGATACAGATTAGTATTGTGGGTCTCATAATGATTTCAGTATCGGACGCACTGGCAAGAACAGAAAGTCTGAACGCGACGCAGGGTCGGCATATCGATAATGCGGCTCATTCATCGCGAGTGAGAAATAGAGGTGCGTCATCCTCGAACTCGACACGCCACATGCCGCCAAGATCGCCTAAAAGAATAAACCTTAGGGCGAAATGATTTGGCGACCCCTCACGGAGCAACTCCAAATCGTAGCACGTAAAGTCCCCCTCGTATGGAGCGCCATCTTGCGATACAAGGAAAGCGACCGCCGTGTCTTTCACTTCGGGAAAACGATCAAGTAGCGCACAAGCGGCGACAAGAAGCGTCTCATTTGGTGCAGAGTCGTTACCTGCGAGACACAATTCAATGCCCTGAGAGCGGCCGGTCCAAATGCCATCATCTAGCTGAAAAGATCCGAATGTTGGATGCACGAAGACTGGGTGAGGCTTGGACGCAAACCACTTGTTTAAATTTGGGAACATAAAGGTGAAGCTTCAAATTGTGCTGGATTGCTACGAAACAGCAACGTAAATGCGACTCACGCCCCGATAACATCCCGTAACGATTGACTGTGCAGCGCACCGTTGCGTTAAAATACGCGACAGGTTGTCGTCACGACTGAGTTCCGTAGCCGTGTTGACAATCGTAAGACATTTGGTGAACGAGCGTGTTATGCGCATATGTTATAAGAGCGGGATAAGGCAAAAGCTGATACTGAGATAAGGGTTCGCCCTGTTGACAGTGAGCATTATGGTTTCCATAATTGCGCCTTGTTCCAAGAATATGAGGAAGCGCATTTTAGTCGTCGATGATGAACCGGCCATGGGTCATGTGTTTCGGTGCGCCTTGGCGGAATATGAGGTCCGTGCGGAGACGGACCCGACGCTTGCTATCGATGTAGCTAAGGAATTTCGCCCTCACGTATTTCTCCTGGATCTCATAATGCCCGACATTCCCGGAAATGTTCTCGCTGAAACAATCATGCGCCAGCCAGGGCTTGGAGAGGTTCCGATCATTTTCATATCGGCTGTGGTTCATACCCGAGAACAATTTGAAGAGCCGATTTGGATCGGCGCTTTCCCTGCCTTTGGGAAACCGTTCTGCATGCACGCGCTAAGGAAGTGCATCGAGAGACAGATCGGGGAGGCCGACTCCACACCAACCCCGCTGTCACTGAAGACTACCTCCTAATAGGATCACTTCCCGACTGCACATCCTGAGAGGGAGTTCTAACATCTTACGAAATCCCATGAGCGCGTCCCATTCAGAATCGGTGTTGCCTCTGCGAATTATTGTGGTGGAAAATCATCCGGACACGTTGAAATATCTGCGGCTCTACCTGGAACAATTGAATCATGTCGTCGAAGGCGCTCAAACCATGAGTGACGCTCTGCGGGTTCTCGCCAAACAGGAATTCGATGTTTTGATCTCGGACATCGGGCTTCCGGATGGAGATGGATGGGAGCTACTCCGCCGCGCGGGGCCTTCGAGGCCAGGCTACGCCATCGCCATGAGCGGCTTTGGGATGAATGCGGACCGCAGCAGAAGCAAAGAGGCGGGATTCAGGAGGCATCTGCTCAAGCCGTTCATGCCGAGTGAACTGGATCACAGTCTGGAAGAGGCCGCCACGGAGCGGGATCGAGCCGCCGCGAATCAGGGCTCCCAAGGCTCCTTATAAAAGAAGTAGCTGGTTCCGGCAACGCCCGGTTTCGCGTTTAGTCCTAAATCGATATCACCAGGCGCTGAAAAGCGTCTGGCAGGGATTTTTGAAAACAAGGTCAAGGACAAAACCAAGGTGTGTGATCTCGACAGGATCGGTAAGCCAAACCCTTCACGTGAGGGCCTGTGACTCGGTGTGATGCTGATGTGTTTAAGTGGTGATAACATTGAGCGCTCTGTTGGTTGAAGCTGTGTTGCATAAGAAGTTAAGGAACGAGCCCACGGAAGAAAAAGCCGCTTGCGGGAAAATTTGAGGGGGTGTTTTGCGAGATGCTGGGATCGGCCGTCAATTGAGGGTCCGGAGATCGCTATTGCTGCTCAAATTCAATCCGTCCCATTACGTTAAATCAAACTGCTGTCCTTATTCAACGGAGCGTTAACCTTAGTGGATTCGGCGCACGCCTTTATGTCTTCCGAGGTGTGTGGACGAATCATCGAAGATGTCTATTTTTAAATGGACATTCCTTTAATGCTCGCTCAAACACAGAGATTCGATTGCGTAGGCAGTTAAACTTTGCGGTTTTACCATGAAGCGGACGACCAACAGAATCAGCGGCGGCGGGCCTCAAAAGAGTGGAGAAGTGCTGCTCAAATTCTCCGTGCCTCATTCAACCTGCGAAGGAGAAATATCGTATGGATAAACCGAGAATTCTGATTGTTGACGACGAGTCTGGACTGGTTCGCCTGATGACGATGATGTTAAACACACGCTATGAAATCCTGGCCGAAGTGGACGCTACCCAAGCTCTTGAGGCTGCTATAAAATTCAAGCCTCATTTGATCCTTCTCGACTGGGTGATGCCACAGATGCATGGCGGGGATGTTGCGAAACAGATTTGTGCTGATCCCCGCTTGTGCGACACCCGGATTCTTTTCCTCTCAGCCATCGTCATGAAGCGGAACGGACGCGGAGAGATGGCCGGTTTCCCAGCCATTGCCAAGCCCATTGGGGTGCATGAACTGGTTGAAGCAATCGATGAACAACTGTCCGAGGTCGCCGGATCTCCTGAAGGCATGGCTGCATAGCAACACCGTCCACAATAGGAAGCTTTACTGCGAAGATTGCCCGGTCTTCCCCGTCTTCGAATCCTGGGAAATGCTGGGTCGGTAGCCGGCCTGACGAACGGCAGAACAGATTTGATCCTCGTTGATGGAGTTTGGGTTGTAGCGAATGAATGCGCCCCGTCCAACGAGCAGGACCCCAATTATACCTGGGAGATTTTGCAGCGAGGCTTTGACCGTCAACTCTGCAATTCCCAAATCCAAATCGGTAATGGGCGTAACAGGTCCTTCAGCGTGAAAATGATGGGTGGCCATTGCCCAACTGATTCGTTTCTCGTCTCGTCTTCACGCTTAAAATCGAGCGTCAGCTCGTCATGGCCCCCCAACACGCGCAACCGGCCTCATCTACCCGATTCATTGTGCAAGTGTCAGCAGTGCATGTCTGATCTGAGCTGGCCATGCAGCGAGGTTCTCATGAAAAAATACACTCTCGAACCAATTCAACCGGAAGACGTATCCGCTTCGCCATCCCGATACCGTCTTTGCGTGGACGGAGAGCCGACGGTGATAGCAATTAACGAAGAGGAAGCCGCCCTATTGCGCCCAAAAGGTCCAAATGTTCAGCGTCGGGCTCTGGAGACCTTGTTCAAATCTTCTCCCACTCGCAAAGAGAAGCTGGCAAGGGTTCCTCGTTAGGTTGGCTTCCCCCTGGTTCTTTCGGGGCTGATCCGCATAAAATGTCTGCCAAGGTGAGCCGCCA
>Ga0206813_1172_pt2 | contig 10371 bp, 6 predicted proteins | sample Alteio_BWOrgCont_92_FD_152856 | JGI IMG/M metagenome (GOLD analysis project Ga0206813, IMG submission 152856) | Enriched cells from forest soil in Barre Woods Harvard Forest LTER site, Petersham, Massachusetts, United States -... | ecosystem: Environmental > Terrestrial > Soil > Temperate forest > O...
TTGCTCTTGCGCAGAAGATCCTCGATGCGCTGGCCGTATTCGTCGGACTCATCAGGCACAAAAACGATTTCGGGCGCACGTCGAAGTTGCAGGCGCTCGACCAATTCATGCCGCACGTAGCCGGAAGCGGCGGCCAGTCCCTTCAGAACCACAGCGCGTTCGCTCGGGTCGGACATAATGCCGACGTACACACGCGCATGCCGCATGTCCGGCGAAAGGCGCACCTCACTGACCACCAATGGCACAGCCAGCCGCGGATCCTTCAATTCACCGGCCAGCATCAAACCAATTTCATTACGCATCTCTTCAGCAATACGCTCGGGGCGATGACCAGCAATCGTCATATGCGCTCCTTAAAGTATTTCAAATTCCTGCCCAACCAAATCGCGGCCCAGCAATCGCTCGGATTCATCCGCGACAGCCCGCATCGATTGCTCAAGATGCTTATCGTCGTTGGAAATGCTAACCACGCCGATCACCGAGCGCTGCCAAACATCCTGATGATCAAGCTCCGCCACAGCTACATTAAAATGATGCCGCAACTTATCTTTCAAGCTGCGCAGCACCTGGCGTTTATCCTTCAGCGATCGCGCGTCGGGAATGTAAATTTCCAGGGTGAGAAGGCCGATTGGCATGTTGCGCTCCGGGCTGATGCTCCTGAGCGATTCTTACAGGCGCGTTTGACCGCGCAAATGCCCGTTATCCTGAGCGAAGCTCCCAACGCTATCGTCCCGAGCAAAGCTCTTGAGACTGTCATCCTGAGCGAAGCTAAGGATCTAAGCGTCCAACGCCCACCGCCACGAATTCACAGCACGAAATCAAAAACTACGACGCCGCTGCGGCGGAGCGGTCCAGCGTGAAACATTCCAAAACGTCGCCAACTTTCACGTCCGCGAAATTCGAGATGCTGATGCCGCACTCAAACCCGCTGCGAACTTCGTTTGCGTCGTCCTTAAAGCGCTTCAGCGAAACAATCCTGCCGGTGTAAACGACAGCGTTATCGCGCAGCACGCGCACTTCCGCATCGCGTTTGATAATGCCATCTTGCACGTACGACCCGGCAATCATTCCAGAGCCCTTGATGCGGAAGGTATTCCGCACTTCCGCCCGGCCCAAGTAAACTTCCTTAACCACCGGCGTGAGCAACCCAGTCATAGCCTTCTTCAACTCGTCGCTCAGCTCGTAAATAATCGTGTGCAGCCGAATATCAACGCCCTCTTGCTGCGCCAGATCGGCAGCCTTACGTTCCGGGCGAACACCAAATCCAATAATGATGGCGCTGGACGCAGAAGCCAGCAGCACGTCCGTTTCTGAAACGGCGCCGACGCTGGCGTGAATGATCTTGAGCTTCACCTGGTCGGTCGAAAGTTTCGGAAGCATTTCGCTCAAAACTTCCACCGAACCTTGCACGTCGGCCTTAAGCACGATCGGCAATTCCTTCACTTCGCCGCTGCGCAACTGCTCGTGCAACTGATCGAGAGTCAGCCGGCTGCTCGACGATTTCGCCAAAGTAGCTTCGCGCAGTTTGCCCTGCCGGTACTCGACAATGTGCCGCGCCTTAGCTTCGTCAGCCACCTGGAACTGATCGCCCGCATCCGGCACGCCCTGCAACCCGAGAACTTCCACCGGCGTAGCAGGCCCAGCTTCCTTCACAGGCTGCCCGCGATCATTAAACAGAGCGCGAACCTTCCCATAAACCGCGCCGCAAACGAAAAAGTCGCCCACATGCAGCGTCCCATTTTGCACAAGCACGGTAGCGACGGGCCCACGGCCCTTGTCCACGCGAGATTCGAGAACCGTCCCCGCAGCAGCAGCATCAACATTCGCCTTCAACTCGCGCAAATCGCCCACCAGCAAAATCATTTCCAGCAGGCGCGGAATATTCTTCTTGGTCTTCGCGGAAACTTCCACCATCACCGTATCGCCGCCCCACTCTTCAGGCATCAAATTGCGATCGGCAAGCTGCCGCTTCACCCGCTCAGGCTGCGCGTCAGGAATATCAATCTTATTGATAGCCACGATGATCGGAACTTTCGCCGCGCGCGCGTGATCAATCGCTTCTTCGGTCTGCGGCATCACGCCGTCATCCGCTCCCACGACAAGAACAACGATGTCGGTAACTTTGGCACCACGCGCACGCATGCGAGTAAACGCTTCGTGGCCCGGCGTGTCGATGAAAACGATGCGCCGATCATTGATGCGCACTTCATACGCGCCAATGTGCTGCGTGATCCCACCAGATTCCCCAGCCGCCACATCAGTTTCACGAATGGCGTCGAGCAAACTAGTCTTGCCGTGATCGACGTGCCCCATGACCGTGACGACAGGCGCCCGCGGCGTGAGATTGCCGGTAGCCTCTTCGTGCTTAGTTTCTTCCTGCACCATCTGCTGCTCGAAGGAAACTACTTCCACAATGCCGTTAAACGACTCGGCGAGCTGCGTAGCGGTCTGCACATCCAGCGCCTGATTGATACTGGCAAACATGCCCTTGTCCATCAGCGACTTCAACAATTCCTTGGCGCGCACGTCGAGTTTCTCAGCAAGCTCGCGGACAGTAATGCCTTCGGTCACGACCACAGCGCGTGGCTCGCGCTGCACCGGCGCGGGCATGGCCTCAGCCTGCGCAGTGCGGCCAGCTCCAACGCCAGGACGCGTGCGCACCGGATGCAGTTTGCGCTCGCCCTCAGCAAATCGCTTCTCGATCAGCGGGCGTCCGCGCGAAGGCGTAGGTTTACGCGCATAAAGCGGCTTGCCCGGTTCAGCTTTACCCGCAGGAGCGGCGCCCCCCGATGGCTTCGCGCCGGGACCGCCAGAAGTGGGCCGTATACCGCCGCCACCAGGCCGTCCACCCGGACGCGCCGGAAAACGCGACGCTCCCGGCCGCTCGCCTTGCGCCGAGCCAGGACGTCCCGCCGCAGCCGGACGCATCCCCGAAGGCGACTCGCGCTGCGAACTCGGCGGCGCCTGAATCATCGGCCGTTGCGGAATTTTCGGCATCGGGCCAAGCACAGGCTTCGGTGGAGGCGCCGGTCGAGCCGAGGATGTTGCGCCGGCAGGCGAAGCTGATGCTCCGGGCCGCGCACCAATCGGAGTTCGTGACGGAATCGTAGATGCCGGGCGCGAAGCAGGCGCGGCCGGTGGCGCAGCGGCCGCAGGCTTCGCAGCAACTGGATGCGTTGTCGGCGGCACAGCGCTCGGGCGCGGCGCGGCCGGAGTCGGCGTCGGTGGAACAGAAATCGGCGGGCGCGCAGGAAGCGGCGGACGCGGCCCCGTCGGCATTGCGGCGATCGGCGGTGCCGGTGAAGCCGGCGCGGCGGCGACCGGCGGAGCTACGGCAGGCTTAGCGGCAACTGGAGCTGCGGGAGCTGCCGACGGTGTCGGCGCTGGCGCGGCAGCGGGACGCGGAGCTGCCGGCGGCGGTGCAGCAGCCGCAGGCTTCGCGGCAGGCCGGGCTTTCGCAGCCGCAGCTTTGGCAGCCTTATCGGCTTCCGCGGCGGCTTCAGCGTCAGCTAGCCCCTGGAAATGCTTGCGCACCAATTCCGCGTGATCAAGATCCAGAGAACTCGAGTGCGTTTTCTTTTCCGTAACGCCGATCTCGGGGAGAAAGTCGATCAGAACTTTCGCTTTGATCTCCAACTCGCGCGCGAGCTCGTTAATTCGAATTTGATTCGGGTCCGACATAGCCTCCGTTTATTCTTTCTTGTCGCTGTTCTCAGGGTTTTCTTCTTCGTTGCCGCCAGGCGCGTGCGCGTCGGGCGAAACTTCCGGCTGTTCCGTTGATTCTGTCGCCGCCGAGTCCGCGCCTTCGGATTTTTCTTCGCTCGCAGCCGCAGGTTCGTCGACCACTGCTGCAATCTCAGTAGTTTCTTCGTCGTCGACAGACGGCTCGTCGGCAACGGCTTCTTCTTCCGTCGTCTCAATCGCAGCCGCGGATTCTTCTTCCGCCGGAACAGGCTCAGCCGGAGCTTCTTCCACCGCCGGCGGCGCGGCAGCAGCGATTGCTTCCGCTTCCGCAGCAGCGACAGCCTCAGCAGCCTGTCGCGCTTCAAGTTCCTCGAAATAAGTGCCCACAGACTGGCGGATCTTCTCCACCATTTTCTCACCGATGCCCGGAATTTCCACCAACTGCTCGGGCGTCATATCAGCCAGCTTCTCAATCGAAGTAACGCCGTGCGCCTCAAGCTTCTCGACAGTCTTCGGCCCCACACCCGCAAGCTCCGTCAAAGGAGTGCCAGGCGAAGTCAGCGCAGTCATCTGATCTTCAATCTCGCGCCGCTTCTCTTCCTCGCTCTTGATGTCGATATTCCAACCAATCAACTTGCTAGCCAGCCGAACGTTCTGCCCCTTCTTGCCAATCGCAAGCGAAAGCTGCGTATCCTCGACAATCACCTCAAGCCGCTTCTCTTCGACATCGACAACCTGCACGCGCGTAACTTTCGCGGGACTAAGCGACTTCTGCGCAAACGTCAGCGTATCTTCGTTGTAAGGAATGATGTCGATCTTCTCGCCGCGCAACTCACGAATGATCGACTGCACGCGCATGCCCTTCATCCCCACGCAAGCGCCCACAGGATCAACTTCCTTATCGCGGCTCTCGACAGCGATCTTGGTCCGCTCGCCGGCCTCGCGAGCCACAGCGCGGATCTGCACCGTACCGTCGTAAATTTCCGGCACTTCCATTTCGAACAATCGTTGAACTAGAGCTGGATCAGCGCGCGAAACGATCACTTGCGGGCCCTTGGCAGCACGCTCCACAGCGCGGATAGTGACGCGCAAGCGTTCGCCAACATTGTAAGTCTCCAAGCGAGATTGCTCGCGCTTCGGCATGCGCGCTTCAGTACGCCCCATGTCCACGATCACATCGGGCCCTTCCACGCGCTTCACAATGCCGTTCACCAATTCGCCCACGCGAGTGTGGTACTCGTTGTAAATCGTATCGCGCTCAGCCTCGCGCACCTTCTGCAGGATCACCTGCTTGGCAGTCTGCGCAGCGATGCGCCCAAGCACTTCGGTAGGCTTATTCTGGAAAATTTCCCCGCCAGTCTCGATAGCAGGCTGCTGTTTGCGCGCATCGGCAAGCGAAATTTCGCGCAGCGGATCGGCAACTTCTTCCACTACGGTGCGGACAGCAAAGACGTCTACGTGGCCAGTTTCAGCGTTGAATTTTGAGCGGAGATCTTCCTCAGTCTTGTAATACTTGCGCGCCGCGACAACCATCGCGTCTTCGATCGCCGCCACGATCACATCGGGCTCGATGTGCTTCTCGCGGCTGATCTGCTCGATTGTCTGGTACAGCAAACTTGCCATTTCTGCTGCTCCATTCACTGGGCCGGATTGCACTAAAAAATGTTGCACCGAAAAATGTCGCGCTAAAAAATCCCGCCGCCCCAAAGGGCGCCGCTACAAAACCGGCGGCAGACCGCCGTCTCAAATCTCCACTACCAAGTTCGCCTTGCGAATCCCGGCGAACGGCACCGCTACTTCTTTGTCGCTCACCGCCAACTTTACGTTGCCTTCCGCATAACCAGCCAAGCGCCCCTCGTAAAACTTGGCGTTCTCCACCGGCTCGTTCAACCAAATTTTCGCCAAGCGGCCAGTGAACCTCGCATAATCCGCAGGCTTCAAGAGCTTGCGATCCAGCCCCGGCGAACTCACTTCCAAAACGTAAGCCGGCCCCGGCACCAAATCCTCAACATCCAGAATTACGCTCAACTGCTTGCTCACTTGCTCGCAATCCTGATGCGTAATCTTGCCGCCCTGCGGATCGGCCTCAGTGGGCAACCGGTCAAGATAGACGCGCAAAAAGCGCTCCTTACCGACCTTCCACTCGAGATCGAAAATCTCAAGCCCTTCCGAACGGGCCACCCGCTCCGCCGCCGCGCGAATCTTCTCCAAATCCACCATGGTCGTCGTTCCCGGGTCGTCATTCCGGGGTCGAGAGGCACCCCGACCGTATGTGCCGCGCAGGCGCCCCGCCCGGCGCGTTTCCCGCGCAACAAAAAAGTGGGCTCGCGCCCACTGAGTCCTTCGGCCTAACTGGAAACGCCCCAGTATAGCCGCGCCGACAGGAAAAACGCAAGTCGGCGGCCGGCGTGCCGCTGCCCCGCCGCGATCGAGTCTTTTCCCGTAGGGGCGCCGCTCGCTGCGCCCGCCGATGTAACGCCCGCGAAAATGCGCCCTATTGCTCTCCACGTAACGCGATCCGACCTCCTCCGCGCACTTTCACCCTCGCAATCGCCCCATCGCCGCTCTAGCGCATTCGCACCACCCTGACGATAATGGCAACCATCATGCACCCTACAACGCCATGACAAAATCCGCACCAACGCGAAATTCCAAGCGATTTGCGCTCGGCCTAGCCACCCTAACGTGCGCAGCCACCCTCGCAACGGTCGTCTCCGCAAATCACAGAGCGGCAAGCGTTTCTGGAAGCCCAGAATTACCCCGCCTGATGCTCTGGGCTTGGGAGCGTCCCGAAGATTTACGCGCCATTGATCCGCAAGCAGCAGGCGTCGCATTCTTAGCCCGCACCTTGTATCTATCAGCCGACAGCGTGGGAGTTCGCCCACGCTTCCAGCCATTGCACGTCGCCACCACCACAGCGCTCGTCGCCGTAGTGCGGATCGACACAACGCAAGGCAAGCCCCCGACGTACTCCGCCCAACAGCGCAAAGCAACAACCGATGCCGTCGCAGAAGCAGCCCATATTCCCGGCCTCCGCGGAGTACAAATCGATTTCGACGCACGCGCATCGGAACGCGAATTCTACCGCGCGCTACTCCTCGACCTCCGCAAACGAATCACTCCCAACCTATCGCTCACGATCACCGCCGGCGCGTCATGGTGCATCGGCGACGATTGGATCGAAGGCCTACCAATCGACGACGCCGTACCGATGCTTTTTCGCATGGGCGTGGACGACCGAAACATTGGGACTTATTTGGCCGAGGGCCGCGACTTCCGTGCCAGCGCATGCCGGGAAAGTCTGGGCCTATCCACGGACGAATCGCGCCGAGTTTTACCGCAGGGCCGGCGAATCTGGATGTTCAGCCCGAAAGCCTGGGATGCCAAGTCAATTGCAAAGGCGGAGCAGGAGGCGGAGAAATGGCAATGAAACGATGGAAAAAGTATTGCGCCGCAGGCTTGCTCGCCACTTTTCTTTATCTGTCCAGCCCCACCTCGGGCTGCGGGCCATTCTTTCCGCAAACGTACTTCATAACGTCAAGGCTACCCGACTATCCGTTGCAGCCTTACGCCGCGGGCAAAGTTGGAATCGTGCTCCCCACGTACGCGCGCTCGTACCTGGTGGTGGCCTATCGTTATTTCAGCGGCAAGCCATTGAACGCCGACGAGCAAACAGCGGCGCTGAAACTTTGGAACGATCGATTGTCCGCGACGCGCGAAATGGCATCCCAGCCGCCGCAGGTCTCGCGGGTCTGGCTGAATGAGCGGGCGAAAATCGTGAAGATTTCCGCGCCCGCGGAAATTCGAGAATTCGCGGACAAGTACGAACCGATCGACAACGTACCTGGGTATTACGTGCAGTACAGGAATTGCCTGGCGGATGGATTCGCGACCGCAGCCGCGACGCTTCGAGATCTCGCGGCAAAATGGGGGGCAGAGGCGCCGGAACTCGCGGACTGGGTGCGCGGGCAGGATACCGTCTTTTCAAATTGCGGCGGCTTTCCGTCGGGGCCGGAGCAAGCGAAGGCGGCCATTCATATCCCGGATCCCGCACCGGCATCGGCACCAGTTTTGCTGCGCGCGGATCGCGCCTACCAAATCGCCGCCGCGGAATTTTATGGAGCCCGCTTCGAGGATGCAGAAGCGGCGTTCCGCACGATCTCGGAAGATCGCGAGTCTGCCTGGCGCGCGATTGCGGCGTTGATGGTAGCGCGCTGCGAAATCCGCCTCGCGACGCTTGCCACCGGCGGCGCCGATCAAGCCGCAGCGCATCTCCGTGCCGCAGACGCGCAATTGCGCAAAATCAAATCGGACCCATCGCTCCGAGAAGTCCACGCCGGCGCCGGGCGGCTGCTCGATTTTGTGGAGTTCAGAATTCATCCGGACGAGCAGCTACACGAGCTTGCCGCCCGAATCACAGATTCGCGCGATCCAGCCGGTTTCGGCCAAAACCTGTCGGATTACAGCGCGCTGCTCGACGAAGTGCGAGGCGAAATTCCGGATGGCGCCGAGGCGCGTCTCACAAAGGACGCGGTAGCAGCGAGCAGCGCAGGGCGGCTTCCGCGGCGGGATGACATTACCGATTGGATCCTGAATTACGAAGATGGATCGCCCGCCGCCGCTCATCACGCATCCGAGCAATGGCAAAAAACGCAGAGTGTCCCGTGGCTGGTTTCTTCGCTCGCGAAGGCGTCGCCGCAAGATCCCGGAGCGCGCGAGCTGATGGCCGCCGCTCAAAAGCTACCGGCCGATTCCCCAGCCTATTTGGCCGCAACTTTTGGCCGCCTGCGCCTGCAGGCCGCGACCGCACCGGATGCTGCAGCGAAAGAACTCGACGGCGTCCTCGACAACGCCAAAATCGAACTGCCGAAATCATCCCGCAATCTTTTCCTGGCGCTGCGCATGAAAACGTCCGCCAGCCTCGATGATTTTCTGCGTTACGCGCCGCGCGTTCCCAGCGCCGTGAGCAACGGCTTCGATGAACTGGAGATTCCCTCGACCGAAGACGAAGGAATAGGCAACGTCGAAACCAATAAAAAACTCAATGCCCCGAATCCTTATTTCGATCGGGATGCAGCGCAAGTGCTGGATCGCGAATTGCCGTTAAGCATCATTGCGGATGCTGCCGCGAGCACGAAATTGCCGCCCGCGCTGCGCATCGAAGTCGCGCGCGCCGGATGGACGCGTGCCGTATTGCGGCGCGATGATTCTGCGAAAAAGTTTGCCGCCATTCTCGCGGACGTCGACGCGGACTTGCGTCCCGCCATGCAGGACTTCCTAAAGGCGCAGAGCGCCGACGAGCAACAATCCGCCGCAATCTGGATCCTTCTGCGAAATCCAGGGCTGCGGCCTTACGTCACCCCGGGTCTTCTGCGCGAAGGCGTCGCGCGCACGGATAGTTACCGCGACAATTGGTGGTGCGGATTGTCGGTCACGGTCGGGCAGCCGGGCGCGCCGACTGAGATTGATCGTGTCAATCCCCGGCCTGCGGATCCTCTGCTCACGATTTACCCGGATCGCGGGGCAGGAACTCCGCGATTTTTACCCGCAGCAGAAAAGGCAAAAGCCGAAAACGAGTTAGCCACCCTGCGAGCCATCGACACCGCCCCGAATTACTTGGTAAAGGAAACCTTGGCCTGGGCCAAAGCACAGCATGACGATCCGCGTTTACCAGAAGCGTTGTACTGGGCGGTACGCGCAACACGCTTCGGCTGCACCGACGCCGATTCCTCAAACCTTTCGCGCAAAGCCTTCGTTTTTCTACACGAAAATTATCCTGACGATCCGTTCACGGCCAAAACGAAATATTGGTACTGATTCTTACGCCGGGTCCACGCCGCGTCCGCCGCAGTCGATTTTTTTCCGTAGGGGCGCCGCTTGCTGCGCCCGCCCGTGTAACCCCAGCGAAAACGCAGCCTATTCGCCTCAGCGTAACGCGATCCGCCATCTTCCGGTTTCAATCTTCACCTAACTGCACACCACGTCAACAAAACCCATTGATTTAGCAATTTCTAACGCACCACAGCGGAATATCAAAATCAAGATCGCCACCAATGCCGAGGGGAAATTCAAATGCAAGAGTGCCAGCAATACCGTGGCAGCCTCCCGCTTTAACGGGGGGAGGAGCGCTTAAGCACGACGAATCGCCCCGCCCACTTCGAACGCGCTTTGGCGCTGGGCACGAGCAGCGGCGTTTGCGCCGCGAACGATCACCGCGAAAATCAGCAAATTCCCAATCCCGCCTTGCCCGCCAGAAACCCTTCCAACCGCGCCGACTATCGTTGATGCCCACACCCCAAACCTCAAAAGCCCGCACCCGCCAACGCCCTCACCCTCACTCTGTTACAAAATGACCCAAATCAGGAAGCGCGTTACCCACTCCAAACCCCTTCCCCCAACTAAATTCCAAACAATCGCCGTTCCGTCGCTTTTCCCGTCACTTTACCATTGACTAACTAAATACCCAGCGCGATTCTATCCCCGGCCCTCTCCAACAGGCCGAGCACACAACGTAGCGGTGGGCTTCCGCCCAGCATCTTGTGACCACACGGAGCCAAGACGAAAAGAAACTCGAGACACCCAGGCCAATGATCACACTCCCACAACTCGCCCCCAAAGATCACACCCCGCCTCCAATTTCTAATCGGGAATCTGAAGCCGCTATTTTCGCCCCTCGTCGCCCCTTAC
>Ga0206813_1153_pt2 | contig 10308 bp, 12 predicted proteins | sample Alteio_BWOrgCont_92_FD_152856 | JGI IMG/M metagenome (GOLD analysis project Ga0206813, IMG submission 152856) | Enriched cells from forest soil in Barre Woods Harvard Forest LTER site, Petersham, Massachusetts, United States -... | ecosystem: Environmental > Terrestrial > Soil > Temperate forest >...
GCAGTTGCTTTTCGAATTGCGGCCAATTGCCACCCGAAATCACGCCCATCTTCCTCATGACCATCGCCTGAAGAATCTCTCTCTTCTTCCCACCTGTGGAACCAAGTTCTTCCGCTATGAAGCCGACTGGAAGGAACTCTACTCCGAAGACTTCACCGCGGAGGAGAAGGAGAAGATCATGGTCTCTCTCTATAAGGCGCTCGGAGCGGCGGGCTTTGAAGCCGGAAAGCTCTGGGGGACGCTGATCGAAGACCGCGGAAGTCAGATTACGTTCTCTGCGCTCGGCCAGCAGGCGCCCATCGAGGAAAAAAAGAAATGGGATCCCGACTTTGCCCGAAGGAAGAAGATCACGGGAATTCTTACCCGGTTGATTCCTGAGTTTTCCGTCCGCATGGGCGGCGCGACATCCATCGATGTCACAAAGCAAGGCATCGACAAGGCGTACGGAATCAGAAAACTCCGGGACGTTCTCGGGATTGGAACGGACGAGATGATCTTCGCTGGAGACGCCTTGTTCCCCGGCGGCAACGATTATCCCGCCGAGGAAGCGGGGGTGGTTTCCATCCGAGTCCGGGACCCGAATGAAACCAAGCGCGTAATCGAAGCGATCATCGCTTGCCTGGGTTCTGTCCGGGATGGAATGGCTGAAAGCCGGATCGGTGTGGCCCGCCTGAATGTGCCGGACCGCCTGCCGATCGGGGCGCTCGCCGACCGCCTGGAGCAAACCGTTTCCCCTGTCAGGCGCGAAGAGAAACAGGAATGAATGCAAACACCATGAGAGCAACTGATCACCCATTGACACCGGAACTGCGGGAAAAAATGGACGCCTACTGGCGCGCCGCCAATTATCTGTCCGTCGGCCAGATCTATCTCTATGATAATCCGCTCCTGAAGCGGCCGCTGGCGCTGCCGGACGTGAAGCACATGCTGCTGGGCCACTGGGGCACGACACCCGGCCAGAACTTTATCTATGTGCATCTCAACCGGGTCATCAAGAAATACGACCTGGACATGATCTATGTCTCCGGCCCCGGCCACGGCGGGCCGGCGGTCGTGAGCAATACCTATCTCGAGGGCACTTACAGCGAGGTCTATCCCGATATCAGCCAGGATGAGGCGGGGCTTCGAAGACTCTTTGTCCAGTTCTCGTTCCCCGGAGGCATTCCCAGCCACGCATCGCCCGAGTGTCCGGGCTCCATCCACGAAGGCGGCGAACTGGGTTATTCGCTCAGCCACTCATTTGGCGCGGTGTTTGATAACCCCGATCTCATCGTGGCATGCGTCGTCGGCGATGGCGAGGCGGAGACGGGCCCGCTTGCCACCGCGTGGCATTCGAACAAGTTCCTCGATCCGGCCACCGACGGCGTGGTGCTGCCCATCCTGCATCTCAACGGCTACAAGATTTCCAACCCGACTCTCCTTGCGCGCATCAGCCGCGAGGAATTGGAGCAGTTGTTCCGAGGGTACGGTTGGACGCCCTACTTTGTGGAAGGCCACGAGCCGGCGTTGATGCACGAAGCCATGGCCGCGACGCTCGACACCGCAGTGGAGCAGATCCGGAAAATTCAGGAAAACGCCCGCGTTCACGGAAACTCCGAGCGTCCGCGCTGGCCGATGATCGTCCTCGATTCACCCAAGGGCTGGACGGGACCGAAGATTATCGATGGCCTGCAAATCGAAGGCACATTTCGCGCGCATCAAGTGCCGCTCTCCGATCCGGCCACCCATCCCGAACATCTTCAGCTTTTGGAAGACTGGCTGCGGAGTTACAAGCCGGAGGAACTCTTCGACGATCATGGCCGGTTGAAACCGGAACTCGCCGAACTCGCGCCCGAGGGCGCCCGCCGCATGGGCGCAAATCCGCACGCCAACGGCGGCATCCTGCTCCATGACTTGCGGATGCCGGACTTCCGGGACTACGCGGTGGATGTGCCCGCGCCGGGCGCGCCCGGCATCGGAGACACGCATGTGCTGGGCCGCTTTCTGCGCGACGTGATGGAGTTGAACAATACGCAGCGGAACTTCCGGGTCTTCGGTCCCGATGAAACTCTCTCCAACGGCCTGGAAGCTCTCTTTGAAAAGACCAAACGCCAATGGGAAGGCGCGACCAAGCCGAACGACGAATGGCTCGCGCCTACTGGTCGCGTCATGGAGATGCTCAGCGAGCACCAATGCGAAGGCTGGCTTGAAGGTTATCTGCTCACCGGGCGGCATGGACTCTTCAACTGCTACGAAGCTTTTATCCACATCATCGATTCGATGTTTAATCAGCATGCCAAGTGGCTGAAGGTGACATCGGGGCTGCCCTGGCGGCGGAAGATCGCGTCGTTGAACTACCTGCTGGCGTCGCATGTCTGGCGGCAGGATCACAACGGCTTTACGCACCAGGATCCCGGTTTCCTCGATCATGTCGTGAACAAGAAGGCCGAGGTCGTTCGCGTCTATCTTCCACCGGATGCCAACTGCCTGCTTTCAGTCATGGATCACTGCCTGCGCAGCCGCCATTACGTCAATGTGGTGGTCGCCGGCAAACACCCGGCCCCGCAATGGCTTTCGATGGACGCGGCCGCCACGCACTGCGCCGAGGGCATCGGGATCTGGGAGTGGGCCAGCAATGACAAAGGCGTGGAGCCCGACGTGGTCATGGCCTGTTGCGGCGATGTGCCCACGCTAGAGACGCTCGCCGCCGTGTCCATTCTGCGCGAGCGTCTGCCCGATCTGAAGATCCGAGTCGTGAATGTTGTGGATCTCATGAAGCTGCAGCCGCAGATGGAACATCCGCACGGCCTGAGCGATATGGATTTCGACGGGCTGTTCACCAAAAACAAGCCGGTCATTTTTGCCTTCCACGCCTACCCATGGCTGATCCACCGGCTAACTTATCGGCGGACAAATCATCACAATATCCACGTCCGCGGTTACAAGGAAGAAGGCACCATCACCACGCCGTTCGACATGACGGTGCTGAATGAACTGGACCGCTTCCATCTCGTGATGGATACCATCGATCGCCTGCCGCAGTTGAACTCCACGGGCGCGTATTTGAAACAGGAGCTGCGGGACAAACTGATCGAGCACAAGCATTACATCGACAAATACGGTCAGGACATGCCGGAGATTCGAAATTGGAGATGGAGGCCGAAGACATGACGTCCGCGATGCTTGGCAAAGGAAATAGGCACCAATCACGGAGAAGCCACCTTTAAAATACGCAGTCAAAGTCAGTAACAAACAAAGAAAAACTAATATGGCAATCAAACTGAAAGAAGAGAACGACGGCAAAGTATTGGAAGCCCAGATCAGCGGAAAATTGGTTCACGAGGACTACAAACGCCTGTCGCCTGAATTCGAGAAACTGCTCAAAGAGCATGGCAAAATCAGCGTGCTGTTCGAGATGGTGGATTTCCACGGCTGGGAGACCGCCGCGCTGTGGGACGACATCAAGTTCGACGTGAAGCATTTCAACGACATCGAGCGACTGGCGATGGTAGGCGACAGGAAGTGGGAGAAGGGGATGAGCAAATTCTGCGGCGTGTTCACCACGGCGAAGATTCACTACTTCGACCGCTCGGAGATGAACGAGGCGCGGCAGTGGGTTGAAGCCGCCTGAGCGGGCCGCCCGTGCGCGCATGCTTATGAACGAAGCCGGCAACGCGCCACCGCTCGCGAACCGCGGCGCGATCTCCGCGGTGCGCGGCAGTGTCGTGGACGTGCGCTTCGATGAGCGCCTGCCGCCGATCTACTCGGTGCTGCGCGCCGGTGACGAAGGGCGGATCGTCATTGAAGTGCTGGCGCAGAGTGATGCGCATCACGTGCGCGGAATCGCTTTGACACCCACGCAGGGGCTCGCCCGCGGCATGGTGGTCGAGGACACGGGCGGCCCGTTGAAAGCGCCGGTGGGGAAGGGGATCCGCTCCAGGATGTTCGATGTCTTTGGCAATACCATCGACCGCGGAGCGGCGTTGTCCGATGTCGAGTGGCGCTCCGTGCATCGCGCTCCGCCGCCGCTGTCGCGACGGTCCACCAAGTCAGAAATCTTTGAGACGGGCATCAAGGTCATCGATGTGCTCGTGCCGCTGGAGCGCGGCGGCAAGGCGGGGCTTTTCGGCGGCGCCGGTGTGGGCAAGACGGTGCTGCTCACCGAGATGATTCACAACATGATCGGCCACCAGGAAGGCGTAAGCATTTTTTGCGGCATCGGCGAACGCTGCCGCGAGGGTGAGGAGCTTTATCGCGAGATGAAGGAAGCCGGCGTGCTGCCAAATATGGTAATGCTCTTTGGCCAGATGAACGAGCCGCCGGGCAGCAGGTTCCGAGTGGGGCACGCCGCGCTGACCATGGCCGAGTATTTTCGGGACGACGAGCATCGTGATGTGTTGCTGCTCATCGACAATATCTTTCGCTTTATCCAGGCCGGCTCGGAAGTGTCCGGCTTGATGGGGCAAATGCCGTCGCGACTGGGTTATCAGCCCACGATGGGCACCGAGCTATCGGGTCTGGAGGAGCGCATCGCGAATACCGATACCGGCGCCATCACCTCCATCCAGGCGGTGTACGTGCCCGCCGACGATTTCACCGATCCCGCGGCGGTGCATACCTTCTCGCATCTCTCCGCCTCCATCGTCCTCTCGCGCAAGCGGTCGAGCGAAGGCCTTTTTCCGGCCATCGATCCGCTGCAATCCAACTCCAGGATGGCCACGCCGGGCATCGTCGGCGAACGTCATTACCATCTGGCGCAGGAAATCCGGCGGACGCTCGCGCAATACGCGGAATTGAAGGACATCATTGCCATGCTCGGGCTGGAGCAGCTTTCGCCGGAGGACCGCAACGTGGTTGCGCGCGCCCGGCGCCTGGAGCGATTTCTCACGCAGCCCTTTTTCACGACCGAGCAGTTCACCGGTCATTCAGGAAAGCTCGTCAGCCTCAAGGACTCCCTGGACGGCTGTGAACGCATCCTTCGCGACGAATTCAAAGACTACCCCGAGAGAGCGCTCTACATGTTCGGGACGATTGATGAAGCCAGGGGAAAATCGAAACCGGGCGAGCCGGCGCCCAAGTCAAAGACGGAGGTCGGGAAAGACCCGAAGCCCGCCGCCGAATCTCCGACTGAAGCCGCGGTTGAGCCGCATCCGAAGCCCGGAGCCCCACCTGAACGGGAGGCCGCGCATGCCGGCGCCGCGCATGAATCTTAAGGTGCTCCTGCCGTTCCAAATCTTCGCCGAGAAAACCGGCGTGTCGCGCATCGTGGCGGAGACGCGCGAAGGCTCGTTCGGACTCCTGCCCCACCGGCTCGATTGCGTGGCCGCGCTCGCCCCAGGCATCCTGACTTACGAGACGGCAGCGGAGGGCGAGGTCTTCGTGGCAGTGGATGAAGGCGTTCTGGTGAAGACCGGCCCCGACGTGCTGGTTTCCGTGCGCCGCGCGATTGGCGGGAAGGACCTCAGCCGATTGCGCGAGTCGGTGGAGAAGGAGTTCCTGACCCTGGACGAGCGCGAGCAAAGCGTCCGCTCGGTGATGGCGAAATTGGAAACTGGATTCCTGCATCGCTTCGCGACCTTTCAACATGAATGACGAGCCGCCCAGCAAACCCGCCGCCTCTCCGCTCTCGATCGAGGTGGGCGCCAAGGCGGCGCGCAAGCTCAAGGCGCGTCGCCGTTCCGCGCAGGGCGTGTGGTTTGGCTTGGGGATGATGGGGCTGATCGGCTGGTCGGTAGTCGTTCCCACGCTGCTCGGCGCCGCGCTCGGTCTCTGGTTGGACGGTCACTATCCGAGCAAGCATTCCTGGACGCTGGCGCTGCTGGTGGCGGGGATCGTGCTGGGCTGTCTTAATGCGTGGAACTGGGTTTCCAAGGAGGAAAAAGCCATGCGGAAAGAGCAGGAGGACGATCATGACTGAAGCGCTCACACTCACGCTCGCATGGATGGCAGGGGGAGCGCTCGGCGCGATCTTCTTTGGCGGTCTTTGGTGGACTGTTCGCAAGGCCTGCTCGTCCGAATGCCCGGCGCTTTGGTTCTTTGGCAGTTTGCTGCTGCGGATGAGCATCGCGCTGGTGGGATTTTACTTTGTCTCCGGCGGTGATTGGAAGCGTCTGCTGCTATGTCTTCTGGGATTTACGGCGGCGCGACTCTTCGTGACGTGGCTGACCCGGACGCCCGTGGAAAACCGAACCCGCCCTGCCAAGGAGGCCAGCCATGCGTCTTAGCGCGGACCAGATGATCTTCTGGCAACACGGGTTTCTCAAACTCAACGGCACGATCGTATTCACCTGGGCGCTGATGCTCGTGCTGGCCTTGGGCGCGAAACTTATCACGCGCAATCTTTCCACAGACCTCGAGCGCTCCCGGTGGCAGAACTTCCTGGAAATCGCCGTGACCAGCATGCGGAAACAAATCGAGGAAGTCGGCCTCAGTCATGCGGAGAAGTACATGCCGTTTTTGGGCACGCTTTTTCTGTTCGTGGCCGCGGCCAACCTCTTTACCATCATCCCCGGCTACGAGCCGCCGACCGGCTCGCTCTCGACCACCGCGGCGCTCGCGCTGTGCGTGTTTGTGGCCGTGCCGCTATTCGGCATCGAGGACCAGGGTCTGGGCGGTTATCTCAAGTCTTATCTGGAACCGACGGTCATCATGCTGCCGTTTAACATTATCAGCGAGCTCTCGCGCACGCTCGCCCTCGCCGTTCGCCTCTTCGGCAATATGATGAGCGGAGCGATGATCCTCAGCATCCTGCTCACGATCACGCCCTTCCTTTTCCCCATCGTCATGACTTTGCTGGGACTGCTCACCGGCATGGTCCAGGCCTATATCTTCAGCATCCTGGCCGGGGTCTATATCGCGGCTGCCATAGGCGCCCGCGAAGCTACTTCCAAGCCCAAGCCGGCGCAATCATAAGGCTTGAGGCTTAAACTCACCACGAATCTACAAAAAGGACACACTTATGGATAACATGACCCTCATCGCAGTTGCCTCAATCGCCACCGCCGGCATTACCACCGGTTTCGGCTGCATGGGCCCGGCTCTCGGCGAAGGCCGGGCGGTCGCGACCGCCCTGACATCACTGGCGCAGCAGCCCGACGCTTCCGCCACCATTACGCGCACGCTGTTCGTCGGCCTGGCGATGATCGAGTCCACGGCCATCTACTGCTTCGTGGTTTCGATGATCCTCATTTTTGCCAACCCGTTCTGGAACCACGTCATCACCCTCACCCCCGGAAAGTAACCGATGCTTATCGATTGGTTCACGGTCAGCGCCCAGGCGGTCAATTTCCTCATCCTCGTGTGGTTGATGAGGCGCTACCTTTACAAGCCCATCCTCGCCGCCATCGACGCGCGGGAAAAGCGGGTCGCCGCGGAACTCGCGGACGCCGACGCGAAAAAGGCCGAAGCTCAAAAGGAGCGCGATGAATACCAGCGCAAGAACGAGGAGTTCGACCAGCAGCGCGCCGCGCTCCTGAGCAAGGCCACGGACGAAGCGAAAGCCGAGCGTCAGGGACTGATGGAAGAAGCGCGGAAGGCGGCCGATGCCCTGAGCGTGAAACGGCAGGAATCGCTGAGAAGCGACGCCCGCAATCTAAATCAAGCCATCGGTCGCCGGACCCAACAGGAAGTGTTTGCCATCGCGCGAAAGGCGCTGACGGACCTTGCTTCGGCAAGTCTGGAAGAGCGCATGGGCGAGGTCTTCACGCGCCGCTTGCGACAAATGAACGGCGAAGCGAAATCAGGACTCGCCGAGGCCATCAAGACTGCGTCTGATCCGGCGCTCGTGCGCAGCGCGTTTGACTTGCCGACGGAGCAACGCGCTGCCATACAAAACGCTCTCAACGAAACTTTCTCCGCCGACATTCCCCTCCGCTTCGAAACCACGCCGGACCTGGTCTGCGGGATCGAACTTAGCACTAATGGACAAAAGCTGTCCTGGAGTATCTCGGACTATCTCGTCTCCCTGGAGAAAAGCGTCGGCGAACTCTTAAACACGCAAGCCAAGTCCGACGGCGCGCCCGGCATCAAGACCGAGCCGAAACCCGTCTTAAAAGGCGAATGAGCATTTCGCCCGATCTCTCCAGTCTCGACAGCGTCTTCGACCGCGCGTTCGCCGGTGTTAGCAAGGCACGGGAAGACTTTACTCCGCACTTGAGGCCGCGCGAGGTGGGCACGATCACCAGCGTGTCCACTGGCATTGCCAAGGTCTCCGGGCTCCCCAGCGTGGGCTTCGAGGAATTGGTGCAATTTCCCGGCGGCGTGTCTGGGATCGCGTTCAATGTGGACGAGGACGAAATCGGCGTCGTGCTGCTAGGCGAATACGCGGATTTGCGCGCGGGCGATGAAGTCCAGGGCACGGGCCGGGTCATGGACGTGGCTGTGGGCGACGGATTGCTGGGCCGGGTCATCGACCCGCTCGGACGTCCGCTCGATGGCAATGGACCCGTGACGACCGGCGAGCGCCTGCCCATCGAACGTCCAGCCGCGCCCATCATGGATCGCGGGCCTGTGATCGTGCCGCTCCAAACCGGCCTCAAGGTCATCGACGCGCTCATTCCCATCGGGCGCGGCCAGCGCGAGCTGATCCTGGGAGACCGGCAGACAGGCAAGACCGCCATTGCGCTCGATACCATCCTCAACCAGCGGGGCCAGAATGTCGTCTGCGTCTATTGCGCCATCGGCCAGCGCGCTTCCGCCGTGGCAAAGGCCGTGGCCACTTTACGCGAGAAGGGCGCGATGGATTACACCGTCGTCGTCGTCACCGAGGGCAACGACCCTCCCGGCCTCGCCTACATCGCTCCTTACGCCGCGACGAGCATCGCGGAGCATTGGATGGAAACCGGGCGCGACGTGCTGATCGTCTATGACGACCTCACGCAACACGCGCGCGCCTACCGCGAGCTTTCCCTGCTGCTCCGCCGGCCGCCTGGGCGCGAGGCTTTTCCGGGGGACATCTTCTATATCCATTCCCGGTTGTTGGAACGCGCCACGCACCTGAGCAAGGAACGCGGGGGCGGTTCGCTCACCGCCCTTCCCATCATCGAGACGGAGGCGCAGAATATCTCCGCCTACATCCCAACGAACCTGATTTCCATCACGGACGGGCAGATCTATCTCTCGCCGTCGTTGTTCGAATTGGGCGTGCTGCCCGCGGTCGATGTCGGCAAGTCCGTCTCCCGCGTCGGCGGCAAAGCGCAGCGGGCGACTTACCGCGCAGTGGCGGGCGATCTCAAGCTCGCCTACGCGCAGTTCGAGGAACTCGAAACCTTTGCCCGGTTCGGCGCGCGCCTGGATGAAGACACTCGCAAAACCATCGAGCACGGGCGGCGAATCCGCGCCTGCCTCAAGCAGCCCGAGTTCGCCCCGGTATCCGTGCCCGCGCAAATCGCCATCCTGCTGGCATTGATCGCCGGACTCTTCGACCCCGTGCCGCTCGACCAGATGGCGGATGCCGAGCGCGCGGCACAAGAGGCCGCGGCGAATATCCCGGCGGACGTGTGCGCGAGGCTGGACGCCGCCGTGAAACTCAGCGACGAGGACCGCCAAACGATGGTCGATATAGCCCGCAAAGCGCGTTTCCTGCCCCAACCCGCGTCTAAGCCGGCGGCGCCCGAAGAGAAGCCGTGAGTGATACCACCGCCAGCCTCAGCCGAAAGATCCGCAGCGCGGGCGATCTCCAATCCGTGGTCCGCACGATGAAAGCTCTGGCTGCCTCGAGTATCGGGCAATACGAGAAATCGGTGCGCGCATTGGCTGACTATTACCGGACCGTGGAACTCGGGCTGGGGGCGTGTTTTCGGGAAATCGGACCCGCCGCGCCGACGGCTGGGACGAAATCGCGATCCGATGCGGGTCCGATCGGCGCCATCGTGTTCGGCTCCGACCAGGGGTTGGTGGGCCAGTTTAACGAAGTGGTGGCCGATGACGCGATCAAGACGCTCGCGGCGCTGCCCGGCAAGCCACGGGTATGGGCCGTGGGAGAGCGCGTCCATGCGCGTCTGGCGGACGCGGGACTGCATATGATGGGCCTCTTCGCAGTGCCGAATTCCGTCAAGGGCATCGCCCCGCTCGTTGCGCAGATCCAAATCGAAAGCGAAGCGCATCGGGCCGAAGGCGACTACGCGCGCGTCTATGTCTTCCATCAGCGCCCGCAGTCCGGTTCGCTTTGTGAGCCGGTCAGCCAGAGATTATTGCCGCTCGACGCGCAATGGCAGCAAAGCCTCGTCAAAGTCCGCTGGCCTGCCGGAAACCTCCCCGAGGTCATGAGCGGCGGCGCCGCGACGCTGCGCGCCCTGATCCGCGAATACCTCTTCATCTCGCTCTTCCGGG
>Ga0206813_1196_pt1 | contig 10227 bp, 9 predicted proteins | sample Alteio_BWOrgCont_92_FD_152856 | JGI IMG/M metagenome (GOLD analysis project Ga0206813, IMG submission 152856) | Enriched cells from forest soil in Barre Woods Harvard Forest LTER site, Petersham, Massachusetts, United States -... | ecosystem: Environmental > Terrestrial > Soil > Temperate forest > O...
AATTCGGGGACCAGCTGAGCCTTTTCAATGTTGGCCAGGGTGATTTCCACGCTGGAGTTTTCGGGGGGGCGCGATTTTGCTTTTTGCTTCGTACCGCTGACGTCCAGCCGAATGGATTGCTCGTTTACCTCTGTGATCTTGCCCTGCCAGTGACGGTTGCCCGCGACTGGCTCGAATGTCTGGAGCTTCGCCAGCAATCCGGTGAAGCGCTGGAAGTCGTCGCGGCCGTGGAGCTTGCGATCGAGGCCTGGCGATGAAACTTCCAGGGTGTACTCCGCACCGGGAACCAGATCTTCAATGTCGACAACGGTTCCGAAATCGCGGCTAAAAACTTCGCAATCCGTGTGGGTAATGCCGGAAAGCTGTTCGGCGGCCACGGGGACGACGTCGGCGGGGATCTCCTCAGAGAGGCGCTTGCGCTCTACGGCGTTTTTTTCGATGAAGACGCGCAGAATGCGATGTTTGGCGCCGCCGTGGAATTCGAGATCGACGACGTCGAGGCCGTGCGAAGCGGCTACCCGCTGCGCCGTCGCGCGAATCTGATCCACATCCAGAGCCATTTTGCTGATTTGAGCCGCCTAAATATTGCGCAAATAAAAAGTGGGCTTTCGCCCACTCATTTCTCCGGCCAGAACGTCACTCACAACCGGACAAACTCGTCTGCACTGATATTACGCTTCCGGCGTGAACCTTTCAAATGGGCGGTGAGGTATGGGATACTGCGGGCAATCCAGCTATGACAACCGCACCCAGCACCCTGAATCCGTATGCAAAATTCGTAGGCGAGCAGGAACCGCTTGCCGTGATCGCCGCCACCTCTGACCGTTTGCAGGCTCTGGCCGCGAAAATTGGCCCGGAGAAGATTGCGGTGGCTCCGGCGCCGGAGAAATGGAGCGCGAGCGAGATTCTGTGCCACCTGGCCGACTGCGAGATTGCGTTTGGCTTTCGGCTGCGGCAGACGCTGGCGGAGGACAACCATTTGATCCAGCCGTTCGACCAGGAGAAGTGGGCTGCGCCGTATGGCAGCTTGGCGGCGAATGAAGCGCTGACGGCGTTTGCGGCTCTGCGGCGGTGGAACCTGCTGTTGATCCAGGGAGCGCTGACGGAGTTTGGGACGAAGTCCGTAACCCATCCGGAGCGCGGGGCGATGACGTTTGCGACCATCGTGGACACGATGGCCGGACACGATTTGAATCACATCGGGCAGCTGGAGCGGATGGCGGGTTAATTCTGCCCTAGCTGGGGTCGTGGGGGACTAAAGTAAGGTCGCCTACGCCTACGGTGGCGCGCAGGTGATAGTGGCCCTTGCCGTTGAAGTCCTCATCTTTGCCCAGGAATCCGTGCTGGCCGCCGGGGTTGAGCGGATCGTTGACATCGCCGATGTGGGTGGAGAGGACGACGTGTCCGTACTCGGCATCGTCACTCAGGGCGACAGTCAGATCGCCGACACCGACATGCAGGTCCTTGTCGCCGCGGATGCCGGTGATATGCAGGTCGCCGACGCCGAGCGAGAGTTTCAGGTCGCCGTTGGCGGGAACGTAGAGGGTGACCTCGGGGCTGGAATGTCCATGATTATTTTTGGGCATTTCCAGGTCGATGGTGGCGCGGTTCGCGGCGACTTCGAAGCGGTGAACCCATCCGGCAACGGTTTCGGCGTCGTAGAAGGCTTTGGGATCGATTTCCAGGCGGACGTGATTGTTCGGGCTGGGCAGGATTTTGACGTCGCCGACATTCATGTCGAGGACGACGGTGCTGCCGGTGGCCATGGGCTTGTCGATGACCATGGGTGGAGGCTGATCGAATTTCAGCTTGACGCGGGGCGGATTGGCGGGGGCCAACGAGGACCCGTCTGACTGCGCTGCCGCTGCCATGCTCACGGTCGCTGCAAGGACAACACAACAAAAGCCGAGTGTTCTGGACGCCATGTATGCCTCCTCGAGACCCTACGCAACGGGAAAAGGCTCGGTTCCGTCGGTTTGAACAAAATGTTCAATCGGGTAAAAATTTGGCCGCTTTGGAGCGTCCGCACATCCAAACACGTCAATAAGGGCAGGATGGAAATGAGTAGGATGGTGATGAGGAACGGCATGCGCTTGCGGGAGTTGGCTTCGTCGATGGGGTGGAGGCGGCGTGTCGGACGCGTCCTGATGGTGAGCGGTCTGGCCGGCGTGCTGGCGCTGAGCGGCTGTGGGAAGTTCTTCCCCAAGCTCACAACTGGCGGCGGTACGGGATCGGGCGGGGATTATCTGTACGCAGGAAATTTGGGAACGTCTGAGCCAACGGTGGCGGGATTTTCGATTGCCAGTTCCGCGCTGACTGTCGCCTCGAACTCGCCGTATACGGTTAGCCTGACGCCGACCTCGCTGGCGGTGACGCCCGACGACAATTATCTGTTTGTGGGCGGGCCGGGGGGAATCTACACCTATGCGATTGGCTCCGGCGGAGATCTGACGGAGGCGGGGAACGACACCTTTGCGCAGGTTCCAGATCCCGCGGTGCTGCGCGTCGATCCGACGGGAAATTATTTGCTGGGCGGCGACGCGCTTTCGGGAACGGTGTACGTATTTCAGATTGGCAGCGATGGCGCGTTGAGCCAGGTGGGGTCGACGCTGACGCTGAACGCAAATGAGCCGGTGACGGACATGGAGTTTGCGTCGAACGGCAGCAACACCTATCTCTACGCCTCGCTCGGAACGGCTGGGATTTACGCGATGAGTTTCTCGGGCGGGACGCTGTCGGAATTGAACGACGGCAACTACGCTCCGAAGAAGTCGGATGCGGCCGATGAAGGGATGGCCGTGGCGCCGGACGGCGACACTCTGTTCGCGGCGGAAACGGTGACAGGCGGCGTGCGGGTTTTCACGATTAATTCGAATGGGAGCCTGACGGAGTCGACGAGTTCGCCGGTGACGACAGGCACGGCGCCGTGGGCGGTTCTGGTGGATGCGACAGGGAGCTATGTGTACGTCGCGGATCGAACGAAGGCGCAGATCAGCGCATTTTCGCTGGCATCGGGGAAGCTGACGGCGATTGGCTCGCCGATTGCGACGGGTGATTTGCCGGTGCAAATGGTCGAGGACAACAGCAAGACGTACGTGGCTGTGGTGTGTACGGGCGGCAATCCTGATGTGGAGTTGTACACGATTGGGACGACGGGGGCGCTGACGAAGTTCACGACAGCAACAACAGGAACGGATCCGACGGAGGCTAGTTCGCTGGCGGCAACGCACTAGCGAACACGACGCCTGCGCTCAGGTGTGATCGGTCATGCCGCAGCCAGGAGTCTTGCCAACAGGTGGACCGGGTGGATGGGCTTGTTGAGCAACTCGAAATCAAATCCCCGTTTCCTGGCTCGTTCGAGATATTCCTCGGACGCGGCGTGGGCGGTGATGAGAATAATCTGGCACGTCGGATAGCGTGTCTGGATTTGAATCGCCAGTGAAACGCCGTCGCCTCCGGGCATCTGCACGTCGGTGAAGACGAAGTCCGGACAGGTGTGTTTGCACGCTGCCAGAGCATCATCAGCGTTGTAAAAGGCAGTGGCTTCGTATCCGTTCATTCTGAAAATTGCGGCCAGGGTATCGGCAATCGACTTCTCATCATCGACTACAAAAACTCGCATCATCAGCGGATCCCTCTTTTCGCGGGCTTGTTGAGGCGTATGGCCGAGCGGCTGCGCGGCTTGCCCGAGTACACAGCAATGTCGGTAATTGGGGACTTCTTCAGGTCCAGGGGAAGCACGTGGACAGGAACTTCCGAGAGCGGAACGACGACGAATCGAAAGTTGGCCTTTTTGAGTCGGCGCATGAATTGAAATTAGGCCTAAATGATTGATACGGGTAGATTTCTTTACTTTTTTTTAGGAGTCATCATTGCGGGAGCCTGAGGTTTGAAAGGTGCATCGCTGGCGCATTTTGGCGCATGCTTTGCGTTACGTTAGCAGAGGCATTCGGTGTATTGTTTGACGTGAACGAATCGTTTGCGATAGGTTAGCGATACTTTTCGGAGGGCCTACACGATGAACCGCAAAAGGATAGCGACTTTCAATGTCACAGACAGGACGAACGTGCCGACAGGGCGACACGGCAAGCACAACAGCATCGTGAACCAGATTCTGGATGACCTGAAAGACCTGGAGACGGGGAAAGCGATCAAGATTCCGTTGTCGGAATTGCCGGACACGAAGGTGAACATCCGCTCGGCGCTGAACCGCGCGACGCGCAAGCTGGATAAGGCCGTCGCCACGGCCACGGACGACGATTTCCTTTATGTTTGGAATTCGTGATTGACGCTGGGGCCCGGGACGCAAACAGTCGTGCGCGCGACGTGGTATGCTGACGAGTTTTCGTCCCCGAAACTCCTCATGACTGACACCAATCCGGAACTTCCTAAGGTAAACAACCAGATTTCCTCGAAGCTCGATGCGACCAGTGCGCGCTTCGGCAAACACGCGCAGAGCATGGCTGAGCTGCTGGCGACCATCCGCGGGCAGGAGGCGGAGGTGCGTCTGGGCGGTGGCGCCAAGGCCATTGAGTCACAACACGCGAAGAAGCGCCTGACGGCGCGGGAGCGCGTGGATCTGCTGATCGACGAGGGAACGGAGCTGTTCGAGCTGGGGCTGTTTGCGGCGTTTGGGATGTATGAGGAGTGGGGAGGCGCGCCGTCGGCGGGAGTAGTAACGGGGCTGGGGCGCGTTGCCGGGCGGCTGTGCATGATTGTGGCGAACGATGCCACAGTGAAGGCCGGCGCGTTTTTCCCGATGACGGCGAAGAAGGTGCTGCGGGCGCAGCATATTGCGATGCAGAACCGGATTCCTACGCTTTACCTGGTGGACTCGTCGGGGATTTTTCTGCCGCTGCAGGAAGATGTGTTTCCGGATCAGGACGATTTTGGGCGGATCTTTCGCAATAACGCGGTGATGTCGGCGAGCGGGATTCCGCAGATCACGGCGATTATGGGCATGTGCGTGGCGGGCGGCGCGTATTTGCCGGTGATGACCGATCAGGTGCTGATGACGGAAGGCAGCGGACTATTTCTGGCCGGACCAGCGCTGGTGCAGGCGGCGATTGGGCAAAAGTATTCGGCGGAAGAACTGGGCGGGGCGACAATGCACGCGGAAATTTCCGGCACCGTCGACTTCAAGGAGCCGAACGATCACCTATGCCTGGCGCGGCTGCGGTCGCTGGTGGGGCGGTGGGGGCATCCGCCACGGGCGGCCTTCGACAAGACGCCTTACAACGCGGAGAAGGACGCGCCGAAGTACAAGGCGACGGATTTGTATGGGCTGCTGGATGTGAATCCGGCGCGAGCGGCGGTGAACACGTACGAGATGCGCGAGGTGATCGCGCGGATTGCGGATCGCAGCGAGTTCGACGAGTACCGGCCGGGGTACGGGCGGACGCTGCTGTGCGGCTACGCGCGGATCGGCGGGCACGCAGTGGGGATTGTGGCGAACCAGCGTGTGTCGCAGCCGCAGACCAGTCCCACGGGCGAGAAGCGAACGGAGTTTGGCGGCGTGATTTATGCGGAGAGCGCGGACAAGGCGGCGCGATTCATTATGGACTGCAATCAAAATCTGGTGCCTCTGATTTTTCTGCACGACGTCAACGGGTTTATGGTGGGGCGCGACGCGGAGTGGACCGGGATTATTCGCTCGGGCGCGAAGATGGTGACGGCGGTAGCGAACTCAGTGGTGCCGAAGATCTCGTTGATCATTGGCGGATCGTTTGGCGCGGGCAATTACGCGATGTGCGGGAAGGCTTACGATCCGCGATTCATTTTTGCGTGGCCGAATGCACGGTACGCGGTGATGAGCGGGGAGTCGGCGGCGAACACGCTGGTGGAGATTCGCATCCGGCAAATGGAGCGCGATGGGCGCAAGCTGAGCGACGAGGAGAAGCAGGAGCTGTTCGCATCGACGAAGGCGACCTACGACGCGCAGACGGACTGCCGGTACGCGGCGGCGCGGCTGTGGGTGGACGCGATTATCGACCCGGCAAAGACGCGGGAGGCGCTGCTGATGGCGCTGGAAGCGGCCGCACTGAACCCGGACGTACCGAAGTTTAACCCGGGGATTCTGCAAACGTGAAAGAAGCTAAGAAGCGGTCAGCGGAATAGCGGTCAGCTCAAGTGCGGTCAGCGAAGAATCGGTCAGCGAACGGCTGGCAGGTGGCGGCGGCGTTTGGTGCCCTTGACTTCGGAGATGCGGGGCGGTGTGGGCGCGATTTCCGAGGGGGTCTCGGGGTTATTCTCGACCTATGCCCTCGTCAGCAACTGTGAAGAAGCGCGATGCAGCGCGCGCGAAACCCAAGAAAAAATCGACTGGAAAAAAGAGCGCTGGATGGAAGCGGTTTTGGCCGTTGGCTGTTTGTCTGCTGATCACTCCGTTTGCGATTCGCTCGGCCAGCATTCTGGCGCTGGAGGGGCCGAAAGCCTTTGCGCTGCTCTACCCATGGGTGGACGTGGTGCGGAGCGCGGCTCTGCATGTGCCCGAAGACTGGGTGGGAAGCCTGTCGCAATGGATCATCTACCTGCAATTCCCTGTTTACGGTCTGGTGATGACGCTCACATTTCGCGCCGATAAGCATCTGCGAGCATTCATTATCGGCCTGCTGCTGCACTTCGGCGGGCTGTTCGCAGTGGTGGTGCTGGCGTATCTGGCGTAGGCGGGGCGCGATGCGGTTAAGAAAAAAGGGGCGGGTATGACCCGGCACCGGACGCTGGCGCGGATGGTGGTAACACAGTTGCGTCTGCGTTTTCTGATCGCGCTGGTGGGGCTGGCGGTGCTTTGCCTGGGGCTCACGATTCTGTTTGTGATGGCGTGGCACCGTCGCGGCGACACGTTTGCGCTGGCTCTGGGCGCGCTGCTGAGCTTTTTTGCATCGGTGATTACTGCAATGGTGACGCTGACGTATTTGCATGTGTCGCGGCGATCGTTGGCGGCGGCAGAAGCAGCCATTGCCCTGCAGCGCGAGCAGTGGGAAGCGCGGATCACGGTGCAGCCGCGATTCTGGATGGGAATTCGCGAGGAGACGACGGACCGTTTCGCGCACCAGCCGCTTTCGATCACCTACCGGCGCGATCGCGCGGAGAATGGCCAACATTCTTACGACACTCTGTCCTGGCCGCAGGTGATGGTGGATGTGTGGAACGACGGAGAGCGGTCGTACCGGCTGTCGGGGTACCGGCTGTGGATCAAGGATGAGGAGCATTTGGCGATTGAGCGGCCGCTGTCGGGATTTGTGGTGCCCCCCAACGAGCTGCGCTCGTTCCGGGTGACGCAGGAACTGGTGGCGCTGAGCGTGCGGCAGCGGCAATTCCAGCAGCGGTACGAGCGGCTTCCGTGCGAAGAGAGCCTGATTGGAGTGCAGCTGCGCTACTCCGACTGGCGCGAGGACGACCGGTCGAGCCGCAACAATTTTTACCTGCTGCTTTGTCTGCCTCATGCGAAGGAGTTAAGCATCCAACGCATGGAGCACCATGTCTGACCGGCCGAATCCCCTATTTCTGGGCCTGCTGGTTCCGCTCACTGCGGCGTCGCTGCCGTCGCTTGTGTTCTGCGGGCTGGCTGTGGTGATGCGACTGCATGGGATCTTCACCAACGGGCAGATGGTTTTGCATTATCCGCCCGCGACGGCGTGGGACGCGCTGTTTGCGTTGCAGGCGCATGTGCACGCATGGGTGGCGCAGTGGAATTCGCTGGCCACGCTGGCGGCGACAGCTTTTTTTGTGGCGACGCTTCTGGTGCAGCGCTGGCGATTCTGGACAGGGCTGGCGCTGATACCCTACGGAGTGCTGCTGTGCGCTGATTTCACGATGCGCTACGCTTTTTTGCCATGAATAACGAAGTCAAATTGATTGAATGCCCGCGCGATGCGTGGCAGGGATTGCCGAAGGCGATTCCGGCTGAGCTGAAGGCGGATTATTTGCGCACGCTGATTGCCGGGGGATTTCGGCACATCGATGCGGTGTCGTTCGTGTCGCCAACAGCCGTACCGCAGATGGCGGACGCGGAGCAGGTGCTGCGGTTTGTGGATCCGCCGGACGATGTGGAGATTATTGGGATCGTGGTGAATTCCAAAGGTGCGGAGCGAGCGATCGAGACGGAAGCTGTGTCGACGCTGGGGTTCCCGTATTCCGTTTCTCCGGAGTTTTTGAAGCGGAATCAGCACCAGTCGCCGGAAGAGAGTCTGGACGCGCTGGAGGCTGTGGGACAGGCTGCATATCAGGCGGGCCTGGGCGTGGTCACTTATATCTCAATGGCGTTTGGGAATCCGTATGGCGACGAGTGGAGCAGCGAGGAAGTGGTGGCTGCCTGCGATCTGCTGGTGGATTCGGGGATCACGCAGATTTCGCTGGCGGACACGGTGGGCGTGGCGACCGCGGCGCAGATTGGTGACGTGGTGGAAGCAGTGCTGCAATCCATGAACGAACGGATTGCGGTTGGTGTGCATCTGCATGGGAGACCGGACGATGCGGCTGCGAAGATTCGCGCAGCCTATGAGGCGGGGTGCCGGCGATTCGATACGGCGATTGGTGGATTCGGCGGGTGTCCGTTTGCGCAGGATGCGCTGGTCGGAAATATTGCTACGGAGATTGCTGTGGCGGAGTTACAGCGGTTGGGAGCGCAGTTGCCGCCGCTGACATCGCTGGATGGACTGCGCACGGCCGCGGGGGAGATCGAGCGGCAATTCGGCGCGAGCGTGCAGTAGGGGCCGCAACGCAACGGGTGTGCAGAAATGAGACGGAGCCGCGATTAGCGGGGAGTATTGCCTTCAGGCGCAGGCTTGATGATAGCGCTGGTCGATGATGCTTTGCGATAGGCGCCACCGCGTTTGCGAATGAGAAACTCGTTCCGGCAGATGGCACATTCCCACGGATAGTAGCCAAATTTGGGGAACACGCGCTCTCTGAAGAAGCCACGCCGCCCAATGCGGGCGAGCTGCTCTTCTTTGCAGTTGGGACACTGTAATTTTGTCCGCACGGTTTTTCTTGAGTCCGATGTTCGCATGTGTTCGTACCCGGTCCTTGCTCAGGACTACAGCGTTAGTTTGCTAATCACTTATCGGCAATCTGCCAGGAGAAGATTATTAAAACACCATCTTCGCCGATTCAAGCAACTTCTGACGTAAAAAAATTCAAATAGTTGCAGATGTGTCAACTGGGACGTTCGAGGGTAGAGGAGTTTGGTTACCAGGGAAGGATGCCATTACACTGGGAAGAATGATTCCCACGCTTGAATGGACCGCCGAAGGGGTTCGCTTTCTCGACCAGACGCGCCTCCCGCTTGAAGAAACTTACGTAACGGCGACTGATTACCAACAGGTTGCTGATGTAATTACCACGATGGTGGTGCGGGGCGCACCGGCGATTGGGGTGTCCGCGGCGATGGGGTTGGCGCTGGGGGCAAAAACCAGTAAAGCAATGACCGTGGCGGAGCTTTCGACGGAGTTCGAAACCATGTGCCGGACGCTGGCCGCAACGCGGCCTACTGCGGTTAACTTGTTCTGGGCTATAGGCCGGATGAAGAAAGTTTTTGGCTCACAGACGATCAGGATGGGAGCGACGGTGGCCACGGTGCGCGACGCATTGATTGCGGCAGCGCAGCGCATGTACGACGAGGACATTGAGGCTTGCCGGACGATGGGTGCGCACGGAGCTTCCCTGCTTCCGCAGGAAGGCGGGGTGCTGACGCACTGCAATGCGGGGGCGTTGGCGACCTGCGGGTATGGGACGGCGCTGGGGGTGATCCGCTCTGCGGTCGAGGAAGGACATGCGATTCACGTCTACGCGGATGAGACCAGGCCATTCCTGCAGGGGGCGCGGTTGACGGCGTGGGAGTTGATGCACGATGGGATTCCGACGACGGTGCTGTGCGACAACATGGCGGCGAGTCTGATGCGCCTGGGAAAAATTCAGGCCGTGATTGTGGGAGCGGATCGGATTGCCGCTAATGGCGATGTTGCCAACAAGATTGGGACCTACGGGGTGGCGGTACTGGCAAAGGAGCACGGGATCCCGTTCTTTGTGGCGGCGCCGTGGTCGACCATCGATCTGAAGACGCCGACGGGAGATGCGATTCCGATTGAGCAGCGGTCGCCGGTGGAAGTGACCCACCACGGGGGCAAGCAGTTGACCCCGAACGGAGTGGGGATCGAGAACCCGGCGTTTGACGTGACTCCGGCAAAGTACGTAACTGCGATTATTACCGAGCGCGGAGTGCTGCGG
>Ga0206813_1197_pt1 | contig 10208 bp, 10 predicted proteins | sample Alteio_BWOrgCont_92_FD_152856 | JGI IMG/M metagenome (GOLD analysis project Ga0206813, IMG submission 152856) | Enriched cells from forest soil in Barre Woods Harvard Forest LTER site, Petersham, Massachusetts, United States -... | ecosystem: Environmental > Terrestrial > Soil > Temperate forest >...
GGAACATTATGGACCTACAACTGAACGGCAAGCGCGGCCTGGTCACTGGCGGCAGAAGGGAATCGGCCGCGCCATCGCCCGACAACTGGCCCTGGAAGGGGTGGATCTTGTCGTGGCCGCTCGCAACGCCGCCGAACTAGACATCGCCGCGCGTGAACTTGCTGGGGAGACGGGACGCAAGATCATCGGATTGACCGTCGACACACAGGACGATGGTTCGGTCAAAGCATTGGTGGCGGGAACGGTCGCAGCGCTTGGTGGTCTCGATATCCTCGTCAACGCCGCAGCCAAACCGGGGGGACAGACACCGCCGCCGAAGCTGGCCGAGATCACGGACGATCTGTTCTGGGGTGACGTGAACGTCAAGGTGATGGGCTATCTTCGCATGGCGCGCGAGGCCGCTCCCCATATGGCTGCTGCCGGCTGGGGTCGGATCATCAACATAATCGGTCTCGCCGCGCGGCAGACAGGCTCGATCATCGGCTCGATCCGCAATGTCGCCGTCTCTGCCTTGACCAAGAATCTCGCCGATGAATTGGGCCCGAAGGGGATCAACGTGACGGTGGTTCATCCGGGTTTGACCCGCACTGAAAAGACCGCTCCCCTGGTCGCCGCACGCGCCGCTTCGGATGGCGTGGCGCCTGGGGAGATCGAACGGCGTCTGGCCGCCAATGTCACGATTGGTCGGCTTGTCGATATGGCCGAAGTCGCCGACGTCGCGGCCTTCCTTGCCTCGCCTCGAAGCATTCCCATCAACGGCGACGCCATTGTCTGCGCGGGCGGAGCGAGAGGGGCGATACATTATTGAGCCCAAGCAGCGCGTCCGTTCTCCAATGCCGCCTCTCAGGCCACGCCCGGCCATACAAGGTCAATCGAACTCGTCTGGAACACGCTATTCTTTTCACCTAAAGCAGGCATTCGGACAAATATACATTGGACCTGATTCATGACCGATACTGTGGTCGATCGCTTCCTTCGCTATGTCGTCATAGACACGCAATCAAATCCAGAGTCATCGACACAGCCTTCGACCGAAAAGCAGAAGAAGCTGGGCCGCATGCTGGTCGAGGAATTGCTCGCGATCGGCCTCTCCGATGCGCATCTCGATGAACATGGCTACGTCTATGCAAGCATTCCATCCAATGTCGAAAAGCCCGTGCCGGTCATCTGCTTCTGCTCGCACATGGACACCGCGCCCGACTTCACTGGAACGGACGTCAAGCCGCGGACGGTGAGCAACTACCGCGGCGGCGACATCCAGCTTTCAGGCAATTCGCGACAGGTCATCCGGGTCGGCGACAATCCCGCGCTGCTCGACCAGATCGGCAACGACATCATCACGACCGACGGCACGACGCTGCTTGGCGCCGACGACAAGGCCGGGCTCGCCGAGATCATGACGGCGGCGCAACTGCTGATCGATAATCCGAACATCCGGCACGGGACGATCAAGCTCCTGTTCACTCCGGATGAGGAGATCGGCCGTGGCGTGGACAAGGTCGATCTTCAGAAGCTCGGAGCAGAATTCGGCTACACGATGGACGGCGAGACGGCCGGGCATATCGAGGACGAGACGTTCTCGGCCGACGGCGTCAAGATCACCATTCAAGGCGTCGCCATTCATCCCGGTTTTGCAAAGAGAAAAATGGAGAACGCCATCAAGATCGTCGGCGCCGTCATCGACCGGCTGCCGAAGGAGGTCGCGCCGGAGGCCACATCCGGCAGACAGGGGTTCGTCCACCCGATCGGCGTGACCGGTTCGATGGAACAGGCGGTGCTCAGCCTCATCGTCCGCGACTTCGAGGAAGGCGGCCTGGCTGTCAAGGAGGCAATGCTCGAGACGCTACTCAAGGATGTGATGACGGACTATGCCGGTTCGACGTACACCTTCGAGACAAAGCAGCAGTACCGCAATATGAAGGTCGTTCTCGACGAGCATCCGGAGGTCGTCGAAAACGCGCTCGAGGCGATCCGACGCGCCGGTATGCAGCCGGTGCGCGGCAGCATTCGAGGCGGCACGGACGGATCGCGGCTTTCCTTCATGGGCTTGCCCTGCGCCAACGTCTTCGCGGGCGGCCATGCGTTTCACTCGCCCCTTGAATGGGTGAGCCGGCAGGATATGGAAAAGGCCGTAAGCGTGCTGGTCGAACTGGCGAAGGTATGGGAGGAGCGGGCTTAGATGTTCTGCCGCTCTCAGTCCTGCTCACTTCGACTGCTTGCTCGCGGGGTCCTTCGCGATCGAGGGGAACCGATCCCTGTTCCTGCCCCGAACGCCTCAGGAGATTGAAGTGCGCAACCGGACGCTTGCTGCGGGCTGAGCGAGGCGGCGTACGAAATGACTGTGCGAAAGTGTGAATCGACTTCCAAGGTTGGCTCTGACGCACATTTGATGACAGCGTCGCGGATCACACGGTCCCGAGCAATCGTGCTTCGAGAAGGTCGATTTTCGCTCGACCATACATTTGTCGTTTAACGAGTTTGAGTTTTGTAATCTGTGCTTCAACCTGGCCGTTTGACCAAGGTTCGGCAATCGCCGCGCGCACTGCGGCTCTGTCCTTGAGGACTCCCGTGGCGAGGGATGAGACGAGGCTTGTCTTTGCGTTTGCGATCCAGGTGTCGAGTTTGGCCTCGTCCTTCTTTCGGATCATGTCGTGGAACTGGTCGACCAGCGCGCGGGCCTTAACAAGGGACGGCACACCACCCTCGATGGCGGCGATGATCACGGCGTCAGCCTGTCATGCACTTTCGTTTGATGGTCATGAGATGCGCGATAGTTCTGGCCGAGGGAATCCTTTGCAGCTGTTGTTTGCTGACCGCTTCTGACCGACGTCGGCGCGTTGCCCACTCGCCAACGGCGCGCAGGGATCCCCCGAACCCCTGCGCCTGCAAGCGGCGCCAGAGTTCAGCGCCATTGCGGCAGCCGCCGCTCCACCGGCCCTCAAGGAACAGATGGTATGCGTCGAGCGAGCGTTGCCGTGTTTGGAACATATCGGTTCGTCCGCCACGCAACGTCTGTCGAACGAGATTGCGACTATGACCCAAGCGGCGGACAATCTGCTTGATCGACAAGCCGTCGGGGGCGAGCTTCGCGATTGCCGCATTTGTATCTTCCGGCCGCAGATAGCTCTCGTACCGCAACTTTTCTGCCGAGGTGAGCAGCTCTGGGGTGATTGTCGACGTACCGATCGCGCTGCGGATTGCGCGCATGGACTTGCGCACCGCGTCGAGGAAGGCCGCGCTGGCGTTCTCTATCAGGTGCCAACGATCGGCGACCTGAACCGCATCGGGCAGCGCCTTGGCAACCGCCTCACCATAACCGCCACCGCGATCGCGTGACACGATCTTGATCCCAGGATGCTTGGCGAGCCACGCTCGAACTGTCGCAACCTCGCGATCTGGCAACAACGTCACAATCCGTCGTCGCTCGAGATCGCAGACAATCGTTCCGTAGCGGCGATTGCGTCGAAAAGCCCAATCGTCAATGCCGACAACGGTCAGAGGATCAGTCCGAAGCGCCGTCCGCGGCAGACCCGGGTTCTCGGAGAGGCCGCTATCTCCTGCATCAACGGCGCTGCAGGTCGGGAAGACTCGCAGTATGTCTTCCCGGCGGATTGGGGCTACGGGCACTTCGTCGGGGTGGTACGGGTGCTCAACCGCGTGTGCGCAAAGGCGAAGCTTGGTGACGTGACGCCGCATGTTCTCCGTCACACATTTGCGAGTGTAGCTGGCGACCTAGAATTTTCCGAGTTGACGATCGCCGGTCTCGTAGGCCACTCGGCCCGCGGCGTCACCCAAGGCTATGTGCATTTGGACAGTGCCCTTGTTGTAGCTGCCGACCGTGTGTCGGTGCGGATCGCGGAACTCTTGGGTGATGTTGCAAGCGGCAAGCACGGCGAGAAGGCGTTGCAACGGCGAAACGCCGCAGTCTTCGCGGTCTAGGGCCAAACCCCGATCGCGTGCTTGCGCCGGTTACCGCTTCGGGGCGCCGCCATGCGAAGACAGAGCAACTTTCGTGTTCCACGGGGTGAGCACGGCCGACGCGACCAAAAGGCGCCCTTCAAATTCCTCAGTTCGTAGCCAGCAAACGACCAATCTCGGCTCCTCGCGGCGACCCTCAGTCTGACATGACGGGGCTGATCGTAGCTATCATAATATCGCTAATACTCGGAAGATAGCTCACTGTATTCAAGGGCTGCGAGGCATCAGATCGCGTCGCTTGCGTCAATAGGCTAGACACAAGCATCCGGAGATCGCTGGAGCCAGGAGAATCCAGGATTTGATTGACCATCGGCTTCGAGGCATCGAAATGGTAAGGTTGACGTGTTCGGCCTCTCGGGGTGCGGACGTCGGTGACCGATGTCCGCTTGGCACCTCAGCTGTGCTGTCTTCGACGCCCAAGAAGCAGCCCGTCGGTTCCGGTTCTGCGGCTCCGAAACAGGACCCAACAAAAACGATTTAAAGATACCCGGTGGACAACGACTAGCTGATATTGATCAGGCTGCCCAACACCACATCGCGACAAATGGGAGCGGCGTGTGTTCGATAGCAGGCAGGTCGGTCAGGGACCGCAGACAACCGTGGGCCTTGCGTGAGCGTCATTAAAGTCTAGGATGTCTTGGCATCGCTCGGGTGTAGCGGTTGCCGAGGCCGGGACGCTCGAAGCCGAACTGATTGCGGAGGCCGGGAGTCTCAACGCCGAACTGATTGCGGTGGCCAAGCCGCTCAACGGCGATCCGATTGCGGGAGCGGACAGGCCGGTGAATCCTGAAGAGTTCCCGTATCCTTCAACAGTCACTGGCGCTGCGCCCCTAGGCGCGCCCGTCACTGTATCCTGGGCAGCGGCTGGAGTGGCGCATACCAGGGCGCAAGCCGTGGCCATCGATAAGAACGTCAAGACTAAGCTTTTCATTTAATTATCTCCGGTGCTTGACCACAAACGGTCTAAATCGCGCGGATTCAGACGACAGCTTTACAAAGCTTTGCGTTGCTTCCTCGATCGCTCGGTAAATAAAAGCGAGGCGAGATCAATACGCAGGTCTGTTTTCTGTCAGTTCGTTATTTGGCCGATGGTCCCGGGGTTTCAAAGATCTATTTAGGTCTACAGGAAGCATACTTCAGGATGACTCGGATAAGACGTCTGATCGACCAACCGCCACCTCAACAGGGGCGTGACTTGGCCGCAAAGGGCTGCCCGCGCCGTAGTACCGCCCCAACGATCCTCGCCAGTTCGTCGGGAACGCTACGACGAAGACATTGCGGTGGACGCGGTATCACTACCATTCCCGTGGTCGGCTCGTTCGGCACGTCGCCGACTTCTTCGCCGACTACACCTTCGCCCGGAGGCTCAAGACCCTCAACGGCCCTACGCGCTACGAGTTCATCTGCAAACGGTGACAACCGTACGGAACGATTCAGGCGGAACCCGCTTCGGCAAGTGCCGGGACCATACACTTCAACGTCGTCGGCTGTATCGAACCTTCGTTTCGGCCAGTAAAGCTCGCTCAGCCGGACCAACGAGTCCCGCGGAGATCCTTCCAGGGACCGCCATCCACATAGCGCTCCGGATAGAGGGCCTTCGAACGCGGGTCTTCCACGGTATCGAGCTGGAGCACCATCCACTTTGGATACGGAATGCCAGGATCCGAGGCCTCGTCCAATAGCCGAACGTCTTCGTCCGAGAGCCGAAGGTCTGCGGCAGCGATGTTATCTTCCAGTTGCTCGGCCTTCCGGGCGGCCACGATTACGCTGCTGACCGCAGGCCGGCCCAGCACCCACGACAGCGCCGCCCGGGCCGGACTTACGTTACGCCGAGCAGCCACCTGCTTTAGCGTGTCTACGACGCGGTAGCCCATATCCTTGTCAAACGGTACGAACGAACCTGCCTCCGCGAACCGTGTGCCGGCAGGAGCAGGGTTGGCGCGGCTGTACTTGCCCGTGAGGAAGCCGCCGACAAGCGGACTCCAAATCAAGATACCGATGTTGTGGTACTCGGCGAACGACTGGAACTCGTACTCAAGGCCTCTGCCGAGGAGGCTGTAATACATTTGTGCCGTGACGAATTTTTCCAATCCCATTCGCTCCTGGAGCATCACCGCGGTGGCCGCCTGCCATGACATGTAGTTGGAGAGCCCGATATAGCGGACCTTCCCCTGGCGTACGACATCGTCAAGTGCCCGCACTGTCTCCTCAAGAGGCGTGTTGCTGTCCCATCCATGCACCTGGTAGAGATCGATGTAATCGGTCTGCAGCCGTTGGAGGCTGGCCTCCACTTCGCGCATGATGTTCACCCGCGTCGCTCCGCTCCAATTGAGATTGTCGCTCACGGGGAGTCGGACCTTGGTAGCCAGGACGATCTCCGTCCTCGCGCCCTTTAAGGCATTACCCACCAGAGTTTCGCTCTCCCCGAGGCTGTACACGTCCGCTGTGTCAATGAAGTTGATACCTCTATCCAAGGCCAACTTCACCATTCGCGTTGTGTCCTCCTGACCGAGGTTGCCCATCTTCATCTTGCCGCCGAACTGCATCGTTCCGAGCGCCAGTTCGCTCACGATGAGTCCTGTATTTCCCAATTTCCTATATTTCATCTCCCATACCCTTCCGCTGCGAATGAAAATTGCAATAACATCGCTGCGCAACAATTCAGAAGGAGTCACCTATACCAAGGTATAAGTTTTTATATCATTATTACGCTCGAACCAACCTTCGTAGTATAGAGCGTTTCGGGCTCTCGTCGGATGCCGGCGTTTGCGGGGTCCTCGAGAGGCGCCGCCGTCGGCGTCACGACGTTGGCGTTAGACCAATCGCCTTGAAGTGCGGTTTGGGGCCGTTCCGAACCGGATTGGACATTACCGCTCATTCCAGCAACTGAAAGTCCGCGACAGCTTGAAGAAGTGATGGTCGACTTTTGGTTCTACCATTTCAACGTCGTTGCAGCAAAGGGGGCTCGATCCCGTGCTTGGCTCCCTCGTGCGTTCCGTTACCCTCTCATAGCTTCGACGCCGTTCATGATCAGGTTCAAAAGCACCTGCTGCAATTGAACGCGATCACCCGTGACCGGCCCGTCGTCCACGGCCAAATCGGTACGCAGCACGACCTCGTGCCGGCTGCAGTTCTCGCCGACGAGGCCTGGAACAGGAACCCGACCCGTCATTCAGCCTCATAGACCCAGTTCTTAGGCGGGGTCGATGGCTGGGTTGTTGTTTGGAATCTGCGCGATGAGGATCGGATCAATATTGAGCGTCTCGGCAACCATGTCTTTTGGACTGTGCGCCAGCCAATTGGACAGACCCACCTGCTCAAACCGATCCGCCTGGAAGACCTCCGTGTAAACAAGAACTTTGTCCCCGGTATTCTATTCTCGACGTAGTGGACAAGCGCCTTCTTGACGTAGGCGATGTCGCCGGAATGAAAGTTTGCGGTGATCGCCTGCGGCCCGGTGTTGACAACGGTCACCCGTCCCTCGCCCTTGATCCAGTAATTTTATTCGTCGGCGTTGGCATGCTAATGCATGTCCCGCAGGCCGCCAGGCTTGATCGGGACCACTGTCGCGGCAATCGTTTTCGAAACAAGGAAGTTGGTGCTGTCCGCGAGCCGCACCGACCCGCTCTTCGTATCGACGAGCGGCTGGAAATCCGCGCGCATGTGACTCGAAACCATTGACAAGGTGGCCGAATCTTGTCGACCAAACCTGCAGCCGCAGGGACATGAAACATAAACCAAAGTATAGACTCAGTAAACGAGGTCATCCTCGCTTGGGGAATGTCCGAGGATATAAACTTCCTAATACGCAGCTGGGCTCCGAATCTTAAAATGTGATATTTTTACGGGGAGGCTTATGAAAGTTCCCTTCGTGATTGCCCTTGTCGGGTCGACACTGGGCTTTGCCCTGTCAGCTTTCGCTGATGAAGTCCGTGGTGCCGCATCGTCTACTCAAGACGCCATACCAGTTGTTTCGGATGGTACAACAGGTCATTCGGCAATCAAGGATCACCACCCGAAGCGACCCAAAAAACAGCCTTCCAAGACGCCCGAGGAAGCGAGCGGAAAGAGCACGCCGTCGAGCGTGTTCGAGGACAAAAAGGATCCTCCGGCATCCAGCGACACGAATGGTAGCAGCAACGCGGCTAACAGCCCAACGGAGCCGAGGCTTACTTTCCAATACTGGAATTACTACGCACCGTACTTGAATGGGAACAGCAACTGGGCCGAGAACGGTATCGGTCGAATCTTGATTCCCTTCCAGGTCGACGGCATCCAGCAAATCTTCCACATCATCCCGCCGGTGGTCACAGACCCGAATTCGATCCGTGGGCCGCGTACCGGGCTCGGCGACATACAACTCTACAATTTCTCTCTGACCAAGTTTGCTCTTCCCGAGTCTCAGGTGCTCACCGTTGGCGCCGGACCTCTCCTCGCGGTTCCGACAGCCAACAGCCCCAATTTCGGGCCAGATAATAGCGTTCAGGGCGGCGCCGGAGGGGTCATCGAAGCGCGGCTGAATTGGGGTATCCTTGGCGTGCTGGCGACGTATCAGCACACATTGTCGGGCGCCGGCTCTCAAGCGCTCTCTGTGCAGCCGATCCTGTACTACAATTTCCAACAGGGATGGTACTTTCGCTCGGACGCCATTATGCAGTTCAACACTTACAGCCACACGAACGTTGTCCCGGTTGGGTTCGGCATCGGCAAGGTGGTCCAGCTGGAAGGCGGCTACGTGCTGAACGCCTATGTCGAAGCCCAACCCTCCGTCTTTCGAAGCGGGCGGGGCGCGCCCGACTTGCAGATCGAAACCGGCATCCAAATCCAGTTCCCGACGAGCTTAACGAGCGGCTGGAAGTTCTAATGAAACGCAACATGGGCAGCTCGCGGCTGGTTTTTTTCCCCCTGCCACTTCTTTCAACGGGGTTCGGCGCGCGAACAGGGTGATCAATCTGGAGGGGCGGCTACAGGTTAAACGCCGAACCCTAGTCTTTCGCATCGTCCGGATGCGCTCAATTTCTGCCACAGGCATGCAATAAAATTATCGCCTAAACGCTCGGACCCGGTCTACATCGGCTTCCGCGGCGCCGCCTCCGGCGTCCAGAGCGGGATGATCATACGGAACCAGCCGCGGGTGTCCCGGCCCCCGTAGTTGCGCTCGGCCACTTCCGTGGTGGCGTAAACCTGCAGATTGACCGGACCAAAATCGTAGCCCAACAGACCGCCCACTGCAATCTCACTTTGCTTCCGATAATTCGCGACGGGACGCGTGAGGTCGGTAGAACCGTAGGCCACACCTCCAAACTCCCACTTGCCAAATTTCTTGGTAGCCGTCAGGTCAACATTGAGGAAATCTGGGTTACAGCCGTTTGAGCCGTTGGGCGGCGGACACGGCGAAATTTGGGGCTGGTCGGTGAGGCTGTCGAGCTGCGCGCCATAGATGACGTTGGCGGTTACGTTCCAGCCACCGCGCGTGTAGCTCAGCGCGAAGCGTTGATTCAGCGACGTCGCGCTCCACGCCACCGGTTCACCAATGCCGAAGTAGGCGCCCAAGGCATAACTGACGCCAAACCCGTCCCCGAGGTTCCAAGCCAATTGCCCGAACAGAGCTGGATTGTATATGCTTTGGTTATAAGAAGTGTTGTGCACTCCGACATCGATCCACGGGGTCACGGTAAAGAATTGCACCCTCGCACCGACGACCGTCCAGGGCGTCGACCAAGTAACAACAGGAATCGTGATCCCAAGACAACTCGTCGGACTTGCGTTCCGGCAACCCCAGTCGGCTGTATTGGCCAAGTATAAACCTTGCGGAAGGGGTTCTCCGGCAGGCACACCAACTGTTTCGCCTGGTTGTGTGACAGATGAAGCGCGGGCCGTGGTTATACTTATGCACAGCGACAGCGCACTGGCCGCGACTCTGATCAGACTGGGTTGCATCTTCACCTCCGACGGAGGAAGTCGATGAGCGCCCGACGCGTATGCCTGCGGCGGAACACGATTTTCACCATGCCCGCGACAGGCCCCAGTTCTTAGGCTGGGACGATGGCTGGGTTGTTGTTTGGAATCTGCGAGATGAGGCTCGGATCGATATTGAGCGTCTCGGCGACCATGTCTTTTGGACTGTGCGCCAGCCAATCCGACAGCCCTATCTCCTCAAACCTATCCGCTCTGAAGACCTCCATGTACACAAGATCCGTGTCCCCGATATTCTCGACATAATGACCAAA
>Ga0206813_1199_pt1 | contig 10129 bp, 6 predicted proteins | sample Alteio_BWOrgCont_92_FD_152856 | JGI IMG/M metagenome (GOLD analysis project Ga0206813, IMG submission 152856) | Enriched cells from forest soil in Barre Woods Harvard Forest LTER site, Petersham, Massachusetts, United States -... | ecosystem: Environmental > Terrestrial > Soil > Temperate forest > O...
ATGGCGTTGGAAGTCTTGAGCATCGTCGCGTGACGGGCGTCGGCGGCGCGATCGGCTTGCGTGAAGTGGACTTTTTCGTCGAGATCGATGGTGTCCCAATCGCCGCCATTGGCGAATGTTGCGAGCATTTTTCTGGCGGTAGTTTTTTGCGGGACGGAGCCGGCGAATTGGCGTTCGATTTCTACGCCGGCGTCGCCGTGGAGTTTGCGGAGGCGATTGGTTGAGTCGAATTCGGCGCGAGTTTTGGCGGTGCGTAGAGTGGTGGCGCCATCGGGATTTACCAGCTTGATGGTGGCGGGAGCTTGCGTGGTGGCGGTTTCGATGCGTCGCTGCGATGGGCTGGTGCCTGGGGCGAATTTCAAATCCATGGAGACGGATTGGATTTGTTGCGTGCCGGTAGGGCTTTTGGTGCGGATGTCCACGGGATTGCCGGTTAGCTGCATGGATTTCGGCTGATTATTTTTCGGCTCCATGGCAACCTGGGCTTGCTCGGCGGAAAATTCGTCGGAGCTCGTGGGGGTGGTTTTTGTTCCGTGGACGTTGCCGCTGGCGGTGATGCCTTCGATCCATCCGGCGGGATTTAGGCGGGCGTCGAATTGATCGGCGCTTACTACGGCTGAGCCTGCGGGGTCGGTGGAGCGCAATTCCGGTTTGCCGCGGGCCCAGGCGCGGCGCGTGTGCAAATCTTTATCAAGTTCTAGATTCATTTCCTGTGCGGATAATTCGCGCGTGCCTTGGTGCGCGTGGGCGGGCCCTTCTAGGCGGGCGGTGTGAGTGTCGCGATCGTAGATTAGGCGGCTGCCGGTTATGGTGGAGGGAATTCCCGCGGCATTGTGCGGCGGATGAATTTGCGCTTGGACGTCGTGCTCGAGGCGGAGCATGCCGGGATTTGATTTGTACGTCAGGCCGGTGGCGTGGCCATCGCCATTGGGGAAATGGAATGTGGCTGGGGCGGCGGTGGCGGCTTCGCCGGAATTGCGATCGAAAGTTACGTCGCTGGTTTCTACGTAGATGGCGCGATCTTTCGGATTCGAAGGATGGTCTGGGGATTCGGCGGATTCGATTTCGATTTGTGCCGGGCCTTGGCAGCGGATGCTGCCTGAGCCGGTTTCGTAGGTGCATTTGTTGGTGCGGAGCGTGTCGTTGCGGCTGGAATCGCGGCCGAAGGCTGTGATGGTTACGTCTTCTAGTTCGCTGGCGTCTTGATCTTTGAATTGGGTGGCGCGGGAGGCTTTTACTGTGTAGATGGTGCGTTCTTGTTCGACTTTTGAATAAGTGAATTCGGCGGATTCTTGTTGGATGGTTGCGGAGACCGGTTTGGGGGCGCTTCGTTGCGCGCGGGTGATGCGTAGAGAACGGCTGATGAAGACACCGGCAACCGTGGCTGCAATCACGAGGGCGATTGCGGCGGCCCAGCGGGCGTAACGGGCGGCTTCGGCATTGCGCATTTATATTTGGGTCCTGAAATAGTTAGAAGCTGAGTATAGGTTAGGGGTTTTCGCGGGGCAATGTGCGTGGTTTCGTAGCGCTGGCGTCTCGCCGGCTCTTACGAGCGGGAGTGCCGCTACTTGCAGGACTGAACCGACGGAGCAATCCGTGCAATTAATTTGCGGCTCGCTACGGCCTTGATTGCGGGCCTTGCGTAGATCGAGATCGTAAGATGCCGGCGGGGACGCCAGCGCTACTTGAAGAATCGTTGCCATTAATTTGCGGGTCGCTACGGCCTCGAGTTCGGGCCTTCGCAAATTTTCGGTCGTAAGAGCCGGCGGGACGCCAGCGCTACAGGGCAGGGCCTTTACGCGGCGGTCATTATTAGGACTTCGTGGGAGTCGCCTAGGTCGCGGGCGGCTGGGGTTACGATTGTTTTTGGACCTATGAAGATTTTTTGTTGTTTGGTCATGGCTACGCGGATGTCGTTTTCGCTTACGAAATCTACGATTTTGATTTCTGGGGTTGGCGGCTTTGGGTTTGAAGATGGGGGCTCTTCGGCTCTTGATTGTGACGTGACGGATTGTTGGGTTGGCTTTGGCTGGGCTGGCGGATTTGCGGATGTTGTTGGGCTTTTCGACTGGGGCGCGAAGCGTTCGGCTACTGCTGCGGCGGCTACCTCGGCTGGCGTTTGTTGATTTTCGATTGGCGTAGATTGCTGCGCGTTGCTGGCGCCTGAGCCTCGGGTGATTCCTCGGGCGGCGAAAACTTTCTCTACTATTTCGGCGATGGTTTGGCGATCGGGTATGGCTTGGCTCGATGCTGGGGCTGGAATTTCGCTGGGCATTTTTGCGGATGCGCTTTCTGGCTGCGCAGCTGCGATCGTTGCCGGGCTTGAGGGCGCCGGCGAGGTTGCGACTACCGCGCTGCCGCCTGCTAGCTTCTGATTTGCTGGAACTGTTTTGTGCTCGACTGGGCGGGATTCCCACGCGATCCTTTTCAAATTCATCAGATGCTTCGGGCCGATATTGTCGGAGGTGATGTTGCCGCCTGCGGAGCCGCAGCCTAGCGTCATGGCGGGAAATAGATTTGTGGAATAGCCGACGGAGCCGTGTACTGCGGAGGTGTTTACGATGACTCGCGAGGCTGGAACTTTTTGGCCGTACTCGCGGGCGGCGGCTTCGCTTTGGGTGTGGATCGAGGCGGTGTGGCCTGCGCCGCCGTGGCGGAGGATTTTTTGGCAGATTTCGGTGGCGGCTGGGAAATTTGCGGCGGAATAAAATGCGAGGATGGGCGAAAGTTTTTCGGCGGAGAGAGGAAATTCGCGGCCTACGCCTTCGAGGCGGGCGATTAGCACTCGCGTGTTCGGCGGCACTTTGATTCCGGCTAGTTCCGCGAGGACTGTGGCGTGCTTGCCAACGATCTTTGGATCCGGAACGCCGGTGCCTGGCCGAAAAACCAGATCGCCGACCTTGCGAATTTCTTCTTCGCTTAGGAAATGTGCGCCTTGATTGCTGCATTCTTCTAAAACTTTATCGCGGATGGCGTCTTCGGTGACTATGGCCTGCTCGGACGAGCAGATCGTGCCATAGTCGAACGTTTTGCCGGCGAAAATATCGGCTACTGCTTTTTTGATATTGGCGGTGCGTTCGATCAGGGCTGGAACATTGCCTGGGCCTACGCCGTAGGCTGGCTTGCCTGAACTGTACGCGGCGCGGACCAGGCCGGTGCCGCCGGTGGCTAGGATTACGCCGGTGCGGCGATGCTTCATTAGTTCTTGCGTGCCTTGCATCGTTGGATGATGCAGGCAGACGATGATTCCTTCGGGAGCGCTGGCTTTTAGTGCGGCTCGCTCGAGGACGCTAGCGCTTTCGCAGATGCAGCGCATGGCGCTGGGGTGCGGGCTTAGCACGATGGCATTTCGGGATTTTAGGGCGATCAAAGTTTTATAGATCGCCGTAGACGTGGGATTGGTGCAGGGGATGATCGCGGCGACTACGCCGAAGGGTTCGGCTACTTCCACGATGGCTTTTTCGCGGTCTTCGCGGACTATGCCGACCGTTTTCATTCCGCGGATGGCTTGATGGACTTCGACCGAGGCCAGGCGATTTTTTGCGGTCTTGTCGGTTACGTTGCCGTAGCCGGTTTCTTCTACCGCGATGCGGGCTAGCTGCTCGCCGGCTTCGGTGGCTGCGGCGGCGCAGGCGTCGACGATCGCGTCTACGGCGGATTGCGAAAATTCTGCGAATTTTTGCTGGGCTTGATGCGCGCGTTCTACGGCGGCGCGGGCTTCCTGGATGGAAATGAGGTCGGTATCGTGCAAACTCAAAAGGCCAAACCTCTTTCGGCTGCTGGAGAATTATTTCTTGACGCCGCTGCCGCTGTGCGAGCCGCCTGGGAGAATTTGCTCGACCAGTTCGTGCGGGCGCGGGATTACGTGGACGGCTACCAGCTCGCCTACGCGGCGGGCGGCTGCGGCTCCTGCGTCGGTGGCGGCTTTTACGGCGCCTACATCGCCGCGGACCATTACGGTGACGTAGCCCGAGCCGATATATTCTTTGCCGATTAGCACGACGTTGGCAGCTTTGACCATGGCGTCGGCGGCTTCGATGGAGCCGATCAGGCCTTTGGTCTCGATCATTCCCAGCGCATCATTCGCCATTCGTCCTCGCTTGCTGCGTGCTTGCTCTGAATCGGGCTAACGGCCGGGCGCGGATGCTTTGCGCCGCTTGGCCGGAGACTTGAGTTTAGCTTATGCGGAATCCAGCGCAGCCTAGCACGCTGGGGAAGTCGAATCAAGGAGATGAGGAAAACGGGGGCGAAAGGTCCCGAGAAGAACTCTTCGCCCGACAATTGATGCTACGCAATGCATCAGCGGTACTTTCCGGGGCAACGAATAAGCTTTTGGTCTTTACGTTTCGGTGAACTGCGAACTTCAATCCAATATTCGTCTCGGACATCATCATCGATATCTATCGTGCCCGCATAGAGCCGATCGACGCCGCGCTTCTTGCAACCAGAAATCCAGTAGTGTTCCCCGGTCTCGCAGTCATAATAGTTGGCCTTGAATCCGCCACCCGAAAGGGTATGGAATCGGCGGCCTTTGTAATACACGGATTTGCCGGACTTAGAAAAGGTCACGCGTCCGATGCGCGCGGGTCCGCTGATCCCGTCGCCCTTGCGTTCGATATACATGATGCGGCTTTCCACAGTTTTGACCACGGAAAAGTATATATTCTTCTGTCTCGGCAGACTAGGAACTGGTCCGCAGCGAGCGGCGACCGTACGGAAGAAAAGAAAACAGTAAATGCAGATCCCTCACCTTGAAGAGCGGGTTCGGGAGCACACGATTCGCCTTTGTGCTCTTATCGGCGACTCGGTTGCCTCAGAAGTCGGATCATGGACATAAGGAAAACGGCGATGGGCTAGCTTATCTTTCGACGCTTGCCTCTGTCCGAAGCTGGGCGAGGTGACTGACGCGCCCGTTCCGATTTAGCCGCATCTATGAATTTGGGATCCACATAAATGGTGTGAAAATTTCCGTCGCCAGCTGTGAATTCGAGCTCAGCTCGCCCATCTTTATCGTATCCGACCAACAAAACTGATTTGCCGATGACGTTCGAGATGGCTTCCTGGTCCTCTTGCGGAACGTCATCTGAGAATCCGGGAGGAATCCCTTTTAAGAGGACCCGTTTGTTTTTATAATTTTGTTCCCGCGAGATAGCATCCACACCCTCAGCGGCTGAAGCCGTACTGATTTGGTCCCGAACGGCATGACTGAAGTCATGCCCTGACAATGCTCCCTCGTGATGCCGCCGGCGCTAGTGGCCCATGAATTTTTCTAGCTTTTCTACTTCGCCGTCGGCTTGCTTGATGTATTGCTGGGCGCGGTCTGGATTTTGGGCGTCTAGGGCTTGTTGGGCTTTTTGCATGTCCGTGTCTAGACGGGCTTCGGCGGCGACCATGTCGCCTCTTAGGCCTAGGCCTTGTTGGGACATGGAATTTTTTAGCGTGGCTAGGCTGGCTTTTACTGAGGCGGCGCGGCCATTGAGTTGGTCCATTTGCTGCTCGGCTTCGGCTAGGGCTGCTTGGCGGGCTTGTTCTACGGCGCGGGCTTGCGCTTCGGCTTGGGCTTTTGCATCGGCGGCGGCTTGATTGGCAGCTGCTGCGGTCGCTGCTTGCTCTTGCTTGCGCTTGGCTGCGGCGGCGGCTTTGGCTGCGGCGGCTGGATCGATTGTTGGAGTTGCGGCGGCGGGTTCGGCGGCGGGTGCTGGAGCGGGAGTTGGGTTTATTTCCGTGGTGGTCGGTCGAGCCATCGCGGGAGCGGCTGGGGCCGGGTTGGCCATTTGCTGTGACGGAAGTGAAGATTGTCCGCTGCTGGCGCGCGCTTTGAGATAGCGCGGGACGGTGAAGCCTGCTGCTACTAGCACTACTAAGACGATTACTGCGCCTAGAGTGATGTAGAGGCCGCGATGGCTTGCTGGTTGTGCGGCGACTACTACTGTGGGCGGCATTTGATGGGCGGTTGGTTGCGGCGGGGGAATTTGTTGCGTGGGAATTTTTGGCGGAGTGGCGCTGGCGGCTGGTTGCGCTACTGCTGGAGTGGGCGTCCAGGCTGGCGGGGCAATCGATGCCGTCGCGACTGGTTGGCCGCTTAGGTTTTCCCGGACGCTGTTGATTGCTCCGCGGAAGGCTTCGGCAGTTTGGAAACGCTGGGCGGGATCCTTTGCTATGGCCATCAGGATGATGTCGTTGAGGCCTTGCGGCATGTCGGGGCGGAGTTCGATGGGATGCTGGGGCATTTCTTTCATGTGCGCGGCCATGATGGCGAAATCGCTGTCGCGCTTGAACGGTTGCTTGCCGGTTACGATTTCATAGAGGGCGATTCCTAGGGAATAGATGTCGGAGCGGGCGTCTACTGCGCCGCCTTGGATTTGTTCTGGGGACATGTAATTCAGCGAGCCTAGCGCGGTGCCGGTTACTGTTAGATTTTTGTCGTTGCCAGAGCGGGCTATGCCGAAATCCATGAGCTTGAGGAGGCCTTGCGGGGTGACCATCATGTTTGAGGGCTTTACGTCGCGGTGGATGATGTTTTGTTTGTGCGCGTAGCTTAGGGCGGAGAGGGCGTCGTCCATGTATTTGAGCGCGTCGGCTACTGGGACTGGGCCTCGCTCTACTCGGGCTGCTAGAGTTTCGCCTTCTACGTATTCCATGATCATTACTAATTGATTTTCTGCGGTGAAGGCGGTGCGTAGGGCGGCGATATTGGGGTGATCCAGGCTGGCTAGCATTTTGATTTCGCGGAGGAAACGATCGGCTAGATCTTTCTGGCCGGCTAGGTCGGGGAGCAGGACTTTCATCGCTTCTACGCGATCGGAGATTACGTTGCGGACTTTATATACGCGGCCCATGCCGCCTTTGCCGAGTTCGCCTAGGATTTCGTAGTCGCCGATGCGCTTGCCGGTGGATTCGGTGCTCATTTGGGGCTCCTGGAGTTTATGGGTGGGTATTTTACTCCTGTTCGGCATGGTTGCTGGGGGAATTAAATCTAGGTCCAATGGAAATCGCGCGCGGCTTTTGCGGCGCACGATCCCGTGGGGCCCGCGCTTTATGCCGGGCCAGGCAATATGTAAATCCATGGCTTGACTGCGGCTCGGCTAGGAGTCTCATTAATTAGATGGGGTGGTGTGCGCGAGGACGAGTTCTAACGAAATCTTGCACGAAGAGGCCCGGCATAAAGCGCGGGCCCTACGTTCGGAGGGCCGCGCTTTCGCGCGGCGGAGTTTAGGCTATCGGTAGGGTGTTTACTGTGGCGGCTAGGACGGCGTCGCGCGTTGTGTTTTTTACGTTGTACATGGCTTCATCGGCTAGATGTAGCAGGTCGGCTTTGGTTTTTGAATCGCCGGGATATGACGCTACCCCTACGCTGGCTGTGATTTTTACTTCTAGGCCGGCGGCTGTTAGCCAGATGGTGTCGCGGATTCTTTTGTGCAGGCGATGGGCTACTCGGATGGCGTTTTCTTTTGAGGTTTGCGGGAGCAGGACTACGAATTCGTCGCCGCCGTAGCGGAAGGCCATGTCGATTTGGCGGCAGCTATTTTTGATCATCTCGCCTACTTCGCCTAGAAGGCGCGAGCCTACCAGGTGGCCGTGGGTGTCGTTGACGGCTTTGAAATGATCTAGATCGATGAAAAGTAGCGAGAATTCGAAGGCGTAGCGATTGGAGCGATAGATTTCGGTATCGAGAATGAAATTTAGGTGGCGCGCGTTGTAGAGGCAGGTGCAATCGTCCTTGATCGTCAACTCATGAATGCGATGGACGTGGCGGGCGTTTTCAATCGCGATTGCTGCGTAATCCGCCAGCGCTTCTAACAGCGCTAGATCGCGCGGGCTGAAGCCTTCTTCGCCTATGCAATTAATCAGCTCGATTACGCCGAGGCATTGATCGCGGAAACGGACGGGGACGGCTACGATCGAGCGCGTCTCCATTTTGGTTTTTTCGTCGACTTTGGCGAAGAAGCGCGAATCTTTGCTAGTGTCTGGGACTACGATCACTTCACCGCTTTGCGCTACCCAGCCGGCGATTCCCTGCCCTACTTTTATGCGGACATCGCGCAACGCTTCGGCTCCGGCGCCGGTGGCGATTTGGAAATAGAGTTCGTTCTTGTCCTGGTCCATTAATAGAAGCGACCAAGTGTCCGGGCGGAGAAATTCGTTAATTTTCTCCATGATGGTGCGGAGAACTTGATCGAGTTGCAGCGATGAGGTGAGCGCTTTGCCCAACTCGTGGAAAATGGAGACTTCGGTGGCGTTCGGGAGTTCGACTTCGCCTCCCGGATTGCGCCGGCGCTCGATGCCGCTGAAAGTTTTCGATTCGCTCACGATTCGCACACTACCGCAGACGATAAAAGCCCTGAAGGGACGGGCATTTGAGCCAGACTTTTCCATTATAGAGAAGCTTTCGGAAATCGTGCAACGCCAACGCGGGGATTCTTGCCGTAAACACCATGTCGAACGAGCGGCACACGACGGCACCTGTACTTGCGGACAGCCGGGAGGTGCACCGATTCGCGACCGGCTGCGCATTGACACGTTCAGCGCGCGCGCCTATATTTTCTGGCAGAGAATTTATTCGAACGGATGCCACCTACACCTTTCGGCGAGCGTCTGAAACGCGAGCGTGAGTTAAGAGGCGTTTCCCTTGTCGAAGTTTCTGTCGCTACCTGCATCAATACCAAATTTCTTGAGGCGCTCGAGAACGAGCAGTGGGATCAACTGCCTCGCGGCGTCTTTACGCGCGGATTTATTCGCACCGTGGCGCGTTATTTGGGGTTGAATGAAGACGGATTGATTTCTGAGTATGCGCTGGTGACGAACGATCATCCTACGGTGAATGTGTGGGTGCACGATCTGGAGAAGCAGCCGCGGAAATGGGTGCCTCCGGCGCTGATTCTTGCGCTCATTGCGATTCTTGCGGCGGGCGGATGGCTGGCGGTGAAGCGCTGGGGCGGCATTGCGCACGTAAATGCGAAGCCGAACAGCGATTCCGTTTCTGAGCCGGTGGCCGGCGCGTCCGCGGGGTCGACGCCGGTGGATTCGGACGCGATTGGTTCGTCTCCGGTTGCGGCGCGAAAAGCGGACGATGCTCCTACGGTTCAAACTAACGGCGCGGCATCTGCGCCGCGCGCGGTTTCAGACTGAGCGCGCTTCTGCGTCAGTTGTGCCTGCCGTCAATGCGCTTGCGCCGGCGTCGGAAAAACTTGAGCTGCGAATTGAAGCGGGCCGGAAAGCGCACATTCGCGTGATCGCCGACGGCCATCCGGAATATTCGGGATGGATCGAAGCGGGCGAAACACAGAGTTACTTTGCGCACGACGACTTCAAAGTCTCCACTAGCGATTCTTCCGCAGTCCTGATGGAATTGAATGGACGAACCATGGGGCCGCTGGGAACGCCTGGGCGTCCCGGCCATGCCACCCTCACTCGGAAGGATCTCCGAGACAGCCCCGGAGGATCGCATTAGCACAGTAGCTGGTGATGATGTTCGCGCGGAAATACGCGGTAACCGCGCACGCAAAGAGCGCAAGCTTGCCGTGTGCTCGGGCAGCCTGACTCTTTCGCCGGAAGACCGCGCGGAATTGATGGTGATTCTCGCCGAAGATGCCGACGGCGACATTTCAGTGCGGGCGGCACGCTCGCTAATGGGAGTGACGCCGCAAACTTTTGCTGCGGCGGTAAGCAAGCCCGATGCCGACGAGCGCCTCTTCGATTACTGCGCCTCCGAAATTGCCGACCAGCCTGGAATCGCCGATGCACTGGCGAAGAATCACAAATGCCCGCGGGATCTGATCGCGCGCGCGGCGCAATACCTTACTTCCGTTGGCGTGCAGGCCATTCTAGATGATTTGAACGGGCTTTCGCTTTCTTTGGAATTGGCCGAAGCGCTAGCGAGTTGCCCTCATGCTACGGCGGAGCAGCGCGACTTGATTGCGGAATTGAATTCGGGACTTCCCGAAGCGAAGGCCGTCGAAGAGGCCGCTAAGAATCTGGAAATGGATGCGAACCGGCGGCGCACCTTGATCCAGAAAATTTCCGGAATGAACGTGGTGCAGCGGATTCAGTTGGCGATTAAAGGGCCGCGCGAGGCTCGCACGGCGCTGATTCGTGACTCGAATAAGATTATTCAGCGGGCGGTATTGCA
>Ga0206813_1200_pt1 | contig 10054 bp, 9 predicted proteins | sample Alteio_BWOrgCont_92_FD_152856 | JGI IMG/M metagenome (GOLD analysis project Ga0206813, IMG submission 152856) | Enriched cells from forest soil in Barre Woods Harvard Forest LTER site, Petersham, Massachusetts, United States -... | ecosystem: Environmental > Terrestrial > Soil > Temperate forest > O...
CGCAGCGAGAAGCTCTTCGAGCGGCCACCGCCGGCTGGCCGGAACCAGCGCGGATCGACCGGCTTCCGTGGCATCGTGCAGACTGACGGCCAGGCAGTAGGGGCGTCCCTCCGCCGCAAGCCGCAAGATGGCTGGGGCAACCCCCACCGTGCTGATGGTGACGCGGCTCGGAGCCAGCCCGAGACCGCGGGGATCGGTGATAATTTCGAGCGCCGTCATCACCGCGTCATAGTTGTGCAGCGGCTCTCCCATGCCCATGAGGACGAGATTGCGCAATCCGGTTTCGCCGCGCGCCCGCAGCGCGCGCTGAACGTGCAGCGCCTGCGCCACGATTTCCCCGGGTCGCAAGTGTCGCGCGAAACCCATCTGGCCGGTGGCGCAGAAGACGCACCCCATGGCGCATCCCGCCTGGGTGCTCACACAGGCCGTGAACCGCCCCGGATAACCCATGAGCACCGTTTCGATGGTCTGCCCGTCGGCGAGACGGAGCAGGAATTTACGAGTCAATCCATCGGAACTCGCCGTGTCCGCGGCCACGGTCGGAGCCTCCAAAAAGAACCGGCCGCTTTCACCCAAGGCTTCGTCCACCCAGCGGCGCAGCGGCGGAGAAAAATCGGTCCGCCCCGTAAGATCATGCGCAGCCTCCCGATACAGCGCCCGCCAAAGCCCGCGGGTATGCGCCGCGCGATGCCCCGCCGCGACGATCTCCTCCCCCAGGGCAGAGAACGTCAGATCATGCAGAGAGCGCCGCCCCGTGGAGGTGTTGTTTGGCATGGCGATGGCATCTTCCTCACCCTTCGATGGTGTTGATTTCCACGGGCTCAACCTTCACGCCGAGCTTTTCGAGCCACAAAATCGCCTTCTTGATTTCTTCCCGCTCCCCTTCCAGGGAGAGGGAAACGAGGCCGATTTCGTCCGTCACACTGGCTTGCCGCACATTGGTGACGACTTCAAATTTCTTTCCCAGTTCCCACAGGAGCGGCCGCGTGATGAGCTTCGCGGGGAACATGAGCCAAAGGCGCTGGGTTTCTTGCATGGAGAGGAATGGGCTTTCTGCGTTCGGACAGTCTAGCCCCCGGCGATGGCGGGCACGATGCTTATTTCATCGGTTTCCTTCACCGCAGTGGACTTGTCTTCCAGGAAGCGGATGTCTTCGTCATTGACGAAGATATTAACGAAACGGCGGACATTGCCGGCGTCGTCGCAGATGCGCTCTTTCAGGCCGGGAAAGGCCTTGTCGAGATGCTCGAGGACTTCACCGATATTCGAACCGGCGGTTTGCACCACTTCGATTTCGTTTGTCAGTTTGCGGAGAGGGGTGGGGATGCGGACGGAAGGCATTGGGATATGATGGGAGATGGGCGATGGGACTCGCGTTTCTGGTTTTCTGGTTTCAGGCCGCGCTCACGTGGCGAGGGCGGCGTCCTTGTTGTAGATTTGCTCTTCGAAGTCGCGAAGGCTTGGTTTAATGAGGCGCAGTTCGCCGCACTTGCCCGCCAGAGCTTCCTGGGTTTTAAGCCCGTGCCCGGTAATGCAGAGGACCACTTCTTCGTTACGGGGGATTTTCCCGGTTTCGATGAGTTTCTTGGCGCACGCCACGGTGACTCCGCCGGCGGTTTCGGCGAAGATGCCTTCATATTCCGCGAGCAGCTTGATGCCTTCGATGATTTCCTCATCCGTGCAGTCCTCGGCGCTGCCGCCGCTTTCTTTCATCACGTGGATGGCATAGTAACCGTCCGCGGGCGTGCCGATGGCGAGCGATTTGGCGATGGTGTCGGGTTTCGGCACTGGTTTCACGATGTCCGTCCCCCGCTTCATCGCGTGGGCGATGGGCGCGCAGCCGGTGGCTTGGGCGCCATGGATGGAGAATGGCGTCGAATCCACAAGGCCGACCCTGATGAACTCGTTGTAGGCCTTGTGAATCTTCGTGAGAAGGGAGCCGCTGGCCATGGGGACCACGGTGTGCCGCGGGATCCGCCATTCGAGCTGGTCGCAGATCTCAAAGCCCATCGTCTTCGAGCCCTCGGCGTAATAAGGCCGCAGGTTCACATTCACGAAGCCCCATCCGTATTTGCCCGCGATTTCCGAGCAGAGCCGGTTCACCTGATCGTACGCGCCGTGAATGCCGATGACATTGGTGCCGTAAACCAGGGAGCCGAGCACTTTGCCCTGCTCCAGGTCCGCGGGAATGAGCACATAGCTCTTCAGCCCGGCGCTGGCCGCGTTCGCAGCCACGGAATTGGCGAGATTGCCAGTCGAAGCGCAGGCGACTGTTTGAAAACCGAGTTCCTTGGCCCGATTTAGCGCCACGGAAACGACGCGATCCTTAAAGGAAAGGGTCGGGTAATTGACGGTATCGTTCTTAATATAGAGCGACCGGACGCCGAGCTTCGCCGCGAGGCGTCCCGCCTTCACCAGTGGCGTGAAGCCGACCTGGAGGCCGATCGTCGGCTCCCCATCGATGGGTAAAAGCTCGCGGTAACGCCACATCCGGCGCCGGCGTCCGCGAAGGATATCCCGGCTAATCGCGGCCCTGATTGCGTCGTAATCGTAGGCGGCTTCCAGGGGGCCGAAGTCGAAATCGCAAACATGAATGGCCTGTTTCGGATAAAGGCGGCCGCACTCGCGGCATTTGAGGCTGGTGAAGTAAGGCGATGGTTTGTCCATAAGCTGCTCACTTTCACCAAGGATCACGTGGCGATGAGGCGAAGACTCCCGCGGGCACGAGGAATCTCTTCTCATCTTTTCCTTCCGCGTTTCACCGGCTCTCGCCGACGCACGCTTCAGGCTGGATTTGGCACCTGGTCCTTGCGAAGAGTCTTTCGACTGCCTCTCAAGCGGTTGCCGTGACGTCATTGGGCCAGTCCCTCAGTCACTCTTGATGAAAGTGGTCGCTAGAATAGAGGCAATTTCCGGCCCGTCAACTCGGAATTTCGGATTGGCTTCCGTGGCCCGTGTCGCTCAAACGAGCGGGGCTCCAACCGTAGCCGGGTGAAAGAAGAGGGCGCCTCTGGAAATCCGCAATGCACTGCGCGCCAGCGCCGCCTGCTCCGCGGAGCGCCAACCGCATGGAGGCCGGAGCCTCAATCCGCAATTGAAACCCCGCTTGTGAAATTTTTCACAATTAACGCTTGCCGGTGCGGAAGCGCTGAAACTAACCTTCCGGCATAACCGCTCGTCTTTTTCGCCATGGTCTTCACCATCCCATCGAACGAATTGCCGGCCCGCCATTGGCGCCGCTGTTCGGGGCGTGAAGACGCGGTTGCGCACCGCATGCCATAGCCTGCATTCGACATGGATTTTATTTCTTCCATCCCGTGGGAACTGATCGCCTGGTCCCTTGCAAAAACCATATTCCTGATCTTCATCGTCGTCCTGCCGATGGTGAGCTACACGGTGTACGCCGAGCGGCGCGTCAGCGCCCTCATCCAGGATCGCCTCGGCCCAAACCGCACCGGGATGCCGATTTCGCTGCTCGGGGCAAAAAAGGATTGGCAGCCCTTTTCTCTCGGCGGTCTCGGCCAGCCGATCGCCGATGCCGTGAAGTTCCTTTTGAAGGAGGATTTCGTCCCCGCGCACGTCAATACGATTTATTTTTGGATGGCGCCGTGTCTGGCGATGATGCCCGCCCTCATCACCCTGGCGGCGATTCCTTTCGGCAGCGAATTCTTCGGAAACAAGATGGTGGTGGCGGACATCAACGTGGGCCTGCTCTTCATGTTCGCAATCTCCAGCATCGGCGTCTTCGGAATCGTGCTGGCGGGCTGGTCGTCAAACTCCAAATACCCCTTCCTGGGAAGCATTCGCAGCACCTCGCAGATGATCAGCTACGAGCTGTCCATGGGCCTTAGCGCCGTGCCCGTGCTCCTCATCTGCGGCTCCACGAGCCTGGGCCACATCGTCGATTACCAGGGCCAGCATGGATGGCTGCTCGCGCCCTTCATGGGGGCCATGCCTGGGGCCCGGGAAATCCTGCTTTGGATCCCCGTGCTCATCGCCTTCATCACTTTCAGCATCTCGATGTTTGCCGAGACGAACCGCCTCCCCTTCGATCTTCCGGAGTCCGAGCAGGAACTCGTGGCCGGTTATCACACTGAGTATTCCTCGATGAAATTCGCCCTCTTCTTCCTCGGCGAATACACCGCCATGATCGCCGGTTCGGCGCTCGTGGTCGTCCTCTTCTTCGGCGGCTGGCATCTCCCGGGCGTTCCCGATGGCGCCGGCCACGGCGGACTCGCGTTTCTCCACATCATCCCAGCCTGGATTTGGGGCCTCGTGAATATCGGCGTCTTTCTTGCCAAAGTGGTGGTGCTCCTCTTCATCTTTATCTGGGTGCGCTGGACTCTTCCCCGGTTTCGCTACGATCAACTGATGAAGCTCGGCTGGCTCTACCTTTTTGAAATTGCGCTCGTGAATATTTTCCTCACGGCAGGCATCCTCGCCTTCACGAAATAAGGAGCACTTTGCCCGCCCGGAAATCTTACTCATCGAGAAACAGCCCTCACTAAAATGGCCTACGTCGTCCCACGTCCCAATCTGACCTGGAAGGAGAAGATTTACCTTCCCTCGATCGTCGCCGGTCTCTTCATCACCATCAAGCACCTCAAGCAGATGCTTTCGGGGCAGACCAAAGTGGTCATGCAGTACCCCGAGGAAAAGTGGGACTCGCACATGCCGGACCATTATCGCGGGGCGCCGACCCTCGTGAAGGACGAACACGGGCGCGAGCGTTGCGTGGCCTGCCAGCTCTGCGAATTCATCTGCCCGCCGCGCGCCATCACGATCAAGCCGGAGGAAATCCCCGCCGAATCGAAATTCGCCAAGGTCGAGAAACGGCCGAAGGAATTCGAGATCGACATGATCCGCTGCATCTACTGCGGCCTCTGCGAAGAGGTTTGCCCGGAGCAAGCGATTTTCCTGCGAAAAGACTACGCCATCACCGGCACGACCCGCGCCGAAATGAAGCACGACAAGGCCAAGCTCTATGAGCTGGGCGGCGTGATGGATGGCCTCGTCAATAAATGGAATCCGAAAAAATGAGGCCTCGTTGATGTCTCCGATTCTATTCTACTTCTTCGCCGCGCTCACGCTGATCTTCGGAATCGCGGTCATCGCCAATCGCAACCCGGTCGCCAGCGCGCTCAGCCTCGTAGTCTCCTTCCTCGGCCTCGCGGCGCTTTTTGTCGGGCTCGATGCCTACTTCATCGCCGTCATTCAGGTGCTCGTTTATGCCGGCGCCGTGATGGTGCTCTTCCTTTTCATCATCATGCTGCTGGATCTGAAGGCGGAGGAACGGCGGAAGATTAATCTGGTCGCTTACGCGGGCGGCGGCATCGTCACCGTGGGATTTGTCGTCGAATTGTGGTTCGTGCTGCAGAAGTTCGACCTCGGAAAAACGGGATTCCCGCCGCTCGCCGAAAAGAATGTCGATGACGTGCGCAACGTGGGGAACGCCCTGTTTCTGACCCACAATTACCCTTTCCAGGTCATCGGCGTGTTGATCCTCGTGGCCACCATCGGCGTGGTCGTCCTTTCAAAGCGGGAATCGAAATAGTCGCCATGAAATCGACCTGCTCGAAATCTATAACGTCCCCTCTTTCCGGTCTCCGGTTTCCGGTCTCCGCTTTCCCATGAGCCTGACCCTCAATCACTACCTCTTCGTCAGCGGCCTGCTCTTCGCCATCGGTTTCGCCGGTGTCATCCTGCGGCGAAATATCATCATCATTTTCATGTCCCTGGAGCTGATGCTGAACGCCGCCAATCTCTCCCTGGTGGCTTTTTCGCGCTTCAATCTGACCGCCGACGGCCTGCCAAACTACAACGCGCAGATCCTCGTCTTCTTCATTATCACCGTGGCGGCCGCGGAAGTCGCCGTGGGCCTTGCGATCATCGTGGCGCTCTTTCGCGCGCGGCAGACCGTCCACGTGGAGGACATTAGCTCGCTCAAATTCTAGCCGCATTCTCTGGCCCTGATGAATACCCAAGCCTATTTCCCCTGGTTCATCCTGGGCGCTCCTCTCGCGAGCGCCGTGGTGATTCAGCTTTTCTCCCGGAAGCATCGCTCCATTAGCGCCATGCTTTCCGTGTTGAGCGTCTGCATCACGCTCGTCGCCGCCGTCTTCGTTTTCATCGGCCCGGATTCCACGCAGCCCAATGAATTTCCCTGGCTCGACTTCGGCCCGGCGTTTCGCGTGCCAATCGGCGTGACCGTCGATCACTTGAGCAAGATCATGCTCCTCATCGTCACCGGCATCGGCGCGCTGGTGCATATCTATTCGCTGGTCTATATGGCGGACGACGAAAGCGAGGGGCGCTACTTCGGGAATCTGTCGCTCTTCATGTTTTCGATGCTCGGCATCGTCCTTGCGAACAACTTCGTGATGATGTTCATTTTCTGGGAACTCGTGGGCGTCAGCTCCTATCTGCTTATTGGCCACTGGTTCACGCGAGACGCCGCCGCCGACGCGGCGAACAAGGCTTTCATCACTACTCGCATCGGCGATTTCGGCTTCATGCTCGGCATCCTCATGATCTGGGGCGCCTCAGGCACGCTCGTTTTCTCCGAGATGCAAGCGGCGCTGCCCACCCTTACGCTTTCCGCAGGCTTCCTCACGACCGCCGTCCTTTTGATTTTCTGCGGCGCAATCGGCAAATCCGCCCAGGTCCCGCTCCACGTCTGGCTGCCCGACGCCATGGAAGGCCCCACGCCCGTCTCCGCGCTGATCCATGCCGCCACCATGGTGGCCGCGGGCGTGTACATGCTTGCTCGCGTCTCCTTCCTCATCACACTCACGCCCGATGCCCAGATGGTCATCGCCGGAATCGGCGCCACCACCGCGCTGTTCGCGGCCCTGGTGGCCACGCAGCAGGATGACATCAAGCGGATCCTCGCCTACTCCACGCTCTCGCAGCTCGGCTACATGGTCATGGCCATCGGCCTCCAGGCGCCTGGCGCCGCGATGTTCCATCTTTTCACGCACGCATTTTTCAAGGCGCTCCTCTTCCTCGGCGCCGGCGCCATTATTCATGCGCTGCATCATGAGCAGGACATCTGGAAAATGGGCGGCTTGAGCAAAAACATGAAGTGGACGTTCTACACGTTCACCGCCGGTTACCTGGCTCTCATCGGCTGCCCCTTCTTCAGCGGGTTCTTCTCAAAAGACCACATTCTCGCAGCCGCCTACGATCACGAGCATGGCCTTTGGTTCTTCATTCCGGCCCTGCTCACGGCCTTTCTCACCGCGTTCTACATGACCCGCCTGTACGTGGTGGTCTTCTTCGGCAAAGCCCGCACCGCCGCCGCCGGCCATGGCCACGACGGCCCGCCCGCGATGACCGGCCCGCTGCTCATCCTCGGCGCGCTCTCCGTGGTCGCCGGCTACGGCACGACCAGCTATTTCATCACCGGCCCCGAAGAGACGCACAGCTTGATCGTCCCCGTTCTGGCCATATCCGCCTTTCTCGCGGGCGTCCTGTCCGGCTGGATGCTTTACAAAGGGCAGAGCACCGAACCCATCCTCATCCCGCCGCTCAAAAAGAAGCTCTACATCGACGAATTGTATGCCGCCCTCATCGCCGGCTCCCAGGATCTGCTCGCCTCGATTTCCGGCTGGTTCGATAAATGGATTCTCGATGGCGTCATCGTGCGCGGCCTCAGCGGCGCCGCATGGGGCCTCGGCTTCGTCCTCCGCTTCTTCCAATTCGGCAACCTCCAGGCCTACACCTTCCTCTTTGGCGTAGGCGTCGTCGCCATGATCTACCTCCTCGTCTTCCGCTAATCGCGTTATGAATGGCGTAATCCGCAATCCGCAATTGCCCCTACGGAGCCTTGGACCTCTCGCAAAGCCTCGCGTCGCAATCGGGATCTCTGATCAATCCGCAATCCGCAATGCACCGCGCGCAAGCGCTGCCTGCTCTGCCGCGGAGCGCCAACCGCATGGAGGCCGGAGCCTCAATCCGCAATCCGCAATTGCCTTTTTGTCCCGTGCTTAATCTCATCATCTTCATCCCGCTGCTGGCGGCGCTCGCCATCCTTTTCGGAGCGCCTGCCCGGAAAACCGCCCTCGGCGCGGCCATCGCCACGCTCCTCCTCGCCCTCGGCGCGGCATTCTCTTACAACAAAGCGCAGGGCGGTTTCCAATTCCTCTCATCGTTTCCCATCCTCCCCGATTGGAACCTGAACTACTCCGTCGGCGCCGATGGCCTCTCCCTCCTGATGCTGCTCCTCACCGCCATCGTCACGCTGGCGGCGGTGTGGATCACGCCCCGGATCGAAAAACGCGAGAACCTCTTCTACGCCTGCCTCCTCTTCATCACCGCCGGGGCGGCCGGAGCATTTGCCTCCGTCGATCTCTTTTTCCTCTACACGTTTCACGAACTCGCGCTCATTCCCACATTCCTCCTCATCGGGATCTGGGGCAGCGGCGAACGCGTTACCGCCGCGTGGAAAATCACGATCTATCTGGCGCTCGGCAGTTTCATTCTCCTGATCGGCCTCGTGGACCTCTACTTCGCCATTCCGGTCGCTTCCCGCACCTTCGATATCATCGAGCTGCAGCGCCTCGCGGCCAATGGCCTGATCCCCGCGGCAGACCAGGCCCGGCCTTACATCTTCCTGCTCGTCGGATTCGGCATCCTCATTTCACTCTTCCCTTTTCATTCGTGGGCGCCCACGGCCTACGCCTCCGCTCCCGCTCCGGCGGCCATGCTGCACGCCGGCGTCCTCAAGAAATTTGGCCTCTACGGTCTGCTCCGGATCGCGATTCCCCTCCTGCCGGAAGGCGCGAAAGTCTGGGCCAATCTCCTTCTCATTCTCCTCGTTGGGAACATCCTCTACGTCGGCCTCGCCACCATCGCGCAGAAGAAACTCGACCTCATGCTCGGCTACTCGAGCGTGATGCACATGGGCTACATCTTCCTCGGCATCGCGGCCCTGAATATCACGGGCTTGAGCGGCGCGGCCCTCCTCATGTTCGCCCACGGTCTTTCCATCGCCGCCCTCTTTGCCATGGCCGGCATGCTGCGCGAAAAGCGCCCCTTCCTCTTCCTCGATTCCTTCGGGGGCCTCGCAAAGCCGATGCCCGCGATGGCCTTCGCGTTCGGCCTCGCGGTGTTCGCCTCCATCGGACTGCCCGGCTTCGCCAATTTCGCCAGTGAACTCACCGTCTTCTTCGGCGCCTTCAAACCCAACCCCGCCCTTTCGGCGCCGAACTTCCAGCTTGCCGTGATCTTTGGCCTGTGGGGCGTCGTGATTTCCGCCGTCTATATGCTCCGCGCCTATCGCGCCATCTTCTTTGGCGAACCCGGCAAGGAAGTCGCCGCCTGGACCGATCCGCTCAAGGCGCTCCGCTGGCCCGTGATTCTCCTCCTCGCCGCGCTGCTCATCGGCGGCTTTGCCCCGCGCGTTCTGCTCGGCTTCGTTCAACCCAGTGTGGAGGCGCTTTTGCCAAAATGATCCCGTCGATCGCCCTCGAAATCACCGTCCTGCTCCTCGGCATCTTCATGCTGCTTGCCGAATCGTTTTCCACCACGGGCGATCGCGGCTGGCTGGCGCGCTGGGCCATCCTCGTTCTTTCCGCCCTCGTCGGATTCTCCTGCTTCGTCGATCCAAACAGCGGCAACTCCTTCTACGTCGTGGACGCCCCCGCCCACTTCTTCAAAGTCATCGCCCTCCTTTCCACCATCGTCGTTCTGGTGATGTCCCTGGAATACAAGAGCGTCCTCGAGAAATTCGTTCCCGGCTCAGTCCCCGGCGCCGGTTCGGGCGAGTTCTACAGCCTCCCCGTCTTTACCTGCGCGGGCCTCATGTTCATGGCGTCCGCCGTCGATTTCCTGATGATCTTCGTCTCCCTGGAACTCGTCACCATCAGCTTCTACATCCTGGTGGCCTTCATGCGCCGCCAATCCGCCTCCCTCGAAGCCGGCGTCAAATACCTCATCCTCGGCGCCCTCAGCACCGGCTTCTTCGTCTATGGCATCACCTGGATTTTCGGCCTCACTGGCGAAACGAACCTCGCCGCCATCGCCGTCGCCCTGCACGCCAAGTCCATCTCCC
>Ga0206813_1201_pt1 | contig 9985 bp, 8 predicted proteins | sample Alteio_BWOrgCont_92_FD_152856 | JGI IMG/M metagenome (GOLD analysis project Ga0206813, IMG submission 152856) | Enriched cells from forest soil in Barre Woods Harvard Forest LTER site, Petersham, Massachusetts, United States -... | ecosystem: Environmental > Terrestrial > Soil > Temperate forest > O...
CGGCTGGCCTTATTTGCAGCATCGGGGCGGCGCGCCGGGATTCTTGCGGGTCATCAGTCCGAATCTGCTGGCGTTTGCCGATTACAAAGGAAACCGCCAGATGCTTTCCACGGGAAATGTGGCCGTGAACGATCGCGTGAATCTGTTTCTCATGGATTACCCGTCGCGCAATCGATTGAAGATCCTGGGACACGCCCGCGTGGAAGACGCGCGGGGCCATCCGGAATTGACCGCGCAATTCGCGGAGCCGGCGATGCAAAAGATGGTGGAACGGATCTTTTTCATCGAGGTGGTGGGATTCAATTGGAATTGTTCCCAACACATCACCCCGCGCTACACTGCCGCGCAAGTGGAGGAAGCAGTCGCGCCGTTGAGGCGGAGAATCGCCGAACTGGAAGCCAAACTCGCCACGCCATCGTAATATGAATCCACGCCCACCACTTCCGCCGTTCACCGAAGAAACCGCGCGCCAAAAAGTGCAGGCCGCCGAAGACGCATGGAACAGCCGCGATCCTGAGCGGGTATCGCTCGCCTACACCGAGGACACCGAATGGCGCAACCGCTCGGAATTCGTGACGGGCCGCGCCGCGGTCGTGGAATTTCTGCGGCGCAAATGGAACCGGGAACTCGATTACCGGTTGAAAAAGGAGCTTTGGGCTTTCCAAGGGAACCGCGTCGCGGTGCGGTTCGAGTACGAATTTCACGACGATTCCGGGCAGTGGTATCGCGCCTATGGCAATGAGAATTGGGAGTTCGATGAACTCGGCTACATGAAGCGCCGATTCGCGAGCATCAATGATCTGCCGATCAAGGAAACGGATCGGAAGTTTCGGTGGGAGCGCAAGAGTTGACGCAAGCGGGGGAGGGATTGAGAGGAAGAAGGACTCAAACCTCAGAGGCAGCGCATCAAATATCGTTCGCAACGGCGCGCTTTTCGCGAGATAAGAGGCGGGACATGAATCTGGCGCAAAACCAAGTCTGGAAACAGGGCGAAGAATATATCCGCATTGTTCAACTCGAGCGGTTGGCGGTGAAATATAAAATCGTCAAGAATCTCCTCACCGGGGAGGGGAGCCATCACGACGCCAGCAAGAAGGAGTTCTGTCGGTTGATCAAAGGCGCCAGGCTGATGACGCAGGCGGAGGTGAAGGAAATCTGGTTGCAGTTGGGCGCGGCTTCCGTGCCGGAAGACGCGGGCTGACTCGCGTTTCAACGTTCCGATTTTTGCCATCCTCCATCAGGATCAGAGGCTTCCGCCTCGAACAATTGCCCCGCTGCGATGCAGCCGAGCTTCAGAACCAAGAGCTTTGGCGCCGGCGCTCCGGATGAGGGGGCGGTTATGCCCCTCGCTGCCAAGCTTGCGCTTGATAGCGAGAAAAAGCGGGAAACCCGGCGCGCCAAAACTCCGGAATCCTCAGACTTCCAACACGGGTTTTTGGCTCAGCACGACACCCGAAATGCGCCACGTCGCGCCATTCCAGTGGAGCATGTACTGATAATCGGCCCATTTATCGTCCGACCCACGCACGCGAACGGCAACCACGGCATTCTCGCCGTTGTCAAAGGTCAGTCCGCAATTCGCGGCAACCGAATGGGCGATTTCGGGATAGCCGTTTTGCACCATCCGTTCGAACATTTGCAAGGAACAGACCGCCTTCAATTCCTCGTCCGCATAGGTATATGCGACGCCATAATTCCCGGCGCGAAACGCCTCCAGTTGTTGCGTGATGATGGAGTGAAGCGCGTTTCTTGTTTCCGCTCCACTGAGTTTGAGATCGCCGTCCGCTCGCGCCGTCGGCGCGGTCCAGGCAATCCATGCGATGAGAAGCCAGACAATTTTCATACGCAGATCTTATTCGTCCCTGCTTCGGCGCCGGATGCGTTTTTTCCCAATCTTTCGCGTCGCCCAGCGAAAGGGGGCGCGAGGCCTAGACTGCCTTGTCTCCGGACTCCTCCGTACGAATCCGGATGGCCTCGGTCACCGGCGAGAGGAAGATTTTCCCATCGCCGATCTTGCCGGTCTTCGCCGCTTTCAAGATGGCGGCGATGGAAGGCTCCGCGAGCGCGTCGGTGACGACGACATCGATTTTGATCTTTGGCAGGAAATCAACCGTGTATTCGCTTCCGCGATAGATTTCCGTATGCCCTTTTTGGCGGCCGAAACCTTTGACTTCGGTCACGGTCATTCCTTCCACGCCCAGTTCGGCCAGGGCTTCTTTCACTTCTTCCAATTTGAAGGGTTTGATGATGGCTTCGATTTTTTTCATGAGTTAATGGGAATTGCGGGCGGGCATCGGCCGCCGGGAGATGTTTTCCCGGCGGCCGCCTCTGTGGAATGAATTAGATGATATAGCCTTCCTCCTGGTGGTCCGTCAGGTCCAGGCCGGTCGTTTCGCTTTCCGGGCTTGGCCGCATGCCGACGACGACTCGCACGACGTAGGCCAGGATGAACGAGCCCACCACAGCGATGGCGAGCGTCACCGCAACGGCTTTGAACTGTTGGAGAAACAGCGTCTTGCCGACGATGTCCTTGAGATTCGTGGCCAGGTCCGGATTCACATCGGTAGTCGCCAGGAATCCAGTCAGGATGGAGCCGATCGTGCCGCCTACGGCATGCACGCCGAAGGTATCGAGCGCATCGTCGTAGCCGATCGCGTTCTTCACAAAGACCACGAAGATGTAAGGAATCAGCGCGGCGAAGAAACCGATGAGAATCGCCCCCGAGGGAGTGACGAAGCCGGAGGCGGGAGTGACAACGACGAGACCGGCGACGATGCCCGAGCAGAACCCGAGGATGGAGGCATGACCTTTGTGGATGAGTTCGATAATTGCCCAAAAGAAGCCCGCGCTGGCCGCGGCGAGTGTCGTCGAGGTGAAGGCGCTCGCTGCGATCCCGTCCGCGCCGAGAGCCGATCCGGCATTAAAGCCGTACCAGCCGACCCAGAGCATTCCGGCGCCGACCATGACGAGCACCATATTGTGCGGCGCCATTTTCTCTTTCCCGAAACCCAGGCGTTTTCCGAGGATCATGCAAAGGATGAGCGCGCTCCAGCCGGAGGTCATATGCACGACCGTTCCGCCGGCAAAATCGAGGGCTTTGATCCCGGCATGGGGATTCTTGATGCCGTTCATCAGACCCGTGATTCCCCAAACCATGTGCGCCATCGGGAAATAGACGACGAACATCCAGAGCGCGATAAACAGCATGATGGAGATGTACTTCATGCGTTCGGCGATGGCCCCCACGATGAGCGCCGGGGTAATGATCGCGAACATGAGTTGATAACACGCAAAGACGTTGTGGGAAACCCACGGGGCGTAATCGAGGTTGGGCGCGCTCGTCACCCCTCTGAAGAAGAAGTATTCGCTGCCTCCCAGGAAACTGCTGTCGAAGCTCTTGCCAAAGACGAGGCTGTAACCGAAGGCCCACCAGAGCACCGCAACGAGTCCGGTGCATCCGAGGCATTGCGCGCAAACGCTAAGGACATTCTTTTTCCGAACGAGGCCGCCGTAGAAAAGCGCCAGGCCAGGCAGTGTCATAAAGAGCACGAGCGCGCTGCTCGTCATCATCCAGGCGTTGTGGCCCGGCCCGGGAATTCCGACGGACGGGCTGGTGAGGCCGGCCGGGATCGCGGGGTCGCCTACTGTGTTTTTGACGGTCTTTAGCGATTCGGCCGGATCGGTATTCTTCAGATAGGCTTCGAGGCCGGCTACACGCTGCTCAAGTGTGGGCTTCGGTTTTTCGGCGCCGGTGGTTGCCGCGGACGCTTGAGGCGCGGGCGCGGCTGGTTCTTGCGCGTGGAGGGCGCTGCCGAGCAGCGCCCAGGACAGAATGGCGGGGGCGAAAAGCAGGGCGGCTTTGCGGGTCAATTTCATACGGGGTTTGTGGGGTGTCACTCAGGGCTTTAAGACACCCGACGAGAAATCGTCCCACGGTCCATTCGCGAGGGAAATCGCGAGCGAACGCGGGTCGAAGATCGAAGGGTGAATGGTCGGCGGCGGCTTTAGCAACTGGTATGCCAAGGGTTTTTGAAAGCCGCCTCACAGAGGGTAATTTCTACCCCTGCTAAACTGATCATTGAGCGAGATGGGTGGAAATAGCCAGCACATCAGCGATTGTATAAAAAGAGGCGCCTGCGCTTTTTACGGAACGCGCGAAATTGGAAGCCGCGCGTGTCCCGCTGGAATTGGCGCGCAGCGCCTTCCATCGGGAGGTCTCCCAGCCATGCTGTATCGCGAACGACACCGTGGCGCTTTCTAGCCAATCCACCGTCGCCGTTGCCGAATCATGAGATCATTGCCCGCCCCTCTCACGCCTCCCATTTCCCCCGGCGGCGTCCGATTTTCACCGATGCATTTGGCTATGGCGCCCACCGTGCTGCGGGCGCAGACGTGTCTGATCCCTTTCCTGTCTCCTCGCCCGCCGTGCCGAGGCGCGCTCCCGCAGTTATCACTTTGATCGTGGGATTCGGGCTGACTCTGGCGGTCGCCGGGATGCTTCGGCAAAACGAGCGGCGCGAATTTCAGGAAGCAGTGCGGCAGATCGCGAACGGGCGGGTGGAGGTGCTCCGTGGGCAGATGCTGCGTTCGATGGAAGTGCTGCGGGCCATCGCATCGCTCTATGCCGCGCGCCCGGAGGTCAGCCGCGGGGAATTTCGCGCATTCGTGAGCGACGCGCTGAATCGCCAACCGGAGTTGCAGGCCCTGTCCTGGAATCCCCGGGTGCCGGGGCAGGAGCGCGAAGCGTGGGAGGCGCGGGCGCACGCGGAGGGTTTCCCGAAGTTCCGTTTTACCGACGAGAACCAGGGAGTCATGGAGCCGGCCCCTCCCGGCAGGGAGTATTTTCCAGGCTATTTTGTGGAACCGCTCCGGCACAATGAGGCAGCCTTCGGATATGATGTGGCCTCCGAGCCGCGCCGGCGCGCCGCGCTTGAGCGGGCGCGCGATACCGGCCTGCCGACGGCGACAGCGCCCGTGCGCCTCGTGCAGGAACCCGCGTCGCAGCAGGGCTTTCTTGTCGCGCAGCCGCTGTATGCCGGGCTTGCGAATACGGTCGCGGAACGGCGTGAGCATTTGACCGGCTTTGCCATTGCCGTTTTTCGGATTGGCGACCTTGTCGCGTCCTCGCTTCGGGCCTCCAGCAACCAGGGAATCGCCGTGGCGATCGTGGATGACACCGAGCGCAGCGTACTGTATCGCAACCCTGAATCCGCCCCTCCGGCGGAAGACGCATGGACCACGCATTTCGAAGTGGCGGGCCAGGATTGGACGCTCCGATTTCAGCCGCTGCCGGCATTTCGTCGCGCGCGTTTCTTCCGGCAATCATGGGCCGCGCTGGGCGCCGGGTGCGTGATCACACTGCTGCTGGCCGCCTACCTTTCGAGCTACTATCGCCGCACCGCCGAAATCGAGCGCCGCGTGCTGGAGGCCACCCGGGATCTCTCCTTGGAAATCGCCGAACGCAAGCGCGCCGAGGGCGCTCTGCAGCGCGCTCACGACGAGTTGGAAGGCCGCGTGCAGGAACGCACGGGGGAATTGGCGAAATCGAACGGCGCGCTCCTGGAGGAAATCGTCATTCGCAAGGAGGCGGAATCCGCCGCGGAGGCCGCGAATCGTGCGAAATCGCAGTTTCTCGCGAACATGAGCCACGAGATTCGCACGCCGATGAACGCCATCCTCGGCTACTCGCAGATCCTTCTGCGGGATGGCTCGCTTCACCCCTTCCAGCGGGACGCGCTCGCGACGATCGCCAGCAGTTGCGATCATCTGCTGCACCTCATCAATGAGATCCTCGATCTCTCGAAGATCGATGCGGGGCGGATGGAATTGGAGCCGTCCGATTTCGACCTCGCCCCGCTGATCCGGGAACTCACTGCCCTGTTCCAGCATCCCTGCGAAGAGAAGCAGCTCGGTTTGCGAGTCGAAGGAATCGAAGATCTGCGCAGCCTGCCGGTGCGGGGGGATGAAGGAAAGCTGCGCCAGGTACTCATCAATCTGCTGGGCAACGCGGTGAAATTCACCCAGCGCGGCCGAGTTTGCCTGCGACTCAACGCCAGGGAGGGCGCGCTTTGGAAGTTCGAGGTGAGCGACACAGGAGTCGGCATTCCGCCTGAAGCGCAGGCCGCCATCTTCGAGCCATTTCAGCAGGGTCCCGGCATTCGCGGGCACGGTGGGACCGGGCTCGGATTGACCATTGCCCGGCGCCAGGTGGAACTGATGGGCGGGGCGCTGGAAGTGCGCTCCGAACCCGGCGCGGGGTCCGTCTTCTTCTTCGCGATTCCCCTTCCGCCCGCGGCGTCCTCCCGCCTGGCCGGCGGCTCCGATCCATTGCGGGAAGTGGAGCGGCTTGCGGAAGGCTACGAAGTGCGGGCGCTCGTGGTGGACGACATTCGCGAGAACCGGGAGGTGCTTTCCACCATGCTCGCCTCCATTGGCTGCGAAATCACGCTCGCCGAGAATGGCCGCCAGGCGCTGGAAGTGGTGGCCGTCTCCCGCCCCGATATCGTCTTCATGGATATGCGGCTCCCGGAGATCGATGGCATCGAGGCCACGCGCCGGATCGTGCGGGATTACGGTCAGGGCGGTTTGAAGGTGGTGGCCACGTCGGCCTCGGCCCTGGAGCACGAGCGCGAGCTTTATCTCAGGGCGGGATGCGACGATTTTGTCGCCAAGCCATTTCGGTGCGAGCGCGTGTATGCGAGTCTCAAGAATCTACTCGGCGTGGAGTTTGACTACAAGGCCGGGACCGGCGACGCTGAGAATCAGCCGCTCCTGGATTTCAGCAGCATTGTCCTGCCCGAAGAATTGGCGACGCGGTTGATGATGGCCGCCGAATTGCATAGCGCCACGGTCCTGAAGAATTGCCTGCGTGAAGTGGAGCAGATAAGTTCCTCCGGCCAAAGGCTGGCCGCTCACCTCCGCGAATTCCTCGCCAGCTACGATATGGAAACGATTCAGAAAATCATCGCGCAGATCACCGTCGCACGGGGCGAAAACTCCCCGTCCCCCTCATGAACCAGGAAAAAACCCGAGAACAGAGCCGCCGCGAAAAAATCCTGGTCATCGATGACACGCCCGCCAACATCGATATCCTCACCGCCGCGCTCGAACCGCGCGGCTACGAGATCTTCGCGGCGCCGGGCGGGGAAAGCGGATTGAAGATCGCCATCCGCGCGCAGCCGGACCTCATCCTGCTCGATGTGATGATGCCGGGGCGCGACGGTTTCGCCATCTGCCGCGAGTTGAAGGCCAACGATGCGACCCGCGAGATCCCGGTCGTCTTCATCACCGCCAGGCAGGAAACCGCGAGCGTGCTCAGCGGCTTCCGCGTGGGCGCCGTGGACTACATACTGAAGCCCTTCCAGCCCGAGGAGGTGGTGACTCGCGTGGAGACGCACCTGAAGATGAATCGGCTCACTCGCGAACTTCAGCGCAAGAACACGGAACTCGAGGCCGAAGTCGCCCGGCGCCGCGAGGCGGAGGAGGCGCGGGAAAAAGCCGACGCGCGTTTTTCCACGCTGTCCGCCCGCGAGGCGCAGCGCTGGGGGCTGGCGGGCTTTATCGGGCAGAGCCGGATGATGCGGAAGATTCTCAAGGACATCGAGCGCCTCCACCATTTCGGCCGGACGAGTGTGCTGATCACCGGCGAAAGCGGCACTGGCAAGGAACTCGTGGCGCGGGCCATTCATCATGGCAGTCCGCGGGCGGCGGGCCCGTTCATTCCGGTCAATTGCGTGGCCATTCCGGGCGAGCTTGCGGAATCGATGCTCTTCGGCCACATGCGCGGCTCCTTCACCGGCGCCACCGCGGACCGCAAGGGCTGGTTCGAGTTGGCGGATGGCGGAACATTGTTTCTCGACGAAATCGGCGACATGCCCGCCACGCTCCAGGCCAAGCTCCTGCGCGTGCTGGAGGACGGCGAAATCACCCCCGTGGGCGCGTCGCACTCGCGCCGCGTGGACGTGCGCGTGATCAGCGCCACAAACGCCGATCTGGATGCCAGGACCGCGAGCGGGGATTTCCGGCGCGACCTTTATTTTCGTCTGGCGCGTTTCGTCGTGGTGACACCGCCCCTCCGCGAGCGCTCGGAAGACGTGCCGCTGCTGGCGGCGCATTTCCTCCAGCTATTCGCCGTGGAGATGGGCCTCACGCCTCCTCAACTCACTCCCGCCGCGCTCGCACTGCTCTCGGGCCACAGCTTCCCCGGCAATATCCGGGAACTCAAAAACCTGATCGAGCGCGCCCTGATCGAATGCGGCGGCGAACCCATCCGGCCCGAGCATTTTCGCCTGTCACGGACCGCGCCATCCTCGTCGTCCCAGGAAACGAAAGCGGTTCCGCACGCCGCCGTGGGCGATCTTTCCCTGAATCTGGAGGAAGCCGAACAAGCGCTCATCCACCGCGCTCTCGAGCAGACCGGCGGCAACGTCGCCGAAGCCGCGCGCCTCCTCGGCGTGAACCGCAGCCGCATCTACCGCCGCTTCCCCCAATCCGCCGACGCATAAATGCGTGGTGAGGGACAAAAGAATTCTCAAGTCTCGGATAAAAGTGTATTGCGGGGCCATGATGCTGGCATCCGCCACCCCCGCCGGACTCCACCGTTTGCGTCCAGCCCGCCCGTCCGTTCCCCAGGTCTTTCTCCGCTGCTTCAAGGTCCGGACGGGGTATTTGTTTTTAGGCTTCGCGGTCCTTTCCGTTTCCCCGCTCATGGCGCAGGCGCCGAATTTGGCGCCACAGTCCGCCGCCGCTGCATCCCCTGGCGCTGCCGCAGTTCAGCCGCCGCCCGCCTCGAGCACAGACGCCGAGGTAAATAAGCAAGAGCCTTCGCATTCCACGGAAGACGTGACTTGGGACGGCAAGACGTGGAGTGTGATCGACAAACCTTTGTTCGAGGCGCGGTTCAAAAGGTACTTGGACGCGCCGGAGATGACGGCGGCGGAAGACGCGCAATATCGGGGGATCCTCAGCAAGATCCTTGAACTCACCGCCCCCGGAAACGCTTCGCCGCAAAATGTCGATGCTGCACTGCGCCTGCTGCCTCGTGCATCAAGATTCGGTATCGATTCCCGGCTGTGCGATTGCCTGGCCGACGCGGTCAGAACCGGCTTTGACGCGGAGCGCGCCGCCGCCCGGCGCAAGGCCCAGGAGGCGGAAAGGGCCGCGCAACCCGAGTGGAAAATGCGACTGCTAGGCGCCGGCAAGTCTGTCACGGACGGGGATACAACCCCGGCCACCGGGACTGCGGCCAACGCCACGGTCCTATCGGCGCAACGATCGTCCCCAGATGGTCCGGCCCAGACGCAGGGCGCCACGCCCCTTCCGAATTACGAGGCTGAAGTCAATATGAGCCGCACAGAGCTTTCCGCCATCCAGGCGAAGGTCGAATTCCAGGCACTTATCGTGCAGCTTTTCCTCCAGCGGCGGTTTCAGCATGTTCTTATGGCTACGCGCTTCTATCGCGCCGTCTTCCCAAGCGGCGATGCCAAGCTGTACTTGGGCAGAGATTTCAAGGATCTGTTCGAGAAAGGCCAAGGCAGGCCGGCGACCCTGGCCTTGCTGGAATCCCTGGCAAACGAAGCCGTCCGCCGCGTGCATGAAGACGTGCAGGCCTACGAGTTTCTCGCTCAAAAAGGCGATCTGGAAAATGCCGTCAAGCGGCTTGCGCAAGGCTTCACCGTGGGGGAATACCTTCCAGAGATCGGCGCCTTACCCAGGGAAATGAAGCGCCCGGCTCTCGATATCCTTCGCAATCCCACCGGCGCGCCTCAGCCCTGAAGAGAATAAAAGCGGGACCATGCTGATTGGTGGCGTTCATGTATGGCGCTCCTCTCCTTGCTGAAGCGCGGGTTCGCTGGTGCGTAGCGCCATGATCACTTCCAGGCCGCACGAGGCGCCATTCCTTGCGGCCACCGCCCCGCCGCACGCCTCCACGCACGTTTTCACGATAGCGAGGCCGAGACCCGCCCCGCCGGCTTCCCGGGTGCGG
>Ga0206813_1203_pt1 | contig 9951 bp, 7 predicted proteins | sample Alteio_BWOrgCont_92_FD_152856 | JGI IMG/M metagenome (GOLD analysis project Ga0206813, IMG submission 152856) | Enriched cells from forest soil in Barre Woods Harvard Forest LTER site, Petersham, Massachusetts, United States -... | ecosystem: Environmental > Terrestrial > Soil > Temperate forest > O...
TTACAATAGTTCATGAAACACCTTCTACAGCTACTGTTGATGGTGACAAAGGATTGGGGTTAAGTGTAGCACCAGCCGCTATGCAAATCGCTATTGATAAAGCAAAAAATGTAGGAACAGGTTGGGTGAGTGTGAAGAATAGCAATCACTTTGGTATAGCTGGTGTTCATGCCATGATGGCTTTGGAACATGATATGATCGGCATTGCAATGACGAATGCTTCACCATTAGTATCGCCAACATTCTCTGTCGAAAAATTATTAGGAACAAATCCAATTGCGGTTGCTATCCCCGCAGGAAAAGAACCTGCATTTGTTGCAGATTTTGCATGGTGCAAAAATAAGGGTTAAAGGCAAAGGTTAAAAGTCAAAACCCAAAAGTTAAAAGGCTCCAATACTTTTTGATTTTAATTTTTGACTTTTTACTTTGAATCAGAAATGAAGATGTTTCACCGTTAATCCATTATTAATTAATTGCTTTAATGAATCAATACCTATTTTTAAATGTTGCTCAACATAAGTAGAGGTTACAATTTTGTCGCTTTCTTCCGTCTTAACACCTTCAGGAACCATTGGACTATCACTCACTAATAACAAAGCGCCTGTAGGTATTCTGTTATAAAAACCTACACTAAAAATAGTAGCAGTTTCCATATCGATCGCATAAGCTCTTATTTTTTGCAGGTATTCTTTAAATATTTCGTCATGTTCCCATACGCGGCGGTTTGTTGTGTAAACTGTTCCTGTCCAATAATCGCAAGAATAATCTCTGATAGTTGTAGAAATTGCTTTTTGCAGAGCAAACGCAGGCAATGCCGGCACCTCTGGCGGAAAATAATCATTACTGGTACCTTCTCCTCTTATTCCTGCAATTGGTAAAATAAGATCCCCTATTTTATTTTGTTTTTTTAATCCCCCACACTTACCTAAAAACAGCACGGCCTTAGGTTCTATAGCACTTAACAGATCCATAATAGTGGCTGCTCCCGGGCTTCCCATTCCAAAATTTACAATAGTAATATTATTAGCCGTAGCACATTGCATTGGTCTGCCAATGCCCGCTATTGGCACATTGTTCCATTTAGCAAACATGTCTACATAATTACTGAAATTCGTCAGTAAAATATATTCACCAAAATTTTCAATTTTTTCTCCTGTATATCTGGGCAACCAGTTCTTTACGATATCTTCTTTTGTCTTCATCTAATTATTATTCTTTAATTTGTCTGCCATAAAGTTACAATATTAGCATTCATTATGATCAAAATTGACTACCCTCCATATCAGCCTAAAATAAAAAAAGAGCAGGATAAAGAACTCATTTTTGATGACGTGCGCAAACAATGGATAATGCTAACGCCTGAAGAATGGGTGCGACAAAATTTTCTTCAATATCTTATTCAAATAAAAAAATATCCCGCGAGTTTAATAGCTGTTGAAAAAGAATTAAAACTGGGAGAATTAAAAAAGCGAACCGATGTAATTGTTTATAATACTAACTCGCAGCCATGGCTGATGATAGAGTGCAAGGCAATGAGCGAGCCATTAAATGAAAAAGTATTGCAGCAGATCTTACGTTATCATATTACTATACCTGTTCCTTTCCTTGCCATTACGAATGGTAGTTTTTGTTTTGGATTTGAAAAAGTGGATGGTGCTTTTGTTGAGATTGATGCCTTACCTGCATTTGTCTGAACCGTTGATTGAAGCTGATTTTTGGGATTGAATTGATTGCGAAATTTGTCTGAATTGGGAGTCGTCGGATTAATGGATTTTTTGGATTTGCGAAAATTTGGTTAACTCTTTTTGTTTTTGTCATTCAGAGCAAAGCGAAGAATCTAATTCTACACCATTATTCTGCTATTTTTAAGAATAAGATGCTTCGTTCCTCAGCATGACAAGAGTTCACATTTACTCGTTACACATTCTATATTTTAAGGAAAAATACCCAACTCAACATAGCTAGTAGCTACTTTATTAATAGCACTAACGTAAGCGGCTGTACGCATATCTGGTATAGCAGGATTACTTTGCCATATTTCCATAATTTCTCTGGTGGCACTTGCCATTGTTTCTTCCAGTCCGCTATGCACCAGATCAATTTCTTCTGCTCCATGCATAATTAGCTGGCGCTCTTTATCACTTACTTTTTTATTGGTCAATCCTTCTATTTGAGATAAAATGTGCGTGTTCAAATTTTCTGTAAAGCGTTTTTCCAAACGGCCATAACGAACATGACTAAGGTTTTTGAGCCACTCGAAATAACTTACGGTTACGCCTCCTGCATTCAAATACATATCAGGCACTACCAAAATTCCTCTCTTTGTAAATACTTCGTCAGCCTCTGGTGTGCATGGACCATTAGCAGCTTCAGCAACTATTTTTGCTTTAATTCTTGGCGCATTTTCTCCATTGATCACATTCTCCAATGCGGCAGGAATTAAAATATCGCATTCCAATTCAAGTGCTTCGCTGGTCTTTTTAATATTGGTTGCTCCCGGAAAATCTAACACCGATCCCGTCTTTTTTCTGTGTTGAAAAACATCTTCTTCATTCAATCCATTTGCGTTAAAAATAGCACCTTCGAATTCTGCTATACAAATTATTATAGCTCCATGTTCACGAAAAAACTTTGCAGTGTAATAACCAACATTCCCTAATCCCTGTACTATCACTTTCTTGTTTTCAATACCAACAGATAGTTCTTGCTTCTTCATTATATCAGGCATACTACATACTTCACGTATGCCAAAGAAAACCCCCAAACCTGTTGCTTCTTTACGACCATGAACGCCACCCTGTGTAATCGGTTTTCCTGTAACGCAGCCCGCAGCATCAATTTCTCCGGGTTTTAAAGATTGATACGTATCAACGATCCACGACATTTCCCTTTCACCTGTTCCATAATCGGGCGCAGGTACATCAATACCAGGACCAATAAAATTTTTCTTTACTAACTCCGATGTATAACGACGTGTGATCTTTTCTAATTCATAAGTAGAATAATTGCGTGGGTTAATTTTAATACCACCTTTTGCACCACCAAACGGTACATTCACAATAGCGCATTTATACGTCATCAATGCTGCAAGTGCCATCACTTCATCCTGATCCACGGCATCGCTAAAACGGATACCGCCTTTACATGGTGTTCTATGCTGACTATGTTGTACACGGTAAGCCTCCATTACTTCAATACTACCATTATCTCTTTTGATGGGGAACCGCATTCTGTAAACGCTGTTGCAGGCTTTTATCTGCTCTAAAATACCAGCGTCCCATTTTGTAAATTTTGCGGCTTTGTCGAAACTTTTTTCTACGTTTTCGAAGAAACTATACGGTTGTTGTGCAGACATAAAATTTTATTACTGATGAATAAAAAATCACTGAACACTGAATCCTGTCTATCTATATAACGATAAACTATTTAAATGCGTATGTAGTACTTTATTTATTGAGATTTTCCAGCTTCGTAACTTTTCTATCAATACGAATAAGATACAAAATCAGTGCCACTAAAATAGTAAGGCATACGGCCATTACTACATATATTTTATTATTGCTGCGCATAACATCATCTGTTGTGGTAGTCGTTGTTATCAGTGTTTTTGTTGTATCTGTTTGGTATTGTGCAAACGCAATAACATTAATAAACAGACCTACAAAAACTAACAACAGTTTATATATTCTCTTACGCATTGATAATATTTTTATCTTTTAATAAATTCAATCTTATTTTAAGACTGGTTATCCATATACCTAAAATAACCCAGCCTGTTACTGCCAACCAAAAAACCAAACGCATACTCGGATCTAGACTATCGCCGCCCAATGCAGGATTTCCGCCACCTTTCGAACCTTCCATTCCTCCGGGATGAAGTGATTGCACCATTCTTGGTAAAATCATAATCAGTGGAATGTAAATGAAGTAAGCGAAAATATTATACACCGCACTTATCCTTGCTTTTTTATCAATATCAGTCATTGATCCTCTTAAAACCAAATAAGCTAAGTATATTAATATCGCAATGGCTGCTGCAATTTGTTTAGGATCATTGCTCCATGGTTCACCCCAGGTATATGTTGCCCAGATAGCACCTGTTGATAAACCAAGCAAACCAAATACTATTCCTGTCTTGGCAAATTCCATTGCATAAATATCATCTTTGATATTTTGCGATCGTAGATATTTAATAGAATATCCTAAAGAGATAGAGAACAAAGTAATTTGCCCGAACCACATTGGTACATGAAAGAAAAAGTTTCTGATACTTTCATATAAATTACCCAGATAAGGGACTTTCACTAAAAAGCCCGCAGTAAAAGTGTACAACAAAAGCGCTACACCCAATATTTTCCACCACTTCTTATTCATACTATGACATTAAACTTTCGCAAAATTACAGTAATTAATATGTATGATTTAATATTTAAGATTTCTTTAAATTCGATTTAATATTCAATATTAAATACTTATTCTTTCCACAAAAACGGAAATAATATAACAGCTAATACTACTACCATTATATCTAATCCCGCTAGCAATAAAGCTATTTGCGTAACAGCGCCTTCCCTGAAAATCTCACCAAATGCGGTTTTAGATAATCTTATCAATAATAATAATTGGGGAATAATTAATGGAAAGCCCAAAATAGCCATCAGTGCTGCGTTCTGCTGTGCTTTCGCAGCGATAGCCGCCATCAATGTAAATACTAAACTTAGACTGATACCTCCCAGACAAACGATTCCGATAAACTGCAGCATATTATTAACTGGATCTTGTAATAAGATAGAAAACAATAGCAAACTCAACAAACTCAACAATAACATTAAAATAATATTGTAGATCAGTTTAGCAATGATGAAATTAACCGGCGAAACTATAGAGTAGAAATAAAGCATTCGGCCGTGCCCTTCTTGCAAAAAGCTTTTGGCCACTGCATTCACACAAACAAACAATTGAATGATCCAGAAAAGCCCGTTCCACACATCCGCTTCGGGCTTGCTTATCGATAAATACAAGACAAAAATAGTAGACGCAACATACAACAATATGCCGTAAAACGTATGCTGCTGCCTCAATTCAAGCAACAGATCCTTCTTCAATAAAGCAAAAACAGTCTTTGTCATTGGCCTGCAAGATAAGGTGGTTTTTACTCTGACTCAAAACTCATCAACATTAAAAAATTACCCAATATTTGCCATTTATATAAGTATCAAAAATATTACCGCAAAACATTTGTTTTGCTAGGTGTTGCATCGTAATTTTAGGCTTCTTCTAGATAACTAACTGACACAAAATACAAAAATCAACGTTTTATGGTGGAAATGAAGGATAGTTTTAAAGCGAAAGCCGACATACTTAGTGCTGAAATAAAAGCACTAATTAAAGATCATGGCACTAAAAAAATCGGCGAAGTAACTTTAGCACAGGTCTACCAGGGAATGAGGGGCATTACAGGTTTGGTTACAGAAACATCTTTGTTAGATGCACAAGAAGGTATTCGTTTTCGTGGTTATACTATTCCGGAATTACAACAAAAATTACCAAAAGCAAAAGGCGGTACAGAACCACTTCCTGAAGGTTTATTTCATTTAATGTTATTAGGCGAATTACCTGATGATGATGAAGTACATGAATTGACTTCTGTATGGCAGCGCCGCAGCCATGTTCCTAATCATGTTTTTGCTACGATCGAGGCTACCCCTGTTAATAGTCACCCGATGACGCAATTTGTAATTGCCATCATGGCTTTACAAACTGAAAGCACTTTTGCCAAACGTTATGCAGCGGGCATGAACAAGAAAGATTATTGGGATGCTGCTTTTGATGATTCAATGGACCTGATTGCGCGTTTACCAAGAATAGCTGCGTATATCTATCGCCGTAAGTATAAAGGTGGTGAACATATTCAACCAAATGGTTTGTTAGACTGGGCAGGCAACTTCGCCCACATGATGGGTTTTGAAGATGAAGGTTTTAAAGAATTGATGCGTTTGTACATGACCATTCATGCCGATCATGAAGGTGGTAACGTATCTGCACATACAACACATTTGGTAGGCTCTGCATTAAGTGATCCTTATTTGTCTTTTGCTGCAGGCATGAATGGATTAGCAGGACCACTACATGGATTGGCTAATCAGGAAGTAATTAAATGGATATTTGAAATGAGAGAACAGTTGGGCGTAGAAACACCAACCGGGGCTCAGATAGAAGAATATGTAAAGAAAACTTTAAGCGAAGGAAAAGTTGTACCGGGTTACGGTCATGCTGTACTACGCAAAACAGATCCGCGCTTTACGGCACAAATGGAATTTGGAAAAAAACATTTACCGAACGATCCATTAGTAAATACTGTCTGGAATATTTATGAAACAGTACCACCAATTTTACAATCATTAGGAAAAATAAAAAACCCATGGCCAAATGTTGATGCACATAGCGGTGCATTATTGGTTCATTACGGCATGGTAGAATATGAATTTTACACTGTGCTGTTTGGTGTATCAAGAGCATTAGGTGTACTAGCAAGTCTTTGCTGGGACAGAGCCTTAGGCCTTCCATTAGAAAGACCAAAATCAATTACAACAGATCTGGTAAAATTATGGTTGGAAGGCAAAGGTGAAGTTTGGGAAGGATAATTACAAATGAACAATTACTTTATATGGCCCCGAATTTATTTCGGGGTTTTTAATTAAATCATTTCAAGCCGCATATATTTGCATTCCACAAGGGGAATTAGCTCAGTTGGCTAGAGTGCTTGCATGGCATGCAAGAAGTCACCGGTTCGAATCCGGTATTCTCCACCAGTTACCAATAAAGGTTTCACTTAGTTCTTGAAACCTTTATTTATTAACCCAATTAGCATATTTGCTAAACCTCAATTAAATCTTCCCAACTCAAACTTCTGATAATACAACTCATTAACGTGTTTAAATTGATAGGAAGTTTTAATTAATCTTGTTGGCTGTAATCTCAGTTTTAATTTATACCTTAAATAAAAAAAAGCGACTTCCGCCGCTTTGAATGTTTTCACAACGGAATAATCCTTATTGTGATTTGCTTTCAAGGAATGAAGATAAATTAAAATATCCATTAACTACTACCTCTTATGAAAAAAAGCATTCTAGGCCTTGACTTAGGTACAAACTCTATTGGTTGGGCATTAATTGAAGTTGATGAAAATAATAACCCAATTAGTATCATTGCCATGGGATCAAGAATCATTCCCTTGAGTTCTGATGACAGAGATCAATTTCAAAAAGGACAAGCAATTTCTAAAAACCAAGACAGAACTATTCGTAGGACACAAAGAAAAGGTTACGATAGAAAACAATTAAAGAAAAGCGATTTAAAAAAACTTTTGAAAGAACTTGGTATTTTCCCTTCTGTTGAATTATTACAACTACCTAGTCTTGACTTGTGGAAACTGAGAAATGATGCAGCCTCTGAAAATGAAAATATTAATTCAACGCAGTTAGGCAGGATACTCTATATGCTCAACCAAAAAAGAGGATACAAATCTGCAAGAAGTGAAGCAAATCAGGATAAAAAAGATACTGATTATGTAGCTGAGGTAAAAAGCAGATATGTACAATTGAAAGAGCAAAACAAAACTATTGGACAATATTTTTATGATGAATTGTTAATAGCCCATCAAACAAATTCATATTTCCGTACCAAAGAAAAAGTATATCCTCGTGAAGCATACACAGAAGAATTTGATACCATTATAAATGTTCAAAAAAAGAAACATCCTTTTTTAACTGACGAAATAATTGAATCGTTACGCAATGAGATCATCTATTATCAACGTAAATTAAAATCGCAAAAGGGTTTGGTTAGTGTATGCGAATTTGAGGGATTTGAAATAAAATACATTGATAAGGAAACACAAAAAGAAAAAACAGTATTTACTGGACCAAAAGTTTCGCCTAAAACTTCACCATTATTTCAGGTATGTAAAATTTGGGAAACCGTCAATAATATTTCACTTAAAATTAAAAACCCTGAAGGCTCAAAATATAAATGGGCAGATAGAATTCCAAGCCTTGAAGAAAAGCAGGAAATTGCAAAGTATCTTTCTGAAAATGCTAATCTTAGCTTTATAGAATTATTAAATATCCTAAAGCTTAAAAAAGAAAATGTTTATGCTAATAAACAAATTCTAAAAGGTATACAAGGCAACATAACATATTCTGAGATTCATAAAATTATTGGTGATAGCAAATATTTGAAATTCGAATTAAATATTATTCTAGGTAAACACGCTGCCCGATTGGTTGATAAAAAAACGGGGGAAATATTAGCCGAAAAAGAAAGTGTACAATTAGACGCTATATTAGAAAACGAACCTTTCTACCAATTGTGGCATACTATCTACTCCTTAAAAGATTTGGATGAATGCAAAAATGCTTTGGTAAAACGTTTTGACTTTGATGCTGATATTGCAAACAAACTTTCTCGAATTGATTTCAATAAACAAGCTTTTGGCAATAAATCAAACAAAGCAATGCGCAAGATTTTGCCTTATTTAATGAAAGGCTTTGATTATTCACAATCTTGCAGTTTAGCAGGTTACAATCATTCTAATAGTTTAACTAAAGAAGAACAAGCCAATCAAAAAACACATGACAGATTAGAGCTTTTATCAAAAAATAGTTTACGCCAACCTGTGGTTGAAAAGATACTCAACCAGATGATTAACGTGGTGAATGCTATTATTGAACATCATGGAAAACCAGGCGAAATACGAGTAGAGCTAGCACGCGAACTAAAACAAAGCAAAGACGAAAGAGAAAACTCTGATAAACAAAACGAATTTAATAAAAAAGTGAATGATGAAGTTTCTGGAAGGCTAAAAGAATTGGGCCTACCAAGCACCAAACGTTACATTCAAAAATACAAATTCATTTTTCCAACAAAAGATAAGAACTGGAAAAATGCGGAGGTCGTTAATCAATGTATCTATTGTGGCCAATCATTTAATATTACTGAAGCATTAAGCGGCGACAATTTCGATGTTGACCATATTGTGCCAAAAACATTGTTATTCGACGATTCGCAAACCAATAAAGTATTAGTACATAGAAGCTGCAATGCTACTAAAACTAACCAAACAGCTTACGATTACATAGCAAAAAAAGGAGAGGTTGAACTAGATTTATATCTAGCAAGAGTAGATGATTTATTTAAAAGAGGTGTTCTCTCCTACGGAAAAATGCAACGATTAAAAGCATCTTTTGAAGAATATATTGAACGTAAAAAACTAAAAAAAGAAACCGAAGCAGATAAAAAAATATGGGAGAACTTTATTGACCGCCAACTTAGAGAAACGCAATACATCGCTAAAAAGGCTAAAGAACTTTTACAACAAGTATGTAATAATGTAACAACAACAGAAGGCAATGTAACAGCAAAGCTTCGTGAACTGTGGGGTTGGGGTGATGTTCTTATGAATTTACAACTACCTAAATACAAAGAAATAGGACAAACCGTAATAAAAGAATGGACTAGCGACCATGGCAAACGTAAACATCAAAAAGAGGAAATTGCCAATTGGAGCAAGCGTGATGACCATCGCCACCATGCAATAGATGCGTTGGTAATTGCATGCACACAGCAAGGGTTTATTCAGCGTATAAATACTCTTAGTTCAAGTGAAACGAAAGATGCAATGAATAAAGAAATTGAGATAGCTAGAGCAAAGTTTGGGAAAGATTATGATAAGATGAAATTGAAAGAAACGAATGAAATTGTAAAAAATCATTCGGGGAAACTGACACAACTTGAAGAATATTTAATTACTCAAAAGCCATTTAATACTACAGAAATAGAACAAGAAGCGGAAAAAATATTAGTATCATTTAAAGCAGGAAAAAAAGTAGCTACCATAAGTAAATACAAAGCCACAGGTAAAAATGAGCAAACTGGTATAATAGTACCGCG